>Ga0157374_10005243_pt1 | contig 10873 bp, 8 predicted proteins | sample M25metaG_FD_115308 | JGI IMG/M metagenome (GOLD analysis project Ga0157374, IMG submission 115308) | Miscanthus rhizosphere microbial communities from Kellogg Biological Station, Michigan, USA - M2-5 metaG | ecosystem: Host-associated > Plants > Roots > Rhizosphere > Soil | place: USA: Michigan... | reverse complement strand
TTCATGTGAGCATTCAGATCACGCCGTCTCGGCTGGGGGAACGCCTGCGCAAGGAATTGAACATGCTTGAGACGAAATCGCAGCAGTGGATGAATGAGGAAAAAGACAAATAATTTTTCGCGGACTTAGACCTGCGCTTTGTAGCAATCTAATAGAGCACAAAAATGACGTGAGACGAGACCTGGACAGCCTGGTTACACAGTTGCATTCAACCGGCATCCGCTACGAGGACGCCGTAAAAGAGTTCAAAAGACAGTATCTGCGCGAAGTGCTGACAGCTAACAAGGGAAATCAGTGTAAGGCCGCCGAGGAGCTGGGAGTTCACCGCAACACCCTGAGCCGCACCATGGCCGAGCTCGGCATCAGCCTGGCAGAAATTCGCGCCGGGCTCAAGCGCCCGCCCCGCAGTGAACGTCCTGTATTTGGAGTCCTGCGCCAGGGCAGCCGCCAGGTTTAGTCGCTTTTCCTGAAAAACGTACTTCCAAGAGATAGGTTACGTTTGTTCAAGGCCGCCTTGGTCCATACGGAGCGCTCCGGATTGCTTTAATCTGGAGGTGCGGGCAGTACGCTCCGTGACGGAATGCAGACCATCCAGCAGAACAACGAAGCGCGCATAGCAATCGAAGACGGCTTTGCCTGGGACAGGCAGGTCGCCTACCTGTTCGATATCGACGGCACCCTTCTCCGCAGCCGCGACCGCGTGCATGTCGATAGCTTTACTGCGACGCTTCAAAAGATGATGGGCCCAGGCGTAACCCTGGAAGGTGTCGCCCTGGCCGGAAACACCGATACATCCATACTTCGCGAGGCATGTGCAAAGGCCGGCATCGCGCCCGAAGTTCTCGAACCTCAATTAGCTGCCATCGCGGAGGCTATCTGCCACAACGTCGAAGGACGGAAACACGAGATGAACCCGATGCTCATGCCCGGCGTGGAGGATACGCTTCAACATCTTGCCGATCGCGGCGCCATTCTCGGCCTCGCCACGGGCAACCTTGAGATGATCGGCTGGATCAAGATGGAGCGCGCCGGCCTTCGCGAGTGGTTCCGCTTCGGCGGTTTTAGTGACCAATTCCCTCTTCGTTCAGAGCTGGTAAAAGACGCAGCCCGCAAGGCCCGGGAATTAGCCGGCACAGGCGCAACCGTTTGCGTAGTCGGCGATACGCCGCGCGATATTGAAGCTGCCCATGCCAATGACCTACCCGTGATCGCAGTCGCCACCGGGCAGTTCTCATTCGATGAGCTCATGCGGAACAAACCAGAAGCGTGCACGACGACGTTGGCAGAGCTTCTGAGGTCCACCCGGGAGCGGTCTTGAAGCAGCCCCACACACAACTCGTCGCTTGCGTCGCCACGTTGCTCTTCTCCGTAATGGCAGCGTCTCAGCAGTCGACACCGCCGCCCGCGCCGGATCAGCCCGCAACACAATCGAGTAATTCTCAGCCTCCTGAGAAGATCGAGTCCCCCGCGCACACCATTTCGAACAAAGAGCGAAGGCGCGCCACCAAGCTCTACTTGGAAGCAACAAAGTTGTTTCAGAAACAGCAGTACGAAGCGGCGATGAAGGATTATCAGGAAGCCGCGCGGCTCGATCCTGAGAATCCAAACTTCTCCGCCGCCACTGAGGTCGTGCGCAGTCACGCGGTCACAGATCTGATCCAGGCAGCCACCAAGGCAAGGATCAAAGGAGATGCCACCGCAGAGCGCGCAGCCCTCCAGCGTGCAGCTGAACTCGATCCTCGCAACATCGAGGTCGCCGAACACCTTCGAGAGATGGCCAACGAAGTCGCGGCATCGAAATCGAAATCACTCTACGCAGAAACAGCCGACTCGCTGGCCCCAGCGCCTGCGCTCGAGCCTCTCGCCGGAACAAAGAGTTTCCAGTTGCGGACAGACCGCAGGCAAGCCATTCAGAACGTCTTCCACTCCTTTGGCATTGAAGCTTCCATCGACAGCAGCGTAACCGGTCCGCCCGTGCGCTTCGAGATGCAGGACGCCACTTTTGCGCAGGCGATGCAAGCCATCAACATGACGACCGACACATTCACCGTGCCGCTCGATGCTCACCGCGCAATCGTGGCAAAAGACACTCGCGAAAACAGATCGCAGTTCATGAGGCAGGAGCTCGAGACAGTCTACCTGGGCGGCATGACCCAGGCGGAGATGACCGACATCGGCAACATGGCAAAGACAGTCTTCCAGGCACAGCAGGTAGCCGTGCAGCTGAGCTCGGGAACGCTCACCATTCGCGCCACGACTGACAAGCTGAATGCATTCAACGAGACACTCAAGCAGTTGCTCAACGGCCACGCACAGGTGTTGCTTGATCTGAAACTGCTCCAGGTGGTCCACAACAACCTGAGAAATACAGGCGTCACGCCGCCGCAGCAGATCACTGCATTCAACGTCTATACCGAGGAGCAGGCGATCCTGAGCCAAAATCAGGAACTGGTTCAGGAGATCATTTCATCCGGCCTGGCTGCGCCTGGCGATACGCTGACGATCCTTGGAATTCTGCTGGCTTCCGGTCAGGTATCGAATTCAATCTTTCAGAACGGAATTGCCCTGTTCGGTGGCGGACTTACTCTCACCGGCCTATCGCTCGGACCCGCAAAGGTGAACCTGAATTTGAATTCGTCCGAATCTCGCGAACTCGATCAGGTCCAGATGCATCTCGGAGACGGCGAAGAGGGCACAATCAAAAGCGGCTCGCGCTACCCGATCGAAACATCTCAATACTCAGATCTCGGCTCCAGCGGAATCAATATTCCGGGGTTGACGACGCCTGGTGCTTCGGGAAGCCTCAGTTCCCTGCTGTCGCAGCTCAACTCTTCTGCGCAGACGATCCCTCAGATCGAGTATCAGGATCTCGGCTTGACCTTCAAAGCCACTCCTCGCGTCATCCGAAGCGGAGAAGTTGCCTTGACGATGGATCTGAAAATCACAGCGCTGGGCGGCACTGCCATCAACGGAGTGCCGATCCTGAACAATCGAAGCTACTCGGGTGTTGCCACGGTAAAGGATGGTGCGGCTGTTGTGCTGGTGAGCGACGTGGACAAGGAAGAAAGCCGCGCCCTAAGCGGCCTGCCGGGACTGACGGAAATCCCCGGCCTGAATATCATAACAAACAAAGACGTGATAAAGAATTATGCAAGTCTGCTCATCGTCATCTCGCCTCACGTCATTCGAGGAACCCAACCCGGCGGGCACACTCCCATGGTTCGCATCGAACGCGGCCGCTCAGCGATGTAAACGAAACAGCGCGAATATATCCGTTCAGCCGCGGGTGTTTAGTCGGTAGAAATGCTCCGCTGAATCGCGCCTAAAAGTAGAAAGCCCCGGAGAGTATTTTCTTTTGGGGCTTTCTGCTTTCCAATGCCGAATCGCTTATTTCGACGCACCGTCCTGCTTGACCTGGTACTCAATGATTTGCTTCAGCGTGTCGTACGGCGCATTCGCGGGCACCTGTCGGCCATTGATCGACAATGTCGGGACCGATGAGATGTCCAATTCCTTCGCGAGTTGGACCGACGTATCCACCGTAGCCTTCGTCTCCGGTGTATTCGCGCATGCCGAAACCTTTGCTGGCACCAGACCTGCCTTGGTCACGGCGCTGTTGAGTGTCAGCGTAGCGCCATCTGCTGTTGCCAACCCCTCCTGTCCGTCAAATACCGCAGCCGCGAATGTGAAGAAAGCGCTATTTCCTCCCATCTTGGCCACGCAGACTCCGTACCCTGCAGCAATCACCGCTTCCGGATGAATACTCGCGATCGGATCTGCCTGAAAAACGATTCGCGCACTCGGGAAGTCCGTCACAAGCTTGTCCATGTTCGCCTGTGCCGCCTTGCAATGTGGACACTGGAAGTCTGCGAATTCGACGAGTTCCAGATCCTTCCCGGCTGCTCCCCGATACGGCCCGTTCGCGCGCTGCTGAAGAATCGTCCGCTGTTCCTCGAAGGGGTGTTCGCCGAACGGCATGATGCGGTCACCCACAATGATGTGCTTCATATCAGGTGCGGTCAGAAAAGCGAATCGATACGGCTGCTGCTTGCCTGTCTTGTCGCCCACTAAAATTACAACGCGGGTGATGCCCGATAGCTGCGTCTTCTGGATCGCCTGAATCTGCCACATGCTGTTCGGGTCAAAGCCAAGATTCGCCTGCATGAAGCTGTTTACGGTTTCCTTCGTCGGCGTATCGGCGGTGAAATCCGCTGGATCGGGCTTTGGGAAAGTTGGAGGCCCTGGCGCAGGCGCGGAAGGGGCCGGCGCTGCGGCCGGGCTGGCCGGGGTCTGATCCTGCGCAGTTGCATGATGAGCAGGGGCAAACAGGAAGGCCAGCGCAATCGCGGCGGCCAATCGAGCGGAAGTACGGATCAAGCGTTTCTCCTTCAGTGGCGGGATAACTCCCAAAGACTAGCTTATACCTGGACCTTCACGGCGATTGGGAACCGCCGCCCCATGCCGAACGACTTCGATGTCACCTTCAAAACAGGCGCAGCCTGCTGCCGCTTGTACTCGGAACGCTCAACCAGCCGAACCACCTGCTGAACGAGTTCGAGCGAAAACCCGTTTCTCTGCGCTATGCATTCGGGCGTTTCATACCGCTCCACATAGGCCTCAAGAATCGGGTCCAACGTCTCGTATGGCGGCAGAGAATCCGTGTCCTTCTGGCCGGGGCGCAACTCTGCTGATGGCGGTTTTTCGAGGATTGCGCGTGGGATCACCTCGTGCTCGCGATTAAGCCAGCGGCAAATTGCATAGACGCGCGTCTTGACTAGGTCGCCGATCACCGCAAGAGCGCCCACCATGTCTCCGTAAAGCGTGCAGTACCCCACCGCCATTTCAGACTTGTTACCGGTCGTCAGCACCAGCGAACCAAACTTGTTCGAGACTGCCATCAGCAAGTTGCCGCGGATTCTAGCTTGAAGATTCTCCTCGGCAAGCCCGGACTGCGTGCCTTTGAAAAGCGGTTCCAGCGTCTTCGCGTAGTCGCGAAACAGATCGCTGATTCCTATCTGTTCGAAGTGGATTCCAAGATTCTCCGCCAGCGCGCGACTATCATCAATCGAGCCCTGCGATGAGTAGGGGCTGGGCATGCCGATCGCGAGCACATTCTCTTTTCCCAGTGCCTCCGCTGCGATTGCCACCACCAGAGCGGAGTCGATACCACCGCTCAGGCCCACGGCCACCTTGCTGAATCCGCACTTGCGAACGTAGTCGCGAGTACCGAGTACAAGCGCGCGATATGCGGCCTCCGTATCATCGTCGCTTGGCTCAGGAACCGCCGGCGAACAGAACGGATCGAATACGACTAGATCCTCTTCGAACGATTTGGCCTGCGCAACCAGATCGCCATGCGCGTTAATGCATATCGAGGACCCATCGAAGATCAAGCTGTCGTTCCCGCCCACCTGGTTGCACATGATCACCGGGATTCCATCGCGATTGGAAATGGAGGCCAGCATTTGCCGTCGCAGTTTTCGCTTGGAATGCCAGAAGGGCGAAGACGAAAGGTTGATGTGAATCGCCGGATTCTGCCGCATCAGCTCTTCCAGCGGATCGAAAGAATAGAGACGCCGCGGCCAGAAATTCTTGTCGTTCCAGGCGTCTTCGCAAATCGAGATTGCAATACGCAGGTTATCCAGTTCCACTACCCGCTGCGTCGCCGAAGGCAGAAAGTAGCGCTGTTCGTCGAATACGTCGTAGAAAGGCAGCAGACGCTTCTGCTGCTCAAGCAGGACATGGCCGCGGTCGAGAAGGACGGCAGCATTCACGGCGGGCTTTCCGGCATCTGGCGGAGCCGGAAGGGCCGCTCCAAAAACCAGGGCGGTGGGCAAATTGCGGGTGCCTTCCGCCAGTTCCGTGATGGCCTCGCGGCACCGCGCGAGGAAGCTGGGTTTTTCGAGGAAGTCGGCCGGTGGATAGCCGCAGACCGATAGCTCCGGGAAGACCGCCAGACGTGCGCCCTCATCGGCAGCCCGCCGCGTTGTGGCGATGATTTTTTCCAGATTGCCGGTGAAATCTCCAACCGTGGGATTGATCTGGGCCAGTGCGATCTTCACATCTTCAGTTTAAAGGAGAGAACCAAAGAGATTTAAGTACCGGTTCCCGAAAACACGACCCCAATGGTTCGCACAATGATCTTCAGATCGAGCCAGACGCTCCAATTCTCGATATAGGCCACATCGAGCGATACGTAGCTGTCGAACGAGGGATCCTGGCGCGCCTGAACCTGCCACAAACCTGTGATCCCTGGAGTGACATCGAGCCGGCGCAGATGGCCCAGCTTGTATTCCATCACTTCGCTGGCGATCGGCGGCCGCGGTCCCACGACGCTCATATCACCCTTCAGAACGTTGATGAACTGCGGAAGCTCATCCAAGGAGTACTTGCGCAGGAAATGCCCAAGCCGAGTGATGCGAGGGTCATTCGTGACCTTGAAAAGCACTCCATCACGCTCATTCATGTGCATGATTTCAGAGCGGCGCTTCTCCGCGTCGCGCACCATCGTGCGGAATTTATAGCAGCGGAAGACACGCCCTTTCTTGCCAATTCGCTGGGATTTGTAGAACACCGGTCCCGGCGATTCGAGCTTGATCGCGATCGCGATCAACAGCAGAAATGGAGAGAGAACCAGGAACACAAGACTGCCGCAAAAGACGTCAAGTACGCGCTTGAAAACAAACCCGAGTTCGGGAACCTGCCCTCGGTGCAATGGAATGGTCGGAAACTGGCCGATAAACTCGATGGGATTATCCCAGGCTAGTCCCTCGTAAAGATCGGGAACGACACGCAGATCGACGCCGTGCAATCTCGCCTTCTCCAGGGCATCCAGAACGACTCGGCGCTCGCAGGGCATCGTGAAAAGAATCTCGTCCACGAACTGCTGGCGGGCGTGTTCGAAGAGCGTCTCCAGGTTGCCCACGACGTCGCCGCTCGATGACATCATCCGGGACGAAGTGCCGGGGAATTCGATGAATCCTTTAAACGTGTAGCCCAGATTGCGAATGCTTTCGAGATGATGACGAAGAGCATGAGCCTCAGGGCCGGTGCCGACGATGAGTACGTTGCGCGTTTCCTGGCCGCTCTCGAACCTGCGATACATCATCGTCCGGTACACGAAACGCCTTGTGCACAGCGAAGCGGTCACCAAAATCAACGTCAGCATCACAATCCGCCGCGGAATATCCTCGGCACGAGCAAGGTAGAGCGTGCCCGTCAGAAGCAAACCGGACGTAAAGCAGACCTCGACCGTGAGGCGCTGTTCATGGAGAAACGAGCCAAGTCGCGTGGGATTGTAAAGATTCAACCGTTTGCTGCTCACGATCAACGTCAGAGCGAATCCAAAAAGCAGAGCAAGCAGGATCCACATCGAACGGCCAGAGAACAGCGTGCCGTGATAGAAGTGGCGCGCACCATCGACTGGAGTGATCTTGCGCCCCAAGATGGTAGCGATCGAAGCAGAGATGAAAACGGTTATGAAATCAAGCAACATCCAGAATTTGACTTTGCCATCGGAGCGGCGGGCCGGAGCCGCCACCGCGTCCATCACCCAATCAGAAGGAGAGGTAACCGAGGCAGAGACTCGTTGCCAGAATTCGGATGTAGCCATATGCGTTCCGCAAAGCCTCAGAAGTTCAAAACTACTGGTGGAGTGGGGGAGCTTCCTCAGTTGAACGTAAAAGGAGCAGAATGCCGAGCGGTCGTTAGGCCTTCGCTGTCTTTTTGAAGCACCCAGACTTAAATTGGTTGCCTGCGATCAACGCTCTTTCTTCACACGCAGTGCTTTCGTACGTGTTACTCGATCTCTTGCGATTTCAAAATCAACTTACAGCGCACTCGTTTAAACACTGTTAAGGCGCACCTCAAGATGATTTGTCTTCAATCGTGATGTCTACGTCGCTCTTCTGGAAGTGGCTGGGTATTGCACAACTGGATACCACTATCAGATGACCAGGCATGAGCCGTTCACCTGCACCCAAGGCAAAGAGGTCTAGATAAACTGCAATTCCAGAAAAGTGACCTAACAGATGAGATCTGAACGAGGTCCGCTAGCTGGTGGAGTCGCTTGATAAATCAGCTGTCCTTTTTAGGATGAGCTTCTGTATAGACTACCCGAGAAAAACCGATTACCAACGGAGAAATCATCATGCCGAAGGTAACACATAAGCATCCAGCGTAAGGAACTGTTGAATATTGGGATCCGGCGAGGCGAGAAAATCCTTCAGTGGCCCGAAAAAGGCCGCCCGTCCCTCATTGAGAAACAGCACGGTATCGGCCAATCGCTCGGCAAACCTCATATCATGGGTAACCACGATTGCCGAAAATCCCAATTGCTGCTTCAGCCGCTGGATCAGTCCCCCCAGGCGTCTCGCGATCAGCGGATCAACCATCGTCGTAGGCTCGTCGTATAGGACAATCTCCGGCTGGGAGGCGAGGGCGCGCGCGATCGCAACTGCCCGCTTGCGGCCAGTGGATAAGCTGGCTGGCAGGGAGTCTGCAGCATCTTCAGCACCTACCAATGTGAGAAGCCGCTCCACCACCTGGAGAATCTGATCTTCCTCTTGGCCTCCACGTTCACGGAGAGGAAAAGCGACGTTTTCGCGGACCGTCATCGAGTCAAAAAGTGCACCGTTTTGGAATACCATGGTGATCCGCTTGCGGAGAACATTCATCTCCTCCTCGGTGTACTGATTGATCTCCTGCCCGTCGACGCGTATGGAACCGACCTGCGGCTTGAGAAACCCCATCAGGATCCGTAGCGAAACCGACTTTCCCACACCGCTTCGCCCCAGAATGCAGAGGGTCTCCCCCCGGTTCACTTTAAAGCTGACGTTATCCAGCACCTTCCGTTCGCCGAACCATAGGGAAACATGGCTGAACGAGACCAGCGGCCAGGACGTGGGCTCTTCCTCAGCGGGAATGGGATTGTCGCCGACAATATCCGCCAGAACCTCATCGCCGATCTCAGGAACATTCGGATCGACTGAAGAGTCGGATAGGGGTTCGGGATTGGGATCGGGCGCCGCCACGAGATCAGATTACTGCAAGACCCTTTTTCGGGACTTTAGCAGTCAATGCGACCGGTTCCCTTCGTCAGCTCATTCAGCTGTTCCAGGTCAGCAGGCAGGTTCATGTTCAGGAACCACTGGCTCGGGTGCAGACCTCGGGGGTGCGCCACTTGTCCCGGCTGGGCCAGCACTTCGACCGGCAGCACACTGAAGCCCCCCGCAAGCGCGCTTCCAGCCGCGCGAAATGCCTTCAGGCAACTACGGTCTCCCGAATGGAGGGAGGCATTCAGCAATGCCCTTGCCGCACGGTCGACGACTGCTGGAAAGCTAGGAACGAATCCCGCAACCGAGACCACTGTCACCGCGGCTTCTGTCACAACAGCGTGGTGGACAAGGTATCCGACAAGGCTTGCGGGAATAAACGGCACATCGACCGGCAAGAATACGGCAAACCGGCTCGCACACGCTGAAAGCGCAGCACAGATCCCGGCAAGCGGCCCCAGCCCCGATTCTTCCGCCACATCAGGCACTACCGGGCCGAATTGGGACAGGTCACTGCGCGCACCTGCAATGCGCGAGGAAACGCCCGCACAGTCCATGATCTCAAGTGCATTCTGAATCAAAGGCCTTCCGCAGAATGGAAGCAGGGCTTTATCCTGCCCCATCCGGCTCGATTTTCCGCCGGCCAGGACAAACCCTTCCGCTTCGCATTGAGGCAGGCTCAACGGCCCGCCTCCTCCATGAATCGAATCAGCGACCGGATACCCAGTTCGAAATTCTGCAGCTTGAATTTCTCGTTTGGCGCATGGATGTTATCGTCCGGAAGCCCGAAGCCCATCATCACGCTAGGCAGTCCAAGATGCCTGTCAAAATCGCCCACGATCGGAATCGATCCTCCAGAGCGAATGAAGACGGTGTCTTTACCCCACACCTCATGAAGCGCATGCGTAGCCGCCTGGATGTACTTGTTATTGACCCCAATGATGCATGGATCGCCGGAGTGAAGAAGCCGGACATCGACCTGGACACCCTTGGGAGCGATCTTCTCCACGTACGCCTTATACCGCTCGAACGACTTCGCCGGCGTCATGTTCGGAACCAGTCGCATCGATACCTTCGCGACCGCCTTTGCCGGAATCACAGTCTTGGCGCCAGCCCCAATAAATCCGCCCGGAACTCCATGCACGTCGAGCGTCGGACGCGCCCACGTCCGTTCAAGCACGCTGTAATCCGATTCGCCAACGAGCTGGCTCGCCCCGACTTCGTTCTCGCGATAATGATCCTCGTCGAACGGCAGGCTCTTCCACGCAGCCAATTCCTCGGGGCTGGGCGGAATCACATCGTCATAAAACCCGGGAATAAGAATATGGCCGTTCTCGTCTTTCAGTTTCGCAATGATCTGCGCCAGCGCCACAAAGGGATTCGGCGCCGCGCCGCCGTACATGCCTGAGTGCAGGTCGGTCTTCGCCCCGCGCACTTCTAGCTCCGTGTAAATCATCCCGCGCAGCCCAACGCAGAGCGTCGGCAGGCCATCTGCGAAAAAGTCCGTGTCCGAGACCAGCGCAAAATCCGCTTTCAGGTTGGCAGGCTTCGAGGCAACATAAGCCGCAATCCCCTCCCCTCCCACTTCTTCTTCGCCTTCAAAGAGAACACGCACGTTGAGCGGCAGCCTCTTGTTTGAACCCAGCAGCGATTCAAGCGCCTTCATCTGCGCCCATACCTGCCCCTTATCATCGACCGCGCCCCGGGCATAGATGTTGCCGTTGCGCTCCGTGGGCTCGAAAGGCGGAGATATCCACTCATCGATTGGATCGGTGGGCTGCACATCGTAGTGCCCATACACCAGCGCGGTCGGCTTGCCC
>Ga0157374_10005241_pt1 | contig 10874 bp, 9 predicted proteins | sample M25metaG_FD_115308 | JGI IMG/M metagenome (GOLD analysis project Ga0157374, IMG submission 115308) | Miscanthus rhizosphere microbial communities from Kellogg Biological Station, Michigan, USA - M2-5 metaG | ecosystem: Host-associated > Plants > Roots > Rhizosphere > Soil | place: USA: Michigan... | reverse complement strand
GTATTAATATATTTTCCTGTTTGAAAAAAATCTAAAGGATTATTAGCAACCCACGGACGAGTTACTCCATCTAAATCTTTTACAGGTTTGCCATCAAACTTTGGCCCGTAAGAAAATGCAGCGTCAGGTGTATTTATTGCTGAAGCTAATGGATCAACAATCCTGTTGCCATCCGCATCGGTTGCAAATGTTGGTGATATACCGCCACCATATTCGTTTTGAAGATCAGGCAATTTATACGCTTTATCATAAGATTCATTATGCGAAATTGTAACGCCGAGACCTTTTCTGCTAACACCCTTTTTTGTTGTTATCAGTAACACTCCATTTAATCCACTTGATCCATACAATGCGGTAGCGGCAGAGCCTTTTAAAACAGTAACACTTTCATAATCATCAGGGTTCAGGTCTTTAATAATATTCCCGAAATCACTATTGGCACCCCATGAATCTGCACCTGTGGTTCCTGGTCTTAGCAACATGCCATCAATCACAACTACTGGTTGTGTATTGGGGTCTAATCTTGAATTACCGCGAATGCGAATTTTTGCACTTGATGAAGGACCACCTGCGCCTTGTGCAATATAAACTCCTGCTACTTTGCCTTGCAACGCATCAACAAAATTTGCATTGTTGGCTTTGGTAAGTTCTGAGCCTTTTACCTCAGTAACAGAATAAGATAATTTTTTTGTGTTTGTTCTTGTTCCAAATCCGGTTACAACAACCTCATTTAATTGACCAGTATTTGATGCCAGTATTACTGAAACAGTATTCCCGGGAGTTACATCAACATCTTTATTCAAATATCCAATGCTCGAAAATTGCAGGGTACTATTGTCTCCATTAATAGGAATAGAAAAATTTCCCTGTACATCAGATATGGTGGTGGCTTTACTGCCTTTTACCTTTATGGTAACACCTTGTAAAGGATTTCCGGCACTATCGGCAACAGAACCTTTAACAGTTCCTCTAACCTGCGCCATTGCAATAACGCTGCACATGCTAAAGAACATTAATAATAAAAAGCGTGTCATTTGTTTCATAATCATTGTTTAGTTTGAGAGACTCTAAAATTGTTTCATGATTTTATAAGAATTACCTATTGCTTGCTATATAAATTGTGTCTTATTAATTATGTAATGAGGCTGAAAGATTACTTAAATGGCTTTTAGAAGATTCTTTTTCGAAGTTTTCCATAACCAGTGCTGCTGCTCCAATTAATTCTGCTTGGTATTCTAATTCTGAAATTTCGATGTTGGTATTTACAGCTATTCTTGGAATGCAATGCTCATTAATCGCTTGTTGAATTGGTGCCAGCCAAATTTTTCCTGCAGCAGCGCCTCTTCCGCTAAGTATTATAGTTTCCGGATTAAGTATATGAATTAATGTAGCTATTCCTTTTCCTATTTTATAACTTACATCAGATAATAATTCAACTGCAAACTGATCGCCTGTAACAGCTGCAGAAAGAATAGCATCACTCGCTTTCTCAATATCATTTATTTGAGATTGCTGCAGCATAGTAACTCTCCCTTCAGCTAAACCTTTTTTTGCCTTTTCAATTATTACCAGTAAAGATGTTTCTGTTTCAAGGCAACCCTTCTTACCGCAACTGCATAATTTATCATTTGAAAAAACAGGTATGTGGCTAAACTCGCCTGCAAAGCCGTTATGCCCTCTGAACATTTTGCCGTTAATTATCATTCCCAGGCCTATGCCCCAACCAATATTTACAACCAGCGCATCTTTCTTATTGCCAATAGTGCCAAACTTTAATTCTGCCAAGGCAATTAAGCTTGAATCATTATCTATAAAAACAGGCAAGTTTATTTTTTTACAGATATGTTCAGGAATGCTCTCATTATTGCTCGGTAATAAAGAATAATTAAGACCTTTTTTTACATCAACAAAACCAGGCATTGCTATTCCAATACCTACAATTTTTTCTTTGCTAATAGTAATTGTTTGTATGAATGACTCAATGTGTTCAGTTAAAACTGATAAAGAATTTTTGCTTTCGTACAAGTTCAATTCAAATTTTGCTTCCTGCGAAACAAAATTATTTTCCATATCTATCAAAACCATTCGTGTAACAAATTGATCCATTGCTACAGAAATAACATACATAATGTCTTTCTTAAGCGAAAACATTAAAGGCTTTCTGCCGCCAGAAGATTGTGCGTAACCAATTTCAGTAACGTACCCCTCTTCCACAAGTTCGCTTAGTAGTTTTGTTACCAATGGAATACTTTTATTTGTTTTAACACTTAAATCAGCACAAGACAATTTTCCATTAAAATATAATTCACTTAAAATCTTCTTCTTGTTCAAAGCATTTTTAACCGGTATAAGCATTCTTAGTTCTTGGAAAATTTGAGGCTAAATTAACAAACTTGTTAAAATAGTCAAATTTATTTTTAATATTTTTAAAAAGTTTCCGGTTCTTTTTAAAAACTACTACTGAATTTTGAAAATTATAGCATACTTATAAGTGTGAGTCCTTAGTTCGGCCGGAATGGCAAGTATGTTTATGCCGTTATTATTTTGCCATTTTATTTTAGTTGATGGATTGCCTAAAACAGTAATTTTTGAATTTTTATCAAGGTTGATATTATTGAGTGATATGGTTTGCGGTAATTCAACAACATCATCATTTGCAGACAATACATAAACATATTTTGCCTTTCCATCTTTAGATTGCATAAATACTACATTATCCTTTTCGTAGGGCGCCAATGGTTTTGTATCATATATTGCTTCACTATTTATCTTCATCCAACCACCAATCTCTTTTAACCTGCTATAAGCTGTATCGCTCCAATCACCTTGTGGCGATGGACCAATGTTCAACAATAAATTACCACCACGCGAAACGATCTTAATTAATAAATGAATAAGATCATTCGTTGATTTATAAGTATCATTAGGAACATAACTCCAGGAATTGCCCATAGTAATGCAGCTCTCCCAAGGATGATCTAATGGTTCGGTCGGAACAGTTTGTTCAGGCGTCTGATAATTTTCAAATTCACCGGGCACAGTTCTGTCAACAATTAATAGACCTGGTTGATACGACCTTGCCATTGTTGCAATGTTTTTCATATCGATATCCTGGTTATAAGGAATACCTGCCTGCCAATCTACTTTTTTATCAATGGTTGATAAAGGCCTTACCCAACCACCATCAAGCCATAAAATATCTACACTACCATAACCCGTCATCAATTCTTTTATTTGATTAAAAGTATATTGTTTAAAAGCATTCCATTTTTCAGGATGCTTTGCCGGATCATAATTTACATTCCTGTCTTTTGGCGGAAAATATTGCCACCAATAATCATCGCTATGCCAATCTGGTTTTGAAAAATATGCGCCAACCATAAAGCCTTTTTTGCGAAATGCATCAAACACTTCTTTGGTTACATTACTTTTTGGATTGGATGAAAACGGTGTTTTTGTTGAAGTGATTTTATAATCGGTTTGCTTTGTATCAAACATGCAAAAACCATCATGATGTTTTGTTGTGAACACAACATATCTCATTCCCGCATCCTTTGCTGCGGTTGCCCATTTATCAGGATTAAATTCAACTGGATTAAAAGTAGTTTGTAAATTTTCATATGCTTTTACATAATCAAAATAGTTTTTTGAATAAGGGCTGCGACGTTGTGTCCATCCTTCATCTTCCGGACAAATGCTCCAACTTTCAACGATGCCCCACTCACTGTAAGTTCCCCAATGCATAAGCAAACCAAATTTGATATCCTGCCATGTATCTAATTTTTTTAAAACTAAGCTATCAGTTGGTTTTATATACGTGTCAGATTGATTGTGTTGTTGCGCATAAGATGTAATGCTGATCAACACAAAAAGAAGGAGGTAAATCTTTTTCATCGCATTGCAAAAATGCAATTAATTTCTTTTTGCAATGTTTTTTATCACATGACCAGCAACTGCAATCGTTTTTCTGGTAGTATTTTTTATCCACCCGGTTTGTTGTTTAGAATGATTTTTCATTTCGTCTAAAACCTGCAAAGTTGTTTGTGATAACAGCAAACCATTTTCAATTATTGACATTGGATTATGCACAAAATCATTTATGGTTTGTGATGCAATATCTTTTCCGCCCTGGAACAATGACTTGAAAATAAAATTTGCATTTAACGCTTTTTGCGAGGGATAATTTCCTGCAAAAATACCGGCGATTATATCTGCATATTCCGGGTCTTCTTTTGAACGTGAAATCATAACGCTTAATATTTTCATCCAAACAGGCGTTAATGTTTTATTGCGTGCAAACTGTACAAGCAAATTCGATAAAGCAAAATCATAGCCTAATTCTTTATCAACTTTTTTTCTGTAGTTATATAATGTTGCCGCTGAAAAGTCATCTTGCTTAAAACAATCATGTAAAATTTCAGCAGCCCATCTTGCACTTAATAAAGCATACTGAATCCCATCACCACTTAATGGATTAATCAATCCTGCTGCATCGCCAACTAATAAAACCCTGTTATTAGTAAGTATACTTTGAGGATTAAAAAACTTTAGTATCCATCCATCAATCTTACCATCAGGCATTCCATTTCCGATGCGTTCTTTTATATCAGCATTATTTTTTAAATGACCTGCCAATAAATTTTTTACGTTAGATGCTTTGTGCGGCAATGTAGCTGAAATGCAAGCCATGCCTATGTTTGCGTCTGCTTCACCTTTTGGGAACAACCAATAAATACCTGGAAAACTATCACCCGTAAAATAAATATCTACACGATCTGTTGGGCCATTTATGTTTTCATAATATGCTCTTAAACCAAGCAACTGAAATTCATCTGCATGCTTGCCGCCATGTATTTGTCGTGCGACAACTGAACTGCTTCCATCTGCACCAACTAATACTTTTGATTTTATTTGCTTTGTTGAAGTGCCTTGTTTTAGTTGTGCAACAATTCCTGAATCTGTTGTTGTATAATTTATCAGTCTTGAACTTTCTAAATATGTTGCTCCAGCTTTTTTTGCTGTTTCATAAATCCAGTTATCTAATTCAATGCGCGGAATAATACGTGCATGATAAGGCAAATGTTCAGGCTTTGACAGATCAATAAATACCTTATCATCTTTTATAAATAAGCCAACTTTATTTATCTCGTTAGCTAATGAAAATTTCTGCCAGTCTTTTATTCCCATTGCGTCTAATTCTGCTAATGCAACAGGACTTACACCATCGCCGCAAATTTTATCACGCGGAAAACATTCTGCTTCAGCAACAATAATTTTCAATCCTTTTTTTGCAAGATGAAAAGCAAGCGCACTGCCTGCCGGGCCGCCGCTTGCAATCAATACATCACAATCATATTTATTAATTGGTTTAATAGTGATCATAATTAATAATCCCTGTTTATCATATATAAAATGATGCTTTCAATAAACGCTTTATCTTTTGAATCCGGCAATCGTGAAAACAAAGTATAAAACTCTTTGATGGCAGCTCCTGCCATATACTTTGCAATATTTTTTGAATAAGTAATGCTGTTATAATATTGCATGCGTTCTAAAATCCATGCAGCTGTTTTATTGTTTCTTTTACGAATCGGAATAGCAAGAAAGTTTTTTATCTCCGTTAATTCATCTGCAGTGCAATGTTGGAAAAGATGAATCAGCATTAATGTGCGTTTGCCTTCAATTATATCACCGCCGATTTCTTTTCCATATTTTTTTTCTTCTGCAACAAGATTTAAAACATCATCCTGTATTTGAAACGCAGTGCCCATAAAATATCCAAGCCTGTTAAAACTATCTGCATCAACATTGCCTTGCGTACTGATGATGGCACCAATTCGAATTGGATGAATGCAAGTGTACCAGCAGGTTTTTTTTAAGATCATGCGCAGGTAATCATCATCATTCAATGTGCAAACATTGTCTTTGCGCCAGCCAAGTTCCATAGCTTGTCCTTCAACAGATTCTGTTGCCATGTGCATCACTTCCAAAAAAATTTTTTCTGTAACCTTTGGTCCTAATTTTTCTTTGTTTTTAAATAAAGGATAGAGCGCAATCACATTCATTGCATCACCAATATTTACAGCAATTGAATTATTATTATATTGATGCATTGTCGGCTTGTTTCTTCTAAACAAACTCTCATCTTCCACATCATCATGAATAAGAAAAGCATTGTGTAATAATTCAAGTGTAACAGAAGAATTCAATGCAAGATCTAAACTGCCGCCAAAAGCTTTACATGTTGCAATACATAAACCCGGTCGAAAACCTTTGCCGCCACGGTTTGGATAATCAGCAATCAGATCATATAAATATTTACGCGGCTCTTTATCAGGAATAAGATGCTTGATACCTTTGAGCGTGTCGGCACCATATTTTGCCAGCATGGTTTTCATTAACTCTTCATACATGCGCAAAATTTTTAAGCAACTTCAATATTTATTAATGCTTTTATTAAAGGATTTTGTACATCTGTAAACAACCCTGTGTAATGACCATGTTTACAGTTTGAAGGAACTTTTATATGAATGGAAACTTCTTTGCTTTCGCCGGGTTGTAAAATAATAATTGCAGGTTTTATATCGATATTTCGTGCAGCAATTTTTTCGATTGACGCACCCCTTAAATCTGTTTTTTGCAATTCAATTTTTACTGATGTTGTTTCACTATTATCATTAGAAAAATTCATAAACAACGACGCAGTTTCGCCGGGTTTTACAGGTGTATCTTGTTGTAAGATCGTGATGCTATCATTCTGTTTTTTCTCTTCAGTTGCAGCAGTAGTTTTTGCAGCACCATTTTGTTTTTCTACTGTGTCTGTAAATATTTTTAGTTGCGATGATAATGCAATCATTGCATCTAAAAAAAGATCAACTACTTCATGCGTGTCTTTTCTTATCCTGTTTAAAAGATTTTCAGGATTGTTTCTTACATCATCAACATCAATAACTTTCTTTTCAATTTTTTTTGCAGCAAGAATACCCGCCGCAATTTCTTCTTCCAAAACATTTACAGCAGAACTTAAAACACGCTGTGCATTATTCAGCATGTTATTCGGATTCAGCGCATCAAACAAATCATCTGCAACAGTTTTTTTTTGCTGATTATTATTGTTGGGACTTTTTTGTCTTCCTGGCATTTGTAGCTGTTTTGTTTGGTGTTTCGTTTACAGTTAGCACAATAGAAAAATAAGCGGGCTCAAATCCCTGAACCTGTACATTGCTTGTATATAAACCTGGCTTTGTGTTTGCCGGAACATCAATATCAATATTTATTCTCTTTTGTTCGCCGGTATTCAACATAAAAGCTTGCGGAGAAAAAGTAGTAGCAAAATTTTCATTCACTGAAATATCATCCTGAAGGCTGTATGATGAATTAACTAAAGTACACAACACAGCTTCCTGCTTACTGTTATCTAATAAAAAGCTGAATGCAATTTTATTACCAGCCACAACATCTCCTTTTAAAACAAAAGAAGGTTCAGCAGGTTCTGTTGTTGTTTCTGTATTTGCTGATGTATCTGTTGTTTGTTGTGTATTTGCTTTTTGCACTAATGAAGCACCGAGATCAAGCATATTTTTCATATGCTGAATGTTCATCTTTGCATAAGCATTGAATGCTTCTGTAAAAAAATTTGTTTGAAAAACGCTGGAAGTTTTTTTTTCTCCGGGTGTTGCAATATTGCGGACAAGCTTAGAAGTTTCACTCAAAAAAATCTTGTTTACTTCAATTGATTTATTGATGAGTTCCTGTATGTCGTTAGATAAAGATGAATTCTGCTTGTCCATATAAATTTATTTATCAGCGATAGATAAAACATTTGCTTCCTGCCTTGTATCAATTACTCTTGAAAATGTTGGGCGTTCACAATAGTAATGATCTTTCCAACTCTGCCAGCGCAGTTTGTATTTATTTTCATCTTGCGGTATAACTGTTGTGCTGCTTATATTTTCTACAATTACAGTAAAGCAAACATTTTGGTTGATCTCTTTTTCACGCAAAACAATTTCTGTTGAATAGGTAGAGCCGTTTTGAAAATTTGCAAGATCAAGTGTAACTAAAACTTGTTCACTTCTTCCGGGATCAAGTGTTACAAATGTTTTATTCAACTGCGGTTGCATTGGCGCAAGATTTCCATTCTCATCTTTTAATTCACGCACACCAATACGATACGATTTTGTTTTACTGCAATCATTTTCTACAGTAAAAGCAGTAATAATTCTTTCACCCTGTATTGCATATTTTGTAATGGCAGCAATACAATGCGGCGGGCATGTTTCCTTAGGCGGACAACAATCACAATCACTCGTACTTAACTTAGGAATTTTAATTTGGGGCAACCCATTTTTCAAAATTGAATTACTAAGGTTCGACACATTATTTATCATTCCTTCCATCACAGGTTTAAATGCAGACAATGATAAATTAGTGAGCTGCTGAAAATTATCAGTAAGTGTCTTTTGCATCCCAGCAATATTGTTTGTAGTGTTTCCCATAAAAATTATTTTGTTTGATCGCTTTGCGATTTTATTTCATAAGAAATTGATTTATTCCAAAAACGCATGTTGCCTGTGTAATCTTTATTCGCATCTGTATTTTGAGGCATCGTGATATTTAAGTGTAAAATCTTTGTTGCGCCTGGTTGAATTGTTTGGCCTGCTTCTTCAATATGCGCAGATGCCCAGTCAGGTAAATACCGGTTTACATTTTTTGCAAGTTCATCCATTGTCGAATGATAACCTTCCGAACCTTTACTTCTTAAAGCAAAACCAAACGCTCTGCAAATAAGATCCATATCCAATGCGGCAACATGTTTTACATCAGGTATTGTAAAAGATAAATTACCGGTGTTAGTTAAAGTTATTTGTGCTGTGTGCGTTTTGCCTGGGTCAGTACCAATAAAAGAAAAACTATCAGGATAAATGCTCACATGCAAATGTGGCTGCACAATCATCTTAATTTTTCTTTCCGCACCACCAATTATTAAATTGCTTTCGTAAGTACCCGGTGGTGTTTGAGGTGGCAATTGATGCGTAATGGATTCAAGTTTTTGTTCTCCCGGTTTTAACCTGCTTCCAATTTTTAAGCTTGCATTTTCTCCCAATCTTTTTTCGGCATGTACAAGTTTTAGTGCCTTTACACTTAATGCATCATCACTTGAATTACGCAAAAAAATATGACCACGTAAATTAGATGGCGGACCATTTAGAATTATTTCTTCATTGTCTGCATTCACTTTTTCATGAAAAGCTTCAGAAGTTACTCTAAGCATAATAAATAAAATTTATTGCGTGAAGTGATTAGCCATTAGCGCCCGGAATATTTGTGCCGGTACTGCTTTCAGGAAAAGGCCTTGTGTCTGGTTCGCAGCAATTTGTTTCGCAACGTTCAGCAGCATTTGGAACGTAAGGTTCTGTTATAACCTGCGCTTCACCACTCACGCAAACGCTTAGCATTTCAACACCTAAAACTTTTAAGCAAACGTTTGTGTAATTAGGAATATGCACCCTTACTTTCATCATATCTTTTATATCCTGCAACGTAAAGCGCGGAAGATTTAATATTTCTATTTTACTATCCGTTGCAACTGGCGCTGATGCATCTCCTTTTAATGTGAGAATATTATCAGTATCCAATTTTCCTGAAACAATTGTGTTTAAACTTCCGGAATGCCTTGCATCAAAACCACCTTCAAGATTGGAGGTAAGTGTTCCGTCAATTGTTGAATCGATGTCGAATGTTTTATCAGGAAGTAAATGGTGCGTATACTCGGTAGGAATATCTGGCATGCTCATAGTGGGTAGCTTTTAATTATGTATTAAATAAACAGTAGCGATAGTAAATGTAAATTTTATTTTGATACGAATGTTCAAAATAAAATTTAAGCTGCGTTAAGATTGTATTAAGAAGATAATGTAACTGAATGGTTTTTTACTTAACGACTGTCAACGTTTCTTTTAATCTTATATCTCTTGATGATGCACCGATCATAATTCTGAAATCACCAGCTTCTACAACATGATTTAAATCTTTATCGAGTAAGCTCAACATTTGAGGTGTAATCATAAACGAAATTTCTTTCGATTCACATGCATTTAAATGTATGCGCTGAAAACCTTTTAACTGCATTACAGGTTGTGAAACAGAAGCAAGTACGTCATGAATATATAATTGTATTACTTCATCGCCCGCAACATTGCCTGTGTTTTTTATTGTGCATGAAACTTTTACTGAATTAGTATTGCTGATATTAGTTTTTTCAAGATGAAGATTGCTGTAATCAAACGTTGTATAACTTAAACCAAAACCGAAAGGAAATAAAGGCAATCCACTTAAATTATAATAATCATCACCACGGCCTGTTGGTTTATGATTATATACTAATGGTAATTGCGCTTCATTAATTGGAAATGTAATGGGCAGTCTTCCCGCAGGATTATAATCACCAAACAAAACATCTGCAATTGCATTGCCGCCTTGTTCACCGGCATACCAAACATCTAACAATGCATGAATTGAATCCAGCCAATTGCTCATCGTAATTGCACTTCCGCCAACCAACAAAACAACAACCGGTTTATGCGTGGCTGCAACTGCTTTTATTAATTCTTCCTGGTGCCCAGGCAATGATAACATTGCTCTGTCTTGAAATTCACCTTCATGAATGCCAACAGCAACAACAGCTACATCAGATTTTTTTGCGAGAGCAACTGCTTCATTAATTTTTTGCTGCCAGTTATTTTCAACATCAACATTCCAAATCAATTTTAAATGTGCACCACCGTTTGGTTCAAAAAATTCAACACGAATTTTATAACCCTTATCTTTTTCAAAATAATAATTTGCAAGTTTTGTACTGTAGGTTTGTTTCT
>Ga0157374_10005240_pt1 | contig 10875 bp, 10 predicted proteins | sample M25metaG_FD_115308 | JGI IMG/M metagenome (GOLD analysis project Ga0157374, IMG submission 115308) | Miscanthus rhizosphere microbial communities from Kellogg Biological Station, Michigan, USA - M2-5 metaG | ecosystem: Host-associated > Plants > Roots > Rhizosphere > Soil | place: USA: Michigan... | reverse complement strand
CTTGGCACGGGGTCGCCCTCGTAGCGCAGCAGCGAGTACGGGTTGTCCTCCAGCACGAGCAGCTCGCGCTCGTGGGCGATCGCCACCAGGCGCCGGCGGCGCTCCAGCGACATGGTCACCCCGGCCGGGTTCTGGAACGAGGGCACGGTGTAGACGAACTTCGGGCGACGACCGTCGGCCTCGAGCCGGTCGAGCAGCGTGTCGAGCTCGTCGATGCGCATCCCGTCGGCGTCCATGGAGACCTGGACCACGTCGGCCTCGTAGGCGCCGAACGAGGGCACAGCGCCCGGATAGGTGGGGGCCTCGGCCACGATGACGTCGCCGGGGTCCACGAACGTCTTGCACATCAGGTCGATGACCTGCTGGCCGCCGGTGGTGACGAGCACGTCGTCGGGGTCGACGCGCATGTCCTCGCTGCCCATGACCTCGACGATGCAGTCCTTGACTGCGGCCATGCCGTCCGTGGGGCCGTACTGGAGGGCGCGCGCGGTCGACTCGGCCGCGATCCGGCTCATCAGCGCCGCGTAGGACTCCGGCGGGAACGTCGACGTGTCGGGCTGGCCGCCGGCGAGCGAGATCACGTCGGGGCGCTCGGTGATGGCCATGAGGTCGCGCATGGCCGAGGACTTCATGCCCTGCGTGCGCTGGGCGAACAGCCCGGCGTAGCGCTCGAGGTCACGCGACGTCGACCGCGCGCGGTCGCCCATGCGGTCGAGTTCGCCGCGGCCGCGTGGGTTCCTGGGACCGTCGTCTACAGTCACGGCCCGCGAGACGCTAGCGAAACGAGGGTGGTCGGCCGGAGCCCGACCCCGACTGGACGTGCGCCTGTTCCTCGACATCACGCAGGGCATGGGCCTCGCCGGCGCGGCCGGCGTGCGGCCGTTCCTGCCCGCCCTGCTCAGCGGCGCCTGCGCCCGCGCCGACCTCGGCCTCGACTTCGAGCACACACGCTACGCGTTCCTGGAATCGACCTGGTTCCTGGTCGCCGTCGTGGTGCTGCTGATCATCACCGTGGTCATCGAGCGCAGGCGCCCGGGCTCGGCCGAGACCGGGGCCTACGGCGCCGCCCTGGCCGGCATCGCCATCGGGCTGGGTGCGCTGCTGTTCGCCGGCTCGGTGGCCGACCACGGCGAGACCTCGTGGGCGTGGCTGGCGCCCGGCCTTGCCTGTGCCTTCCTCGGCCAGGCGGCCGCGCGGTCCCTGTTCGGTCGCGTGGCCAAGCGCCTGGACGATGAGGCGCGCCTGGCCCTGCCGCTCTACGCCGATGGCGGGTCGCTGGCCGCGGCCGCCCTGGCGATCATCATCCCGCCGGTGTCGATCCTCATCATCGGCTTCTTGGCCTGGCTGTGGATCGGCGGCCGCAGGCGCGAGGGCGAGAAGTACGCAGGCCTGCGCTCGCTGACCAAATGAACTCACGGGTGCCGGTCAGCCCTCCCGGCAAGGACGCAGGGAGCCAGGCGTGCTAGGCACGCCGGCGACCGAGGACGCCGCCGGGGGGAGCTGGTCCGGTGACCGGAAGCTCGTCCTGTGCGTGATTGACGGGGTGGCTCCGCAAATGCTCGAGCGCGCCGTCGAGGAGGAGCGCGCGCCCGCCATCGCGCGCTTCATCGAGGACGGCGTCTATGTCGACGACTGCGTCTCCGCCTTCCCCTCGATCACTCCGGTATGCGCCGCGACCATCGCCACCGGCACCGCCCAGGACCAGCACCTGATCCCGAACATGAACTGGTACCACCGTGGGGAGGCGCGCTACGTCGAGTACGGGTCGTCGTTCGCCGCGAGCCGCACCTTCGGGATCCACCGCTCGCTGCTGGACACGATCTACAACATGAACCTCGCGCACCTGTCGCCCGACGTGCAGACGGTGTTCGAGTCGCTCGACGACGCCGACGTGCGCACCGCGGGCACGACCTTCCTCATCTATCGCGGCCGCCACCGCCACGAGATCGCGCGCGAGACGCCGATCACCGGGCTGCTGAACCGGACCCTCTTCCGCCACGGCGTCTGGGGCCCGCGCGAGCTGTTCTACGCCGACGTCTTCGCCTCACGCCGCACCGGCTGCCGCAGCCAGCTCGGCCTGCCCGGGGTGCGCGACCAGCACACCGGCTGCGTGGGCTCCTACCTCGTCGAGCACGACCTCTTCGACTTCCTCCTCTTCTCGCTGCCCGACAACGACACCCACTCGCACAAGACCGGCCCCGAGGGCCAGATCGAGTCGATCGCCGGCGCCGACCGCGAGCTGCAGCGCCTGGCCGACGCCGCCGGCGGCATGGACGCCTTCCTCGAGGCGCACGCGATCATCGTCATGGGCGACCACTCCCAGGTGTTGATCGAGGACCGGATCTCGCTCGGCGAGGCCTTCGCGGCCTGGAAGGTGCGCCGGCCGGTGGGCCCCGAGGACGGAGCCGAGATCGCCGTGTGCCCGGCCCAGCGCTCGGCCGGCCTCTACGTGATCGACGAGGAGCGCCGCGACGAGCTGCTGCCCGAGCTCGTCGGCACCGCGCTGGAGACGCCGGGCGTCGACCTCGTGCTCAGCCACGACGACGGCGAGGCGGTGATCACATCGGCGCAGGGCGAGCTGCGCTTCGCCCCCGACGGCCCCCTGGCGGACGTGCGCGGTGGCACGTGGTCGGTGCGCGGCGACTTCGCCGTGCTCGAGCTGCAGAGCGCCCATGGCGGCGTGTGGAGCGACGAGTACCCGGATGCGCTGGCGCGCGCGTGGGCGGCGGTGACGTGTCCGACCTCGGGCGACCTGCTGCTCTCGGCCGCGCCCGGCTACGAGTTCACCGACTGGGGCGGGGCCGACCACGTCGGCGGGGGATCGCACGGGTCGCTGCACCGCTCCGACTCCCAGGGCGTGCTGCTGTGGTGTGGCACCGGCCCGGACCGGCGCGAGGCGCGCCCACAATGGACGCTGCGCGATGTTGCTCCGATGGTGCGCCAACACTTCGGGCTCTAACGCTCGGGACCCACTTCGGCCACTAAGCTGGCCCGATGCCTGAGCAAGAGGCGAGCACGGCCGAGCTCCGGCTTCCGCTCTCCACGCGCGTCCGGATCGGGCTTCGCCACGGGGCCAACTGGCTGCAGCTGGTCCGCTTCGGGCTGGTCGGCGCCAGCGGCTACGTCCTCAACCTGGCCGTGTACGCGCTGTGCGTGCACCCGCTCGGCATCGACTACCGGGTGTCGGCCACCATCGCGTTCCTGGCCGCCGTGAGCAACAACTTCTGGTGGAACCGGCACTGGACGTTCAAGGCCACGGCCGGCAACGCCAAGTTCCAGGCCGCGCGCTTCCTCGTCGTCTCCCTGGCCGCCTTCGGGCTCGGGCTGCTCCTGCTCCAGTTCCTGGTCGCCGTCGCGGGCCTGCCCAAGGTACCCGCCCAGGCCGTCGCGGTGCTCGTGGCGATGCCCGCCAACTTCCTGGGCAACCGCCTCTGGACCTTCAAGTGATCGTGCGAGCGCTGCTCGTGGCCCTGTGCCTCGGCGCGCTCCTCGCGCCGGCGGCCTCGGCCCAGACCCCGGGCTCGCAGCCGACCTCGGCGCCCACCTCGACCGACCCCAACGCCCTCAGCGTGCCCGAGACGCTGAACCGGCCGCCGATCAACCACGCCCTCACGGGCGACAAGGCGATTGCCATCGCCAACCGGCAGCCCAAGGTCATCGACACCAAGCGCCACCACAAGGGCACGTACTCGCGCGCGTTCCTGAAGGGCACGGACCGCTGGCAGATCTCCTACTACGACCCGCACGACGGGGACAAGGAGGTCGCGCAGGTGATCATCAGCGACCGCACCGGCCAGGTCACCGAGGCGTGGACCGGCTTCCAGGTTGCGTGGACCATGGCGCGCGGCTACGCGGGCGCGTTCGGGCGCAAGATCAACGCGGTCTGGCTCTGGGTGCCGCTGTGCCTCCTGTTCTTCGTGCCCTTCATCGACCGCAAGCGGCCGTTCCGCATGCTGCACCTCGACCTGCTCGTGCTGCTGGCGTTCTCGATCTCGCTGGCCTTCTTCGAGAACGCCAACATCGGGATCTCGGTGCCGCTTGTCTATCCGCTGCTCGCGTACGTGCTGGCGCGGATGCTGTGGATCGCGTTCCGGCGCAAGCCCGGGCCGCCGACCGAGCCCATCCGCCTGCTCGTGCCCACCACCTGGCTCGTGGTGGCGATCGTGTTCCTGGTCGGGTTCCGGGTGGGCCTGAACGTCACCAACTCGAACGTCGTCGACGTCGGCTACTCGGGGGTGATCGGCGCCGACCACCTGATCCACGGCAAGGACGTCTACAACGCGTTCCCCACCGACAACCAGCACGGCGACACCTACGGGCCGGTCAACTACGACGCCTACGTGCCGGGCACGCTGATCTGGCCCTGGAGCGGGAAGTGGGACGACCTGCCCGCGGCGCACTTCACTTCGGTGTGGTTCGACCTGGCCACGATGCTGTTCCTGTGGCTGCTGGGACGGCGCATCCGCGGGCCCACGCTGGGCATCGCCCTGGCCTACGGCTGGGCCGCATTCCCGTTCACGCTGTTCACGCTGGAGTCCAACGCCAACGACTCGCTGGTCGCGATGCTGGTGGTGCTGACCCTCCTGGTCGTGCGCCGGCCGGCCGCGCGTGGCGCGGCCGGGGCGCTCGCGGGCCTGAGCAAGTTCGCCCCGCTCGGACTGGCGCCGCTGCTGGCCACCTACGACGCCGCGCGCGAGCGGGTGACGCTGCGCCCGCGCGTGCTGCTGCCCTTCCTGGCCGCCTTCGCGGCGACGGCGGCGATCGTGCTGCTGCCCGTGGCCCTGGCGAAGGGGGGCCTGCACACGTTCTATGACCGCACGCTGGGTTACCAGGGCGACCGCGGCTCGCCGTTTTCGATCTGGGGCCTGTACGGCGGGCTCGGCTTCCCGCAGGCGGCGTTTAAGATCGGCGGCCTGCTGCTGGCGCTGCTCGTGGCCTTCGTGCCCCGGAAGCGCGACATCGTGACCCTGGCAGCGCTCAGCGCGGCGGTGATCATCGCGCTGCAGGCCGGGATCACCCACTGGTTCTACCTGTACATCGTGTGGTTCTTCCCGCTCGTGCTCGTCGCGCTGCTGGGCCGCTACGGCGAGCCCGGCTCGGCGTGGCCCGAGGCGGTCGCGGCGCCCGTGCACGAGGAGCGCACGCCCGTCCCGGCATGAGGACCAGCCGGTTGGTGGCCGCAGCGGCCGCGTTCGCGGTGGTGGGCGTGCTGGCGACGACGGTCGAGCCCACAAGCAACCACAGCATCACCGACCTTTCGATCTACTAGGGCATCGGACGCGTGGTCGACCAGGGCAACTGGCCCTACGAGCACGCCCTCACCGAGTACCCGCCGGTCGCGCTCGTGCCGATGTGGCTGGCCGCGCGCACGTGGGACTTCGCTCTGACCTTCGGGCTGCTCATGCTCGCGGCGAGCCTGGTCCTGTTCTGGGCCACGGTGCGCCTGTGCGAGGCGGGCGGGGGGTCGGGCGCGGTGTGCGCCGGCGCGCTGATCCTCAGCCCGATCGCGGTCGGCGCGCTGTGGCGCACGCACTTCGACGCGTGGCCGGCCGCCATGACCATGGCGGCATTGCTCGCGCTGGCCCGCGACCGCCCGCGTCTGGGCCTCGGCCTGCTCGGGCTCGGGGCGGCCACGAAGCTGTTCCCGGCCCTGCTCGTGCCCATGGCGCTGGTATGGCTCGTGGCCCGCGGCCAACGCCGCGCGGCCTGGCAGGGCGCGGCCGTGTTCGCGGTCGTGGTCGCGCTGATCGCGCTGCCGTTCGCGCCGCACGGCCTCGCGCGCGTCGTGACCTTCCACCTCGACCGCCCGGTGCAGATCGAATCCACGCCGGCGAGCGTGCTGCTGGCCGTCGGCGACAGCAGCGTGACCGGCGTGCCGGGGCACCCGGACGCGTTCAAGTCCCAGGGCCTCGTGGGCGGCCCGGCCGACGCGGTGGCGACGATCTGCTCGCTGCTCTCGCTGGCCGCGATCGTGGCGGTGGCCTTCGCGGCCCGGCGGCGCCCCGACCCACGCTGGCTCGTGCTCTGCGCCTTCGCCACGCTGGTGGCCTTCGTCGCGCTGGGCAAGGTGCTCTCGCCGCAGTTCGTGATCTGGCTCGTGCCCTTCGCCGCCCTGGCCTGGGCCTGGCGCGAGTGGGCCGCCGCCGCGGCGGTGACCGCAGCGATCGTGCTGACCCAGCTCGAGTTCCCGGCCCGCTACTGTGAGCGGGTCTACGGCAACACCGGTGCAGCGGTGCTCGTGGGCGCGCGCAACGCGCTCCTGCTCGTCGCCCTCACGTCACTCCTGGCGCGGGTCGTCGCACCGGCGCGATGGCGTCGGCCCGCGGCGGCTGCGACGCGCTGATCAGCACGCCCATCAGCCACGGGTCCTCGGTCGAGGTCTCGAAGCGCACCGGCATCATCGTGGCCAGCGACTCGATCGCCTGCTCGCGCTTGACGCCGATCACCCCGCCGCGCGGCCCGGTCATCCCGACGTCGGTGATGTAGGCGGTGCCGCCGGGCAGGACGCGGTCGTCGGCCGTGGGCACGTGCGTGTGGGTGCCGACCACGGCGGTCACGCGGCCGTCCAGGTGCCAACCCATCGCGACCTTCTCGCTCGTGACCTCGGCGTGCATGTCGACGAGCACGTAGTCGGCGTCCTCGCGCAGGGTGTGCAGGGCGGCGTCGGCCTCGGCGAACGCGTTGCGGCCCGCGCGCACGTGCACGTTGCCCGAGAGGTTGAGCACCCCCAGGCGCACGCCGTCGCGCTCGACCACGCAGGTGCCGTGGCCGGGCTGGGAGCGCAGGAAGTTCGCGGGCCGCACGATGTTCGGGACGTCGTCCAGGTACGGATAGACCTCGCGGTGCCGGTACGTGTGGTTGCCGAGCGTGATCGCGTCGACGCCCAGGGCGAACATCTCGTCCGCCGTGCGGGGCGTGATGCCGAGGCCGCCGGCCGCGTTCTCGCCGTTGATGACGACGAAATCCAGCGCGAGCTCCTCGCGCAAGGCGGGAAGCAGGACCGCGAGTGTCCGGCGGCCGATTCCCCCGACGATGTCCCCGACGAAGAGCAGTCTCATCCGTTGCGCATACTGTCGAAACGGAGAGGATGGCTGTGTGAGCCAACACGCTCCACCGACAGAACCACCCACCGAACCGCCCCGCGGCCCCGAGCCGGTCGTCGTTCCGCGCTGGATCCAGCTCGTGGTCTTGCCGCTGGCGCTGCTCGGCGTGTGGGCGCTGGCGCGGGCCTCCGGGCCGGTCCTCCTGGTGTTCGCCGTGGCCGCCGTGGTCGCGCTCGGGCTCAACCCCGTGGTGGAGGCGCTCGCCAAGCCGCTGCGCAAGATCCACCTGCCGCGCGGCCTCGCGGTGCTGCTCGTCTACCTCGCGCTCGTGCTCGTCCTGCTCGGCGTCGGGCTGCTGCTGGTCAACGCGATCGCCAACCAGGTCGAGTCCTTCCAGCGCAACCTGCCCAACCTCGTCGACCAGGCCAACAAGTCGCTGGCCGACCTGCAGAAGACGCTGAACGACAACGGGATCAAGGTCGAGATCACCAGCCAGGGCCGCACCGCCCTGCAGACGCTCCAGGACAACCTGTCCCAGAGCACCGGCGACATCGTCTCCTCGGCCCGCGACATCCTCGGCACGGTGGTCGAGGGCGCGTTCGGCCTCGTGCTCACGATCGTGATCTCGATCTACATGCTGCTCTACGGGCCCCGGATCGGCGCCTTCGTGCGCAGGGTGCTGCCGCAGGGCGACGGCACGCCCGACGACGACTTCCCACGGCGGGCCCAGAAGGCGGTGTTCAACTACGTGCGGGGCCAGGTCGCCTTCTCGCTGATCATGGGCTTCAGCGCCGGCATCGTCCTGTGGTTCCTGGGCGTCGTCGGCATCTTCCCCGACGGCCAGCGCTACGCCCTGTTCTTCGGGGCCTTCTACGGCGTCATGGAGCTGGTCCCCTACATCGGGCCGATCCTGGGCGGGGCGCCGCCGGCGATCATCGCGCTGTTCCAGGACCCGCTGAGCGGCCTGTGGGTGATCCTCGCCCTGATCGCGCTGCAGCAGCTCGAGGGACACGTGGTGGCCCCGCAGGTGTTCGGGCGCACGCTGCGCATCAACCCCCTGCTGGTGCTGGCCGCGCTGCTGATAGGGGGGCAGCTCTACGGGATCGTCGGGGCCTTCGTCGCCCTGCCGCTGGCCGCGCTCGCGCGTGAGACCGTGCTCTACCTGCGCCGCCACCTCGTGCTCGAGCCGTGGGGCACGCCGAGCTCTGCCGAGGTCGTCGGGGCTGGAACCGGGGTCGAATCGCCGACCATCGAGCCCAAGCCCGACGAGGAGCGCGAGCGCGACGAAGTAGGCGCCGGCTCAACACCGCGCGACTAATCTCCGACGCCTTGGCCGGAACCACGGTTGCCACCGAGCCGACCCTCAAGGTCGAGCGCGTCACCAAGCGCTACGGCGAGCGTCTCGCGCTGCGCGAGGTCTCGTTCGAGGCGCTGCCGGGCGAGCGCGTGGCCATCATCGGCCCGAACGGCGCGGGCAAGACGACGCTGCTCTCGATCCTCGCCGGCATCCAGCCGTCCACCTCGGGCACCGTGTCGTGCCCGCCGCGCGACATCGGCTGGGTGCCCCAGCACGCGGCGGTGTACTCGAAGCTCTCGGTGGCCGAGAACCTCCGCCTGTTCGCACGGCTGGAGAAGGTCGACGACCCCGACGCCGCGGTCGACCGCATGCTCGAACAGACCGGCCTGCGCGAGCGCGCCGACGACGAGCTGGGCAAGCTCTCGGGCGGCAACCGCCAGCGCGTGAACATCGCCGTCGGCCTGCTCTCCAGCCCGCCCGCGCTGCTGCTCGACGAGCCCTCGACGTCGCTGGACCCGCGCCAGCGCGAGCGGCTGTGGGAGTTCATCGGCGCGCTGGCCGGCGGCGGCACCACGGTGCTGTTCTCCACCCACAACGTCGGCGAGGCCGACCGCTACGCCGATCGCCTCCTCGTCCTCGCCGACGGCGAGCTCCTCTTCCACGGCACCCCGCGCGAGCTCGAGCAGGCGGTCGGGGGCGACACGTACGACTTCGAGGGAGCGTTCGTGCGCTTCCTGCACGAGCGCGGCCACTGAGATGGCCATCTAGCCGGCTCCTTCCTGCGCATGCGCTGGCTGCTGCTCAAGGACCTGCAGATCCTGCGTCGATCGCCGCTGCTGGTGGGGCTGCTGGTCATCTACCCGGTCCTGATCGCGCTGCTGATCGGCTACGCGCTCTCGCGCGGCCCGACCAAGCCCAAGGTCGCGTTCCTGAACGAGGTGCCGGCGGGCCAGGGCTCGTTCAACCTCGGGTCCACGAAGATCAACGGCCGCCAGTACGCGGGCAAGTTCTTCACCGCCATCGACCCGATCGTCGTGCACAGCCGGGCCGAGGCGCTGCAGAAGGTGCGCTCGGGGCAGGCGCTGGCCGCGCTGATCATCCCCGCCGACATCGTCCAGAAGCTCTCGACCGGCGGGCTCGAGCGCCCGACGCTCGACGTCATCTACAACGCCGAGAACCCGCTCAAGCGCCAGTTCGTCGAGTCGACGATCCAGTTCCAGCTCGCCAAGGCCAACCAGGCGCTGTCCGGAGAATTCCGCAAAGTCGCCTCGCAGTACATCGACCTGCTGCTCAAGGGCGGGAACTTCAACGCCCTCGGGATGAACTTCAACGTGCTTGGGCTGGAGAGCGCGAACACGATCCTCAAGGGGGTGCGCGCCTCCTTGCCGCGTGGCTCACCGCAGGGCCCGCCGCTCGACCAGGTCATCCACTTCGCGACGCTGGCCATCAACAACCTCGACCTCTCCAACCAGGTCCTCGCCTCGGTGTCCTCGCCGCTGGCCGTGCGGACGACCACGATCGGCGCCGGCGGCAAGCAGCCGCTCGACACCTTCGCGGTGGCAGTGGCGGTGACGATCTCGATGATGTTCGTCTGCGTCCTGCTGGCGGCGGGGATGCTCGCGCTCGAGCGCGAGGAGAACGCCTTCACCCGGCTGGCGCGCGGGCTGGTCCCGCGGTTCGGGCGGGTGACGGCGAAGATCTCGCTGGCGGCGCCGTGCGCACCCGTCGTCGCGCTGGCCATGCTCATCGGCTGCGGCATGTTCGTGGCCGTGGACTGGGGCCGGTGCGCGGTGTTGGTGGTCGCGACGCTGTTCGGCGCAGCCGGGTTCGGCGCGCTCGGGGTGGCCATCGGCGGCTGGGCGCGCGAGGTGCGCGCGGCGTCGCTGTTCGCGTTCCTGCTCTCGCTGCCGATCGCGGTGCTGGCGCTCGTGCCCAGCGGGGCCACCAACCCGACGCTCTACGACATCATCCGCGTGATCTCGGCCATCTTCCCCTTCCGCCCCGCGCTCGACGCGATGGCCGCGGCGCTGTCGGGCGGCGGGATCGGCCTGCCACTCGTACACCTGGTCATCCTCGTGCTGGCCTTCGGAACTCTGGCCCGCCTCAGCCTCAGGCGATTCGCCTAGGCCATTCTCGACGCCCCCGGCGGCGTCCTCGGTCGCTCGCGTGCGTTGCACGCCACGCTCCCTGCGTCCTTGCCGGGGCCGACGAGCTATGGCCTAGCTGGGACTATCCTGCGCTGTCGCATGGCGTTCCCCCAGACTCGCTTGCGCCGGCTGCGGCGCACCGGCGCGCTCCGCGACCTCGTGCGCGAGACGGACCTCGCGCCGCGCCACCTGATCCAGCCCCTGTTCGTGGCCCTGGCCCAGGACGCGCCGCGCGAGCCCATCGTCGCCATGCCCGGCGTCGACCGCCTGTCGATCAGCGCGGCCGCCGAGGAGGCGCGGGCGCTGCACGACCGCGGCATCCCCGGCGTGCTGCTGTTCGGCCTGCCCGCCGACAAGGACGAGGAGGGCAGCGGCGCCTGGGACGACG
>Ga0157374_10005239_pt1 | contig 10875 bp, 6 predicted proteins | sample M25metaG_FD_115308 | JGI IMG/M metagenome (GOLD analysis project Ga0157374, IMG submission 115308) | Miscanthus rhizosphere microbial communities from Kellogg Biological Station, Michigan, USA - M2-5 metaG | ecosystem: Host-associated > Plants > Roots > Rhizosphere > Soil | place: USA: Michigan... | reverse complement strand
TGCGGTCAATTGCCTTCAGAATCGAAGCGGCTGAGAGGAGCGAAACTTCATGCTCGCCGCTGCGGCCGCCGAACAAAATGCCTACGCGCAGTTTCTTTGCCATCACGTTTTATTGTCGCTCAGGCTGAGCCAGAAGAGAGTGATGTCGAAGGTACATGATCCATGCGAACGCAGAACGCAAAGGAAAGAATTTCCTGCTTCAGAGAATCTTCTTCCCGAAAGCCGAGCAGGCCAACTCCACCGCCAAGTCGGCTGTGCGGTTGTGTTCGTCGATGACGGGGTTCACTTCGACGATTTCGAAGCTGAGCATGCGGCCGTGGTCAGCGATGATCTCCATGGCGAGGTGGGCTTCGCGATAGGTCGCGCCGCCGCGGACAGGCGTTCCCACACCAGGAGCATCTTCGGGGTCGATCCAGTCCATGTCGAGGGAGACGTGGTAGCCGGCTGTCCCGCGACCGGCCGCCCGCAATGCCTCTTCCATCACCGCACGCATGCCGCGCTCGTCGATGTCGCGCATGGTGTAGACCTCGGCCATCCCGGCGCGCTTGATGTTGGCACGTTCGGCGGCATCGATGTCGCGCACACCTACCAGCACGGTGTTCTCCGGTGAAATTTTCGGCGAGTATCCCAGGACGTTGGTGAGTTGCTCCGGCCCCATTCCAAGAAGGGCCGCCAACGGCATTCCGTGGACGTTTCCGCTCGGCGAAGTATCGGGCGTGTTGATATCGGAGTGCGCATCAACCCAGATGACTCCGATCTTCTGGTTCTGGCGGCGGTAGAACTCCGCCACCCCGGATACCGATCCTGCCGCGATGGAGTGATCCCCACCCAGGACAAAGGGCGTCATGCCCTCCTCAAGGGTCTTGCCTACGACCTTCGCAGTGCGCGTGCAGGTATCCGCAATCTGCTTCAGATAGCGTGCCTTAGGGCTCCCGAATTTCAGCGTCTCCGCAACTTCTACGGCGACGTTTCCGCCGTCGACGACGTGGTGGCCGAGGGCTTCGAGCCGCGCCTCCAGCCCTGCTACCCGCATTGCCGAGGGGCCCATGTCTACGCCCCGGCGGCTGGCGCCCATGTCGAGGGGCACGCCGATGATTCTGATCTTCCGGGTTGGCAGAGCCTGGGTTCCGCTGGGTGGAAAGGAGGTAAGGAGGGGATTGATTTCAGGGTTGGTCGACATGCACGAGCGTCTCCGGAGTTCCGGCCCCAGCCATCATACCTGCCGCCCATCGCAGATGTCCCGAAACGGGAGTGGATCCCATTTTGGACTGGTATCACCGGTGTAGTCATGCTTCCCCAAAAGGTGTACCGGAAGTACCGTGTTTTGAGGGTAACATTGACTCGAATTACAGCCTCGAAATTCGTACTAAGTCCTCTGATATGAGTGACTAACACGAAAGCGGTAGAGAAGGAAAAACCGGCAATGGGCCTCGGAATCCGGAAGGCACGTGTTTTGCTCGGGTTGGCGCTCCTTTGGGCGTCGTTGCCGCTCCTCGCCGCGGGGCAGCAACCACTCACTTCTCTCCGTGAAATCCATGCTCTGAGCAACGCTCAGGCCAGCCATCAGGTGCCGGTCTCCTTCGTGGCAACGGTCACCTATTACCGCGACTACGAGCGGACGCTGGTCGTCCAGGACGGCGACTTTGCCATCTTCGTTCAACCGCGGGTTCCGGCGCATGTAGTTCCCGGTGACCGGGTGCTGATCGAAGGAACTACCCACGACAGCTTCCGTCCGTTCGTTACGCCGAGCAGCATCAGGATCATTGGCGAGGGGCCGCTGCCCCCTGCCGTGCCAGCCACATTTGACGGTCTCATCCGCGGCGATTTCGACTGCCGGCTTGTCACTGTGCGCGCCGCAGTTCGCAGCGTCGACATGGTGCTGAGTTCCGATATTCCAAGCCTCTCGATGCAGTTGCGCACCGAGGGAGGAACGATCGACGCCACCATCGACAGCGTCGATATCGAAGCCGCAAAGCACCTGCTCGATTCCGACATCGAGATCACCGGCGCGGTCTCCGGACGTTTCGACGGCAAGATGCAGATCACCGGAATTTCTCTGCATGCCAATTCCCTTTCCGCGATTAAGGTCATCAACCCGGCATTAAGAGACCCGTGGGACCTGCCCCTGACGCAGATGGACAAGGTGCTCTCGACTTACCGCGTCAACAACATGACGCAGCGCATTCGGGTACATGGGACGATCACCTACTATCAGCCCGGCTCGGCCGTCGTGCTGCAGTCCGGTTCCAAAAGCATCTGGATCATGACGCAGGCCAGCGAACCGCTGCGTATCGGCGACCAGGCGGATGCCATCGGTTTCCCCGGCCTGCACGATGGTTTTCTTACGCTGACCGGCGGCGAGATTCACGACAAACAGATTGCCACTCCTGTAAGCCCCCGCTCAGTGACGTGGACAGAACTGGCGACGAGCCATCATCTCTTCGATCTCGTCACGACCGAAGGCAAAGTTGTCGCAGAGAACCGCAATGCGATGCAGGACGAATATATCCTCGACTCCGGCGGCAGCCTCTTTTCGGCGATCTATCGCCATCCTGCTAAACGGAGCACGGCAACCACCCCGCTGGCTGCCATGAAGCAGATCGCTCTCGGATCGAAGGTCCGTGTCACGGGCATCTGCCTGATGGGCGCCGCAAATCCATTCGACAGCCAGGTGCCGTTCGACATCCTGATGCGCTCCACGGATGACATTCTTCCGATCGGCGCTCCTTCCCTGCTCAACGTCGTCAATCTCACTCTCATCATCGGAGCGCTGCTCGTCGCCGTGCTGCTTGTAGCCGCATGGGGATGGACTTTGCTGGCCAAGGTGAAGCGGCAGACCGCCGCCATCACCGCAAATTCCGAGAGCATTGCGAAACAGGAGCGGCACAACGCGCAACTTGAAGGAAAGCGCAGCCGCATTCTTGAAGACATCAACAGCTCCCGGCCGCTACCGGAGTTGATTGAAGCGATCACCGAGATGGTCGCATTCAGCCTCGATTGCCCCTTCGCATGGTGCGAGATGACGGATGGCGGCAGCCTTGGTAATACTCCCGCAAGTCCAAACGGTTTTCGTATCGCTCACCTTGATGTGCCGGCTCGCGCCGGTGGTTCCCTGGGCACGTTGTAGGCCGCGACTGAAGCCGGCGAGCCAGCGCAAGCCGATGAAGCCGCAATGCTGGAAGCGGGAGTGCGACTGGCTACGCTCGCCATCGAGACCCGCAAGCTCTACAAAGACCTCGTATACAGATCGGAGTTCGACTTGTTAACCGACATCTACAACCGCTTCTCTCTCGATCGCTACCTGGAGCAGCAGATCGACAAGGCCAGGGTGGAGCACTCCATCTTCGGTCTGGTCTACGTTGACCTGGATGAGTTCAAGCAGGTGAATGATTTTTATGGCCACCATATCGGCGACCTGTACCTTCATGAGGTCTCGATGCGGATGAAACGGCAACTTCGGACCGGCGATATGCTCGCGCGCCTTGGCGGCGACGAATTTGCCGCGCTTGTGCCTGTGGTTCGCAGCCGCGCCGCCCTCGAAGAGGTGGCTCAGAGGCTGGAACGGAGCTTCGATGCGCCGTTTGCGGTAGAGGGCTACGTGCTGCGAGGCGGCGCGAGCGTGGGCAGCGCGCTTTTTTATGGAGACGGCAACCACGGAGACAGCCTGCTGAGCGCTGCCGATGCGGCAATGTACGTGAACAAACACACCAAGCGCCACAAGACTGAAATGCCGGGGCAATTGCAACAGGCGCTCTTCAAACGCGCCCGCTGATCGAAAAAAAGCAGAACGCGCCGATTCTCGATGAATCGGCGCGTTCGTGTTTCTGGCTCTTGCGTCCGGTCGGATTTCTACCGCACGTGGAGTTGCGAGATGGTCACCTTACCCTTGGCCAGATCAGCCTTGCGCCACTGGCTCTTCTCGTTCAGAGCCACCCAGCGGCGTTCTTCGCTGCGGTAGTGCCAATCCTTGTCGAGCTGGTAGTAGACCATGGTGCCGCTGGCTTCCATCACCTTGATGATGCTGTTATCGTGCGAGTTCTTCTCGTCGTAGTCAGTGCTGGCGCTCTGTCCCATCTCGGAGTAGATCTCGTTGAGCTCGAAGAGCTGCGCGTTCACGTTGTCATCCATCGGCTCGACATTCAGGCCGATTCGCTTGGCTTCGCGCAGCGTGATCGGATAGTTATGCGACGGATAGCCGGCATTGAGATTGTTGCTGATCTCACGGGCACGATCCTCATCATGCATGTGATACGAAAGAATCTCTTCGCAGATGCGCGTAGACAGAGCGCTCGACCGATCGACCGCGCCGATCACCAGCGGATGGACGTACGGGAACAAAGCCTCGTAGGGGTTTGTCGTCGAATCCTTCGCCTGCTCGGTCCAAAGCCGGATGACGCGCAGCAGCTCATCGTTGCTGACGCTGACGCGATCGTTGTCGCGGTCGATTGGAGAGAGGTCGTGAGTAAGCGATGTGTCGACCGCCGAGAGATGGGCCAGCGGTCCCATCAGAATCTTGTCTGCACCCAAGGCGAGCATCGTGGCGGCAGATTGGCACTCGAGAGGAGCAAGCACTGTGAGGTGCTTCACGTAGCGGCGCAGCAGATTGACCATGCGCAGCGAGGCCTGTCCGGAGCCACCGTCGGATTTCACGAAAACTGACAGCCGCTCGATGCTGCCGACGTTGCGCAGCAATGCATAGAGGCTGGCGACATCGCTCTGGCAGATGGAGCCCTTGCCGGAGATCCAGTAGGTGATGACGGGTTCGCCGAGGATAGTCGAGAGCTTGTCGAGGACCGGCTGGGTCCGCTCGATCAGCATCGGCGGCTTGGTTGCCGCAGGACGAATTACCGCGACTTCAGAGACAGATACGGATACAGATGGATTAGGCAACTCGGGTACCGCGCAATATTGAATTGTCGTGAATGCCTAGATATTAGCACGATGTTTATTTGGCCGAAATGAATTGGGCCCGGCTATTCACCGGGCCCAATTAGCTTCTTGATTCGTGTCGCACGCGAAACCAACCTGATTGCAGAGACTTGCGGTTTCCTTTTGCGCGAAGTGCAGCTTCACACTTTAGTAAGTAGGATTCTCAGCGCGGTTGCAGCTGTGGGTTATTGGACTCGTCGGGTGCGTCGGAACCCGGTGGCGGAATTGTCACTCTCACCGTAATTGGCGACTGCAACTGGAAGTTAATCAGCGTCTCGGTTTGAATCACAGTCTGCTCGCCGCGGGTGGCAGCATTCACGCCGGTACCTGCTGCTGCACCAGCAAGACCGCCAATGGCCGCACCCTTGCCGCCGCCGGCGATCGCACCGATAATCGCACCAAATGCCGCCCCGCCTCCAGCCTTTGTAGCCGTGTTCTTTCCGCGCGCCGCGCCCTGCTTCGTGTACGCGTCCGTCGTGACTGCAATCTTCTGGCCGCCGCGCTGGACCTCTGTGAGTTCAAGAGTGAGAAGTGACTGCCCTTTGAAGTGTGCGGCTTCGCGGGCCTCAACGATGCGGCCGACGATCGGAGCTCCACGACGAAGGGCGATCACACCCTGCGTTCCGAGGTCAGCTGCCAGAGCGCCATGGAAAGCGTCGTTGGTTTGCGCTGTTTTGCTGTCCAGAGTCTCGGTAATTCTGACCGGGACAACGGTGCCCGCCGGGATCGTAATGTCCCTCACTACCGGCTGGGGCGGAGGCGGTGGCGCAGCCTGAACCGGCGGGGGTGGCGGCGTGTTATCTGCCTGGGCGGGGCCGGGCTGATAAGCGGGTGTAACCGGCGCGCCGGCAAAAGCACTCTCGTCTCGCTGGTAGTCGTGCCTCTTCTTGCGATCGGCTCGCGAGTCGCGGTCCCGTGATCGAGCAGGTTCGGGAGCACGGGTTGGCTCTACGGCCTGGGCCGTTTGCTCAGGAGCTGAAATCGGTGTCGGGGCGGCGGCTGCCGATTGCACCGTGAGATTGTTGATCACGGTCTTTACGCCGCCGATTGTTCCACTGTCATTCGCAGCGAGCGATCGCGAGGCTTCGTCGCTGACCGTGCCGTTCAGTGTCGCAACTCCGTTCACAACGCTGACCTGAATGTTCTGCTGCGACAGCGCTGATTCGCCCTTGATCTTGGCCTGGATGTCGCTTGCGATCTGCTGATCGCTTGCCGCTGCCGACTGCTTCATCTTGCATCCCGCTGTCATGATGACAACAACAGCCAGAAGCACTACTCCTGCTTTTGGGAGCATCACTGCTGACCACCGAAACTTCCTATTGCCGATGGGTTCACGATTCATTGCAAAAACCTCTTACGGAAAAGAACTTTGGCGGATTCCCGCCTACCTAAGATTTAGACTTGCGGGGCCCGGCTTGGATGCGATTTTCGCTCAGATTTGATTTTCGGAACCATGAGAATGACGGGGCAGGACTGGGTTCGATCTCGGTCGTCTGCAGTATTTCGTGCCTGGAAAAACAAAAGGACCTCGCCGCGGCGAGGTCCTAAGTGGTTAAGGTAAAGCGTTACTCTGCCGCCATCTCCTCGGCTTCGCCTTCCTGACGCATCATCTCGAGTTCGCGCTCTTCGGCTTCCTTCTCTGCGTGCACTTCCTGCTGAACGCGGGCTGCCGCTTCCTCAAGCTCAGGGCTGAGCTGGACGTTGCGGTAGTACTCGAGACCCGTGCCTGCCGGGATGAGCCGGCCGACGATCACGTTCTCCTTGAGGCCGCGCAGGTTGTCGATGGCGCCGTTGATGCTGGCTTCGGTGAGAACACGCGTGGTCTCCTGGAAGCTGGCTGCCGAGATGAAGCTATCGGTTGAGAGCGAAGCCTTGGTGATACCGAGCAGGAGCGGGCGACCCAATGCCGGGCGACCACCCTCTCTGACCACGCGGTCGTTCTCTTCGCGGAAGCGGAACCGATCGACCTGCTGCTCGAGCAAGAAGTTGGTGTCGCCCACTTCATCGATTCTCACCCAGCGCAACATCTGACGCACGATGACTTCGATGTGCTTGTCGCTGATGGCCACGCCCTGCAGACGGTAGACTTCCTGAATTTCGTTCACCAGGTAAGCCTGCAGTTCCTTCTCGCCCAGCACGGCAAGAATGTCGTGCGGGTTCAACGGGCCGTCCATCAGAGGATCGCCAGCGCGCAGTCGTTCGCCTTCCTGCACGTTGACGTGAGTACCGCGAGGTACCGAGTATTCCTTCTCGTCTCCATGATCAGCCGTGACGTAGATCTTGCGCTGACCCTTGGCGACTTCGCCGAAGCGAACCACGCCATCGATCTCGCTGATGATCGCCGTCTCACGCGGCTTGCGGGCTTCGAAGAGTTCCACCACGCGCGGCAGACCGCCCGTGATGTCCTTCGTACGTGTCGACTCCTTCGGAATCTTCGCGAGCACATCGCCCGGACCCACTTCGTCGCCGTCCTGAATCATCAAGTGAGCGCCGCGAGGCAACAGGTAGCGCTTGTGAGCCTTCGCATTTTTGACGACAAAGGCTGGCTGGCGCTTCTCATCGGGAGCATCGGCAACCACCCAGCGCGAGAGGCCGGTAACTTCATCGACTTCTTCGTTGAGCGTGATGCCTTCCTGGAGGTCCTTGAACTGAACCGCGCCGCCGATTTCGGTGAGAATTGCGTAGGTGTACGGATCCCACTCGGCCAGCAATTCTCCGAGTTTCACCGCCTGGCCATCCTTCACCCGTAGACGGGCGCCATAGACCACTACATACCGCTCCTTTTCACGTCCGCGCTCGTCCACCACCGCGATCGAACCGGAACGGTTCATCGAAACCAGTGAGCCGTCCTTGCTCTCAACTGTATTGAGGTTGATGAAGCGCACAAAGCCGTTGTTCTTCGCATCGAGGCGCGACTTGTCCTGTACACGGCTGGCGGTTCCGCCGACGTGGAAGGTACGCATGGTGAGCTGCGTGCCGGGTTCGCCGATAGACTGCGCCGCGATGACGCCACAGGTTTCGCCGAGCTCGACCATCCGGCCCGAACCGAGGTTACGACCATAGCAGAGCGCGCAGACGCCGCGACGGGATTCGCAGGTGAGCACCGAGCGGATCTTCACCTTCTCGACACCCGCACCCTGAATCGCTGAAGCGATGTCTTCATCGATGGGCTGGTTCACTTCGACAACCACATTGCCGTCGTAGTCCTTGATCCGCTCGAGCGAAACGCGCCCGATGATACGGTCCCGCATCGGCTCGATGATCTCGCCGGACTCGACGATTGAACCAACGTAGATGCCTTCGCTCGTTCCGCAGTCGTACTCGGTGACGATGACGTCTTGTGCCACGTCGACGAGACGGCGAGTGAGGTAGCCCGAGTCGGCGGTCTTGAGTGCCGTATCGGCCAGGCCCTTACGTGCACCGTGTGTCGAGATGAAGTACTCGAGCACGGTTAGCCCTTCGCGGAAGTTCGCGGTGATTGGCGTCTCAATAACTTCGCCTGAAGGCTTGGCCATCAATCCGCGCATACCGCTGAGCTGGCGAATCTGCTGCTTCGAACCGCGGGCGCCGGAGTCGGCCATGATGTAAATCGGGTTCATGGCTCCTTCTTCGTCCGCGCGCTTCATGTTGCCGAACATCTCGTCCGCGACCTGATCGGTAACTGCCGACCACATCTGGATAACCTTGTTGGAACGCTCGCCGTTGGTGATAGCGCCGTCCATGTACTGCTTCTGGACTTCGATCACCTTACGGTCGGCTTCTTCAACTGTGGTGTACTTGCTGGCCGGAATCACCATGTCGTCCAGGCCAACCGACAGTCCGGATCTCGTGGCATAACTAAAGCCGAGCTGCTTGATGCGGTCGAGCATGAGTACCGTCACCTCGAGACCGAGGTTCTGGTTGCAGTAGTTGACGAGCTGTCCGATGCCCTTCTTCTTCAGCAGGCCGTTGATGTACGGCATACCCGAGGGAAGCGCGTCGTTCAGGATCACGCGGCCAACGGTGGTGTTGATGTACTCGTTGTTGAAGTCGACTGGCTCGGTATGCGTCAGATCCTGATCGTCATACGCGGTGGTCATGTCGAGCACCTTGCCCGTGTAGCGCAGGCGGATCGGCGTGAGCGTCTCCAGCTCCTTCGCTTCCAGAGCCATCAGGATCTCTTCAGTGTTCGAGAAGACGCGGCCTTCGCCCTTCCCACCCTTCTTCGCCTTGGTCAGGTAGTAGAGACCGAGAACCATGTCCTGGGTAGGAACGGTGATCGGCTGACCCGATGCGGGCGAAAGAATGTTGTGCGAAGCAAGCATCAGCACGCTGGCTTCAATCTGCGCTTCAGGCGACAGAGGAATGTGCACAGCCATCTGGTCGCCGTCGAAGTCCGCGTTGAACGCGGTGCAGACCAGCGGGTGAATCTTGATGGCCTTGCCTTCCACCAGCACCGGCTCGAAAGCCTGGATGCCGAGGCGGTGAAGCGTTGGTGCGCGGTTCAGCAGGACCGGGTGATCCTTGATGACTTCTTCAAGGATGTCCCAGACCACCGGTTCCTGCATCTCCACCATTTCTTTTGCCTGTTTGATGGTGGTGCAATGACCCGTCTGCTCGAGCCGGTGATAGATGAACGGCTTGAAGAGCTCGAGCGCCATCTTCTTTGGCAGGCCGCACTGGTGCAGCTTGAGCTCGGGGCCGACAACGATGACCGAACGGCCGGAGTAATCGACGCGCTTGCCGAGAAGGTTCTGGCGGAAACGGCCCTGCTTGCCCTTCAGCGTATCGGAGAGCGACTTGAGCGGGCGGTTGTTGGCACCGCGCAACACACGACCGCGACGGCCGTTGTCGAACAGAGCGTCAACGGCTTCCTGCAGCATGCGCTTTTCGTTGCGCACGATCACTTCAGGCGCGTGCAGATCCATCAGCTTCTTCAACCGGTTGTTGCGGTTGATGACGCGGCGATAGAGGTCATTCAAATCGGACGTAGCAAAACGGCCGCCGTCCAGCGGAACCAACGGACGCAGTTCTGGAGGAATGACCGGCAGTACGTCGAGAATCATCCACTGCGGCTTGTTGCTCGACTTGCGGAAGGCCTCGACAACCTTGAGGCGCTTAGCGTACTTGATCTTCTTCTGCGCGGAGGTCTCGGTCTTCATACGCTCGCGCAGTTCCATTCCAAGCTCTTCAATGGTGACGCGCTTCAGCAATTCCTTGATGGCCTCGGCGCCCATCATGGCCTTGAAGCCGGAGGGACGGTACTGCTGATCGAGCTCGCGATAGCGGGCTTCGTCCTTGATGATCTCGCGCTCCTTCACGGGCGCGTCGCCCACGTCGACGACGACGTAGGACTCGAAGTACAAAATGCTCTCAAGGTCGCGCAGAGAGATATCAAGCAGGTGGCCGATACGCGAAGGCAAGCCCTTGAAGAACCAGACATGCGAACACGGGGAAGCGAGCTCGATGTGGCCCATGCGCTCGCGGCGCACTTTGCTGACCGTCACTTCAACGCCGCACTTGTCGCAGATCACGCCGCGGTGCTTCATGCGCTTGTATTTGCCGCAGAGACACTCCCAGTCAGTCACGGGTCCAAAAATGCGGGCGCAGAAGAGGCCGTCTCTCTCCGGCTTGAAGGTGCGGTAGTTGATGGTTTCCGGCTTCGTCACCTCGCCATGCGACCACGAACGGATCTTCTCCGGCGAGGCCAGCATGATGCGGATGGCGTCAAAATCGGTTATCGGGCTGGTGAGTTCAAACGGATTTGAACGGAACAAGGCGACCCTCCTTGGCGGGCCTTCCGGCACTCGCCGCGGTATCTCCCGGGATTCTTTAGCGGGTCCTTCCTTCCCGGGAAGCGGCGGTTACCGCTTTCAAGAAGGACCCGAAAAACTCTTCTGAGCTTCCAGCTTCTAGCCTCCAGCCTCTAGCCTGGTTGTTACCGTTTCCGGCTGCAACATTGAGCTA
>Ga0157374_10005234_pt1 | contig 10881 bp, 8 predicted proteins | sample M25metaG_FD_115308 | JGI IMG/M metagenome (GOLD analysis project Ga0157374, IMG submission 115308) | Miscanthus rhizosphere microbial communities from Kellogg Biological Station, Michigan, USA - M2-5 metaG | ecosystem: Host-associated > Plants > Roots > Rhizosphere > Soil | place: USA: Michigan... | reverse complement strand
ATCGCATCAAGCACGTCATTTACATCATCAAGGAAAACCGCACCTACGATCAGATCCTCGGCGATCTCGATCAGAATGGAAAGCCTGTCGGCAACGGCGACAGCACTCTGACCATGTACGGCAAGGAGATCACGCCGAATCTGCACAAGCTGGCGCTGCAATTCGGCGTGCTCGATAACTTTTACGATTCGGGTGAAGTGTCAGGCGATGGGCACGTGTGGTCGAATGCTGCGATCGGCACGGACTATCTGGAGAAGACGTGGCAGCAGGCGTACCGCGGCAATGAGCGGACCTATGACTTTGAGGGTGTCGTCGCGGATGGATTGCCGCTCGAGCAGAAGATTCCGGATGTAAACGAGCCTGCGAGCGGATACTTGTGGACCAATCTGGCGAAACATGGCAAAACGTACTACCACTTCGGCGAGTACATCGCGGAGGTTTTCTGCGATGAGGTACAGTCTGCCAATCCGCAAGAGGGCCCGATGATGGCGGGCGGAAAATGCGCTCGCAAGGCAATCAAGCCCGGGGAACAAATTCCGGACGAGTGGGGCGGTGGCGTGAATAAGTGGCCGTGGCCGATTCCGTTGATTGCATCTGCAAAGCCGACCAAGCCGGAGCTTGTGGGGCACTTTGCGCCGGAGGCTCCCGACTTCAATCTTGCCGTCCCGGACCAGATTCGCGTAGACGTTTTTCTGCGCCACCTGAAGCAGTGGGAAGCCGACCGGGCCAAGGGCCAGGACTCGATGCCGAACTTCATCCAGTTGCGGATTCCGGACGACCACACCAACGGCACCGCGCCCGGAAAGCCGACGCCCAAAGCAAGTGTTTCTGATAATGATCTGGCTGTCGGGCGCGCGGTCGATGCGATTTCGCACTCGCCTTACTGGGATGACACGGCATTCTTCATCCTTGAAGACGATGCGCAGAATGGCGCCGACCATGTGGATGCGCATCGCAGTATCGGACTAGTGGTCAGCAAATATGCGCCGCACGGGAAAGATGGAGCGCCGGTTGTCGACAGCCGGTTCTACTCGACTGTGAGCTTTATCCGCACCATGGAGACGCTGCTCGGGTTGCCCCCGATGAACAACAACGATGCGTTCAGCTCGATGGTGTCGACGCTGTTTACGGGGCCGGGCGATCAGCCCGCGTATTCGGCCGACTATATGAATCGCGACAATGGACTGATCTATACCGCGAATCCCAAGAAGGCTCCGGCAGCCCAGGAGAGCATGAAGATGGATTTTCGTCATGCCGATCAGGCCGACGCTCAGAAACTGAATGTGATCCTGTGGAAGGATGCAATGAGCGGCAGGCCGGTGCCGGCGATGTTGACGCAGAAGAGAGCAAAGGCGCGGAAGGATGACGATGACTAGAAGACCTGTGAGGGGGCGCTAATTCAACGCTCCTGCTCACCCGCGAGTCCCCGATCCTGCCGTGTATGGTTGTATGCGGCAGGATTTTTGCATTTGAGGGGGAGCCGTGCAGATCTGGAATCGCAGACATTTTCTCAGGACAGCCGCCGCCATTTCGGCCGCGACGGTAGCCGCAGCGCGCGCAAGTGCTGAAGCAGGCAGGAACGTTTTCAGATTGTCGTCGCAGCAGGAGTCGGGGCAGCCGGTCGCGGCCAACGATCATATTCAGATCGCGCTGATCGGTGCTGGCGGCCAGGGTATGTACGACACGGGCCAGGCCGTGCAGGTGCCGGGCGTGAAACTTGTCGCCGTTGCGGACTGCTATAACGGCCGTCTCGAACGCAGCAAAGAGATCTGGGGAGCCGACACATTTACGACGCGCGACTACAACGAAATCCTTGCGCGCAAGGATGTCGATGCAGTCATCATCGGCACTCCCGACCACTGGCACAAGCAGGCATCTGTCGACTCAATGAAGGCCGGCAAGGATGTGTACTGCGAGAAGCCGATGATCCACGAGTACCGTGATGGCCCCGAGATGATCGAAGCGGCAAAGTCCACTAGTCGGATCCTCCAGATCGGCAGCCAACGCGTGAGTTCGATCTTGTATGCGAAGGCGAAAGAACTTCTTGCGTCGGGAGCGATCGGCAAGCTGAACATGGTGACAGCGCGCTGGGATCGCAATTCATCGATGGGTGCGTGGAACTACACGATTCCGCCGGACGCCTCGCCCGAGACCTGCGATTGGCCGCGTTTCCAGGGAACGGCAAAGAAGATTCCGTTCAGCGCGGAGAGATTCTTTCAATGGCGCAAGTGGAGTGACTACGGCACGGGCGTCTCCGGTGATCTGTTCGTTCACTTGTTCAGCGGGACACATTTCATTACCGGGGCAAAAGGGCCGACGCAGGGGATGGCGACAGGCGGTCTGCGCTTTTGGAAAGATGGGCGCGATGCTCTGGATGTGGTGCTGGGGCTCTTTGATTATCCAGAAGGATTCAACCTCAGCCTGCGCGTCAACTTTGTGGATGGAGGCGAAGAGAGCGAGGGCCTGCTCTTCACCGGAGATGAGGGTACGCTGGAAATTGGCGGTAACTGGGTAAGCGTGAACCGCGTTCCTCGTGAGAAGGATCCGGGGCTCACGATTGATACGTTTCCGAAGGCGATGCAGGCGCAGATCGAAGCCGAGCACGCAAAGAAGTATCCGCAACAGCATCATGATGGGCCGCCGGCAGCGGGGCTTGAAAAGTACGTTGCTCCGGATGGCTACAGCGACAGCTACGACCACTTCAAAAACTTCTTCGCATCGGTGCGCTCGCGCAAGCCGGTGGTGGAGGATGCGATATTCGGCTACCGCGCGGCTGGCGCAGCCCTGCTGAGCAACCTCAGTATCCAAAAGAAGCAGGTGGTGAAGTGGGATCCGGACGAGATGAAGTTGGTGTAGGGCGGCGGTGTCAGCGCGCTTCGCACGTTAGCGGAGTTCGTCAGGATCTTGCTTGCCAGTCTTTGTCGTGCCCACCTCTAACCCGTACGAGACGCGGTTCAGGATGGGGCGCCCGAAAACGCGGACGATCACTACGAAGATCTGCCGATTAGAATCGAGAAATGGCGAAGCGAATCGGAGTACACCTGGGCACGGCGGGTGGTGCCTCCAATGCTGTAGACCGGGCACATGAAATCGGCGCCAATACGCTGCAGATTTTTTCATCCAGCCCGCGAATGTGGCGGCCGCAGAAGATCGACCCCAAGCAGGCCGAGCGGATGCGGATGCAGCGTGCAAAGCTTGATGTAGGCCCTCTCGTCATTCACACCAGCTATCTGGTCAACGTCTGCAGCCAGACGGAAGACTTTCGTGAGAAGAGCGTTGTCGCGTTTCGCGGTGAGATCGAACGGGCTCTGATGCTCGGCGCCGAGTATCTCGTTCTGCATCCCGGTTCGTGGAAAGGATTGACGCGCAACGAGGGCCTCAAACTCGCGGCCGAGTCGATTCAGCGAGCGGTGGACGGGCTGCCATGGCAGGGAACCGATTTCAGCGTTCTGATAGAAAACACCGCCGGGGCGGAGTGCTCGCTGGGAGGGAACTTCGAGCAGGTGGCGGAACTGGTAGCGCGGCTCAAGGCGCACGCGCCCGTCGGAGTCTGCCTCGACACCTGCCACACGCATGTTTCCGGATATGACTTCACGACCCAGGAAGGCTATCTGGAAACCATCACGCAGGCAGACATCACCTTCGGCGTGGACGCGGTTCGTGTCTGGCACTGCAATGATGCCAAGGCGCTGCGCGGATCGAAGCTCGATCGGCACGAGCATATCGGGCAGGGAAATATCGGCATTGAGCCCTTCCGCTGGCTACTGAACGATCCTCGATTTGCGGATTGCGCTTTTGTAGCGGAGACTCCGAATGATGAACCTGGCGACGAAGAGCGGAATGTGAAAGTGCTGAAGAGCCTGGTGGGGTAGGTCGTTCTGTGCCTCGCAAAGATAGGATGATTGGCGTCTTTCGCCTCCGCCAGAGCCAGATTCCCCGGCTCGACATCATCCTCTCCAAGCTGTAAGGGCCGGACTGAATCAAGGGGGGTCGAACCCTATGCGAACTCTATGCAAGATCCTCGGCGTGACGTTTGCCGGAGCTCTATTGAGCACTGCGGAGAGCACTATGGTCAGCTCGTGGTGTATTACCGCTTAGAAGGGCTGGTTCCACCGGAATCCCGGCCCAAGAAGTAGCCCGATTTATCGCCTGTGGTTTGAGTAGCCTCGAGCGAGACGAATGCCGCCGCTCGCTCTGCCATTTACACTGAAAAGTTATGGCAGAAGAGAAAGAGCTACGTTACGACCCGGCGACCATTGAGCCGAAGTGGCAGGCGCGCTGGGCCGCGGACCCCGGAATGTATGCCGCAGAACCGCATTCCTGTGGCAAGCCCAAGTACTACGTTCTGGAGATGTTGCCCTATCCCAGCGGCCAGCTCCACATGGGCCACGTGCGCAATTACTCCATCGGCGATGCCCTGGCGCGCCATATGTGGATGCGCGGCTACAACGTGATGCACCCCATGGGCTGGGACGCCTTCGGACTTCCTGCAGAAAACGCCGCTCTCAAGAACAACACGCCCCCTCGCGAGTGGACGCTGGCTAATATCGCCGCGATGAAGCGGCAGTTCCAGCGGCTGGGCATGGGCTTCGACTGGGCCACGGAAGTGACCACGTGTTTCCCGGACTACTATCACTGGAACCAGTGGTTCTTCCTGCGCATGTATGAGAAAGGCCTGGCCTATCGCAAAAAGAGCAAGGTGAACTGGTGCCCGGAGTGCGCAACGGTTCTGGCCAACGAGCAGGTGATCGACGGGCGGTGCTGGCGACACGAAGATACGATCGTGGAGCAGCGCGATCTGGTGCAGTGGTTCTTGCGTATCACCGCCTATGCGCAGGAACTGCTGGACGATCTCGACAAGCTCGGAGGCTGGCCGGAAAAAGTGCGCACCATGCAGCGCAACTGGATTGGCCGCTCGGAAGGCACCGAGGTTGAGTTCGGAGTAGAGAACCGCCCGGAAGAAATCCGTGTCTTCACGACGCGCGTCGACACGATCTTCGGTGCGACGAGCGTGCAACTGGCTCCCGAACACCCGCTGGTGATTGCAATGTCGGCCGATGATGCGGGTCTGCGCGAGCAGGTAGCGAAGCTTCTTGACGAGCAGAAGAAGGCTCGTGAAGCCGGAGATATTGGTGCGATCGAGAAGCACGGGATTCCCACGGGCAAGTTCGCCATCAATCCTTACAGCGGCGAAATGGTGCCGATCTGGGTGGCGAACTACGTGCTCATCGACTATGGCATGGGCGTCATCATGAGCGTTCCAGGCCATGACGAACGAGATTTCGAATTCGCGAAAAAATATGCAATTCCGATTCGCCGCGTGATCGGGTCCGCCGATCCAGCTGCCCAGGAACCCGAGTTGCCGTTTGTCTCGGAAGATGGAATTCTCGTCAATTCGGGTGAATTCAACGGGCTCGCCTGCGATGAAGCTCAGAAGAAGCTTCAGGAAGTCGCGAAGGCCAAGGGTTTTGGCGAGGCGACTATTACGTTTCGACTGAAAGATTGGGGTGTGAGCCGGCAGCGCTACTGGGGCACGCCCATCCCGATCATTCATTGCGAGCGCGACGGTATCGTGCCTGTGCCGGACGATCAGCTTCCAGTTTTGTTGCCGGAGAACATCGAGATCACGCAGCAGGGCGGATCGCCGCTGAGCAAGGTTTCTGATTTCGTGAATGTCACATGCCCGAAGTGCAAGGGTCCGGCAAAGCGCGAGACAGACACGATGGATACTTTTGTCGACTCGAGCTGGTATTTCTACCGCTACACGGATGCAAAGAACGCCGCTGCTCCATTCGACTCAAAGACCGTGCAGTACTGGTTTCCGATCGACCAGTACATCGGCGGCGTCGAACATGCCATTCTGCACCTTATCTATTCACGCTTCTGGACGAAGATGATGCGCGACCTCGGGCTCATCACCAACAGTGAGCCCGTGGAGCGGCTCTTTACGCAGGGCATGGTGCTCAAAGACGGCGCGAAGATGTCGAAGAACCGGGGCAACGTGGTGTCTCCCGACGAGATGGTGGCACGCTTCGGTGCGGATGCCGCGCGTATGTATTCCCTGTTTGCAGCGCCGCCGGACCGCGATCTCGACTGGCAGGAAGACGGCGTTGCGGGAGTAAGCCGGTTCCTGGGTCGCGTGTGGCGCATCGTCACGCGTTATGCAACCGCTGCTCGGGCGGGCTCGAAGATGAAGGTCGAGAATCCGCAGGGCGTTGCGCTGAAGCTGTTGCGCAAGCTGCACCAGACCACTGCCAAGATCACGCTGGACTTCGAAGGCCGATGGCACTTCAACACATGCGTTGCAGCGATTATGGAGCTGGTGAACGAAATTCAGGGGGCGGATGCTCAGCTCGCGGGAGGAGAAGTTCCGGCTCCCGCGCTGCATGAGTTGCTGCAGACACTCGTTCTGCTTATCGCCCCGTTCGCGCCGTTTCTCGCTGCGGAGCTTTGGGAAGAGCTGGGTGGCGAGGGAACCGTGCTGCGTCAGCCCTGGCCGAAGAGTGACCCGCGGCTGGCGAAGGAAGACGAGATCGAGATTCCTGTGCAGATCAACGGGAAGCTGGTGAGTCTTATTCGCGTGCCGGCGGGATCTGACGCGAAGACAATCGAGACGGCTGCCTTGGCGGAAGAGAAAGTAAAGGCGCGCACTGCCGGCAAGACCGTGGCGAAGGTCATCGTAGTTCCCGGCCGGGCGGTCAACCTGGTCGTCAAGTAAGCGGACTGGTGGGGAAGTGATTTCAGGCAGCAGGGCGGAGCAGGTCCGCGGCACACAGACGCTCGTCAATCAGATGGGCTGGATGCTCCGGCATCCCTGGGTCGTGGCCATGGAAGTGGGTTGGCGCTGGCTCTTCGGCGTTCCGTTCCTGCTGATCTGCTGGACACGATGGCAGCATGTACTGACGACGCTGACTCCGGAGGATTCAGGGTTCACCAACATCAATCCGCAGAATCCCTGGATCGCTGCCGGGCAACTCAGCAGGGTGTGGTGGCAGTATCAACCCCTGATTGTGCACGAACTGCGATGGGTCGTGCCGATTGCGGCGATCGCATGGCTCATCGTTTCCGCTTGCGGACGCAACGCGGTGCTGAAAATTGCAGAGCCGGGCACGCGTTTTCGGCCTTTTGGAATGATGTTGCTTCAGGCAGCCTGGGCGATCGTTTTTGGCGGCGTCTGCTGGGGATGGTACCGCTCCGTCGGCTGGATGGCCTCCATGCATTTCAGAGGTTCCGCTGAACCCGACCTGATCGGATTCTCTATCTGGTTGATTTTTCTTTCGCTCGGGTTCTTCACAATCTGGGCGCTTCTTGGCTGGATCGTGTCGGTTGCTCCGGTCCTCATGCTGCTCGAAGATTGTTCTGCGCTCTCGGCCCTTCGGCTCACATTCAAACTCGGAAGGCCATTCACCTCAGAGCTGGTTGAGATCGGGATGGTAATGGGCATTGTGAACCTGGCGCTGATTGTTGTCGCCATGGTGCTGTCGGCTGCGCCCCTCCCATTCAGCGATCAGCTCGGGGGCGAAGCGCTACATGCGGTGTGGGCTGCTGCGGCCGTGTTCTATTTGATCGCGCACGACTATTTTCAGGTGGTGCGACTCAAATGCTTTGTGCAGTTCTGGAGAATTTTCCGCGGCGGGATCGTCGGTTAGCTTTCTTCGAGAACATTGCCTCACTTTGCCGATGTTTCATTCTCGTCCTTCAAGTAGCTTGCGCTTAGGGTCTTCTTTTCTTTCGCGATCGGCAGCAGCGTCGGGTAGAACTGCACGAAGGTCGTGTCCACTGCACCGTGCGCAACGTGACAGGTATAGCAAGGAGCTTTCTCCGGAATGAGCGTGCCATTCTTTTGCGGCCCGTCGAATTCGAAGAAAGCCCATTTACCAGGGAAGCGCGTCTCGTCCTTCACGTGAACTTCGAGGCCCATGATCGCGGTCTCTTGAAAATGACCGCGCTGATTAATAGAGCCCTTGTTCTTCGCTCCCCGCACTTCAAGCACCATGATGGTCTTGTCGGGCCATGTGCCGGTCGCGACGAAGCTGCGGTAGGCTGCGGGATTCACAAAGACGTTGTCGAATGTCGAGTGATCCGTCTGCATTGCCTTGGGCGAGTAGCTCATATCGATGCCGGTGCTCAGATAGATCCATTCGCGATAGTTGGCAGGCGGCAGCATATCGCCGTTTGCAGCAAAGGATGGGCCATCGGCCGTACGGGCCTGCACGGCCTGCCCTCGATGGAAGAGCAGCGCGACACCGAACGCGATGAGCGCAGAAGACATCAGCAATAGAGATTTTGTTGACACAGTTTGACCTCCAATGCGAACAGGAACGCAACCACGTGCATGAACAGGGACTGAGTGAGGCTAACGATACAGAAGCTCAGCGACACACTGCAAACGCCGAGCCGCGCTGTCTAGAACAGCTTCAACCGAATGACGAGGTACTTCTTCGGGTTCTCGCGAATGCTCTTTACGAGTTGTTGTGTCTCGCCCATGGTGGCGTCGGCATGGTCGTAGAGTGCGCGATTCTGCATCAACTGGCCGATCGTACCCTTGCCTTCGTCGATGTTTGTCAGAATGCCATCGAGACGGGTCAGCGTGTCATCAAGTTTGCGGGCAAATTCGGGGTCTTTTGCGATTTTGCCGATGGCGCCTTTGCCCTCGTTCGCATTCTTGAGCAGATCGTTAAGATTGGCAACCGACGCGTTCAGGTTCTTGTAGAGCGTGTCGTCCTTGACCAGTTTGCCTGCGGTCCCCTGGCCGTTCTGAATGCCTTCAGCGATCTGGTTGAAGTGGCCAATCATCGCGTCGGCATGATTGTAGAGCGTGTCGTCGTTAACCAGTTTGCCCAGCGTGCCATTGCCGTTGCTCACGACTGAGGTAAGCTTGTCGAGGTTGTCGGCGATCCGGTTCAGCTTGGCGTAGAACTTGGGATCGTTGATGATACCGCCCAGCGTCCCTTTGGTGGAGTTCAACGAGTCCACCAGCTTGTTGGAGTTACGCATCAGCCTGGTGATCTCTTCGATCGAGGTCTGGCTGGCCGTAATCACGCCCTGCAGACTTGGAGCCTCGGTCGACGGAAGTTCCGCGTTGTTTTGAACCTCCGGGCCTTTGGCACGGACCGAGGAAATATCGACATAGCTGTCGCCCAGAACACCGGCCTGGGCAATCGTGGTGGTCGAGTCGGTATGCAGAAAAGCGGCGTAGTTCCCGCCCACCCGCAACGTAACTTCAACCGGCTTGGGCGCACGCTCCGGCACCACCCGGATTCGCATGACGTTCCCGATGGTTACGCCTTCGAGGGTCACGGGAGCCCCGTTCTTCAAACCACCTGCATTGTCAAAGTAAGTGCGAACGGTGAGTTTCTTCGCAAAGACACCGCCGGCAGCCGAATTCATCAGCAAAATGACGAAGATCAGGACCGCCATGGCCGACAGGACCAATGCGCCAACCTTCAGCTGGGACCACTGAATCTCTTTGCGGCTTGGCAAACTCGTTTTTCCTTTGACGAAGGCGACGGGCTCGATCAAGGCTCGTCGCCTTGAGAATAGCAGATAAGGCAGGAGTTACAGATTCGTTTGGCTTTTGCGGCGACAGTTGAAATGCATAGCGTTCATCTTACCGCTTAAATCCCTTAAGTTGCTGACAAACAGCAGCTTAGCTTTCATAAATTACTACGGAAGTTTTTCCACCACTACGCTCGCCATGGAGAGCGTTGCGGTGTGGGTAATGGAGAGGGCTACATGCGCCACTCCCATGGTGTTGGCGATTTCCGCAGCCCTTCCGTGGAAACGAATAGTCGGGCGTCCGCCGGGCTCGCGAACTACTTCAATTTCAAGCCAGCTTACCCCTCGGCTGATTCCTGTGCCGAGGGCTTTCGCGCCAGCCTCTTTGGCCGCAAACCGGGCCGCAAGACTCTCGGCCGAGTTGCGTTTGCGCAGGCAGTACGCTTGCTCAGCTGCGGTGTACACCCGGTCCAGGAATCGCTGCCCAAACCGTTGAACCGACTGCTGAATCCGGGTAATTTCGACTAGGTCGATGCCGCTGCCGACGATCATGACAGGTACCAAACTAACATCTCCCGTCAAGGCGAAGCGAGGATGCCCAACGGCGTGGAATTCGTCGCGGATGGTCCGATATTCACACACCGTGATCTTGCGGCGAAGGGTTGCCGATATGGTGGTCGTGAGACAGGCATCGATTCCTCGCGAGGTAATGCAGCCCGGCGCGATTCCGTGGGCTCTGCAGATGAGGGCTCTTTCGAATGAGGAGCCCGGCCGGCTGGTCAAGACGGTGACGGGAGCAATCCTCGGATCCGGCGGCTGGATGCTCAGCCGCAGCGCAACCGACACAGGGTTGATCGATCTGCTCTTCGAGTTCGAACGGCGATCGTGCCTGGAGATTTACAGCGTGCTCGTGGCTTCAGGTGTGGAACTCAGCCGGGCCGCGCATCTGCAGTTCACAGAGCTATGCCAATGCACTCTTCAAACACAAGAGAGCTGCGGTGAAGAGATCGTGAGCGTGGATCTCGAGATCCAGACATTTCCCTTACCCGATAAGCCCAGTGCGCCAATCGTCTCTCAGTGAGTGAGATCCGCGCCGGAACTCAACCTGCCTCTACGAGCCCGTATCTACGCTGCCAAGCTTCTTTCAGCCTGGCGCGAACCCGTGCACGTTCAGCCTCAGAGCAGGCTTCGGGATGGTTTACGAAATGCTCTGCCTCCCGCTTTGCCAGCTCCAGCAATGCCCGATCGCGGACGAGGTTGGCTACACGAAACTCCGGCAGACCCGCCTGGCGCGTTCCGAAAATCTCTCCCGGTCCGCGCATCGAAAGGTCCAGTTCCGCCAGCTCGAAGCCATCCTGCGTTCGAACCATGGCGTCGAGACGT
>Ga0157374_10005233_pt1 | contig 10881 bp, 9 predicted proteins | sample M25metaG_FD_115308 | JGI IMG/M metagenome (GOLD analysis project Ga0157374, IMG submission 115308) | Miscanthus rhizosphere microbial communities from Kellogg Biological Station, Michigan, USA - M2-5 metaG | ecosystem: Host-associated > Plants > Roots > Rhizosphere > Soil | place: USA: Michigan... | reverse complement strand
TGACGTCTCGCACGAACCTCGGGGTCCGCAGCGTGCGGTTGTCCTGCACGCGCCACTTGATCTGCGCCAGGGCGGAGAAGCCGTACGGGATCGCCGCGGTGATCCCGGACATGTAGACCAGGGTGTTGAACACCGTGGCGCCGCCCGAGCCCATGTAGTTGAGGACCATGGCCACCGACGCCAGCCCGGTGGAGGCGACGATGCCGAAGGCCGGCACGCCGGCCGGTGACAGCTCCTTGAAGCGATCGGGGAAGAGGCCGTCCTTGGCCGCCGCCAGGGGCATCTCGGCGCAGATCATGGTCCAGCCGTTCAGCGCCCCCAGGCCGGAGATGATGACGACAACGGCCATGATGTAGCCGACCCAGGTGCCGCCGAACATGGTGTTGACCGCGTCCGAGAACGGCGCGGTGGACTTCTGAAGTTCGCCGTTCGGCACGATGCCGAAGACCGCCACCAGGGACAGCAGGTAGACAACGGCGCAGGCGAGCGTGCCGAGCACCGTGGACTTCGGGACGTTCTTGTCCGGGTCGCGGACCTTGCCCGCGGCGACCGAGGCCACCTCGACGCCCAGATAGCTGAACAGCGCGATCGCCATGCCAGCGCCGATCGCGCTGATCGCGCCTTCGCCGCTGACGTTCCACGGCGTGAAGTTGGCGCTCTTGATGTAGAACAGCCCCACGATCGACACGAACAGCAGCGCGGCGAACTTGAGGATCGTGGTGATGAGCTGGACCGAGCCCATGTTCTTAACGCCCGACAGGTTGACGACGGCGGGGAGCCACAGGCCAACCAGCACGAGCAGGATCGTGATCAGCTTGTTCTGGCCCTTGTTGATGAACACCTCGACGTACAGCACCCAGCCCACGGCTATGCCCGCGTTACCGGCCCACGCCGTGATCCAGTACGACCACGCGTTGAAGAAACCCACTACGTTTCCGAACGCGACCCGGGAGTAGGCGTAGGGGCCGCCGTCGGCGGGCAGCCGGCGCGACAGCGCCGCGAACATCAGCGCCAGTACGATCGCGCCCACCGTGGTGAGCCCCATTGAGACCAGCGTGATCGGCCCGATCCCGGCCAGCGAGGTCGGCAGGTTGAAGATCCCGACACCGATGATGCTGCCCATGATCAGCGCGACCGCCACCGGCAGGCCGAAACCGCCGCCGGTGGCCGTGCTGGCCCCATCTCCGGCAGGCGCAACGCCGGTGGCGGCCTGACTGGACGGATCCTGTGGCGTTTGAGTCATGGCTCATTCTCTCTTCCGGAGAGGAACTCTGACAGTGACAGGTGAGCATTCATTGCTCTCATTCGTAAAAATGTGTGCCACAGTGAGGCACTGCCGCCGCTCCGCCGCGCGACCGGCGTGAAAGCGACATCGCGGTGACGGAGAGGGAATAGTGGGTAACGGGTTCCTGCTGGTCAGGCGCCGGCTGGTCACAGTCTGGATCGTGGGCAGATCATCGCCTTCGCCGGTAGGGACGTTAGTCCCGCTTGCTGGTCTTGATGATCCGGTTGGCTGCCCGCCTGTGAGTACTTCTTAAAGTGACGTAAGTAAGCTACTGAGCAGCAAAGTTACATCGGGGTTACGTAACCGGTAATGATAACCGACGCACTGTCAGCGCTAAGCTTAAGAATCTTAAGGCGTCCGAATAGTGACCTTCATCCCTATCGGGCGCAACGACGCATGAAGTTATCCTGCTCGCATGTGGGTGATCTCATGAGGGTCGTGGTTGCCCTTGGCGGGAACGCGCTTCTGCGCCGGGGCCAGCCGATGACCGCAGAGAATCAGCGCACGAACGTCAAGCTGGCGTGCGACCACCTGGCGCCGATCGGCGAAAAGCACGAACTGATCATCTCGCATGGCAACGGTCCGCAGATCGGGCTGCTAGCCCTGGAGGAGGCGGCCTACACGGAGGTGCCGGAGTCCCCGCTTGATGTTCTGGGTGCGGAGACCCAGGGGATGATCGGGTATCTCGTCGAGCAGGAACTGGGGAACCGGCTCCCGTTCGAGAAGCCGCTGGCGACGCTGATGACGATGATCGAGGTCGATCCAGACGACCCGGCCTTCGCCGATCCGAGCAAACCTATCGGCCCGCTCTACAGCAAGCCGGAGGCGGACAAGCTGGCGGCGGAGCGGGGCTGGACGTTCAAGCCCGATGGCGACAGCCTCCGCCGGGTGGTGCCCTCGCCCGTGCCACAACGGATCTTCGAGCACCGGCCCATCAAGTGGCTGCTCAACCAGGGCTGCGTGGTGATCTGCGCCGGCGGTGGGGGGATCCCGGTCTGCTACCGGCCGGACCGGGAGCTGGTGGGCGTCGAGGCGGTGATCGACAAGGACCGGTCCAGCGCACTGCTCGCCCGCGACGTCGAAGCCGACATGCTCATCCTGGCCACCGATGCGCAGGCGGTCTTCGTGGGATTCGGCACGCCCCAGCAGCGGGCGATCGTGGCGGCCGATCCCGGCATCCTGCTCTCCAGGTACAAGGCCGAGTTCGCCGCAGGGTCGATGCTCCCCAAGGTGATAGCCGCATCAGACTTCGCGAGGGCGACGGGCAAGCCCGCGATGATCGGTGCGCTGGCCGACATCGACGCCATGCTCGCCGGCGACGCGGGCACCCGCATCGCGACCGACGTCACCGGCGTCGTGTTCGCCGACAGCCCGCCCAGCTGAACCGTGATCGTCAAATTTCCATACAGGTCCGGGAAAGCAAGGAGATCGCCGTGCCGCTGGGAGCGTATTCCGAAGTAGGCAGGCTGCGCAGGGTCATGGTCCACCGGCCGGGCCTTGAGCACACGCGCCTCACCCCAAGCAACGCTGAGGAGCTGCTGTTCGACGACGTGATCTGGGTAGCCAGGGCCAAGGCTGAGCACGACATGTTCGTCGAGGTAATGCGCGACCGTGGCATCGAGGTGTTCGAGGCCGAGCAGCTGCTGGCCGAGGCGCTGGCCAAGCCCGAGGCCAAAGACTGGGTCGCCAGCCACATCCTGAGCGAGCGGCAGGTAGGGATCACCGCCTCACGGCAGGCGGGGGAGTGGGTGCAGACGGCGGAGCCGGCGACGGTGGCGGAGTTCCTGATCGGCGGGATGACCAGGGCCGACATCCGCCAGGACGCGGGGTTGGCGTGGAAGCTGGCGGATCCGTCGACGCTGCTGCTGCCGCCGCTGCCGAACTTCCTGTTCCAGCGCGACTGCTCGTGCTGGATCTTCAACGGGGTAACGATCAATCCGATGACCAAGCCGGCCCGGGTCCCGGAAACGATGATCATGGAAGTGATCTACCGGTTCCACCCGATGTATACCGCTGAGGAGTTCCCGATCTGGCTGGGCGGCGTGGACGAGGACTGGGGCCGCTGCCATGTCGAGGGCGGGGATGTGATGCCGATCGGCAACGGCACGGTGATGATCGGGATGGGGGAGCGGACCACGCCGCAGGCGGTGGTGTGGATCGCCCGGTCGCTGTTTAAGGCCGATGCGGCCAAGCAGGTGCTGGCCGTGCATCTGCCCAAGTCGCGCAGCTACATGCACCTGGATACGGTGATCACGATGTGTGACCGCGACCTCGTCACACTGTTCCCTGAGGTGGTGTACGGGGAGCGCACGTGGGCGATCCGTCCGGGCGAGTCGGCCGAGGAGCCGGTGAGCGAGGAACTGGACGGGACGCTGCCGGAGCTGATGGCCAAGGCGCTGGGCGTGGACAGAATGCGGGTCATAGAGACCGGCGGGGACTCCTTCGAGGCCGAGCGGGAGCAGTGGGACGACGGCAACAACGTGGTCGCGCTCGAGCCCGGCGTGGTCGTCGCCTACGAACGCAACACCGGCACCAATACCGCCCTGCGCAAGGCCGGTATCGAAGTGATCACCATTGCGGGCTTCGAGCTCGGCAAGGGCCGCGGCGGTGGCCACTGCATGACCTGCCCGATCGAACGCGACCCCGCGTTCTGAGTCTTGGGAGGGCTCTCGCATGGCGTACAACCTCCGCAACCGGAGCTTCCTCAAGGAGATCGACTTCGAGTCGGCTGAGCTGCGCTTCCTGCTCAAGCTGTCCGAGGCGCTCAAGATCGCCAAATACGCAGGCACCGAGGGTAAGCGGCTGGAGGGCAAGGAGATCGCGCTGATCTTCGGGAAGACCTCTACCCGCACGAGGTCTGCGTTCGAGGTCGCGGCCTTCGATGAGGGTGCGCACGTGACCTACCTGGACCCCAGCGGCTCCCAGCTCGGGCACAAGGAGTCGATCGCGGATACGGCTTCGGTGCTGGGCCGGATGTACGACGCCATCGAGTTCCGCGGCAGCGCGCAGGCCGATGTGGAGGAGCTGGCCGCGCACGCCGGCGTGCCGGTCTACAACGGGCTGACCGCCGAGTGGCATCCCACCCAGATGCTGGCCGACTTCCTGACCATGCACGAGTCCAGCAACAAGCCGTATGACACGATCTCCTACGCGTTCGTCGGCGACTGCCGCTTCAACATGGGCCGCTCCCTGCTGGTCATGGGCGCGCTGATGGGCAGCGACGTCCGGCTGGGCGGCCCCAAGGACCTGCAGCCGCCCAAGGATGTCGCAGATCTGGCCCATCAGATCGCGGAGAAGACCGGCGCGCGGATCACCATCACCGATGACGCGGCCAACGCCGTCGACGGGGTGGACTTCATCCACACCGACGTGTGGGTGTCGATGGGCGAGCCCAAGGACGTGTGGACCGAGCGGGTCAACCTGCTCAAGCCCTACCAGGTCAACGCGGCGCTGATGGCCGCGTCAGGAAATCCCAGGGTCAAGTTCATGCACTGCCTGCCCGCGTTCCATGACCCGAACACGACGGTGGGTCAGGAGATGATGGAGCACACCGGCATGACCTCGGGTCTGGAAGTGACCGGTGAGGTGTTCAGCTCGCCGGCCAGCATCGTCTTCGACCAGGCCGAGAACCGCCTCCACACCATCAAGGCCATCCTCGTCGCAACACTCGGAAGGTAAGAGCAGGAAGCGCAGGTCTGAGGCGACGGGCGCGCTCGTGGCCTCAGCTCAGCGCCGATCTCCCCGGGTCAGGGAGCTGAATCGGTTTCTCAGCCTCGCCAGCTCGGAACTTTGCTCCGCCGTGACTCTGGCGGGCCAGCGCGCCGGGTGGGACACTCAGCGGCGAGCTTGGGTGACACCCACTGCCCTCAACCCGCTGGTGCTCACTTGTCGTGAAAGGAAGCTGGCTATGACCCACACGGATGCACGCATACGTGAAGCCCGGGCAGGCCTTTGGCGGCTGGCCGGCCCGTGGTGGCTGCTGCTGGTGACCGGCATCGCATGGCTGATCATCTCTTGGGTGGTGCTGCGGTTCCGGCTCAGTTCGATCACCACCGTGGGCGTGCTCATAGGTGTGCTCTTCCTGCTGGCCACGGTGAACGAATTCCTGCTTGCCTCGATCCGCGTCGGCTGGCGGTGGGCCCACGTCGTGCTGGGCATCTTGTTCGCGGTGGGCGCGATCTGGGCGTTCGTAAACCCGATCAACGCCTTCTGGGCCCTGGCCTCAGTGCTGGGGCTGCTGCTCATCTTCGAGGGCTCGCTCAGCATCATTTCCTCGATCGCGGCCCGGGAGGTCAGCAGCACATGGTGGCTCGGCCTGGTGGCCGGCATCCTGGAAATCTTGCTCGGCTTCTGGGCCTCCCAGCAGATGTTCCCAGCACGCGCGGCGCTGCTGCTGATCTGGGTCGGCTTCTTCGCCTTGTTCCGTGGCATCTCCGAAATCGTCATCGCGTTCGAACTCCGCAGCCGTCAGCACGCCTAGCAGCACCGCCGGTAGTCCGGGCCGGATCGCCCGGACTACCGGCGGTCGCCGTTCACCACGCCAGCGCTCTGCCACGAGGCCCCACGGCCGGGACCGCCCGGCCATGTGCGGGCTGCGGGCGCGTTAGCCGGGGCAATCCCGCGGCGGCACGATTACGCGTTGCCTTCCTGGCCGGTGACCGTGACCGTGACGTCCTGGGTGTGAGCGTCGACCCGGAGCTGAAGGCCCTTGCTGTTCGCGACCCCCCAGCCAGGAGAGCCTGCAACGGTGGCGCCGCCACGACCGGGATAGGACACGATGACGCCGGTCAGGTCGCACAGAGCGTGCGGGACGGTCACAGGAACCCGCTGCACCGTCACGTGTGAGCCGGGGTGCCCGCAGGCGGGGCGGAACTCCGGCGGTACTGCCGTCAGATCCCGGCAGACAGCCGCACTGGGGCCTTGTCCGGCCAGGATGTACCCGCGCTCCGCCAGGCGGTCACGGGCACGGGCGTAACGCCCGGCGTCCCAGCCCAGCTGGTTGCGGGCCTCGTTGCCGTCCGCCGGGGCCCCGTCTGCGGGGAGCAGGGAAAGGAGCGCCATCTCGTCCTGGTCAGGTTCGGCATCTGCCTTCGCCACACCAGAAGCCTAGCTTCGGCATCCTGCAGCCCAGCGCGGTAGCGTCGTGTCGTGCGCCCAGCAGGTGCCGGTGGTGCGGCCGCCCGGCCGCAGGCGTTCCTCGTTGACGTTTACGACACGATTCTCAGCTGCGATTTCGAGGTGCTCAGGACAGAGCTCCCGGCGATTGCCGGCGCCGACCCGCGTGAGTGGGCGGAGGCTTTCGCCCGGCTCGGGTCTGACCTTAACGTTGGCCGGATCACGCTGGCGCAGGGCTTCGGGCAGATCCTGGCGGCTTGCGGGATCAGGCCCCGGCCGGCGCTGGTGCGCGAACTCGTCGCCAAGGAGCGGGAACTGCTGGCCGCGTCCTCGCGCCTGCATGACGACGCGATCATGTTCCTGCGCGCCTTGCGGGCCCGCGGCATCAGGGTTGCGCTGGTCAGCAACTGCATGGAGAACACCAGGCCGCTGCTGTCCGGCCTCGGCGTCAGCGCGCTGGCCGATGCGGTTGTGCTGTCGTGCGAAGCTGGCTGCGCCAAACCGGACGCCCGGATCTACCGGCAGGCCCTGGACCAGCTCGGCGTCAGGGCCGGGGCGGCGGTGCTCGTCGACGACCAGCCCGCCTTCTGCGCCGGGGCGGCCGCCGTGGGCATCACCGCCCTGCAGATCGCCCGTGGCCGCGAACCGCCGCCGGCCGCGCCCGGTATCACAGTCATCGGCTCCCTGCTCGAAGCCATCCGGCTGCTCTGACGCCAGCCCCGCACAGCCGCCAGTCCCGCACAGCCGCCGGCCCGGCGTGATGTGCCGCCTGTGACCGCGATCATGGGGATACTGAGCGGATGGTCACCGTGCGGGCTGTTACCGCCCACGAGATACCTGACCGGGCGCCGCTTCGGGTCACGCCTGGCCAGCAGGTTCAGCTTGGCGAGCGGGACACCACCTGGCCGGAGTTTGTCCTTGTGACGGCCGATGGCGGCTCGGGCTGGGTGCCTGCCCGGCACATCGAGGCCGGGACGGGTGCGTCCGGCGTGGTCCGTACCGCGTACGACACAACCGAGCTGCCTACCGCGGCTGGCGACGAGCTGACCGTGCTGGAGACCGACGAGATCAGCGGCTGGTCCTGGGTCCGCAGCGCATCTGGCCGCGAGGGCTGGGTGCCCAACTCAACCATCGAGCCGGTCCCTCCGGCCTAGCCTGACCCTCCGGCCCGGCTCAGCCCTCGGGTCTGCTCAGCCTCCGGGCCCGGGGAGGGGGGACCCCGGGGCGGATCTAGCCGTCCTGGCCGTTGTTGCCTGCCTTCGTTGCTGCTCCTGGTACCCGGGCGGGGGTGCCGCCGAGCAGGACCTGGGTTAGCTGGTTGCGCGTGTCCAGGAGCTGATCCAGAGCTGCGGTCATGTCCGCGTCGGTGACCCGCAGCGGCTCGCCGGCTGCCGCCTCGTCCGTGGCTGCTTCGTCTGGCGCCGGGCCGTCTGGCTGAGGGCCGTCGCGGTCGGCGGCGGACAGTGCGGCCCGGCGCAGCAGCTCCTTCAGGAACGACGCGGTGACGCCCTCCGTCCGCCGCACGGGCGCGTCCGGGTCCGCAAGGTCCAGCACCAGCCGGCCCTGGTACAGCTCGATCAGCCGGCGCCGCGCGTCAGCGTCGGGTACCGGCAGCTCGACCGCGTGATCGACCCGGCCCGGCCGGGCGGCCAGAGCCTCCTCCAGCAGGTCGGCCCGGTTGCTCGTCAGCAGGAACGTCACATCAACGTCAGACCCGAGACCGTCCATCTCGTTCAGCAGCTGGAACAGCAGCGGGCCCTTGGCGTTCCAGGACTCGCGGTCCTCGGCGATCAGGTCCACGTCCTCCACCACGATCAGCGCGGGCGCCAGCGTCCTGGCCACCGAGCAGGCCTCGCCGATCGCCCCCAGCGCGGGGCCGGACGTGATGATCACCGTGCTGCCGGGCAGCTGGCCGAGCAGGTAGCGGATCGTGTGCGTCTTGCCGGTGCCGGGCGCCCCGTAGAGCAGCAGGCCGCGCCGCAGGTGCTGGCCGCTGGCGGTCAGCCGGGTGGCGTGCCGGGCCACGCCCAGCACGTGCCGCTCGATGCCGTCCAGCACGGCCGGCGGCAGGATCACCCGGGACCTGTCCAGCTGAGGGCGGTCCTGGAAGGTCAGCAGCGCGCCTTCCTCATGACCGAACACGTCGTTGCTGAACGTCAGCACGTTGCCGCGGTACACGTTGCGCTCGATCGTGAGACGGGCGATCTCCTCGAGCGCGCGCTGCGCCAGGTCTGTGCTGGTGGCGCACACCTCGAGCGACACCTGAGTGGAGCCGTAGGTACCCGGGTCGGACGGGGCGCGCATCAGCATGGCCAGCCGCTCGTCGCCGTCGCTGACCAGGTACACGCCGCACTGAACGCAGCCCTTGACCCGGCCGCCGGGCCCAGCCGCCTGCGTGGTCAGCTGCACGCTTCCTACGCCTATCCCGGACGCGTCGCTCACCGGCTGGAGCAGGTCAGCCAGGCCGTAGTCGCGGTGCCGGTATCTGGTCAGCCCGGTCAGCTGATGCTCCCGGCTGTCCGCGGCCAGCCAGGCCTCCAGCCCGCATTGCACGTTGACCTGGTCGTAGCGGGGCCAGCCCCGCCTGGCCACCGGCCGGTCCTGGGCCCCCGGCCCAAGGTGCGCGCGGAGCATCCGGTACACCGGGGCCTCGTCTGCCCTGGCGGTCTGCACGGCCCGGCTGACCATCCGCCGGGCCAGCCTGCCGACGTCGGCCAGCTCGGGCCGGCCCTCATCGGCGTCGTCTGGAGTTTCCGGGACTACCCCGGACGCGGAAAGCACGGCATAAGAACGGGGGCGTCCCCCGGAAATCGGCACGCCAGAAGAATAAACGCGCCATGACGCGTAAAAGAAGCCGTTTTCCGGTCAGCTAGCCGGCACCGCCGGCCTCAGCTGGCTGGCACCACCGGCGGCGGGAAGTCCCGCGTCGCGTTGCCGGGATCCGCGTTGCTCAGCTGGCTCACCTGGCCGTCCTTGATCAGCCGCTGGTAGCTGGTCTGCCAGTCCGGGAGGTCCGCGGTGTCCTGCTCCCAGTCCACGAAGTGGGCCTGGTCGCACCAGGTGTCGAGGTGGTCCATCGTGCCCAGGTGCGGCTGGGCTCCCACGAACGCGTTCATGTGGTCGCGGTCCTGCCAGGCCGTGACCGTCCACCAGGCGTTGTTCGCGTCGGCCAGCGCGTCCGCGCCCAGGTTGCCGTCCGTGCTCTTGGTCTGTTCGAGTATGGCCACCGCGGCGGCGAGGAAGTCGTTGAGCTGGTCGGCGTTCCGCAGCCGGAGCCGGGTCACGACGATGAGGGGCACAAGGACTCCCTGGGTTGCGTGGCTGGCACGGCCGTCCCGCCCAGCCGGTGATCCCCGGATCAGCTTAATGGCGGGCGAGCGCCTGCCGCTGGGCGCTGGCGGGTGCCTGACTACTCCCGTCGCGTTGCTACCGTCCGGTTATGAAGCTGCGCCGGCGCCCGCGGGGGCGCGTCCTCGCGGTGCTGGCGGCTGTACTGATACTGGCCGTGGCCGTTACCGTCGGCCTGGCCGTCGCGAACCGGCCCGTCCCGCTGACCGTGCGGAACCTGCGGATCGCGGTCACCGACGGGCCGGCCGGGAACCAGCACGTCAGCCTGGACGCCACGTTCTACACCCCGGCTGGGTCAGGCCGGGTGCCCGCGGTGCTCGTCGCGCACGGGTTCGGCGGCACCAAGAACTCGGTGCGCGGCGAGGCCGAGGAACTGGCCCGGGCCGGGTACGCGGTCCTGACCTGGTCGGCCCGCGGGTTCGGCACCTCCACCGGCCAGGTCGCGCTGGACTCGCCGGACTATGAGGTCAAGGACACCGAGCAGCTGATCAGCTGGCTGGCCAAGCAGCCCCGGGTGCAGCTCGACGGGCCCGGTGACCCCCGGGTCGGCATCGCGGGCGCGTCCTACGGCGGCGGGATCGCGCTGCTGACCGCGGCCTACGACCGCCGGGTCGACGCGATCGTCCCGCAGATCACCTGGAACAACCTGGCTACCGCGCTGTTCCCGAACGCCGCCGAGGGCACCACCCCGGGCGACGGGGTGTTCAAGAGGCAGTGGGCGGGACTCCTGTTCACCGAGGGCTCGGTCGGCTTCGGCCGCACCGTCGCCCCGCCCGCGGCCGGCCAGACCGGTACCGGCACCGCCGCCGGCGCCAGCGGCCAGACCGCCGCCGGCCAGACCGGCACCGCCGCCGGCCGGGCCGCCGCCGCCCAGGCCGCTCAGTGCGGCCGCTTCCTGCCCTCGGTATGCGCCGTCTACCGTCAGGTCGCCACCGCCGGCCAGCCCACCCCGGCCGCCATCTCCCTCCTGCCCAGGAACAGCCCGGCCAGCGTGGCGGGCCGCCTGAACGTGCCCACGCTGCTGATCCAGGGCGAGCACGACTCCCTCTTCGGCCTGGACCAGGCCGACGCCAACTACCGTGCCATCCAGCGGACCGGCGCCCCGGTGGACCTGGTCTGGTTCAACGGCGGCC
>Ga0157374_10005229_pt1 | contig 10884 bp, 3 predicted proteins | sample M25metaG_FD_115308 | JGI IMG/M metagenome (GOLD analysis project Ga0157374, IMG submission 115308) | Miscanthus rhizosphere microbial communities from Kellogg Biological Station, Michigan, USA - M2-5 metaG | ecosystem: Host-associated > Plants > Roots > Rhizosphere > Soil | place: USA: Michigan... | reverse complement strand
ATAATCGACATCGCCTAATGTCCAACTGATCCCGCCATCGCTAAGGGTCACCCCCGGCAAGATCCCTTCTCCGCCGGAATAATATACTCTTTGCCCAAAATCAACCATCAAGTGATCTATCGGGAATCGTTCATTCTTAAAATCAAACTCAATGGTAAACTGGTCGGGCATGTACTTAGTATTCTTCATGCGCGGGGTCATAGTTGCGCCGTTGCCGGTGGGTATATGGATAGTATTTTCACCATCTTCCTGCTGTATGTCCATTTGCCCGTTTGCAAGGGTAAATTGCGAGGGGATCTCGCCCACACTTTCATCAGCTAATTGCGACTGGAATATGATCTTGTCGCCCGGGATAAAATCATAGTTTTTATAATCCTTAATATTTCCTGTGCTGCTTACGCCCCCTGCAGACTGTGCGCTTTGTGCTTGCTGATTATTCTGCTGAACACCAGACTGCTGTTGTTGGGTATTGCCGTTGTCCTTTTTCTTTTTCTTAAACAGACCTTTTATTGCGTTCTCCGCCTTGTTAACTCCATTATCGACAGTGTTATTGACGTTATTATTTACGGAGTTTGTTGCATCCGATTTGGCTTCGTCGGCCGGATTGCTGACCTGTGCGTAAAGCGGGCCTGCTGCCGCAAACAGCACCAGGATAATGATCAATCTTTTCATAGCTTTTTGGTTTATCTAAAGCTACTTGCAGATCAGGCGGGTATCAATCGCAAAAAAGTGTTAGCGGTGCGATTTGCCGTACACCTTGTTCAGCGCTTCGGTGCGGCTTTGCACGTGGAGTTTTTCGTAGATGCGGCGGGCGTGTGTCCTAACGGTCTCGATACTGATCTTCAGCTTGGCGGCTATCTCTTTGTAGCGTAAGCCTTCGGCCAGGTTTTTCAATATTTCCTTCTCGCGCAAGGTAAGCAGTTCGGAGGCATCGATACCATCTTCTTTTTGGAATGAGCTGATAACGCGCCTGGCGATCTGGGTGCTCATAGGCGAACCGCCTTCGTAAACTTCTGTTATCGCTTCGAGTATCCTTGACGGAACCGTCTTTTTAAGCAGGTACCCTGTGGCGCCTGCTTTCAGCGATTCGTAAATGTTTTCGTCATCCTCATACACTGTGCTCATGATAAATTGCGTATCCGGCATTAATGTCTTTAGTTGCTTTACACATTCGATGCCATTGATGCCAGGCAGGTTGATGTCCATCAATACCACGTCGGTTTTGATATGCGACAACTGCTCCAGCGCCTGCTCGGCAGTCGAGTACACATTTTCGCACGAAAACCCCTCGCTCAGGTTGATCAGTATCTTCAAACCCTCACGTATCTCCTTAATATCCTCAACTATGGCTACAGCTATCATTTAGTGTATTACAAAACTACCAGTTTATCAATTCTTTGCACTCACAAAAAAGTGTTAGACGGGAATGGAGAGGGTTATCCCGGTGCCCTCATTTTTTGCGGAAACGATCTGGCACGAAGCGCTTATCTGGTCCATCCGGTTGCGGATATTTTGCAAGCCATTGGAGAAAACACCCACCTCCTTCATGTCGAACCCGGCGCCATTATCTTTGATACATATAGTCAGCATGTTATGACGAAGCTTCAGGCTGATGCTGGCCCGGGTGCAGTTGGCATGCTTTAATATGTTGTTGCAGCTTTCCTTTACCGCCAGGAAAATGTTGCGCCTCTGCTCTTCCGATAAGGTGATGCGGTTGCCTGTTCCTTCCTGAACAAACTCATACTGCATGCCGGCCGGCTCAAAAAAGCCTTCGGCGTATTCCTTAATATACAGTACCAGGCTGTTTAGTGAATCGTTTCGGGGGTTCAATACCCAGATGATATCCTGCAGGTTATCCACCAGTTCGCGTGAGGCGGCTGATATCACATCCAGGTTGGCCGAGGCGTGTAACGGGCTGGCCATTTGCGTTTTGGCCACCTCGCTCAGGATGGCGATCTTGGTAAGGCCGCTGCCCAGGTCGTCATGCATGTCGCGGGCTATACGGTTGCGTTCCTTTTCCACGGCTTGTTCCTTCTCCAGCTTCAGTATCTTCTCGCGCAGGTTGCGCTGCAGTACGTAGCGAATAGCGACAAGCAGCACAGAACCGACGAGCAGAAAGCTCAATGTTCTGAACCACCACGTGGCCCAGAACGGTGGGTAAACCACCACCTTCATGCTTATAGGTGCGCTCCATACGCCGGCATAGCTGGCTGCTTTCAGCTTAAAAGTATAGCTGCCGGGCGCCAGGTTTGCGTATGATATAAAGCTGTGCGAGGTGTATACCCAATGATCGTCCACACCCGTCAGCTGGTAGGCATACAGGTTTTGTTCCGGCTTGATGTAGTTAATGGCGCCGAAGCCGATATTCAACCTGTTCTCATCGTAATTCAGTTTCAGGCCATTATTAAATGTGCTTCTGGCCAGCGTACTGTCGTTCACGCCCACATCATGAAAATATAGTTTAACCGGGTGCGACCTTCGCGCGAGCCCCCCCGGCGCGAATGTGACAATCTGCGGACCTGCCGCCAGGTAAAAATTCTTCTTATCGATCACGGACAGCCATTGCATTTGCGTAGCCGTATTTAAGCCGTCCTCGTGGCCGAATAGTGTAAAGTGATTGTTTTTTACCTGGTAATTGACCAGGTGCTCATCATTAATGAACCAGATATCGCCTCTATTATCCACCGTTACCGCCATTACATGTCCATTGTCCATCAGCGGGTTGCTGACCCTGTTGCAGGAGAAATTATCAGGGTTCAAGCGGTAAAGCCCGGCATCCGAAGCTATCACCAATTCTCCATTGGGTAATTCAGTCATGTCGTTCACCGCGAATGAAGTGCCATCCCTGTTAAAGTTGAAGGACCTGAACTTACCAGCCGCCGGCGCATAAACGTAAAGTTTATTGTTGCCGCACAGCCATATCCGGCCCCGGCGGTCTGCATATACGCGCTGTACATAATCATCCATCAACCCCGAGCCATCGTCGGCCTTAAAACTCTTTATTTTATGAAAATCAAGGTTATACAGGTCGATGCCCCGCTTGTAGCAAACCACCCATACGGTGTCATTTTTTATCAGCAGGAAATTGGTTTTGCTGCCTTGCAATTTGTCTTTGGCTAAACTTACTTTGTCCGAATTATAAACCTCTTTAAAATGCTGATCGAGTACCCGTACCCCGCCGAGCGTCGACAGCCACAGTCGATTATATTTATCCTGTGCTATAGCGCCTACGTTGGCCAGGTCCTGGTTGTTCTGAGGCGGTTGCCGGTACAATACTTTTTTACCACCAGCATCGGTAATGACCAAACCGGAGGGTGCGTACCAGCTTAAATAAGCGATGCTTTTTTCGCCATTCAGTTTTAATGGGCAGATATCCTGTACGCTACCCGAATAATCCAGCGCGACGGGCTTGAAGAAACTATTCCCTGCAAAAAAACGCGACACAATATTCCCCGCTTCCCAGATGTATTGGTCGTCATCCGCCATAATGCCTGAGGAATATATGGGCGCTACTATAGTTTTTGAGGTCTTCTCCAGCGATACAAGCGAGCCGTTAAACCCGGTCAGTTTATACACGCCCCGCAGGGTCGACAGCCAAACAAGGTTATTATGATCATAACTGGTGTGGATAATGCCGGTGATCACATTCGCAACGTCGCCGGGTATTGCAGGTTCAAAAGCGACATTTGTTTTATTGCGAAGATCGCTGTCATACACAATGCAGCCAAGGCCCCAGGTGCCGAGCCATAGATTGTTGTATTTGTCGACAAGGCTCCTGATCACCGCTATATTTCCACCCGCCATCACCCTGCGGAAGCCAAAATCTTTCTTGCTGATGAATATGGCGCCGTCGAAAGTACCGAGCACCAGGCTGTCTTTCTTCCATTCAGTAATGCAGTTCACATAGCCTACACCCAGTTTGTTCTTTACACCGTATTGCCACGCTTTAATGAATTTATTTTGACGTGTATCCAGGTAATCGAGCCCGCGGCTGCCGATAGCCCATACTCTGTCTTCAGGGTCAATGTAAATTTTGATATCATATTCCTGGTCGAGGTTATGACGGTGGTTATAGTAAACCTGGCATGAAAGGGTAACAGGGTCGATATCAGTTGCGCCTTCAAGTGTTCCCGCCCATATGTGGCCACGGCGATCTTCGGCGATACTTACTACGGTATTGTGCGGTAAGCTGTGCGGGTTCGCGGCGTCGTGCTGTAGCATATCGATGTTAGTGCCGTCATACCGGTACAGGCCGTTATCGGTGCCTATCCAGGTAAATTTCCGGCTATCGCGGAAAATGCAGCGCACCTTTTTTACCCCTGCCTTTTGCAGTGCCTGCGGGTAGTCGATAATCACATTTTTGCTGCTATCGGCAAACAAGGGTCCGCGAGACGCCGCCGAAACGGAAACTGCGAGGGTATACAGCAATATAAAAACGATGAAGCGCATTTTAGGCCTTAGATATACCAATATATGCTTTTCGCTTTAAATAAGCCGCTTAGCGACAGATTTTTAGGGATGCTGAATGCTTTAACGGGTTTAATTGAGAGCCCCGGCTAAAGAAAGGAATTGTCGCTTAATTATTTTTTGATAGCGATGTAAGACTTGGTAAAGAATAAGAACTTTTCCCGTTTGATCTCATCAGCATCAGGGAACAGTGCTTTAAATTCCTTATATCTCAAAAGCTTTCTTTCATTCACAAAATTATCGATGTATTCCTGTGATGGCCTCGTGATCAACCCCCAAACTGTAAAATTTCTCATAAGCCTCCTTTGGTTTTTTTCGGAAAACCAGTGAATAAACGGAGTGATCAGGTGCGGCTCTACAAAAAATTCCTGGGCAGGTGTTTGCACGTAGTATGATTTACCAACGCGCCTGATCTCATTGGCAAAAGCTTGTTGGTTTTCATAGCTGAACAAATGCTCGATAACAGAATTGGAATAAGCCAAACTGAATTCTTTGTCCTTAAATGTCAGTTTGGTGCCATCGCCTAAAAGGGGCGTCATATTTTTCTTAGAATAGTCCCAGTTTTTGGGAATATACAAGTTAACTATGGTTAACTGGGGATCTGCTTTTATAAATTGCCAATTGTATTGGTCGCCCCCTACATCTAAAATGTCCAGATCATTCTTTAAGTTGAATTCCTGTTCAAATTGAGCCATTCGTTTTGCACGAAATTTTTTTGAGAATACCCTGGAAACTTTGTGAATAAACATAGCGTGGTTGTTTTTGATTAAATGTTTTAGATAGCGTTGCCTTTATTCGGTTTCGGCAATGATTTTAAGATTTAAGCTTTAATTTATTCTAATATGCAAATTATGTGCCAATGAGTCAAATTGTTTAATACCGTATCCGGTTTACAACAACATGATGGAGGTTGGGTTTTAATTTCCCCAAATATTTTTTGAGATCAAATTAAGATGATTAAGGTAACATCTTTGTTTTGAGCATATAAAGCAGTGGTTAATTTGACGCGTTTAACCCTGCGGGTTGGCTTATTTCGGCTACGCGGCATGTTTGGTTATTCTTAAATTTGTCCTGTAAACCATCATCTCCGGCAATTGGCTGCTAACAACAAAGCCGATGACAATGTCGCCGGCTTTAACTGTGAATAGGGTTTTTATAATTTCTTAAAGCTTCACAAAAGTACCGCGGCCTATCAGGTTATTGTTATTGTCGAGCACCTGTACCATATACGAACCAGGCAATAAGCTGCTTACATTAGCCTGCCAGGTTTGCAATGTGCTTATTCCGCTCTTAACCACCAAACCCGAAGCATTTGCGATCTTGATATTATAGCTGGCGTTGGCTGTATTCGGCAACGGCTTAATATTCAGATTGATAGAGCTTGAAGCCGGGTTTGGATAGATAGAAATATTGTTACTTGCAAGCGAACCCGCCTCGTTGCCATACATCAGTGTGATGGGGTTCGAATAAGTAATGCTGCCGTTCACGTCCTGCATGGACAAGCGATAAGTGTCGGCACCCTTGACAGGCGAACCGTCAAGCAGGCCGTAATTAGCCATCCCTGATGCTGTTAAACCTCCTATAACTGAGTAGGTTTTGCCGCCGTCGGTGCTTCTTTCAACTGTAAAGTTGGTATAGTTCTGTTCGTTCTCGGTCAGCCAGTTTACCTGTGAGCCCTGCTGGGTTTTTATCGCCGTAAAATTCAGCAGGTGAACCATCAACGCAGTATTCTCGCGGATAACGAGCTTGAAGCGATTGGCCCCAAGACTGGCCGTATCCGATGTAATATTAAACGCGTAGCTGGTATCATGGCGCATATCTACCGAATCGCTCTTATAGCGGTCCATCAGCCATATCTCATACACCTGCGGTATCGACTGAATTTCGGTCATATTCATTTTATAAATACCGGCCTGACGGGCGGATACATTTAAAGGAATGATCACCGGCTTCACAGTTGGCAGCGGCATCCTGTTAATTGCCAGGCGCACGCTGTCGCTTGAGTAGCTCGACAGGCCAAGTTTACCATTTCCTACCTTATAAGGGGCATCCTCATTGGGGACATACTGGTCTTTTGCCGCCGAAGTAAACCCAATATAAGTATCATCGGTATTTATCGTATCCAAAGCCATTTGCAGGCGGAGGTGCGGACTGTAATCAGGGTTTGTAATATCGGCTATGGTACTGCCTGTACTCATGAACAGGTTAAGACCCGTAGCCTGTGCAATAGCCTTTGCCGACTCATTGAATATTATCTGCGGGTTGCTGCTGCTGGTGGCCAGCACAAAAAAGCCCTCGCCGCTAACTATTGTTCTTCGGCCGTGATTGGTATAAACACCGCCTTTCTGGTAGGTATCATAGTTTTGTGTTGCCGGGTTAAATTCATATACTGTTGTACCCACATTATTGCCATAAATGCCGTAAGATGAGGTTGTGGTATTGAATTGTTCCCAGTCGATGGAGCAGGCATACGGGTTGCCCACCAGGTTAAAACCACGCACGGCTGAATTTGTGCCCGCACCTGATCCGGTATATCCTAAATATTGTGAAGATGGCGTGTACCAGTCATGAAAAGTGATCTGTCCCTGGTTCAGCGTGCCGGAAGCCGTAAGTGTGGCCGAAGAGGGCGTTGTATAAGCAACATTGGTTTCAGTGGCCAGCGGTGCAGATGCCCTGTTTCCCCTGTAAAAGAAAAGGAACCCGTTACCAGATGGTATATTGTATGCCCCTGATGCAGCCTGTCCCATCGCATTATAAAGGTATCCAGGCGCGTTGTTGATGGCGCTTATACCCCAGTAATTTCCACTGACGAATGTAATGTTTGACGGCGTTTGATCCTCGCGGTAGAGATATATTGTCGGGTTGCCCGTCTTGTCGAATCCGCCGCCGCCGGCGCCCGTCAGGTAGATGGTATTCTGGAGATAGTTAATGCTGTATACATTATTGCCTGAAACCGTAGCTGCGTATACCGGTGATGAGGTGAGGCGATAGCCCCTGTAACCTGAACCGCCTGTAATATAACGCTGCACGTTTACAGTACCGATGATACTTGGGCCATACATGCCTGAAACTGAAGCCGAGCCTGTTGCATCCGAATTCAGGGTGAGGTTGCCAGATGCGTTCAATATAGTGCTCGCGTTGCTTCCGCTCATATAAATGATACCTGATGTTGCCACGTAAAACATACCACTTGTCATAGTTTTGGTACCTGCACCGCTGAAATAGCTCGTGTAAAGTGTAGTGCCGTTACCCGAACCCCCTGCAAGGTTTTGCGTTGTGCCATTAAAATAAGTGCTCACAGCGCTCAGGTTAACGTAGTTGGACGCATCATTAGCCATGCTGTTGGTAAAGTCGCCCGCTACATTCAGGTTGCCGGTGAGAACTGTTTTAACACCTGTGCCCGAGAAAGCAATACTATTGTAACTTATACCGCCGGGCAGGCCGCCAAAAGAGTTAGAACTATAAACATTTTGTGCCGCCCCAGCATACTGAACTGTAGCGCCGGGGTTATTAAAATTGATCACATTCGTACCCGTCAGTGATAATACATTTAGCGAATTGGTAGTCATTAGCACCAGGGTAGCGGTTGTTGAAGGTGCTATCGAGAATGTTGAAGTGCCGCTTGCGGTATTGGTGGTCTGGATATATCCGTTAAGCGTGATCGTGCCGCCGGTTTGGTTAAATGTCGAATTATAAATATTTGCACCGGAGTTGGATGTCGTAAGCGCGATATTACCGCTTACCGTCACATTGCCTACTGAAGATGCGAGCGTAGTGGTATAAGAACTTGCTATCGTAGTATTAGAAGTAACTGAAATACTATTGACATTCAAAGTACCACCACCTGAAAGCGTACCTGTATATCCTGTCGCCGAGCTGTTATCGCTTTGGTATGTAAGCGCGCCCACCACGTTCAGGGTTCCGCCGGTGTTCACCACAAGGCCTGGTGCCTGGGTGCCCAGGTTGCCAAACTGTATAGAACCTACATTCACAATGCCATCAGCTGCGGATACGTTCGGATAATTGGTGAAGGCCCTGTTCACCCCGATCAACGCGGATTGTACGTTTGTCGGCACTGAATTACTCAGCCAGTTGGATGGGGTGTTCCAGTCGGTGCTGGTAGTGCCTACCCAGTCGTTGGTTTGAACGCAGGATAAGGTAACAGTCGTTGAGCCGCTACCGGTAATGTTGTATGCGGTAATCGTATAGGTTGTAGCCGCGAAAGTAGTGGTCGGTGTACCTGTTATCTGGCCGTTCGAGGTATTAAAGCTTAATCCTGCAGGAAGAGGCGCATTAATATAATATCCGCCCAAAGCCGAATATTCTTTAACAGTATTGTTGGTAAAGTCGGATACATACAGGTTACCGCTGCCATCGGCCACGAAGCCCTCCACGTCATTAAAGCCCGATATGGTATTCAGTAATACACCTGCAGGGTTGTATATCTTCACCTGGTTGTTGTGCGAGTCGGCAACAAACACGTTGCCTGACGGATCGCAGGAAATAGCCAGTGGATCTTCATAACCACTGCTGAATATACCCTGGTAAACGCCTGCAGAATTATACTTGGTTACATAACCTTTATTGGTACCAGGCTGATCCTGTGCGCGGTTCAATACGTAAATGTTACCTGAACCGTCTACGGATACGCCGTCCGATTCGTCCATTTGTGCATTGGAAATGGTTTGCAGCAAAGTACCGGCGGTATTGTATTTAGTTACCGAGCTGGTGTATGGCGAACTATAAACATAAGTTGCGATATATAAGTTGTCCGACGGATCGATACTGATACCCAGCGGGTGGTTCAAACCACTGATAATAGTGCTTTGGTAAACGCCCGAAGAGTTATATTTATAAATAGCGCCTGCACCGGTATCTTCCACATAACAATTGCCCGCCGAGTCAAATACAATACCCTCAGGGTTTGAAATGGTTTTACCGGTAGCGTATGTGCCCAGGTAAGTATGGGCAGAATTCCAACGGCTTACCTTACCGTTGTTGTAGTTGGCCACATAAATATTGCCCGAAGCGTCGATCCACATCAAACTTGGCCCGCTCAGCGATGCACCTGTCAGCGATACACCTGTTGATGAATAGCTGTAACCGGTAACCGCACCGCCTGTATTGACCGGTGTCATGGTTGTCATGGCGGCATTTAGTGTAAGGGCAACGGTAGACGGCGTGTAGCTTATAACGGGAGCATGAGGGCTTACCGTGATGATAAGGCTTGTGCTTGAGCTGCCCGAAGCGTTTGTAGCGGTGATCGTAAATGTTGCTGTTGCAAACACCGAGGTAGGTGTTCCCGAAATTATACCTGTAGTTGTATCGAATGACAAACCCGAAGGCAATGAGCCGCTTATTGTCCACGTTGATGCAGCGCCTCCGGTATTCGTTGGTGTTGCAGGAGTGATAGGGCTACCAACAGCGTAAGTCACAGTGCCTGGTGAATAGGTAATATTTGGTTTGGTACTGTTAACCGTTATGGTAACGGTCGCAGTACCGCTGCCTGTACCATTTGTAGCTGTAATAGTGTATGTTTTAGTAGCTGATGTAGCCGTTGGCGTGCCTGAAATAACACCCGTTGAAGTGTTAAATGATAAACCTGTGGGCAAAGCTGCGCTTATAGACCAGCTTGTTGCTGCGCCGCCGGCATTGGCTGGTGTTAGTGATGTTATGGTAGCGCCTGTTGAATAGGTATTAGTCGAAGGCGAATAACTGATCACCGGCGCCGCAGCGTTCACGGTTATACTAATAGTTGCGGTTGAACTGCCCGCGCTATTGGTTGCGGTTACTGTATAGCTCGTAGTGGGAGATGCCGCGGCCGTGGTGCCGGTTATGACACCGGTTGAAGTGCTGAATGACAAACCTGAAGGCAATGCGGGGCTTATTGACCACGTAACAACCGGCCCGCCTGTATTTGCCGGTGACCATGTGCTGATAGTTGTGCCAACTACATAAGTATTGCTTGACGGCGTATAGCTGATGTTTGGCGGCGTTGGGTTTACGCAAGTGATCGTAATATAGGTCGTACTTGTACCGCCGTCATTATCTGCCGAAATACTATAAGTCGTAGCAGGCGAAGTAGACGTTGGTGTACCCGTTATGGCGCCTGTAGTAGTATTAAATGAAAGGCCAGCCGGTAATATCGGCCCTATGGACCAGGCGGTTGATGCGCCGCCGGTGTTTGTCGGGGTCCAGGTGCTTATAGCTGAACCCACCGTAAATGTATTGCTTGACGGGCTGTAGCTTACGTTAGGAGCTACCGGGTTCACTGTAATAGTTATCGAGCAGGTACCGCTGCCGGTTACGTTAGTGGCAGTAACCGTATAGGAAGCGATCGTAGCGACCGCTGTTGGGGTGCCCGTGATAACACCTGTTGAGGTATTCAATGTCAAACCTGCAGGCAGCGCGGGGCTT
>Ga0157374_10005228_pt1 | contig 10884 bp, 8 predicted proteins | sample M25metaG_FD_115308 | JGI IMG/M metagenome (GOLD analysis project Ga0157374, IMG submission 115308) | Miscanthus rhizosphere microbial communities from Kellogg Biological Station, Michigan, USA - M2-5 metaG | ecosystem: Host-associated > Plants > Roots > Rhizosphere > Soil | place: USA: Michigan... | reverse complement strand
GGTCTCGCTCGAGGATGCTCGAGCCGACTTCTCCGCCGCGAACGTCTCGTTCGGCGCCGGCGGTACCGAGTTCACGCTGGTCGAGCGAGGCGCTCCCGCCGCCCGGTTGCACTCTCCGCTCGCGGGCCGGCACAACCTCTCGAACGCGCTCGGCGCGATCGCGCTCGCGCGAGGCGCGGGAGTCTCGGCCGACGAGATCGCGCGTGCGCTTCCGCGATTCCACGGAGTACGGAGGCGCCTCGAGATCAAGGGCGAGGCCAACGGCATCCTCCTCGTGGACGACTTCGCGCACCACCCGACCGCGGTGCGCGGCACGCTCCAGGCGGCGCGATCCCGCTTCCGGCAGCGGCGCATCTGGGCGCTCTTCGAGCCGCGCTCGACGACCGCCGGCCGGAAGATGTTCGAGGAGGAGTACGCGGACGCGTTCTCCGGCGCGGACGCGCTCGTCCTGGCGCCGCTGTTCCGGCAGATGGCCCCGGGCAGCGCCATCGACCGCGAGGCCCTCGTCTCGCGTTTCGCGGCGGCGGGAAAGCCGGCGTTCGCCCCCGCGAGGGTCGACGAGATCCCGGGTCTCCTGCGCCGCGAGGCGCGTTCCGGAGACGTGCTGCTGCTGATGTCCTCGGGCGCCTTCGGAGGGCTGCCGGAGACGCTGCTCGCGCAGCTGTCGGAGAAGAAAGAGTAAGGTTCCTTACTTCCTCTCCGGCCCCTTCTCCGGCGTACACACCTCGTTCTTGAAGAACGCGTTCTTCTCGCCCGGGTTCTTCCCGTCGACCGTCCAGAAGAGCAGCGCCATGCACATCTCGTCGGTCGTCATCTCTCCGAAGTGCACGTCCTTCGGAGGTTCGGTCGGGTTGCGCGAGTTGGCGAGGGAGTTGTCGAACGACGCGGACAGCTCGACGACGGTCCCGGCGGGCAGCACGACGGGCTTCTCGAAGAAGTACGTCCGCTGCCAGCGCAGGTCCCAGTCGTTCACGTCCACGAGTCGTTCGCGCGTCCCGTTGGGAAGCCGCGCGGTGACCGTCATGGTCCGCCCGAGCAGGTGCATGTGCGGCAGGATCGCGACGAGCTCGGAGCGCGAGGGCAGCGGGCCGAGGCTGCCCGTCAGCTTCGCGACGGGGTCGCCGGCCGCCAGCGTGAACGGCGCATAGGAGCGCACGTCGTCCGAGAGGAGTCGCCGCTCCACCGGCTCCTTCGCGAAGTAGACGCCCACCTCGGATTCGTCCGGCTGAACGCTCCCGGAGAGCGCGCTGTAGTGGACCTGCATGACGATGCGCGACTTGCGAGGCAGGAACCGCGCGACGCCGCCCGGATAGCGGCGCGGCTGCATCCCCGGCGCCCACTCGCCGAAGGAGTCGTTGACGGGCGCGCGCGGTCCGCCGAAGCACGGATAGCCCGGCCCGGGAGCCGACTCGTCCCGCTTGAGCGACGACGCGCCCTCCTCCACGTAGAGAAGCGCGTGGTGCATCATCGCGCGGTTGCCGGGCCGCACCTCGACGGCGGACACCCAGGCGTCGCGATCGAGATCCGTCGGCAGCACGAAGCACTGGTAGATGTCGCCCTTCGAGAAGTCCGGCGAGAAGCGCGGCGCCTTCAGGACGAGGTCCGGCTCGCCGAGCTCCCATCCCCCGGTGAACGTCCTCGGAGGAGGCGCGTCGGACGGATTCCCCTCCGGCGCGCCGCGGCGCGCCCAGCGGACGATGGCCTCCCGCTCCGCCCACGAGAGCGTCGGATCGCCGGCGAAATCGTGCGGGCCCGGCGCGGCCTTCCACGGCGGCATGCGGCGCGAGTCGACCATCCGCGCGACCTGGTCCGCGTGCTCGGCCGATTCGGAGTAGCGCACCAGCGCGATCGGCGCGATGCCCTTCTCGTGATGGCAGCTCTGGCAGCGCGCCTGGAGAATCGGCTCGACGGTGCGGTGGAACGTGGGCCGCGCGAGGCCGGCCACGGTGACCGGGCCTCCGGCGTGAAGACGAGTTCCCGCGACGAGCGGGAGCACCACGGCCGCCGCGAGCGCGGCGCCGATGAGCGCGGGGACCGGCAAACGCCGGGGCTCGCGACGGCGGGCTTCCAGAGTCGCCGCCGAGCGCGCAACGAGGAGGATCGCCGCCGCGGGCCAGACAGCGGCGGCCGTGCGCCCGAAGGACGCTGCGAGATGCGAGACCGGATCCGCTGCGGCGGCCGCCGCGGCGGCGGGATAGACGAACGCCTGGAGCACGAGCGGCGCGACCAGCGCATCGGCGAAGGAAGGCGCCGCGACGAGAAGCACGATCGAGATTCCGGCGGCGAGAACCCACGCGTCGGCGATCTCGGCGCTCACGAGGTGGACGAGCACGTCGCGCAGGCGCGGCGCGAGCTCGCCCCAGCGGGACGGCGAGAGCAGGGACGCGTCGAAGTCCGCATGGGACACCCCGTGGACGAGCGCACGCGAGACCCAGAGCCCGATCCCCGCGGGGACCAGCAGCGCCGCCGAACCCGCGAGGCGGAATCGCGTGCCCCGGCGCAGGACGAGGCACGCGGCGAGGACGACGCAGAACACGATGCCCTCCTGCTTGGTCCCGGCGCAGAGCGCGGCCGAGATCACCAGCCGCAGAGCCACCGAGCCCGAGGGGCGCTCGAGATAGTCCAGGAACGCGCTGGCGGCGAGGACCATCGAAAACGCGAGCGGGATCTCCGCGGTCCCGACCGAGGTCGGCGCCCAGAGCGGCACGCAGAGCGCGACGAGCAGCGCGCCCGCGGCGCCCGCGGTGCGCGAGACGCGCCGCGACAGGAAACCGGCGACGGCCGCGAGCGTGGCCAGCTGCCACGCGACGTAGACGAGGGCCAGCGCGTGCGCATCCCAGGATCGCGCCGCCAGCGCGACCGACGCGAGGGTCAGCGGCGCGAGGAGGGGGTACTCGGGATGCGAGAACGCGAGCGCCGGGTCGGTGAAGAGCCGGTCCGGAATGCGCCCCTCGAAGAAGATGATCCGCGCCTTCAGCGCCCACGTCGCGAGCGCGTCCGTCCCGTACAGCCCGGAGCGGACCGCGGAGACCGCGAACACCGCGGCCGCGGCCAGCGCGATGGCCGCCAGCACCACGGCGGTCGGCGTGAGCCGCGGCGGGCGGAGACGATGCCGCGGACGGCGGCGCTCGAGCGCGGCGATCGCGAGGAACACGGCGGCGACGGCGGCGAGCTTCTTCGGGCCCGGCACCCGGTGGAGGGCCATCATCGCGGCCGACACGGCCGTGAGCGCGGCGAGCCCAAGTCCCACCGACCAGGCCGCCCGCTCGCCGCGCGACAGATCCCCGGCGACCACCCGCGCGAGGACCGCGCCGCAGACGGTCGCCGCGGCGATCACCGCCAGAACGGACACCATCGGAGTCACTTCTTCTGCAGGAATCCGCCCGGCATCGCGCTCGCCCCCGGAGGGGGCTCCGCGTTCCGGCGGCGATAGACGGCGACGTACGGGGCCTCGGCGTACCGCTCCGGGCCGACGACGCGGCGCGGCGCGAGCCAGTAGGCGGCGTACCCGTCGGTGCCCGGCCGCGACTCGGAGAGGACGCACACGGTCGCGTCGCGCGGCGTCGCGGCCGCGACGGCGTCGAGGAAGCGCGCGTACTCGGCGTCGACGCCGGATACGGAGCGCGTGGACCCGCGCAGGCGGTCGCGCACGGCGCGCGGCGCGAAGTCTGCCGCGAAAAACGCCGCGGCGAGCACGAGCCCGGCGAGAACGACGACCCCCCGGAGCGTGAGACGAGTCACGAGGTGGCGGCGGCTCCGTCGCGCCGGCTCGGCGCGGCTGCCTCACGCGGGGCGGACGCCGAGACCGGGTTTCTCAGGATACCCACGCCCTCGATCTCCACCTCGACGACGTCCCCGGCGGAGAGGGGGCCCACTCCGGCCGGCGTTCCCGTGAGGATCAGGTCTCCGGGAACGAGCGTCATCATCCGCGACACGTACGCGACGAGGAACGCCGGCGAGAACACCATCCCCGAGGTCCGCGCCGACTGCCGGACCGCGCCGTTGACGCGCGTCTCGATGGCCAGGTCCGAGGGGTCGACGCCCGCGACGATCGCGGGACCGATCGGGCAGAACGTGTCGAAAGACTTCGAGCGCGCGAACTGCTTGTCCTTCTTCTGCAGGTCCCGCGCGGTCACGTCGTTGGCGCAGCAGACTCCGGCGAGCGCGTCGAGCCATCGGTCCTCGGGCCATGCCTTGATGCGGCGTCCGATGACCAGCGCGAGCTCGCCCTCGTAGTCCACGCGCTGCGACTCCGGCGGCAGGACGATCGGGTCGCCGGCGGCGATGAGCGCGGAGGGCGCCTTGAGGAAGAGCATCGGCTCGTCCTCGGGCGCGACGCTGCCGAACTCTGCGGCGTGCTCCCGGTAGTTCTTCCCGACCGCGACGATCTTCGAGGGGGGGGAAGGCGGCGCCTCCGCCGAGCCGAACGCGATCTCGCGTCTCACACCGCCTCCTCGAACCTCAAACCGCCCAGGCCTCGGCCAGAAGCTCGCCGGCATAGACCTCGCGCCCGTCACCCGTCAGCCGCACGCCCGTGATCGCATCGCCCTCGTCCCGGAACTCGACGACCAGGTCGACGCCGCTCTTCGTCGCGCAGGTGACCGGAGAGGCCGCCATTCCCTGGCGGGACGCCGCGATGGCCGACGCCACCACCCCCGAGCCGCAGGAGAGGGTCTCGCCCTCGACGCCGCGCTCGTAGGAGCGCACGAGAATCCGATTCTTGCCGGCGGCGCGCACGAAGTTCACGTTCGCGCCGTCGCCCATGGCGGGATGGTGGCGAAGGGTCGGCCCGTAGCGCTCGATGTCGAACTTGGCCAGATCCCCGCGGACGAAGACCACGAGATGCGGAACGCCGACGCGCACCGGAATGGCGGTCGGCGGGAGGCCGCGGACCGAGATCGGGACGGGGTCGAGGGGCGCCGCGACGGCGGGCAGCGTCAGCGTGACCTTTTCTCCATCGACGCTCGCCGGCACGACTCCCCACCCCGTCTCGAGCAGCGGCTCCCCCGCCGCGACGAGCCGGTGGCGGACGGCGTACCGCGCCGCGCAGCGGGTGCCGTTGGCGCAGAACGTCGCGGGCCCGCCGTCGGCGTTGAAGTAGTCGACGCGCACCCGTCCGCCCTCGCCGGGGGAGAGAAAGAGCGCCCCGTCGGCGCCGACGGAGAGCCCGCGGCGGCAAACGAGCGCGAGCCGGCGCCGGTCTTCCTCGGTCAGGAGCCGGCCGTCGGACTCGAAGACGAGGAAGTCGTTGCCGCCCCCGGCCATCTTGACGAAACGCGAGGGAAGGGACATGGGAGGCGGAGTATAGACAACGGAGTCAGGCGTTGCCGATGGTCCTCTTTGCTTCGACCGGCGTAGGGGCGGGGCTTGACCCCGCCCCCTCTCGTCGGAGCATCGGCTGCGTCATCGCGTTCCGAGGGGGCGGCCGCAAGGGCCGCCCCTACGACGATCTTTCGCAATCCGCCTTCCTCAAAACGGCTCCGCCACCGCCTCCACCGAAGGCGCGCTCAGGTTCCCCGCCCGGTCGATCGAACGCACCGTGTACCGGTAGCGCCGTCCGGGCTTCACCGACTTGTCCGTGAAGAACGGGTCCGTCAGCGGCTGGTCGTTCATGCGGACCGGCGGGCTCGTGCCCTCCGCGCGGAACACCACGTACCCGGCGAGGTCGGCCGAGTCGACGGGGTCCCACAGAACGCGCACCAGCGTCCCCTCGGAGAGCACGTCCGCGCGAGCCGGCGGCTTCGGCGGGTAGACGTCCCGCGCGAGCACGAAGATCTCGTCGGCGGGAAGGCCCTCGATCTTCGGGTTCTTCGCGAGGACGGCGCGCACCGTGTACGCGACCGGCATTCCGTAGGGCGCGGTCCTGTCCACGAAGGACGCCTGGGCGATCGGCGATGCGTTGAGCGGCCGGTCGTAGGCCTCGTCGCTGCGCGCGCGCCGGTAGACGAGGTAGCCGCCGACCTCGACCGGCTGGAAGAGGACGTTCTGGCGCGGCTGCGTCCACTCGAGGCAGACGCTTCCCTCTCCGAGCAGCGGCGGCGAGAGCTCGGGCGCCTGCGGGGCGATGTCCGGCGTCAGGGCGACGATGTTGGAGAGCGGGCTGCGCTCGCCGTTGCGCCGGACGGACACGACGGCGTACGCGACCGGATGCGGGCCGTCTTCCTGGAGAAACAGCGACTCGAGCGGGTCGCGATAGACGACCGAAGCGCCGCGCGTCGCCTCGGCGATCGCGGGAGAGCGCAGCGTGGCGACGCGCTCCGCGCCGGCGTAGAACGCTTCCTCGGCGAGGCGGACGTTCGTCGCCTCGCGCCGCTGGCTCGCGCCGGGCAGCGGGATCAGGCCCGACGACGACGCGCCGCCGCTCGACGGCGGACCTCCCGCGTGGCGGGGCGTGGTCAGCTCGGGCGAGGGATTCACGACCCGGTAGACGTCGATCGCGTCGAGATCGGTCAGCGGTCCGCCGGTCAGGAGCCGGTCCGGAAACGAGAACGTCAGGACCGCCTCCTGGCCCTCCTGCTCGACGGCGAGGTCCTTGACGGCGTTGGGACCGCGCGGCAGCGGCGGCTGGGGGTCGCCCTTCTTCCCGCAGGCGACCGCGAGCGCGACGAGGCAAGTCATGAGCGACACGGGCAGGCGTTTCATGCGAGGCGGTTGCTCACGGGGAGAGAATCCGGCAGCGACTTCCCCTCCCATTTCCACGGTCCGCGAAGCGGACCGCTAGAGGTCCGAGCCCCTCGCTGCGCTCGGGATGACAAATTGAGCCCTTAGAGGACGTATCTGGACAGGTCCTCGTCCTTCACGAGATCCGCGAGCGCGTTCTGCACGTCGGTGAGCTCGATGCGGATCGACTTGCCGGCGTTCTCCGGGCCGGCGAAGGAGATGTCCTCGAGCAGACGCTCCAGGATCGTGTGCAGCCGGCGCGCGCCGATGTTCTCGAGCGCGCGGTTCACGCGCTCCGCGTCCCGGGCGATCTCGCCGACCGCCTCGTCCGAGAACGAGAGCTCGACGCCCTCGGCCCCGAGGAGCGCGCGGTACTGCTTGAGCAGCGCGTTCTCGGGCTCCGTCAGGATGCGGACGAAGTCCTCCTCGGTGAGCGAGTCGAGCTCGACGCGGATCGGGAACCGCCCCTGGAGCTCGGGGATCAGGTCCGACGGCTTCGAGACGTGGAAGGCGCCCGCGGCGATGAAGAGCACGTGATCCGTCTTGACGAATCCGTACTTCGTGTTGACCGACGTGCCCTCGACGATGGGCAGCAGGTCGCGCTGCACGCCCTCGCGGGAGACGTCGGGCCCGCGGCCGCCCGACTCGCGCCCGGCGACCTTGTCGATCTCGTCGATGAAGACGATGCCGGACGCCTGGGCGCGCTCGACCGCCTCGCGCGCGACCTGGCCGGGGTCGATGAGTCTCCCCTCCTCCTCCGCCTGCAGGATCTCGCGCGCCTCCGCGACGGTCGTCTTGCGGCGCTTCTTCTTCCCGCCGAAGAGGCCGGGCAGCATCTCCTTGACGTTGATGTCCATCTCCTCGACGCCCTTGTCCGTGACGATCTCGAACGAGGGGAACGTCTTGTCCGCGACCTCCACCTCGACCAGGCGATCCTCGAGCTTGCCCTCGCGCAGCAGGCTGCGCAGGCGCCCGCGCGTCTCCTCGCCCTCGACGTCCGTGAGTGCGGGCAGCAGCAGATCCAGCAGCCGCTGCTCGGTGCGCTGCTCGGCGCGATCGCGGATCTCGACGGTCTTCTCGTCGCGCACCATCTGCACGGCGACCTCGGTGAGATCGCGGACGATCGACTCGACGTCGCGGCCGACGTAGCCGACCTCGGTGAACTTCGACGCCTCGACCTTCACGAACGGAGCCTCGGCGAGGCGCGCGAGCCGCCGCGCGATCTCGGTCTTGCCGACGCCCGTCGGACCGATCATGAGGATGTTCTTCGGCAGGATCTCGCGGGCCATCTCGGGCGAGAGGCGCTGGCGCCGCCAGCGGTTGCGCAGAGCGATCGCCACCGCCTTCTTCGCGCGCTTCTGGCCGATGACGTACTTGTCGAGCTCGACCACGATCTCGCGCGGCGTGCGGGCGGCGGCGGGCGGGGCCTCGGTCTCGGCCTCGCCGGGCATGAAGAAGACCATGGGGAGAAAATACCAGAGGCGGGTCTACAGGGGGCTTCCCGAGGTCCTGGCCGCCAGCTCTAGAGACGCGAAGCCTGAAACAGGGAGAGGACCCGGTCGCGACTTCCCCTCCCATTTTCACGGTCCGCGAAGCGGACCGCTAGAGGTCCGAGACCTACAGCTCCTCCACCGTGATGTGGTCGTTCGTGTAGATGTCGATCTGCGCCGCGATCAGCAGGGACTCCTGCGCGATGTCCCGTGCCGACATGTCGGGGCGGTGCTTGAGCAGGGCGCGCGCCGCCGCGAGCGCGTGGGCGCCGCCGGATCCGATCGCGAGGACCCCCTCCTCCGGCGAGATCAGGTCGCCCGTGCCGGAGATGAGGAGCGAGGTCGTCTTGTCGGCGACGATCAGGAGCGCCTCGAGCTGGCGCAGCATCTTGTCCGTGCGCCAGTCCTTGGCGAGCTCGATCGCCGAGCGCTCGAGGTTGCCGCGGTGCTCCTCGAGCTTCGCCTCGAAGCGGGAGAAGAGCGCGAAGGCGTCGGCCGAGGAGCCGGCAAATCCCGCGATGACCTCGCCGCCCTTGAGACGGCGGATCTTCGCCGCGGTCTGTTTCATGACGGTGGTGCCTACGGTGACCTGCCCGTCGGAGGCCATGGCGACCTTGCCCTGATGGCGCACACTGAGGACGGTCGTCGCGTGCCACTTTTCCATGCGGTCAGGATACCGGAACCGGGACGCCCGGCGGCGACGTATTAGCCGCGGCTAATGCGTTCCGCCGGGTACGGTTCGCCCCGCCGCCGGCAGCGCCTTGATCCCCGCCTCGACGATCGCGTCCTCCTGCCCGTCCGCCTCCGGCGGCCGGTCCGCGACCGGGACGTCCGGCGCGACGCCGTGCCCCTCGTAGGTCTTGCCGTCCAGGCTCTCGATCGCGCGCTCGGAGAACCAGAGCGTCGAGCCGTCGGACAGCTGCTCGGCCGCCGCTCCGCCGCTCGCCATGCCGGCGGTCGTCTCTCCGACGATCGGTCCGATCGCGTGCGCGCGGAACTTGAGAGCGAGCGCCTCCGCGTTGGACGCGGTCCCCGAGTTGACGAGCAGCGCCACCGGGAGAGGCTTGTACTCGGGCGGCGTGAGGCGCCGGCCGTCGCGCGAGACGATGTAGTAGTCCGCCGCGTTCCAGCGGCCGCGCAGAAACGTCGGCAGGATGTTCGGGTCGTAGCCGCCCGTGTTCCCGCGCGCGTCGAGGATGAACCCCTCGATGTCGGGCCACTCCTCGAGACCGGGACGGCCCATCGCCGCCTGCGACCGATCCGAGAGCATGTCGACGACGGCGAGCGCGGTTTCCGCGCTCATCCCCCAGAGATGCGCGTACCCGTACTTCTTCCCGTCGCGCCGGATCACGCGCGCGCTCTTCCAGACCAGCGCGTCGCCGGGCGGCTCGGCCTTCCGAAGGAGGACGAGGTTGCGCGGCGGCTGCGGAGGGCGAGACGTCGTGAGCTTCAGCGTCGAGCCCGGCGAGCCCTCGAGGACGAAGAACAGGTCGCGGAAGTTGACGGCGTCCGCGCCGTAGGGGCGCCCCTCCACCGCGAGGATCCGATCGCCAGTTCGCAGCCCCGCGTCGGCGGCGGCGCCTCCCGGGACCACGCCCTTCACGGCGTATCCGTCGCCGTCGCGCCCGATGCGCAGCCCGGCGGAGCCCCAGGACGTCTCCGAGAGGCGTCCGGGGGGGAGCCGGAACGTGTGCGAATCGCCGAGCGTCGCGAGCAGGCGGTCGTAGATCGCGTCCCTCTCCCCCGGAGAAGGCGAGGGCGACGCGGCCAGAGCCTCCGCCGCCGTGGCGACGGCGCCGGACCAGTCCACGCCCTTGAGCTTCGGATCGAAGAAGCGCGTGCGGACGATGCGATCGATCTCCGTGAGCACCGGCGGAAGAGCCTTCCCGGGCTCGGGCGCCGGGCCCGGCGGCACCGCCAGAACGGCCGCGACGGCGAGACCGGAACCCAGAGACCGGAGGCCGGCGACCACCCCGTTACGCCTTCGGATGCGCATTCCGGTAGACCTCGCGCAGACGCGCGGCGTCGAGATGCGTGTACTTCTGCGTCGTCGAGAGAGAGGCGTGGCCGAGCAGCTCCTGGATGACGCGCAGGTCCGCTCCGGCCTGGAGCAGGTGCGTCGCGAACGTGTGCCGCAGCGCGTGCGGCGAGATCTCCTCGGGAAGGCCGGCGGCCCGGAGACGGCGCTTGAGGAGCCGCGCCATCGATCGCGTCGTCAGCCGTCCGCCGCGCGCGTTCACGAAGAGCGGCTCGCCGGTCTCGTCGTCGCGGCCGCTCCGGGAGGCGCGGTGCCGGAGCGCGGCCCGCGACGGAAGGTACTCCTGGAGCGCGTCGGCGGCCGCCTCGCCGAACGGGACGATCCGTTCCCGGTTGCCCTTCCCCGTGACGCGCAGGAGCCGCGCCGAGAAGTCGACGTCGTCCACGTCGAGGCCCGCGGCCTCCGACACGCGCAGGCCGGACGCGTAGAGCAGCTCGAACAGCGCACGCTCGCGTTCGGGCACGAGCCCCTCGTCCTCGGAGGAGAGCAGGCGCTCGGTGTCGGGAATCGTCATGGCGCGCGGCAGCGACTTCGGCAGCCTCGGTGTGGCCAACCCCTTCGCCGGGCTCCTGTCGATGTACCCCTCGCGGCAGGCCCAGCGGAAGAACGAGCGCAGCGTCGAGAGGTGACGCGCCAGCGAGCGGTGAGCGAGCTTGCCCCGGTGCAGCGACGCGAGGTAGGAGCGCACGGCGAGGG
>Ga0157374_10005221_pt1 | contig 10891 bp, 8 predicted proteins | sample M25metaG_FD_115308 | JGI IMG/M metagenome (GOLD analysis project Ga0157374, IMG submission 115308) | Miscanthus rhizosphere microbial communities from Kellogg Biological Station, Michigan, USA - M2-5 metaG | ecosystem: Host-associated > Plants > Roots > Rhizosphere > Soil | place: USA: Michigan... | reverse complement strand
GGTGAGATTCTCGCCGGAGATGGCGACGGTTTGTCCAATGAACTTGCTGCCTGCCTTGAAGATTCCGTAGGCACATTTGCCGATGTCCTCAGCCGCGATTCCCGGAAGTTTCTTGTCGCCCATTGGAAAGGTGATGCCGAGCTTGCCGTCAGGACCCGTGGCCGGGCCCATGCCGAAATGAATAAAATTGTCCCAGTAAAAGGACGTGAGCAAAAACGTAGTTGGTACGCCGGCATCGGTAAAGAAATGTTCTGATTCGCCCTTACCGTCAAAGTGCGGCACCTTGTACTTGCCCTGAAGCGTGGGCATGCGGTCGTCATTGAGGGGCACCCACTTGCGCGTGTCTTCGAGAGTCGACCAGATCACGTGCTTCAAGCCTTCTGAGCTCGCGGCTTCAGCCATTGCTTTGGCTTCACCCATCTCCTTATCAACCGAAAAATGTTCCCAGAAAAACGTGACGCAATAAGCTCCGTATGCTCCCGCGAATGCTCTTTTCAAGCTGGCAGGGTCATCGATATCGAGGGCTACAACTTCTGCGCCGAGCTGTGCCAACTCCTGCGCTTTAGGGCTGTTTACATTGCGGGTAAGGACGCGTGCTGTGAAGCCGCCGTTCGGATCGTTGAGAATGGCGCGTGCGAGGCCGCCGCCTTGCGAACCGGTGGCGCCGATGATTGCAATCACTTTCTTGTCTGGCATGATGATCTCCTGTTGGTGCAGAGGCGGCCGCTGGGAACGGGGACTGAAACGGTCAGGGATTTAACGGCGCCCATGGGTGAATATAAGCGCCGCTGCGAGCGGGAGTAAAGACTGAAAATGAGTGGTTTACCGGATGGCGGGCGTACTATTTGCCTGCGTAAGGATCAACGACCGGCTTGGCGCTATCGATCCACGCCGAGTAGATCATGTCACGCAGCATGCTTGCACCCGCAGCCAGTCGCTCCGAGGCGAAAGCGCGAGACTCGTCCGATCCGGCACCCACGAAGCCTCCTGCTTTTTCGAACTGATACACCTTCTCCACCCCCGTGGCCGTATTACGCAGGTACGCCACATACGCATCGAACATGTCGCCATCAATGGCTTTGACAGCCGTCATTCTGGCTGCTACTTCAGTCGAGTGAACGTTGGCAGATATGAACGGGCTCTCAAACTGATAGTGAATCTGGTGAGCAGCGGTGTAGCCGTTTGGATTTGGACCGGTCCATCCGTTGTATTGAATGGTGGTGTGCAATGGGTTGGCACCGTCGCCGACGTAGTGGCCAAGCCATCCTGCATAAAACTCGATTGCGCGCTCCACGGGCGCGGTATCTTCGTGGTTGGCCGTCATGGCGCGGTATTGGCGCATTGCCGCCTTAAGCCGTTCCCATACCTCGATTGCTTCCCAGGGTTGCAGGCCGATGCGGTCGGGGCGGTCGCCTGCGGCGTAAACTTTTGCTTCAAAATCAAAGCGCTTGTGCGGCAAAGGACCCAAGGCATCTGCGGGCTCCAGATCGATGAAGTGCTCAGGTGCCTGAGCCGAACTCAACTCCGGCTCCGCGGGTGAGCGCCAGCGGTCAGGTTCTGGCCCGAGATATTCGATCGTATTCAAAACAGTTCCCGCACGAAGAAAAGCCGGCATTTCGGCAGGCAAAGAGGTTGCTGCAACGCGATTGATTATCCGGTGCCCGTCGTTGCCCCAGGCGTGGGCTAACGGAGATTGAACAGCGAGTGTAAATGGAAGAATCACAAACGTGATTGCGCGAAAAAGTGCGTTATTTATCGACTGGAAATTCATGCAGCAAGTATACGGCGGTCGGCTCTTCGAATCGGCGCCGCAACCGACTTTTCGGTCAGGCAGCAAAAAGCAGCAAAATCTCCCGGTTACGCCGAAAGGAACTTCTCACCGATTTCTCTAGAGGCGCTAAAATCAAAGGCATATACTACGCAAAAACAGTGCTATGGAAGATTTTTCCGCTTTCTGGGAACACAAGCACGTTTGAGAACTGGGAGAGTCCATGGGTGACCAATCGGACGAGATGGTCTTAACCCGAAACCCGGACCCTGTACCGGCAGCAGCGAGCGGCTTATTTGTAATCTGGGTGGCATTTACGATATTAGCCCTGATTATGGCGGCCGGAGCTGTGCTGGTGCGATTGATGGCAGGTCCACGTTTCGATGGGCTTCTGATTCTGGCTGCTTGCGGATCAGCCGTGCTGCTCGCGCTTCGCATTCCAAGAAGCAGAGTCACCTCCCCACAACTGGCCGCGAGTTCAGTGCCCCCTGCGGATGACGATCTGAGCAGCATTCTGCATTCTGCCGGACCAGCCGTCGTAGCGATCGGGCTTGATGGACGGCTGACCTTCGCTAACCCTGCCGCGGAGCGAATGATCGGATGTGACGAAGCTGAGTTGAAAAGCATGTTCGGCATTGTCGAGATTCTGGCGGCCGGTGAAACCGCCCGACTGGTGAGCGAAATGCAACGGCTGACAGGTGTTAAGCGGACAGTTGGAGAGACGCCTAAGGATCGCATGTCTGCCTATCTGGATATTGTGCGCACGCTTCCGCCCAGCCAAATTCCCTGCTTCGATGCGCAAGTACGCCGCAAAGACGGGACATTGGTTCCGGTGACGCTGCACATGTCGGCCCTGCGTGATACTGCGGCTGGAGTCATCGGACTTGTGGCTGTCGCGGTCGATCAGACCGTGACTTTGCGCCAGGAGCAGGACCTGCGTGAATCGCAGGAGCGCTATCGCGATTTGTTTGAGAACTCCAGCGAGATGATGGCGACATTGAGCCCGACGGGGCGCTTTGTTTATGCCAATCTTGCATGGAAGCGCTGCTTTGGACTCGACCAGCAGGCGCTGCTGGCACTCGAGTCGTTTGAGCATTTGTTCGAGCCCGCTGTTCGAGATGAGATTCTTTCTCTTTTCAGACGCGCGCTTGATGGCGAGGTAATCGACCGTACTCCACTGCGCCACCATACGGATGACGGCCGCATGCTGCTGTTTGAGTTGAGCTTGAGCCAGCGGCGAAAAGCAGGAAAGCCGATGGCAGTTCGCTGCATGTTGCGTGATGTGACTCAACAGAAAATTCGCGAAAACCGCCTAGCTCTTCAGCTCAACGTGAGCCAGATTATCAGCGAAAACGCGCTGCCTGAAGTTGTTTCCATGCGCATTTTAGAAGCGCTTTGCATTACTCAGGGCTGGGACTTGGGGATTAAGTGGAAAGTGAATCCCAAAGAAGACTGCCTGGAATTTTTTACGGCATGGGGTACTCCGGGCACCCATGCGGAGGGACTGATCCAGGAAAGTGCAGGACGGGCGTTGAACCGCGGGGCGGAAATGCCGGGGCAGGTTTGGAAGGATGCTCAACACGTCTGGGTTACAGATCTGGCATCTGGTGAAGTTACTCCGCGAGTGGAACTTGCGCTCCGGCAAAAGATGACATCGGGTTGGGCTGTACCGGTGCGCGTTGGGAACAGCGTGCTGGCGGTCCTGGAGTTTTACTCAAGCTATAAACTTCGTGAGGATCGCGACGCGATGGCTGCGGTTGAGACCGCGGCAACATCGCTTGGACAGATGTTGGCGCGCTCGCAGGAGCGGGGACGCGCAGAGGAGTTGTATCGGCAGCAGGAGATTTTGCTCGACTCTGTTGCGGACGGCATTTGCGGAGTAGACAGCCACGGCATGGTGACGTTTGCCAATCCTGCCGCAGCGAGATTGCTTGGAGCTTCACCTTCATCGCTCACTGGCAAGACGGTGCATGATCTTATACATGGCAGCGCGCCAGAGAACCGCCTCTGTGGTGATGACTGCCCGTTGCGGCAGATGACGCAGAGACATAGTGCTTCATCGGGTGAAGAAAACGTCTTTCGCGAGGATGGGCGTGCGTTCCCCGTTGAATACGCACTGACGCCGATTCAAGAGCACGGCCATTTTTCCGGATCGGTACTCAGCTTCCGCGACATTAGTCAGCGCAATGCGCTCGATCGTCTGAAGGATGAGTTCATCTCCACCGTTAGTCATGAACTGCGTACGCCACTGACTTCGATCAGAGGCGCGTTGGGGCTACTTTCGTCGGGAATGCTGGGCGACCTCAGCGACAAGGCAAGGAACCTGCTGCGAATTGCGTTGACCAACTCGGACCGTTTGGTGCGACTGATCAATGACATTCTTGACTTGGAGCGGATTCAGAGCGGCCGTGAGCCATTGAGCCTCAAACCGGTTCAACTGTCGGAAATTGTGAAGCAGTCGATCGGCGACATGCAGCCTGTGGCCGATTCAGCCGGTGTGCGGTTACTCCATGACAGCACTCAAGTAGAAATTGACGCCGATCCTTATCGCCTCCTTCAGGTATTGACCAACATACTCTCGAACGCCGTGAAATTTTCACCGCCAAACTCCACGGTCTCAATCATGTTGCGGCCGGGCGCTACTGGTGTGACGCTCTCGGTAATTGACAACGGGCGCGGCATACCTGCTGACAAACTGGAGGCCATCTTCGGGCGGTTCCAGCAGGTAGATGCTTCGGATTCACGTCAAAAGGGTGGCAGCGGACTTGGTCTCGCGATATGCCGCACAATTGTGCTCCAACATTCGGGGCGCATCTGGGCGGAACGTAATCCAGTTCGCGGATCGACGTTCCGCGTCTTTTTGCCATACCATCCTGTTCCACTGGAGTTGCCGGCGGGTCCGCCAGATGAAGAGCCGGGGCGCGGGACAATTCTGGTAGCCTGCGCTAACGCTGATGTGCGGCTTCAAATGTCATCAATGCTATCCCGGCACGGATATCGCATTGTTGAATCGACTACTGTAGAACAAACTGTAACGGCCGCGCACAACGGCGCTGAAGCAATTCTGCTGGACACCTCGCTGGACGGAATGAACGGGTGGGAGGTTCTTCCCCTGCTCCGCCGGCTCGAGCCGGAAGCGCACATTCCCGTGGTGCTGCTGAGCCTGGATGCAGATCGATCTCAAACTGACCCAACCAATGAGTTGCGGGCGGAATTGCAGGCATCGACGAAGACAACTGTCGCAGAAGAGGCGCTGTTGAGCGCTCTGACGAACGCGATTTGCAGTCCTGGCGAGAAGGCTCGCGTGCTGATCGTAGAAGATGATCGCGATTTTGCGGGTGTTATTGGCGAGATTTTTGCACGCGAAAGCATTTCTGTCCGCATGGCGCATACGCTGGAAAATGCCGTCGACTCCTGCTTCACATTCAGACCACATCTGCTGGTGCTGAATATTGGAATGCCGGACGGAGATGGTTTCAACGTGGTGGACTGGTTGCGCCAACACGAGTCCTTGGCACGCCTACCCATGGCGATTTATGCCGGACGCAATATGTCTGCAGCAGAGCAGAAGCAGCTAGTGCTCGGGCCGACGCACTTTCTATCGAAGGCGCGAGTGCAGCCCCAGCAGCTTGAAGCACTGGTGCTTACAATGTTGCGCAATCCGATCCAAGTGGAAGAAGCAACGCAAGAGGTCTAGAATCCGTAATCGACCTTCGAGCGAGTGGCGTTGCTCAATCAGCTACCTTGAACACATGCGTATCTCTTCCCCCCATCGACAAGTCTGCCTGAACGCCGCACAATGGTGAGTGGAGAGGTGTCCGGTGTCGCATAAAGTGCTCATCATCGACGATGAGGATGATATTCGCGAAGTTGCGGCGCTCAGCCTGGAGAGCGTAGCGGGATGGGAAGTCTTTACAGCAAACTCCGGCTCCCAGGGGTTGGCGCGCGCGGTAGAACATCAGCCGGACGCGATTCTTCTAGATGTAATGATGCCGGGCATGGACGGACCGACGACATTGCGCGAGTTGCGCAAGAACCCGGCCACCGCGAAAATCCCTGTCCTGCTGCTCACCGCGAAAGTGCAAAGTTCAGATCAAAGGCGCTTTGCCGATCTTGGGGTTGAGGCCGTATTGTTCAAGCCATTCGATCCCTTGACGTTGTCTGACCAAATCGCGGGTGTGCTGGGCTGGAGCTGAGTGATAACTTCTAAATGACACTCGACGAGCGGAAATCGACTCCCGATCTTACTACGATTCTGAATCAACTCTGGGCTCGTTTTCTGCCGGATATATACGAGCGCGTAGCAATTCTGGAAACTGCGGCGCAGGCCTGTACTGCCGGCCAAATGACACGCGAACAACGCGAAGCTGCGCATGCTGCAGCTCACAAACTCGCAGGAAGTCTTGGCACCTTCGATCTTGGACGAGGTTCGGAACTTGCACGAGAATTTGAAGGGCTGTGCGCATCAGAAGAATCGTGCACTGGAGCGCACGCCCAACAGCTCACGGCAATCGCCGCTGAGATTCGCACGGTCATCGATAGCAGAAAGTAACTTCGCCATCTCGCGATATTATTTGCTTTCATTCACAAAAGAAAAGCGCCGTCGGACTTAAGTTTCAAATCCGACGGCACAATTACAGGATTTGAATCTCTCCGCTATTTATGATGGAGAAGAAATTCCTTTAGCGCGACCGCATTATTGTGCTCTGTGTCGCGAGCACCATATACAAGAGTTACGCTTCCCCTTTTTGAAGCAGCAAGGACGGGCGCCCAACCGTCCGGATTCTTCTTTAGTTCCGCAAAGTAGAGTCGGCAAAATTCTTTCCATTTCGAAGGATCCCCATGAAAGCGCTTGCGAAGTTCGTTGCTTGGAGAAGCATCTTTGAGCCACGCCTCAATCTGCAGCGACTCTTTTGTAATGCCGCGGGGCCACAGCCGATCGACGAGAAAGCGTACTCCATCCTCGCTCGATGGCTCTTCGTATGCTCGCTTCACTTGGATCATCTTCGATCTTTTCGTTTCCCGTTAGGATCGCGTGTATGACTGGTGCTAACTACCTGCCTCGAGGAGCGCACTAAGCTCCTTCATATTTTTCACGACGATCTGACGTGCATCCACTTCAATCAGTCCTTCTGCCTGCAGTCGCATGAGATTGCGCGAAATGAGCTCACGCACAGTGCCGAGTTGGTTGGCAAGTTCCTGATGCGTTGCTGGAAGTTGGAATTCAACGCCTCGGCCAGACTGCTTCCCTTCTGTCTGCGCGAGCTTAATCAGCACTGAGATCAGGCGCTGGCGAATTGTTGTAAAGGAAAGCTCTTCAATGATGCCTACCAGGCGACGAAGCCGGCCGCCAACAACCGCAAGCACCTTGAGCGCGACTTCAGGGTGTTCGATACAGAATGCCTGGAAATCGCGGCGTGAGATGAATGCAATTTCACTTTCTTCAACCGCCATCGCCGATGCCGGATAGGGGCCGCCATCGAAGACCGGAAGCTCGGCAACAGTATCGCCAGGCCCGTTTAATGCAAGCACCTGTTCGCGCCCGCTCATGGACGTTTTGAAAATACGAACTTTGCCGCGCGCAATGATATGAAGGCCGTTGCAGGGATCGCCTTCTGAAAAAAGAAGCTGACCGTTGCCAAAGGCTTTGCGCGCCGTACGAGCTGCAAGCAACTGCAGCTCCGCCGCGGAAAGGCTGGACAGAAGTGGGGCCCGTTGAAGAACTGAAGCGAGGTCAATATGCGGTTCACTCATCGGTGAAATTCTATCGCAGTCACACGCTATCCACCTGCAATTTCACAAAGGGCGGTGGCGCCGAGAAGGTCATTGCTTCTGTGCACCGCCTTGTCCGTTGTCTTTGAAATTGATGGCGATATAGAAGTTTGAATAGGACGGCATGCCGGTAAGGTGTTGCAGGAACTCTCCGGCTGCCAGGTGACCGTAGCCAGCGCCTAAATTGAGATGGCGATTAATTTCGTACCACGAGTAGACATCGGCTTCATCGCCGATGTGCTTGCCGTAGATTGGATTGCCATGACCGACGGGTTGACCAGAGTTGTTGTAGAGCGCGTCATTCTGTTGCGCGATGCCGAAGTCGAGGAATTGAGCAGTCATCGTCCAGCGAAGGTGCGGACTTACTGTTCCGCCGACACGGAATGCCTGGATATTCTGCCAGCCGAGAATGTCTGTTATTCCGAAGCGGTCGTGCGATGTTGAATAGATTGCGTCAAAGGTATGGTGCACGCCCGCTGACGGAACAGCGCTGCCTGAGGCATAATCGAGCTGTGTGAAAATGCGCGGCTGCCCCAACCACGATTCCTTCCTATAGGCGATGCCGTCTGAAGTTGCCCACGCTCTGAGCGGCTCATTGCCCTGGGTACCGTTTTCAAACACGCCTTCAGCAGAGTACTCGAATGCTGAGCGTGGTTGCCCCTTCAATCGAAAGCCGTACGCTCGTAAATTCTGCTTGCCCCTGGTGTTTGAAATTGCCGGATCAAGGATGACGCGGGGCTGCACATGCCACAGAACAAACGGCTCGAAATCAGATTTCGGAATCACAGAACTGAATCGGCCATAAACACCGTATATGTTGTTGCCTTCCTGATGATGGCTGATTCCTGAGGCGAGCGGAACAACCGCCGAAGCTGCAAATACGCCAAGATGAAAGCGCCCCTGCTGCAAATTAGTGACGACAGCGTCGTAAGAGCGGCCCTGATTGCGCCACTCGGAACTGGCGATGATGGTGTTGTTGTAGTTGATGAGTTGACGGCCCACGCGCACGCTGATCCGGTGTTTTTCAGGATTGCCGAATTCAGCGTACGCCAACTTCAAATCCCAGCGATTCTCATTGGGAGGACCGTACGGAGGCTTTTGATTGATCGGCCTCGCATCCTGCGCTTGTGCGGAAAAACGCATCCACCGATTCGGGCGGAGATCGGCTTGCAGCCTGAGCCTGTTGAGCAGGTATAGATCGTCGTTGTCGGGCTGAAAATTTCCGTTTTGATAGCCCTCAAAACGAAGACGTTCCTCTAACTCAAACGCCAGCCATCGCGGCAGTCTTCGATCGAGGCTCGAAATTGGATGGAAATCTGGAAAGTCATACGGTGCAGTTTTGCCGAATGTTCGATAGGCAGGCCCGTTAAGAAGGCTCAGCGGATTCGATGCAGGGCCTGTAATCCAGCCGCCGTTCAGCGCGCTGGAGCCATTTTGTGTAGTCAGGTCGTCTTGGGCCCACAGTGCACGGGCCCCGCTGCAAAGCGCAAGCAACAGAATGAATGCCGACGCCATCCGCCGTCGTATGGCGAAATGGATGGCTGACCTGTTTGCAGCTTTCATCCCGCTCCAAGTGCTCCGGCAGCTTTGCTCAGGATTGCGCCTCGCGAGATGTGGGGACTCGCGTTCAGGCCGGGTCCTTCTAGTGTATAACTCGCCACAGCAGTTATTTACGAACGCATCAGGCCTTGTGTCAGGCTCCACTCAATTACTAATTTATATCGTGATACGATATAAATATGAACGCGCGGCAATTTTCCTCCCACTCCCGCTCTCTTCTTCATTCGTTGGCCGACTTCCGCTTTGAGTTGCGCTCCTTCCTTTGCTTTAGTGAGCAGGCAGCATCTCATAACGGCTTGCAACCACAGCAGCACCAGCTTCTGCTTCAGGTGGCGGGCGCGCCAGAGGCCGCCACGGTCACGATCGCCTACGCGGCAGCCCGTCTGGGACTTAAACACAACAGCGTGGTTGAGCTCGTAGATCGCTCTGAGCGCGAAGGACTTTTGGAGCGCGTGGCGGATGCAACGGATAAAAGGCGCATCCTATTGCGTGTGACACGCAAAGGCAGCAGCGTTCTTAACAAGTTGACGGGCGAGCATGCGCGCGAACTGAACGTGATGGCCCCACGGCTGATGGCGGCACTTGAGCACGTTCGAGCCCACGCAAACGACGCTGTCGATAACGGATCGACGAATGCGAGGGCCAAGTGAAATCGAGACCTTCTGCACTTCGTGATTTCACTGTAGATAATCGCACCTGGCTGTTGAGCGCCGTTGCGCTGGTTATCGGAACAGGTGCAGCTGCTCTTGCTGTGATTCTGCTGCGCGCCATCGCGATGATGACAAATGTCTTCTACTATCACCGCATCAGTCTCGCGATGGTGGGCCCGGCCGGGTCTCCTGAAGGCCGATGGTTGATGGCGCTTGCACCCGTGGTCGGCGGATTGATTGTGGGCCTGATGGCGTATTACGGCTCAGAAAAAATTCGCGGACACGGAATACCGGAAGCGATTGAAGCGATCCTTTTGCAGGGCGCGCGCGTTCCGCCCAAGCTGGCTCTGTTGAAGCCAATCTCAGCGGCAATCGCCATCGGATCGGGCGGCCCATTTGGAGCAGAAGGTCCGATCATTATGACTGGCGGCGCGTTTGGATCGCTGGTAGCGCAATGGCTCAATCTCTCAGACGCAGAGCGGACAACGCTGTTGGTTGCCGGAGCTGCGGCGGGCATGTCTGCTACGTTTGCTACTCCGGTTGCCGCTATTCTGTTGGCGGTTGAGCTACTGCTTTTTGAGATGCGGCCGCGGTCGCTTGCTCCAGTTGCGGTGGCAAGCGTGGTGGCTGGCTCATTGCGTATCTGGTGGCTTGGACCGGGTCCGCTATTTCCGGTGCAGTTAAGTACTGGCATTCATCTGCAACAGTCTCTGTTCGTGGCCGCGCCGCTTGGAGTTGTGTGCGGTCTGGCCGCTGCCGGACTGAGCAAGCTGATGTATGGGCTTGAGGACGGGTTCGAACACTGGGGTCACAAGCTGCGCATGCACTGGATGTGGTGGCCCGCGATTGGCGGCATTGGCGTTGGAATTGGGGGCTTCTTCTTTCCTCGCGGCCTCGGTGTTGGGTATGACAACATCGCCGAATTATTGCGCGGCAATGCGCCTCTGTATTTGCTCATCGGGCTGCTGGCAGCCAAGTCGCTGATGTGGGCATTCTCTCTGAGTTCAGGAACGTCGGGCGGAGTGCTTGCGCCTTTGCTGATGATTGGCGCAGCGATCGGCGAGTCTCTGGCACGGCTCGCGCACATGCCTGGCGAGACTCAAGCTTTATGGGCGTTGCTGGGAATGGGTTCGATGCTTGC
>Ga0157374_10005219_pt1 | contig 10892 bp, 12 predicted proteins | sample M25metaG_FD_115308 | JGI IMG/M metagenome (GOLD analysis project Ga0157374, IMG submission 115308) | Miscanthus rhizosphere microbial communities from Kellogg Biological Station, Michigan, USA - M2-5 metaG | ecosystem: Host-associated > Plants > Roots > Rhizosphere > Soil | place: USA: Michigan... | reverse complement strand
GGAAGGTACCGGCGCCAGCACGGTTCCGCCGACGCTGAACGTATCAGCGGTTGCGCGACCCATCGCAGTGACCAAGAGCATCAAAACCCCAGCCAGCACAAACACCACGACCAACCCGTGATAGCTGGTGTGGCGGTGGTGCAGCTTCCGCCCGGTGTGCCGGTGGTGTTGCAGGTGGAGCGTTTGGTGCAGTTTGCTCATGTTTGTTTTGCCGTTAGCGCTTTGACTAACATTGTAGCACGCAGGCCACTCTAGTGCACCGATGATACTCATTGTGGTTCTTGGTAAACGGTTGCATAATTGTCTACACAGATAACTTTAGGAGAATTGCCGTGGCCCACCATGATCCTAATGACCCTTCCGGCGAGAAGTACTCGCAACCAGTGGAATATCGCCATCAGGATGGGCCCCAACATGCACCAGACGGCGGACACGGCGGCCGGAATGCCTTGATAGTAATTGGCCTGCTAGGGGTTATCGGGGCTGGCCTCTTTGTTGCCAACGAGGAGAGCCATCATTCTTCAGGCGGCAGAGCTTCGGCCGAAAGCAGCCCCGGCAGTCATGAACCAAGCACGTCAATAAGTGTCCCCAGCACGCACCGCGCTAACAGTGCGAGTAGTACGGCAAAAGCATCTCCGTCAAAATCCCGAACCAGCTCTTCGGCGCCAAGCCGCCCTACTTCGCGTCCTACTACACACGCCACATCAGTGCCTTCACACAATCCAGTTACACCTACTTCCGTTCCGTCACATGAAAATCTACGCCTTGAAGTCGCGCGAACCATTGTGCTTGGTTTCGATGCACAAAAAACATCTCTGGACGACATGGTGCAGGACCTACGGGCAACGCATGCCGGCGGTGCATTTCTGGTAGATGTCGATAATTCTTCTGGCCAGGGCAACGAACTGTACCGGGGTATACATAACGCACTGCCTGACGTGATGCTGATGAGCGACGAAGAGGGCGGCAATGTGCACCGCCTGACCTACCCGTTCAGCCCACCGAGCGCTCAGCAGCTTGGTGCAATGACGGTGGCACAGGTGCGGCAGTGGGGCATGCGCGAAGGCGCAGTGATGCGGCAAAATGGCGTTCGATGGGACCTGGCACCAGTGCTCGATGTGGACGATGGAAGCGGTACGGGCGCCATTTCCGCACTCGACCGCTCATTTGGCCAGCCTGGCCAATCTTACGCGGCTCAGTCCGCTAATATAGCCGCCAAAGCAGATGCATTTGCAAAGGGCTTGGAAGCCGAAGGAGTCGAAGATGTTGCCAAACATTTTCCCGGCATCGGCCATGCATTGCCGAACAGCGATACCGATAGCCATGCTGCACATACGACCGTAACCAATAGCGACCTTCGTCCTTACGCGACTTTGGCCGCAAATGGCGACTTGGGCGGCGTGATGATGAGCAACGTATTTGCTGACAATTGGGATTCAAGTCGCCCCGCTGACATTAGCCCGGCAGCGTACCGAAAGCTAGACGGTATCGTTGGTTCCAACGTTTTGGAGCTGACCGACGACTTGACTGCGATTAGTAATTACTATGGCTTACCGCCTGCAGAAAGTGTCGCAGCAGCCAAAGTTGCTGGTGCTGATATGCCGCTGGTAGACTATACGTCGATTGGGGATTTCGAAAGGGCGGTAGACATTACAGTGTCCGAGGAACCAGTCGCCCAGATACACGAATCGTACGAAAAATACCTCGCACTCAAGTGAACCAGGAAGTAACACCGGCCGATTTGTTTTATACTGTTGGTAATGAGCGAAAAGGGAACTGCTAAAAAGCTGGCTGTTATAGATGGTAAATCGGTGTTTTACCGGGGTTATTATGCAATGCCGAGCCTTTCTACTAAAGATGGTACGCCGACGGGTGGTGTGTATGGGTTTGCCGCTATGGCGTTGGAAGTTGTGCGCAAATTGAAGCCAGATTACGTTGCGGTGGCGTGGGACAAACCAAAGACTAATATTCGCCGCCGACTCGAACTTTATCCTGAATACAAAGCCGGCCGTAAGCCCGCTCCGCCGGATTTTTATGAGCAGGTTCCAGTGTTGCATGAACTTTTGCAGGCATTTGGTTGGCCGCTGTACGAGCTGGACGATTACGAGGCGGATGACATCATGGGCACGCTGGCGCTGCAGGCCGAGCAGCAAGACATCGACACTTTGCTCATAACATCCGACTTGGATATGCTGCAATTGGTCGATGAACGGGTGCATGTGTATGCTCTCAAAACTGGCTTTTCGAACATCGAGCTGTATAGTCCGAAAACGTTTGAGGCGAAATACGGCATCCACGTAGACCAATTTTTGGATCTCAAGTCGCTGAAGGGCGATTCATCCGATAACATTCCGGGTGTGCCGGGGATTGGTGAAAAGGGCGCAATAGGGCTACTGCAAGAGTGGAAAACACTCGATGGCGTGTATGAAAATCTCGCACTCATTAAGGAATCGACGCGAAAGAAACTCGAAGCAGGCAAGGGCCTCGCATACCTCAGCAAGCAGCTTGCAGCCATTTGGACAGATGCGCCGCTGAAGCTCGATTTAACAGAGGTAGATGGCAGCAAAGTCCAGCCTGAAAAATTGTTTCAGCTGCTTGAAAAACTCGAGTTCAAATCGCTCGCGCGGCAGCTCCCGGAAATCATGCAAGTAGCGGTGAGCAACCACCAGGCTACCAATGGCGCCATGACACTAAAAGCGGGCAAAAACACCATTATCGATACCGACGCGAAAGCAGCCGAACTCAAGCTCGGCGATTCAGAATTTTTCTACATTCACAGCCGTTCGGCCGGTAAGCATGGCCGCGACCCGCAGGTAATTATCATGAGCCTGAACGGGCGAGATACCTACACGTTGGACTTGCGTAAATTAGACCAAGAAGCCATTGCTAAAGAGTTCAAGGGCTTACGCCCGCTTGTCGGCTACGACATTAAAAGCACACTTAAGGTTCTTTTGGAACTTGGCGTCGAAGATTTGCCGCCGATCGGTCACGATGTTTTGATCGGCTCGTTCCTCATCAACTCGCTTCGGCGCGAGCAGACTTTGACCGACTTAGCACATGCAGATCTTGGATACGATAGCTCACCATTTGAAGATCTCGACGCCGACGAGCTCATCACACGTGCGCCAGAAATCATCGCTGCCATTCATGCGTTGCACACGCAGCAAGCCAAAGAACTCGCGAGTATGCCGAAACTTCCCGAACTTGCTGCAAATGTCGAATGGCCGGTAATTCCGGTGCTGGCACGAATGGAGTACCAGGGCATTCAGCTCGACACCGAATATTTGAAGAAGTTCTCTGTGGAGCTGGACGATAGCATATCCGACCTCGAGCAGGAAATTTACGGTCACGCCGGCAAAGAATTCAACATCGGCTCCCCGGCCCAGCTCGCAGATATATTGTTTGAAACGCTGCAACTTCCAACGGCCGGCGTTAAAAAAGGCAAAACTGGCTTCAGTACTGCTTCTGAAGTGCTCGACAAACTCCGCGAGCTACACCCAATCGTAAATCTCATCACGCAGTACCGTGAAGTCACGAAGCTGAAAAACACTTATGTAGATACACTGCCGAAACAGGTCGATGGCCACAGCCGCTTGCACACCACGTTTGCACTCACGGTCGCGCAGACCGGCCGGCTCAGCAGCAACGACCCTAACTTGCAAAATATTCCCGTCCGCACAGAGCTAGGCAAGCGTATCCGAACTGCATTTGTGGCTGGAAAGGGTAAAAAGCTCGTAAGCGCAGATTACAGCCAGTTCGAACTCCGGCTGGCCGCCGCTATGAGCGGTGACACTGAAATGGTGGATCAATTCAATCGCGGGGCCGACATCCACGTGATGACCGCCGCTGAAATTTACGGCCGCCAGCCCGAAGATGTCACGAAACAGATGCGTAGCGCTGCCAAAACGGTGAACTTCGGCGTACTGTACGGCATGAGCCCGCATGGCCTGAGCGTTGCGACGGGCATGAGCATCGACCAAGCACGCAAATTCATCGAGGAGTACTTTAAACTCCGTAAACCGCTCATCGGCTATCTCGACGGTCTAAAAGATCAAGCGCGCAAAGAAGGCTATGTCGAAACACTCTTTGGTCGCCGCCGCCCTATGCCTGATATACACAGCAGCAACTTTATTGTCCGCAGTGCCGCCGAGCGCGCAGCCATGAACATGCCCATTCAGGGCACCGAAGCCGACCTAATGAAACTCGCCATGGTTGCAGTAGACAATGATCTAGATAAAATCGATGGTGCCCGCCAACTCCTGCAGATCCACGACTCCATCCTTGTGGAGTGCAACGAAGCTGACGCCGAAAAAGTCGCCGAAACCCTCAAAAAAACTATGGAAAACATATACCCCGAACTCCCTGTTAAACTATTGGTTGACGTATCAATCGGAAATAATTGGGGAGAGCTCTAAAACATGTCGGATGTTCAGTACGAAGTTGAAATTAAATGTTTGGTAGAAGATGCGAACAAGGCGATTGGGCTGCCAGCTGCAATTCGAAGCCTGGGTTATACGCTCGAGCAGACCGCTCAGTATGAGCAACTGAACGACTACTACATCGATGGCAACATAGAAAAGCTGGTGAAAAAGCTAGAAAAACTTTTGAAGGCCACTGAGCGAAAACAGCTGAAAGACATTGCCGAAAATAACACCACCTTTTCTGTTCGTGGACGCCAAAATAACGACAAAGTAGTTTTTCAGCTAAAAGCTACCAAAGGTGAAGATGCGAACCACGCCGCGCAGCGTGCTGAATTCGAGGCTACCTTGAAAGTCAGTTTGGATGAGCTGAAAGATGTAATAATTTCTGCAGGTTTCAAAATTCAGGCGCGCTGGGAAGCTTACCGGACGTTATATCGTGTGAGCAATGGAATAACTTTCGACAGTCTCTTTAGCCCGGGCTACGGCTACATGGCAGAGTTTGAGCTGGTAGTAAATGAAAAAGATCAGCTAGAAAACGCTGAAACTCGCGTCCGCAGCTTTGCCCACGAACTTGGTCTCGAACCCGTCGACCCGCACCGCGTGGAGCGCATGTTCGCCTACTACAACGAGCACTGGCAGGAGTACTACGGCACCAAAAAAACCTTCCACATGGACTAACATGCAAGATTTTGAAGCGCAAGTTACAGCATATGCTAAGAGTATAGAATCGTTCAGGACAAACCACTCTTTGCCGGACGCTTGGTTTGCGGCACCAGATCATTTAGCAATAAAATGCGCTGACAGTACGGGCTATGAAGCGACCGTCGCGGAATGGCTGCCAAAATCTGCTGAGCTGTATTTTGTGCACCTGAACGGTCGGCGTCTGGCTTCGGCTCGGCTGCTCGCTCCAATCGTAGTTGGAAATCTTGGTCAGGTCGAATGGCTTGAAATAATGGAACCCCGACCCGAGAAAGTTGGCGTAGATCCTGTCGGGGTAGACCACATGGAATTCGGTTTTTCAGATTTTACAGCTGCCGCCAGTGTGCTGGCTCTAAAAGGCATCAAATCCGAACGGCAAGAGAATCCGAACCACCAGTGGCTGAGCATCATCGCAGGCGGCCGCGAGTTCAAACTCAACAACCGCACACTTGCCGATGTTGTCGCGGAAGAAATAGCATCCGGCAACGCCACTAAACTAAAGTAGGGAGCTGACACATATGGAAAACTACGACAAAGATACTTACTTTGTGGCGGTGAAGGTGTTTTTGCGAGACGGTGACAAGTTACTTGTTCTTTATGACAAATTTGGCGCTTGGGATCTGCCGGGTGGGCGTATTAAGCCAGATGAATTCGAAACACCTCTAGAAGATATTATTACGCGAAAAATGCGCGAAGAAGTCGGCGGAGCAGTAAAGTTTAGCGCGCCCAAGCCTGTAAACATTTACTTCCGAGTGGAGAGAATTGAGGCCAGACTGAACCGAAAGGTACGTATCTTTGCAGTGGGATACGAAGCGGAGTATAAAGGTGGTGAAATTATCATGGGTGAAAGCATGGAACTCTACGAGTGGGTAGACGTAAATACCTTTAGGCCCGAGGATACTTTCGAGGTCGGCTGGCTCAAAGGCGTAAAAGAATACCTGCAGATCGTTCGAGGCGAGTGACGAAAATTACAGCCAGTTCGTCGCTCCCGGGAGTACGATTAATCTCATTACTTGGTTCAAGGTAAATCTACGAAAACGAAGGAGAATTTATGGCATTTTTTGACTCTCGCGATCCATGGCTAAGAAGCCACGCGTTGGATGATTGGGTTCTTGACCAGTCAACAAGACAGGACGTGCCGCCGGAAGAGCTCTCAGATATTGGCGCAGCAGCATTGCTCGATACAAACTCTTCAGCCCAAGCAGCTCCTCTAGAGAGTGCAGCCGATTCTTCGGCGAGTTAGTATTTCGAACAGTAGATAATCTTACAGTGTTTTTCGGTCCATCAGCGCATATTTAGAGTGCGCGTGGATTTGGTGCGACCTACATTCCGGAAGCCCACGTATTGGTTTGTAAACGGAGGGAATGCTTATGGGCGCCATGAATACACTTGAACATACTCCCGGCTCAATGGCTGGTGGAGATGATGGACTAATACCACCTGAACGGCCTGGGGATTACCCCGGTGAAGGTGATGACAGTGATGACCAAAGAATTACAAGGGGGATTGGCGAGATTGAAAGCCATCTTGCACTGCGAGCACTTCTCGACGAGTTAGATTTTGTATTAGATGAAATAGAAGCAGCAGAAGCAGGAGCGCCAGCGGAAAATTCGACGGAAGAGCCCAGGCGAGCAGATCATATTTTTGAAGCCGAGCGCGTTGGTCGACGTTTTGTTGAAGTTACAGCCGGCGCTTCGGCAGTTGGTTCACAAATAGAAATCATATATCCAGGGGTTGTGCCTACTGTTATGCCGCGCGATGAAATGCAAGACTACGTTCGAAAGCAGCCCAATACTGCTGTAGACGATACACTAAGCCTTGTGTATGGTCGCATGAGCCTCGTTTAAACCCACCTCGAAATCACAAGAGAAGGGAGGTGATTGAACATTGCCATAAGCGCTAGTATGTGGTAAAATAGTGCCACATACTTATGGATTTCAGAAGTTTCATTCGACCGATTATCGCAGGGCTCGTCGCACTGGGCGTGCTTATTCTAGTTATCGTTATAATCGTACGGCTTTTTAGCGGACCCAAAGCATCGCCGCTCACCCCGGTAGATGTCGGCATTTACGCCCACTCAAACGCTACCGCACAGCTTGTAATGCAAGGCCCAAACGTCCTCGACGCAAACTTCCGCCAGATCAAAATCACCATTTCGCAGTATAAGAATGAGATCGATGTGATTCAGGGTTACCAAGGCCACGTTATCCAGACCAAGACATACGACAGCAACAGCGCCGCCTTCGCCACTTTCCTGCAGTCTCAAAAGCTCAAAGGCTTTTCTATGGGCACCATCAAAAACATGGGCGACTACCGCGGCTACTGTCCGTTCGCCAGCCGCTATCTGTACAGTTTCAACGACGGTAACAGCGACCTGTTTAACTACTGGTCCACTAGTTGCGGTGGCCAGGGCACGTTCCGTGGTAGTGCGCACGACGTTCGCCGCCTGTTTATACAGCAGATTCCCGAAAACGACTTCAACAATCTGCTCAGCGGCACCAACATCACCATATAACTTGCTAAAATAACTGGATGATACGGGCAATAATTTTCGATCTATTCGGCGTTGTCCTGGCCGACTCGCTTCTCGCGATGCGCGACGAATTGGCGAAAAAGAATCCTGAGAATGCCCGCGAGGTCAAAGATTTAGTACGTGCAAGCGCCAAAGGCTTGATAATGCCCGACGAATCTTACCAGCGGCTTTCCAAGCTCTTCGGCCTCACCCCTGAGGAGTACCGAGCACGTCTCATGGAAGGCGAAGTCCGTAACCAAGCACTCCTTGATTACATATTGGAACTGCGCAAAAGCTACAAGGTTGGGATGCTGAGTAATGTCAGCAATGGCGGGTTACTGCGCCGCTTCAGGGTCGACGAGCTCGACAAATATTTCGACGCGACGGTCGCTTCTGCCGAGGTTGGTTATGCCAAACCAGAGCCCGAAGCATACGAAATTATCGCTGATCGCCTAAGTGTCCGGCTGGACGAATGTGTCTTTACGGACGACCGGGAAGTGTATACGGAGGGCGCTCGAGCGGTAGGGATGCAGGGAATTGTGTATACAGATTTCGCGCAGTTCAAAACCGACCTCGAAAACCTCCTAGCCGATTCTTAGCATTATGCGCTTGTCAGTGTTGGCAGCTGCTTGTAGCTTCGGCAAATTCATGCGCAGTGTGCCGATGAGGGCAGCACTACGCGCCGCTATAACTATCGTGTGTGGCTGCATGGTTACTTTGACCTCGGAATCGTAGTGGCGGCGTACGAACTCTTTTATCGCACGTATCTCCGGCGGTTCATCGAAGTCTCGCTTGCCTAAAATGCTACTCAAATCATCCATCAGATGTATAGTATACCGCAGCTATTGACAACAAGCATAAACAGTGTATAATGATTATTGCAATAATTTCTACTGCAATACGCAAATTTATAGCAGTGTAAATATTTTCGATGAAGCGAACTCAAAGCCCCAACTCACGAACCGCATTCACACTTTCGTCCAACCCCGATGCCATGATGGGTATACATGCCGCACAAGCAATGGGTGACGAAGCACTTGCAAAAAAATTCAAGACCATTTGGGAACTGCTGATTGATAAACAGATGACGCCCGAGCGGGCAGTATTTGATGGTGATGAAGCACGTGTCGTACTTCAAGGCCTGAAAAAAATTGAGTCACGTGTACCGGAAGATGACGACCCTAACCGAGCATCGATGCTGCATGAAGGCGCCATGGCAACCATGTTGCTAGATGAGTATTACGATCCACGTGTTTTGGCCAAAAATGATCAAAAGGGCCCTGAAACTGAAGACAGGCTAGCCGCATCACACGAGCCGCTGATCGCACAAAAGATTGCACCGGAGCGCGCCCGCGCACTCAATACCGATACGCAACCGATCCAGTTACAAGACAACGGGCCCAGTACCGCGGAATTCTCTGTTCCTGCAGATATCAAAGCTTCGTCTTCAAGATAGTGGCAGCTAACCCTTCTTGATATACTTGGATTGTGCCTGAGTTGCCAGAGGTTGAGACTGTTCGTGCGGGCCTGCAGCAGTTGCTGCCAGGCCGTGTTTTTGCGTCGGTTTCGTATGATACTGACAAGTCATTTCCGAATGCTTTAGCGGATGTGAATTCTTTTCTCGTTGGTGCTTCTGTAACTACCGTGAAGCGGCGTGCAAAAGTTCTTATCATCGGCCTATCTAGCAAGCACTCGCTGGTTATACATTTGAAAATGACAGGGCAGTTGGTGTTTGTGTCGAGCGATACACGCTTCGGTGCGGGGCATCCGAGTGATTCTTTGATCAATACATTGCCCGATAAATCGACGCGGGTGGAATTCACATTTACAGATGGCAGTAAGCTCTTTTTTAACGACCAGCGCAAATTCGGGTGGGTTCGGTTGTTGCCAACGGCCGAAGTGCCGAATATTGATTTTATGATAAAAGTTGGGCCGGAACCGCTCGATGCGAGCTTTACCTCAGCAGCATTCATTGAACGAGTGCGCCGCCGTCAAAATACGAGTATCAAAGCCGCATTGCTTGATCAAACGGTCATTGCAGGTGTCGGTAACGTTTACGCTGATGAATCTTTGTGGGGTGCCAAAATTCACCCTGCTACATTGGTAAGAAATGTATCGAAACAAAAGCTCAGTACGCTGTTTACAGAGCTTCAGTACGTACTTAATCTGGCAATCCAAAAAGGCGGAAGCAGCAATCATACATATGTGAATGCCGAGGGTAAAAAGGGGAGTTACATGAACTTTGCCCGCGTGTTTCGGCGCGAAGGTTTAGCGTGCCCGCGCTGCGGCACCACCATAGTAAAGACTCGAGTAGCCGGGCGAGGCACGCACATCTGTCCACGTGAACAGAAATTGACACAAAGTCAATAATTTGTTACAAATATGTCATGAAAGTGCACGGACCCTTGGATTTTATAGTGCCGCACGACGGGTCACAGGTAGAAGTCGCACCTACTGAAGAAGTGGTGGTAGGCCAGCGATTCAGTGCACTCACACAAAGACTCCTTGAAGGCCAACGTTTGCAGCCCTCGTCACGCAGGGATTTTGATCGACTGCGCCTACGGCTTCCATTTTCCGAGACAAATTATCTAACTATCGATGTCATAACCAACGTCGACAATGTCATGGCCAAGCTGTTTCAGGAGCCATCGAAAATACCGGTAGAAGCTATCAACCTCAAGCATGTCGTGGAGGGCAAGTCGCACGGCACCGTGAGCTACCAACTGTGCGTAGACGGCGCGGTGCGCCGGATCGATGCAGGCGATGAGTGGGTAAATAAGCAGGCCGATATCGATGCGGAACTGTCCCATTATGAAAGCCTGCTGGAGGGGACTGATATGGCAGACGAAACCGTGAATCAGCGGGTCGATACGATTTTCTTAGACGCATTGGAAGACTGGAGAAATCGATTGCTCGAAACGCAGATGGGATTCCGATATCAGTCAATCGATACTGCCGAATTCGAGGCACTCGAAACTTTGGTAACACAGCCAGGAGTGACTCTGCGCGGATAAGTTTTGACTCCGGGCGGACAGTATCGTTTAGCTGATTCGATGCAGCGAGGTACAACTGTGAAATTATAACTTTCCGAGTAGGCTAAGGACTTCGTCGACGTTTTTTAGGCGGTAGTTCGCAGCCGTGGGGCCGCGGCCGACTTTTATACTGTAAGAGTCTACGGGAAGTGCCTCGAACATATCTTCGTCGGTGGCGTCGTCACCGATGGCGAGGATGAAATCATGATCATGGATCACCCATTCCTG
>Ga0157374_10005216_pt1 | contig 10895 bp, 10 predicted proteins | sample M25metaG_FD_115308 | JGI IMG/M metagenome (GOLD analysis project Ga0157374, IMG submission 115308) | Miscanthus rhizosphere microbial communities from Kellogg Biological Station, Michigan, USA - M2-5 metaG | ecosystem: Host-associated > Plants > Roots > Rhizosphere > Soil | place: USA: Michigan... | reverse complement strand
TTACTGGTGGAATGTGTCGCCGGCAGTCCACGACACACCGATGATCACCCTCCTCCACGCCATCCTGAGCCTGCGCGACCGCCCCGAACAGGAGAAGCAGGCGTGGCACGAGCTGTTCGACTATTACGTGTTTGGGGATGGAAATCGCCCGCGCGAGCATTTGCCGGAGCATGCTCGGGGCGTTTTGGCGCCGCTCGATGAGACAAGCGCGCGACGATTGCGTGCGGATCTGCTGCAGCGATTGAACCGATAGTCGGAGGGATGATGGAGGGGCAGAAGATCAGGCGCGTGGTGATCGCCGGCGGGGGCACTGCTGGCTGGATCGCGGCTTTCGCCCTCATTCGCAATCTCAAGGGGATCGTCGACATCGCCCTCGTCGAATCCGAGGAGATCGGCACGGTTGGAGTCGGCGAATCTACCATCCCGACCAGCCGCACCTTCCACCAATATATGGGTATTGACGAGGCCGATTTCGTCCGCGCGACCGGATCGACGTTCAAGCTCGGAATCGCGTTCGAGAACTGGCGCACCGAGAACAGCCGCTATTTTCACCCGTTCGGACGGATCGGCCATTCAACTTGGCTGGCGGATTTCCACCATTTCTGGTTGCGGGCGAAGGATCTCGGCTTCGGCGGAGAACTTGGGGAATACTGCCTGGAGCAGCAGGCAGGTGAGGCGCGGAAGTTCGAATGGACGCCGCAGCTTGGCACCAATTACGCCTACCACCTCGATGCCGGACTTTACGGTAAGTACCTCCGCAAGCTTGCCGAAGAGGAAGGAGTCGTTCGTGTTGAAGGCAAGATCGCCGAGGTCCGGCAGGACTCCGAGAGCGGTGATATTCAGAGCCTTCTGCTCGAATCCGGCCAGGAAATCGCGGGCGATTTATTCCTTGATTGCACCGGGTTTCGCGGGCTCCTGCTCGGGCAAAAGCTCGGCGTAGAGTTTGAGGACTGGACCCACTGGCTGCCGACCGATGGCGCCATCGCCGTACAAACTTCAGAGGTAGAACCTCCCAGGCCCTACACACGGGCAATGGCGCATAAAGCCGGCTGGATGTGGCGCATCCCGCTGCAACATCGTGTCGGCAACGGCATCGTCTTTTCCAGCGCCCATATGACACCCGACGAAGCGGAATGCCTGCTCCGGGAGCGCATCGAAGGCGATGTCCTGATCGAGCCGCGGCTGATCCGGTTCCGCGCTGGATGCAGGCGCAAGGTGTGGGTCAAGAATTGCATCGGCCTCGGGCTATCGACCGGCTTCATCGAGCCGCTGGAATCGACGAGCATCCACCTGATCATGATCGCGATCACCAGGCTACTACAGATGTTTCCTCATGCCGGGATCAGCGAGGCAGCCGCCGGACGCTTCAACTTCCTGTCGGCGCGCGAGCTTGAGGGTATTCGGGACTTCATCGTGCTCCATTATCACGCCACCAATCGGGAGGATTCCGACTTCTGGCGTCACTGCCGGACGATGGAGGCGCCGGAGTCGCTGGCGCACCGTCTGAATCTGTTTCGAGAAACTGCACATGCATTCCAGGAAAGCCACGACCTCTTCACAGTCGATAGCTGGGTTACCGTGATGCTCGGCCAGGGAGTCATCCCGGCCAACTATCACCCAGCGGTATTGCGGATGCCGGAAGACAAGTTGCGACAATCGTTGGAGAGCGCGAAAACGAATATTTTCCGTGCCGTCGAGCGGATGCCGAGCCATCAGGACTGGCTCCGGCGGTATGCGGCGCCTGCACCTGAGCAGCGGCAACCTCAAGCTAACTAAGTTACTGAAAAGGCTGGTGGAGCTGAGGGGAATCGAACCCCTGACCTCTGCAGTGCGATTGCAGGGATATTGTGTCCAAGAGAGTCCAATCCTGCTCTTATACATTGATAAATCGTCCCGTGACGTCCATAATTCTCCCGTAACGTTTTCCGGGATTTTTACGGGAGCACTTGCCGTCATGAACCTAAGCATCGTGAAGGACCGGGAAAGGCTGAAGCCCAACAAGAAAGCCGAACCTTGTTGGCAGCGCATCCGGCCGGGCTGCTACGTCGGTTTTGTGCCGTCGTCCAAAGGCGGTCAGGGCACGTGGGTCGCGCGCGCGTATGATGACGAGACGCGGCGGTACAAGCGAAAGGCATTGGGAGCCTTCCCCGACCTGGCGGGCGATAAAAAGTTCACAGCCGCGAAGGCAGAGGCCGAGACTTTTGCCGACAAGATCGGCTCAGGTGGCCACGTAGAAGAGAAGATTGACACTGTAGCTGATGCCTGTCGTGCCTTCTCAAAGGGGCGGCCGGACGATGAGGCTCGGTTCCGACGCTATGTCGAAAACGACCCGATAGCAAAAGTGAAGCTGGAGAAGCTCCGCAAGCGTCACCTAGTGGCTTGGCGGGAACGGCTAGAAGCGCTTCCAGCATTAGTAAGTCGCAGGAAAGCGGGCGAGAAGCGGACACGGAAACGTTCGCCTTCGACGCTCAATCGAGACATGGCTGCATTGCGGGCAGCACTTGGCGCCTGTCTGGCGCAGGGGGCGCCAGCGACAGAGGCTGCATGGCAGGATGCTTTAAGGCCAATCAAAAATGCGACGCGCCGAAGGGATTTGTATCTAGACCGCGCTCAGCGGAAGAACCTCCTCGACAACGTTGATGCAGAAGCTGCGCCGTTCGTTCGAGCTTTGTGCTTGCTCCCGCTACGGCCGGGAGCAATCGCGGCGCTCAAGGTTCGGGAGTTCGACAAGCGCACATCGGAACTGACAATCGGTACCGACAAAGCGGGCAAGGATCGGCGCATCGTCGTCCCCGTCGCAGCGGCGAAACTGCTAGAGGATCAATCCAAAGACAAACTGCCATCTGCTGCACTATTCATGCGTTCCAATGGCAAGCGCTGGAACAAGGATAGCTGGAAGCATCCGATCTCGGCTGCGGTTGCAAAGGCCGGGCTTCCTGCCGACGCTACTGCGTACACTTTGCGTCACAGCACAATTACCGACCTAGTAACGGCCGGTCTTCCTCTTCTCACCATAGCCCAGATCTCAGGCACCAGCGCGGAAATGATCGAACGCCACTACGGTCACCTAGCGAGTGACGCGGCTGTGAGAGCGCTGGCGGAGCTAACACTTTGATCGGGGTTTGCTTGACTAGTCGCTGCAGCAAAACTTGAAGGGTTCGCGAACAACCCCATAATGTTTGGCGGGGATAGGCAGGCCAGCCGAAAAGCACGCATCCCACGCGCTTCCCCGCATTATCGGGAGCCGCTTGGGAGGCGGGATGAAGCCAACTGAACCCGCTTACAAAACTCCTCGCGAGCCGCTTTTGGATCCGAAATTCGCTTCGAGTGAGGGTTGGCCAAAGGCGCAATCTTCAAAGATGAGCATTTTCGAAGCCGTTTTGGTGGTGGGCGCGGCCAAGTTTGGCGAGGAGTGGACCGGAACAGAACTGCAGGCGCTGCGGTGGCCTGTTGAACCTAAGGAAGCTCACCGACTCTCGCGAGAACGATCAGAACGGATGGTGAGCAAAGCGCCGTCGCCCCCCGACCGACTGTCCCGATTCCAGGATGAGGGTCGTCCGAAGGTCTTATTTGGACCGGACGCTCATGTCTGGGCCTATCGAGAGGAGCAATTGAACGTCCTTGTTCGCGAGGAGCAGAATGCTTGGGTGCAAAACCATGTTGCTTGTGAACGATTGGTCAGCACAGTCGAGTGGCTAGCTCAGCAGTGCAGAGATGAGCGATTGATAGCCTACGCACGACCGTCCGCCGTTGGCGCGCTCTATCCAATGAAAGCGATTGAATGGAATCGTGAGAACCCATTCGACTGGTTTGTCCGAAAAGGAACGTTCAATCGCTATTTTGCAGACTATCAGCAGACTTGGGACTGCTATGTATTCTTTGATCGAACGGAGCTGCTGAACGCCGTCGCGACGCTCTCACATGCACCAACAATGGTGCAGCAAGTGGATCTAGGAAGCCTATCTCCATACTTACGACTGGCCGTCAAGCTGGCGCTATCAAAAGGCTATACCTCACGCGACGCTGCCGAAACTCAAAACATCAGAGAGGCCGAAGTTGAGGCCGCGTGGGATGAAGCAATGCCCGATATTCCGCGTTCAAATAATGCGATCGGTGCCATTGCGAAGGTTATTGGATTCCCCGACGCCACCGCGATCCGCCATGGGCAATCGAAAAAACGGGTCCAACCCTAAAACCCGTTGCAGATCATCAAGATAGATGGGGGGTTGAAGCCACTTTCCCGCGTCTTCTGATTGGATCTGCCACCCGTTTGTGATTGCGAAAGTGACCGACGATCCATCACTTCGCGTCCATAGACGTCCGGGCAATCACGCCTTTGAGCGACGTTGCGGGATGCCAGAAGATGATGTCCAACGGAGTTGATCCACCCAAGCTCGCGTACAGCATAAAGGAGGCCGTTCGTGCCAGCAGCCTTTCTCGAAGCTCACTCTACCTCCACATCGCGGCAGGACGATTGCATGCAACCCGAATAGGCGGACGTACAATCATCCCTGCTCAATCGCTCCACGCGTTTATCGCGGGAGAGGACTGCCACGATGAATGAGCGCCAATTTTCCAATCACCGGCAGGCAGCGCTTTCGCTGCTCAACGGCACCGGCCGGTTGAGTCGCAAGGCTGGGCAATTCCTTGGCCAACTCGCAGTTGATCCTACTCCCATGAGCGAGCCGCAGCGGGATTGGTTGACGAAGCTGCTGAATCGCGCAGGTGCACCCCCGCTGGCAGAAGAGGGTTTGTGATGCCTTCAGCCCTGCCTCGGCCGCGAGAAGGCGCTCCGCATGCCAGCCCATTGAGACTTCACCGCGGGCCGACGTTCGGTGAAGTTTCAAGCGCTCGGCTCCAGCCGCAATTCTCTGCAAACCGGCCATTTCTCGAAAGTGGCACAGCCGGTGCAGTAGATAACCTAACCCTAGGTGTGGCAGGCCTTTTCACTCGCCACTCTCCCAGAGGTGGTGCGCGCAACCGTTCGGACCGCGAGAGTTACGCTCTCACCGAGGCTCACATTGCCAATCTAACGGCGGCTCAGCGCCACGCGGCAGTTATAGGACTCCCCCTGACCCGAATGCTCACAATTCACTGGGAGGCCGCCGGAACGCCCTTGGCGGGCATGCCGAAGGCGACTGGCCGTTTCTTGGACCTGATGACCAAGGCATTAGCGCGTCACGATAGCGCGACAGCATGGCTCTTTGTTCACGAGAATGGTGAGCGGAAAGGCGCTCATTGCCACCTGCTCGCACACGTCCCCCCGCACCTCGTCACTGTTGTTACAGGCCTTCAGCGCGGCTGGCTTCGTCGGATCACCGGGAAGCCCTACCGGGCGCGCGTGATCCGAAGTAAGCCAATCGGAGGACGACTAAGGGTGGAGAGCGGCAATCCGGAACTCCATGCAATCAATTTGGACGCGGCGCTTGCTTACATCCTGAAAGGTGCATGCCCCGATGCCGCTTCCCGGTTTCACTTGGACCGGCTGGAGGCGGGCGGACGAGTTATCGGGAAGCGCTGCGGAACCTCACAAAACGTGGGTGCAGCTGCACGCAAAAAAGGGGCAACCTAATGACGAAGTCGAACACAGCGAAGGGCAGAGACGAAGCCAAACCCGTGATGGCTATGGCGGTCAAAGGTGAGACCGAGACGGACACTTTGAGCCGCGTTTTGACGGAGCCGTTTTGGCGCCATGGTATGGTCGCTAAGGGCATCATCGACAAATCACTGGGAAAAGTGCCTGGCACACCCGCTTTCGACGACTACGGGCGCGCGCTTCAGGTGAGTGCGGGGAAGGCGGCTGGTGGCGATCTAAAGTTCGCAATCGAAATGCTGACAGCTCAGGCCAACTCACTCGATGCCATGTTCGCGGAGTTCGCGCGACGCGCCGCTCTTTTTTTTTTTGACGATACGACGACCACCGAGAGCTATTCGCGGATTGCATTGAGGGCTCAGGCAAATTGCCGTGCGACTTTGGAAGCGCTCATTCACCTGCACCAGCCCCGCGAGCAAACGGTGAAGCACGTTCATGTGAATGAAGGCGGCCAAGCTGTTGTCGCCGATCACTTGCATGTGGGGGGGAAGAAAAATGGAAAATCAGACGAACAATCCCATGCAACCGGAGCGACTGGCGATTGCGCCGCGCTGCCTCGCCCGGACCCGGAGGGGAACGGAGTGCCAATCCCCAGCCGTGAAGGGGAAGCGGCGATGCAGAATGCACGGCGGGACGAACCCGGGAGCGCCTAAAGGCAATCGCAATGCCTGGAAACACGGCGCTCGCTCCGCCTCAGCAATGGCGGCGGCTCGATACCTCCAGACCCTTACTTCGCTGCTCAGCGAGCAAGATTAAACACTTTTGCTAGTGTCCGTTTTCGACCCTAAGCGGACACTAACCGATTGTCTGCGGCGGAAGCTCCGCCTCAACGTGCTGATCGGACAGCCACCATCGCTTTTTGACAGGTCCATTTCGCCTGTATGTTTTCAACCCGCCCGTCCGATTGAACTTTTACGGTCACATCGTGAGAGCTGGTCTTTCCGAACTCTTTAACGTTCTGACGGACCAAGTCTCCGGAAATCCGTATTCCCATCCCCGTGAAGCTGGCCTGGTTACCGCCAGATTGCTGATAGGTCAGGACAGCTGGTTTTCCTCCCACATCGACCACGGCTTGCTGGCCAAAGGACATCAGGCGGGCCGTTCCGTCGCTAGCCACTATTGAGCACAATCCTCCCGCATTGTGCGCCTGTATCTCCGCAATTGCGGCGTTGTCCTGCGAGCCGTCGAGTTCCGATAGTATTGCAGCGCCTTTCGCGCTTGCCGGATGGCAGGCCGTCAGAATTGCCGCTCCCCAACATGGGAAGAACATCGCTCTCATAAGGCGGGTACTCCTATGCACGATCCGGCAAGGACAACTCTCGCCACCCTATTTGAGTTTGGCAAGCCTCTGCGTGAGGTCCGTTTTCCACCCAAAGCGGACATTAGCCAATTCGATCAGATTCGGCGGAGCGTCATGTGCGCAAGCAAATCTGATTTCCGTTATTCCGACCAGATAAAGCGGGTGCCACCGCTGTCGTCCGGCATCGGGCCGGGACTGTCCGCCCGAATGTCCCCGGTCTGCGGATCGATGCGCAGGTAGCGGTCGGTCGCCAGTGACATCAGCACCAATTCACCCGTCGGCGTTTCGATCCATTGGAAGTCTTGCTCTCTGCCGGGCCGCCCGGCCACAAGCGTCACTGCTCCTGCCCCATCGACCGTGACGTAGCGCCGCCCTGATCGCAGGGCGACGCGGCCCAACCTGCGGCTGACGACCTCGAAGCGGGTTGGAACACCCGAAGCCAGGGCCCCAGCGCGGGCCGACAGTCCGGTCGTCGCGTGAAACGACGTCAGCCGGATAGATCGGCCGTAGGGAATGGGCCGCATCAGGCCGTGGGTATGCGGTTGAAAAACGTCGATAGAGTCGAAATCGGCAAAGCCGCCCTCGGCCCCGGCCGTATTGTAGCTGAACAATCCGTAGCGAACGCCCTGGAAGGTGAAGGTCTGGTAGACCAGAACGACCTCGTCACCGATCGGAGCAAAGGTCGTACCGTCGAACGAGTAACTGAAGCGGGCTCGTTCCGTAAGAAGATCGCAGTCGGCGCGAAGCCAGATGCGCGTCCCGGTCATCTTGACGCGCACCGACTGATCTCGGCGCTGGTCATAAAAAACGAGATCGACTCCGTCGGTGTGCTTTTCGACGCCCAACGTCGCATAAGGAAGGTTGAGCAGCCCCAGACCGGCCGTGTCGCCGGGCTTCAGGTGCGATGCGTCGAGCGCGACGGTCGGAGTCGACATCGGCCCGATCGACCGCTGCGTCAGCGTGTCGCGCGCGTCGTAGAGCGAAGTCGCCGGCAGGGCGTGAAGCCGAAGGAACCCCGGCCGTTCCGACAAAGACCACTTTCCGTCGACCGGGACATGGTTCCACTGCCATATGGGCTGTAGCCGCGGCGTCGAAAAATCATCGCTGCGCCGATAGGGTACGCGCACCGGCTGCGGTGCGGCGGTCTTCGGCTTTACCCAGGTCCGCGGTGTGCGCGTCAGATTGCCCGGCAGGCCGAAATAGGGCCAGCCGTCCTTCCAGGTGATCGGCGACAGGTCGAGCAGCCGGCCGACCGAATTGAAATCCATCATGGAAAAGCCCCACCATTCGCCCTCCGGCGTGCGGACGATGCCGCCCTGGTGCATCGCGAGGCCGTGATTAGCGGCGGACCCAGCTGGCCAAAATTCGAATGGCGGCTTGGGGTCTTTCAGGCGCGGGCCCGCTGCCATGCCGAAATCCTCGTGCAAGCTAATCGCGCGGTTGACTTCGTAAGGTCCCAGGACGCGATCCGATCGCGCCGCGGGCATTCGGAAGCCGCCCGCATATTCGGCGCTAATGATGTAGTACTTGCCGTCGATCTTATAGAAATGCGCGCCCTCGCCCATTCCGCCGTCGGCGGTGAACAGAACGCGCTCGGTGCCCGGAACGATGTCGGTCAGGTCGTCCGTCAGTTGGGCCAGGTGCATCGTCTGATGACCCCACACGACATACTCTTTGCCGTCGTCGTCAAACAGGACCGAAAGGTCGTGAAAGCTGCCCTTCATCGGAGTTCGCGTCCACGGCCCCTTGGGATCGGTGGCCGTAAACATCTGGGTCTTCTGGCCGTTGACGTTCGAGAAGATGTAGAATTTGCCGTTGTGGTAGCGAAAACACGGCGCCCAGATGCCCTGGCCATAGATATTCTTGCCGTCCTCCAGCCGGTAGGCCGGGCCGAGGTCGAGCTTGTCCATGGCGTAGGCGACGAATTCCCAATTGACCAAGTCCTTCGATCGCAGGATCGGTAGGCCCGGCATGGCGTGCATGGTGGTGCCGGTGAGGTAAAACCAATCTCCAACGCGGATCAGATCAGGATCTGAAAACTCGTCATAAAACAGAGGATTGGTGAAGGTTCCGTTGCCGTTGTCCGGCGTCCAGGTTGCGGTAGACAGGCTCTTGGATCTGCTCGGCACCAGACGGTGTCGATTTAGCGCAGATGCCGGCACCGCGCATATGATGAGCATCAATGCCGCGCATGACAGCAGCCCGGATATGATTATTCCGGGCGACTTGGACCTATACCGCATGGCTTCCCCCCAATTGCGCTCCGATTTCACGCCTGAGGCGGCTCTACAAGATGCGCGCGCAAAATTTTGTCAGACAATTGATGCTGCGTCGGCGGACTTCATCGGCTCGGGTGATAACGCAATAACTGCCGAACGCGACCGCGAGCGGTTATTTCAGCCTGAGTGTGTCGACAGCGTAGCGGCGACAGCATTCCAATAGATGAAGTCCAATGTCCATTTACCACCCAAGGCGGACACCCGCTTGACTCCCAACTGCGTCCAGCGTTCTCTTGCTCCCGCTCGGGCCGGAATAGGGGAAATTAGTATGCGGCGTCCGCGCAGCTTTGCTTTAGCCGTGTCACTCGCGGTCGCTTCCTTCATCCAACCAACCACGCTGGCTGCGCAGTCACTTTCGGAGGTGCAGGGCGATCCTTCGATCCAAAGGGCGATTGATCGCGGCGGCATGATGTACCGCTTTGACCGCGCTGCGTGGGTCACGTCGGATGACCTGATGTCTCGCCTCCCTCAGAATCGGCAAACGGAGGTAGGAGGCTGGATTGTCACGCCCGCTGCAACGGGCGTCCACGTTGATTATTTCGGGAAAGGCGCTGCGGCAGATCGGGCCATCTATTCGGCGGATGTAATCGGAAGCTCGATCAGCAATGCGACCGTACATCCCGCAGATGCCGAGCCACCATTGACCCAGCTTGCAAGTCAGATGGTCAATGCGTTGCGCGATGCTCAGGCTGAGGTCCAACGGCATCCGGATTGGCGCCCCTGCGGTAGCGCTCCCTTCAACACCATTGTGCTGCCCCCTCAGGCGGACGGAACTACTCCAGTGTATTTCCTGACCCCTCAAACCGAGCAAGGAAGCTATCCGTTCGGCGGTCATTATGAGGTCGATGTTGCTGGCGACGGTCGGATCAGTTCCACACGTGCCTTCACGCGCTCATGCATCGCGTTGGGGGAACCGCAGCCGGGTGATAAGGGAGCGCCGGCCGGTGTGTTCATAACGCACCTACTGGATCCACACCCCACCGAGATTCATGTATTCGAGCAACACTACGTCGGGATCCCGGTCTACGTTGCGACAACCAATCCTCAAACGGTTTGGAAGGTCGCAGATGACAAGATTGAAAAGCTGACTTCCAACCCGACTGGGGCTGCAGCGCCTTCGCCTGCACCTAAACCTACACGTCAAATGTATATAGGCGGCGGCTTTGACGTGCCTGCTACGGCGCATCTCGTCGGCATCAAGGCGACGGGCGCGCAATCCGCGCTGGATGGGCTGCAGGCATTCACCAACAAGAGCGGCTTTCCCAACCAACAGGCAGACGGGGCAGACGGAAAAGAACTGCTCATTGCGTTTCCGCCCGGTTCCGATTCAGCGGCGGTGACGCGTTTCGTTGATGCGCTGCGTGCAAACTCCTTTGCGACACTGAAGTTTCAGTCGATAATCGTGCCCGCCGAATGATCCTCGAATGAAGTGCAGAGCGTCCGTTTTCCACCCAAACCTGCCGCGGAAGGGTTCGACCCATTGCGGACATCGGCTTCACCCGGATGTGCGACCGAAAATGTAAATCAGATAGGCCATGCCGCAGAGGCCGGAGAACGCGAAGAACAGCACCGGTGCAAGCTCGTCGTGGCCGTGCAACGCGTCGAGATGCAGCACGTAGAACGATCCTGCTATCAAGACCCCACACGCCACGGCGAACGGCCATGACGATCTCAGGGCTTCAAGTTGCGTAATGGGTGGGTGGTAACCTGACGGGCTGGTCTG
>Ga0157374_10005214_pt1 | contig 10896 bp, 7 predicted proteins | sample M25metaG_FD_115308 | JGI IMG/M metagenome (GOLD analysis project Ga0157374, IMG submission 115308) | Miscanthus rhizosphere microbial communities from Kellogg Biological Station, Michigan, USA - M2-5 metaG | ecosystem: Host-associated > Plants > Roots > Rhizosphere > Soil | place: USA: Michigan... | reverse complement strand
TAACCCTGGAGGGCATCGCAGCCGAGGTCCCGCAGGATATGGGCCTGTTCCATGGTTTCGACGCCCTCGGCCACCACCTTGATCCCCAGCGACTTGCCGATATCGATGATCGAGGCGACGAGGCGCCGCTGTTCCGGCCCGCGGGCAATCGGGTTGACAAGCTGGCGGTCGATCTTGAAGCGATGCGGATTGAGCCGCAACAGGCTGACGATCGAGGTGTGTCCGGTGCCAAAATCATCGACATCGATGCCGATGCCCATGTCGCGCAGCGCATCGATGTTCCAGGCGACGACGTCATCGAACTCATCCAGAAAGATCGACTCGAGGAATTCGAACGAGACGGTGCCGGGTTTGATCTTCAATTCGCGCAGGCCCGGGATCAGGCGGTCATCATCAAGCCGCCGAAGCGACACATTGACCGACACCGAGGGGATATTGAGCCCCAGCGTCGACCAGTGATCGAGATCGCGGATCGCCTGCTCGAGAATAATGCGGTCGATCGAGCCCAGAACATTGAGGTCTTCGGCAACCTTGAGAAACCGGATGGGGTTGAGCAGGCCCTCCCGGGGGTGTTGCCAGCGCGCGAGCGCCTCAACCCCAACGACGTCGAAGCTTTGGGCATCGACGAGCGGCTGGTAATGCGGCAGGAACTCGCCCTCTTCGATGCCGCCCAGGATATCGTCGGCAATCCGTTTGGTCGAGGCGACCTCGTCCTGCAGGGCCTTGGAAAAGAACTCGTGGCAATTGCGGCCGCGGCCCTTGGCCCGATAGAGCGCGACGTCGGCATTGATCAGCACGCGCTGCACGTCGACCTGCGCCCCGATCTCGATGGCAATGCCGATGCTGGCGCCGATCCGGCAGAAATGGCCCTGATAGGGTACCGGCCGACGGATCTCGGCGATGATGCGATCGGCGAGCGCGGCGAGGTGCGCATTGTCGGCCTCGTTGAGGCACACGATCACAAACTCGTCGCCGCCGACGCGGGCGACGAAATGCTCGACCCCCACATGGGTGCGCAGCAGCGCCGCCACATGCACCAGCATGGCGTCGCCGGCGACATGGCCGAGCGTATCGTTGATCTGCTTGAAGCGATCGAGATCGACGTGCAGCAGCGCCAGGCCGCCGGATTGGGTGGCGTGGTGGCTCAAGATCCGGTCGAGGTAGCGCCGGTTGGGGAGGCCGGTAAGGGCATCATGCAATGATTGGCTCTCGATCCGGGCCTTGGCGGCCTCGAGCTCGACATTGCGGGCCTCGGCGAGTTCCTTGGCGGCCTTGAGGCCCTGAGTCAACGCGACTTCGTCGGTCACATCCCAGTTCACGCCGATGAATTTGGCGGGGGCGTGCTCATCCTGATGCACGGTGCCACGCGACATCAAGGTGCGGACCGAACCGTCGGCGGCAATGATCCGATAGGTGGCGTGGAAGGTGCCTTTTTCACGGATGGCGCGGGCAACGGCCGCGGTAACCTCGGGCGCATCGTCCGGATGGAGCGCTCTTTCCCAGGCAGTGGACCGCAGGTTCTTTTGGTGACGCGGCAAACCGAAGATGTCGTGCAGCCGATCGTCCCAGATCAATTCGCCGGTCTCGAGATTGCGCTCGAAGGTGCCGATCTGCGACATTTCGAGCGCCAGCGCCAAGCGGCGCGACAGCTCAAGCATCTGCTGTTCGGAGTTCTTTTGGCGGCTGATGTCGGTGTCGGTGCCGATCATACGGGTCGGCGTGCCGTCGGCTGCCCATTCGACCGGCGCGCCGAGGCTCGATATCCAGATGTAGTGGCCGTCCTGGTGCCGCTCGCGATATTCGAGGGTATTGAGCTTCAACTCGCCGCTGTGCTGCTTGTCGAGGGTCTCCGCGATACGGTCGCGATCGCCGGGATGCAGGCGCTCGAACCAGGCCTCCTGCGAGCTGTCGATAACGTCGTCTGGCGAAAAGCCGCGCATCAGCTTCCACATGCGCGAGTAATACACAGTGTCATTGGTGAGATCGGCGTCCCACACGCCATGGCCCGCTCCCTCGAGGGCAAAGTTCCAGCGGCGCTCGCTACGCTCAAAATTTTCCTGCGCTTGGCGCAACTGCTCCAAGAGGGCGGCCTTGGTTGGCCTCATCTCAACCGCTCTTTCAGACTATCTCCCGAGCTACCATGCTTAGCCGGAAATGCGGAATGAGCCGTTAATTCGCTTATCTAAAAGACGACGGGGCGCTCAGCAGCGGCAACATGGTTACGCGACGGTGTCGCCAGGTCCGGCGCGGGGCGGCTCCGCCGGCCAATTGTCAGCCGCCCGAGTGCTGCCTTGCCGGATGACGCACGCTCACCAGGAAAATATCGCATCGCCGTAACGCCTCATACACCGCACTAAGTAACTGATTGCAAAGCATCATGCCGAAATAGACTGGGTTACTTGCAACCGCCTGGGTGCGTTTACACTTCAGTAACCGCAGGCCCGCACCCTCATCCTATTCCGGAGCTGTTGTCTTCATCGCGCCGGACCAGAGGATGGCCGATGAGTATTCCCAAACGCGCACTCACATTCGTCGAAACCGACGCGAATGATGTGGCAGAATTGGCCCAGCCTCACGACCTCGCCAAATGGGTCGCCGACAAGGACCCGGAAGTCGTCGCCAGCCCGCGGGCGTGGGGTATTCCCAGGGCTTATGTGCTCTTGAGCCTCGTCGTCGCCGGCTGGGCGATTGTCATCGGCGTCGTGTGGCTCGTCCGTGCCCTGACGGGTATTTAGCTCCCCCTGAAAGCCTGCGGGGTCTGACCGGATCGCGCAGTCGTTTGCCCGGTCAATTACTCAGCGCCATCTGAGTGACGCCGTCGAAAATGTGCAAGCGTTGCTGATCGAAGCCGATCCACACGGTCTCGTCAGGAACGAGCGTGACAGTTGGCGGGACACTGACGGTCACAACCGCGGACCCCAGATTGACCTGGGCAAAGGTGATGTCGCCGGTTGGCTCCACAATGTAAACCTTGCCGGGAACGCTCCCTGTCTCGGCGCTTTTGTTCAAGCGCAGGGTGCTGTGACGCGCCCCAAGGATCGCCTGTCGGTCGGATGCCCGTGCCGCGGTTCGCGCGTTTTCCGGCGTTAGTGCAAAGCTCCAGCCATCCTTGCCCCGCAGCGAGGTAGTAGCGCCCTCCTCCACTACATCGACCGGGATCAGGTTCATCGCCGGGCTCCCCACGAAGCTGGCGACAAAGGTGTTGGCGGGATGGGAGAAGACGTTGGCGGGAGTATCGTATTGCTGCAGGATGCCGCCGCTCATAACCGCCATCTTGTCGGCCATGGTCACGGCTTCAAGCTGATCGTGGGTCACGTAGACGACGGTCGCCTTCAGGTCCTGGTGGAAGCGCTTGAGTTCACTGCGCATCTGCACGCGGAGCTTGGCATCGAGGTTGGATAGCGGTTCATCCATCAGGAAGGCACGCGGATCGCGCACCAAGGCCCGGCCGAGGGCCACCCGCTGCTGCTGCCCGCCCGACAGTTCCCGAGGCTTGCGTTCGAGCAGGTGCGTGATGTCGAGTACCTTGGCGGCCGACATCACTTTGCGCTCGATCTCGTCCTTGGGCAGCTTCCGCATCTGGAGCGGAAAGGCGAGGTTCTTGAACACGGTCTTGTTGGGGTAGAGCGCATAGTTCTGGAACACCATGGCGATGTCGCGATCCTTGGGATCGAGATCGTTCACCAACCGGTCGCCGATGAAGATGTCACCGCCCGTCATCGGGATCAGTCCGGCAATCAGGTTGAGAGTTGTGGTCTTGCCGCATCCGGACGGTCCGACCAAGGCAACGAACTCGCCGTCTCCAATCTTGAGCGAGACGTGGTTCACGGCAAAGAACGGGCCGTAATTCTTGACCACCTCATCGAGTACAATTTCGGCCAACTGGCGCTCCTAGTGTTTGACAGCGCCTTCGGTGAGCGCGCGTACGAAGTATTTCTGCAGGATCAGGAACATCACCACCACCGGCACGCTCATGATGAAGGACGCCGCCATCAGCCCCGGCCAGTCGGTCGCATATTCGGTGAAGAAGTGCTGGAGCCCAATCGGCAGGGTCAGCTTTTCCTTGGAGTTTAGGAAAGTGAGCGCGAACACGTACTCGTTCCAGGCAAGGATGAACGAGTAGATCGCGGTCGCAATGATGCCGGGTGAACTGAGCGGCATGACGATCAGGAAAAAGGCCTGGAAGCGCGTGGCGCCATCAATCCGGGCGGCCTGTTCGAGCTGCACGGGGATGTTGTCGTAAAAGCCCTTGAGCAACCAGATCGACAGCGGCAGACCGAAGGTCAGATAGGTGAGGATCAGTGAACCGGGGTTATTGATCAGCCCGAGCCAGCGCATCAGGAGGAACAGCGGCATCAGGAAGATCACCGAGGGGAACATGTTGCGCAGCAGAACCGAAAAGAAGAGGAACCGCCGCCCCGGGAAGCGAAAGCGCGAGAAGGCGTAAGCTGCGGGCACTGCCACCGCGACCCCAAGAATGGTCGAGCAAAGCGACACGAAAATGCTGTTCCAGAGGTACTGCAAAAACTCCTGCCCGACGGCGCCAAAGGGGTTGAGGAGCTTGACGTAATTGTCGAGTGTCGGCTCTTTCGGCCACCACTGGGGCGGATACTGAAAAGCGGCGAACTGCGTCTTGATCGAGGTCAGCACCATCCACGCCATGGGCAGGATGGTGAAAAGCAGCATGAAGAACAGGAACACCCGGCCGGCCCAGCGCCACCAGTCGATGGGCTTGCGGGTGACCCGGCGATCGCCGACAAGCGCGGTCATTCGACGATGGCTCCATCATCCTTGCCGGCCAGGGCACGCACATAAAAGTAGCCGAGCGAGATCATCACCAGGAACAAGATCACCGAATAAGCCGAGGCGATGCCAAAGCGAACGCGGCCGAAAGCGATGTTGTAGATCGAGGTGATCCAGATATCGGAGGCGCCGGCCGGGCCACCCCCGGTCATGATCCAGGGGATGATGAATGAGTTGAGGTTGGCTACGATCAGCAGCAGCACCGTCACCAGGGTGACCCCACGCAGATGCGGGAAGGTCACGTGCCAGAAGCGGTTCCAGGTATTGGCCCCGTCGACCTGCGCCGCCCGCAGCAACTGATCGGGCACGGTCTGCAGCCCGGCCATCAGCATGATCATGGCAAACGAGAATTCCTTCCAGACGTTCACGACGATGAGCGAAGGAAGGACGCTCGTGGTGTTGTCGAGGAAGTTGATCGGGTGTTGCGTCAGGCCGAATTGCACGGCGAGAGCGCCAATCACGCCAAAGTCCGAGTGATAGAGCCAGCGCCAGATATAGGACGCCGCAACGGCGCTGATGACATAGGGGATCAAGAGGATAGCGCGCATCACCCCGCGGCCGACGAAGGCGCGGTTGAGGGCGAGCGCGCAACCGAGGCCGAGGACGAATGAAAACAGGGTCGAGAACACGGTCCAGATGATGGTGTTGACCGTCACATCCCGAAAGCTCTGCGACTTCAGGATCGTCCAATAGTTGTCGAAGCCGACGAAGGTCTGATCGGCAAGCGACAGGCTCGGCGAGGTCTTTTCGAACGAGAGCTGGATGGTGAACCAGACCGGATAGGCGATCACCAGCAGCATCACGAGAAGTGCCGGCGCGATGTAGAGGTAATCGGCCCGATGCTGGGCGACGCGGGTGAAGAGGTTTGGGCGGCTCGCGCGCGCCGATGCGCTGGCTGCCGCAAGCTGATCGGTCGAGATGCTCACTCGGTCGCTTCCTTGTCTTAAGAGAAGAGGACCGGCGGCCTTTGGGGGCCGTCGGTCGTCCGACTTGGGAGGCCAGACTACATCCCGCTCATCAGGTCCTTGACCTTGGCCGCCGCGTCGTCGGCAGCCTGATCGACCGTCATCTTGCCGGTGAGTGCGTTCTGCAGCATGTCAGGCACGATGTTGTTCATGATCTCGGTCGCCTGCGGCACCACCGGGAACGGAATGCCGCTCGGCAGCATCGAGGTCGTGACATCGAGGAACTTGATGGTGTCGAGACGCTCCTTCATCCACTTGGTCTTGAAGCCGTTGAGATTGCCGGGGTTCGAACCGGTCCAGGCGAGCTTGGTCGACCATTCGGGGCTATTCCAGAAGCAGGCGAAGGCTTTTGCGGCCGAGGCATCGAAGCCGCCATCGACATTCTCAGCCTTGACGAAATGCATGTTGGAGCCGCCAAAAACCACGGCACGGCGCGCGGGCCCTTTGGGGATGAGCCCGTAACGCATGTTGGCAACGACGTCGTCGGCTACTTTCTTATCGGCGCCGGTTGCCTTGCCGGCAAGATCGAGCATCTTGGCGAATTCCTGCGGATGGGCGATTTCCATTGCCAACTGACCGGCAATGAACGGTTGCTGGTTTTCGTTCTGGGTGTTGGTCAGCGCCGAAACCGGAACCGATTTGTCCCGGACATACATGTCATAGGAAGCCTGCAGTGCCGCTTTGGCGCCGGCATTGTTCAACTCAATGGTGCCGTAATTGGGCGCATCGGCGGTTTCGTCGAGCGCTCCGCCACCGTAGGCCCAGAGTTGGGGCATGAAGCGGAACGGCGTATTGCCGGCATTCTGCTTGGCCACCATGCCATAGCCCGAAATGCCAAGCTTATCGTGGATGATCTTGGAGTCCTTGACTACCTCATCCCAGGTGGCCGGGGCATGTTCCGGGTCGAGCCCCGCGTCTTTGAAGATCTTGGCATTCCAGATGAAGGCCATGGTTTCGTTGTTGGTGGGAACGCCGTAATCGACCCCTTCCCAGGTGTCGGACTTGATCGCTCCGGGCCAGAAATCAGCCGTCTTGTAGCCGATGTCCTCTGGCTTCAACGGCTGGAAGTAGCCCTTGCTAGCAAACTCAACGCCGCCCACGATCTGCAGGCGCACCACCATGGGACCGGCATTGCCGAGTAACGAGGTGCGCAACTTATCCAGCAGTACGTTGTAATCGATGTTCTGATAGTCAGTCTTGATGTTGGGATAGGTCGCCTTCCATGCCGCCCAGAAGTCGGCATCGATTTTCCGGTCGATATCCGGCGAGGCGTCGTTGGGGCCGGTGTACCAATAGGTCAAACGTCCCTTGTAATCGAGTGGGGTCACCTTGGCGCAGTCGCCGGCGGTATTGAAGTCCTGCGTGCCGGCGATACTCCTGACGTAGTCCGGCGACCATTTGCTTAAATCGACACTCTGCGCGTAGCTCCCCATCGTGGTTGCCACCACCAAACTGGTGCTCAACAGGGCTGCGCTCGAATGGGCCATCAATCCGCGGCACCTCGGCCCAAAGGGCCTGGCATCACGACCGCCATGGTGGGTCATAAACGTCCTCCTCTTTCGCAAAAATGGGTACGACCAGCCTACGCAACCATTATGCCGGCAACGCTGTTGCCGCGCGTCGTGTCGCGTTGCTCGGCCTGCGGCCGCCTCGCCTCCAACTGGAAGTGCGGTTGAATCCGCCCTTTCCATCGCTCAAACGTTGCAGACTCCAAAATCTGTGTCAACTCCTGGCAATTTTGTACATAAAACTGGACATACAAAGTGCAATCCGAGACAACTTGGGGATTGGAATCCAATTTGAACCCCGCTAGGAAGTGGCCTTGTGAGCGAGACCATTGCCATCGACGGACTTGAAAATGAGGCGGAAGACGGGTCCGTCTATGAGCTCATCCGTGACGACATCATCTCTGGACGGCTCCGCGCCAATGAGCGGCTGAAGGTCGCCGAACTCGCCGAGCGCCTTGGTACCTCGACAAACCCGGTACGTGAGGCTCTGCAACAGCTGCGCGGTGAAGGCTTCGTGGTGATGACACCCAATCGCGGCGCCCGCGTAAGGCCGATCGATGAAGAGTTCATCCGAGACATCTACGAAATCGAGATGCTGATCGAACCGGCGTTGACCAAGTGGTTTGTCGGCATGGCGACCGACACCGATGTTGCCGAACTCGAACGCATCCAGGCCGAGATCGAGACCAACAACTTTGCCGACAAGGTGAGGCACGGCCAGCTCGACACGCAGTTTCACCTGCTGATCTACGGGCGGCACTACAACCGCCACGCCGCAGACCTGTGGTGGAAACATCGCGAAATCCTGCGCGCCATCAGCCGCCAGTATCCGGTCACTCTTGCCCGGCGAGCCGCCGTATTGCGCGAGCACCGTGAGATCATCGCCGAAATCCGGGCCGGCAATGCCGAAGGGGCGGCGACCGTCGTCGCCCGACATGTCGAGGGCTCAGGGCGCCATATCCTTGAGCAGATGCGCGCCGCGCGGAGCACTCAAAAACCACGCGGCGGCTAGGCCGCCCTGCAACATCAAGACGACCGCGACCGCCACCGTCGGACAAAAACCCTGGCACTGGCGCCAAGCCGGGAACACCAGGTGGGCTACTCGCCTACGACAGGAGAACGATCTGATGCCGAATGCGGATGGAGCCGACGAGGCCCTCAACCGGGTCAATACCAACTCGAAGCCCTCCGAGCTTCGCATTACCGACATGCGGGTGGCCGAAATCGTTGGCGCCCCGTTTACGTCGGCGTTGCTCAAGATCTGCACCAACCAGGGCATCGTCGGGCTCGGCGAGGTGCGCGACGGCGCCAGCGCCACTTATGCGCTGATGTTGAAAAGTCGCCTGCTCGGCGAGAATCCCTGCGACATTGATCGGCTGTTCCGCCGCATCAAGCAGTTCGGCGGGCATGGCCGACAGGGCGGCGGCGTCTCGGCGGTCGAGATCGCGTTGTGGGACCTGGCGGGCAAGGCCTATGGCGTGCCGATCTACCAGATGCTCGGCGGAAAGTTCCGCGACAAGGTGCGGATCTATTGCGACACGGACGCTGAAAAGCCCAGCGGCACCGAGACCGGCAAGCGCCTCAAGGCGCGGATGGACCGCGGCTTCACCTTCCTAAAGATGGACCTCGGCCTGATGCAGATCGCCGACATCCCTGGCTCGGTCGTCGCGCCTGCCGGCACACTTGAAGGCTACCGCGTGCATCCCCGCCGTGGTTCGATCAAGACCCTGGAGGACCGGCGGGCCCGCAACGCCGTCTACGACACCCATAACATCCGCCATCCATTCAGCGGCCTGCACTTCACCGACAAAGGCCTCGACCTGCTCGAGCAGTACATCGCAGAGGTCCGAGAGGTCATCGGCATGGACATTCCCCTTGCCATCGACCACGTCGGTCATATCTCGCTCCAGAATGGCATTCGCCTTGCCAAGCGAATCGAAAAATACGTACCCGCCTGGCTCGAGGATGTGATCCCTTGGCAGTACACGGAGCAGTATCGCCAGTTGCAGCAGGCAACTTCGGTGCCGATCTGCACCGGTGAAGACATTTATCTCAAGGAGGGCTTCGAGCCGCTGCTCAACAGCGGCATCTCGGTCATCCACCCTGACCTCTTGACCTCCGGCGGTATCCTCGAAACAAAAAAAATCGGGGACATGGCGCAGGACCACGGCGTCGCCATGGCGATCCATATGGCCGAGAGCCCGATCGCGGCGATGGCGGCGGCGCATGTTGCGGTCGCCACCGAGAACTTCATGGCACTCGAGTATCATTCAGCTGACGTCGACTGGTGGGACGACATTGTCACGGGCCTGCCGAAACCTTTGGTCCAAAACGGCTTCATCGAGGTTCCAGGCAAGCCGGGGCTGGGCATCGACGACGTCGTCGACGAGGTGATCTCCCGGCATCTGCAGCCGGGCGTCACCGGGATCTGGCAGCCGACCGACCGCTGGGACGACGAATACTCCTGGGATCGCACCTGGAGCTGACATCATGATCAAGTCCGCCCCCCAATACCCCGCCGCACGAGCAAGAATGACATCATGAAGATCACCGACCTACGCTGTGCCGTTATCGGCCGGCACCCGATTGTCCGGATCGTCACCGACGAGGGTCTTTATGGCCTCGGCGAAGTGGAATTCACCAAGACCTACCTGAAACCCTGGGTGCTGCATTTCCGTGACGCGCTGATCGGCGAGGATCCGAGCGACGTCGAGCGGGTGATGCTGAAGATCAGGCAGCGCGGTTCGTTCAAGCCTTATGGCGCCGCGGTCAGTGCCATCGAGCACGCGCTCTGGGACATTGCGGGAAAGGCCGCCAATGTGCCGGTTTATAAGCTCCTCGGCGGCAAGGTGCGCGACCAGGTCCGGGTCTATAACGGCTCGATCCGCAAGAAGCGCACCGGCGACCGGCCGGAGGATTACGCCGCCGACGTCAAGTGGATGACCGAACAGCCCCAGAACTTCTTCATGGTGAAGCAGGGCATCTCGTTCCACTCCAACATGAAGGACACGGTCGACGACTTCCACTACGGCGTCCGCCAGACCAAGTCCGGTTATCACGGCGCCATGGACCAGGGGATGATCAGCGAGCACGGCTTCAACCATATGCTCGACTGCGTCATCGCCATGAAGGAAGTGCTGGGCGACAAGGTCAGTCTCGCCCTCGACTGCGGCCCCGGCTGGATGCTGCCCGACGCCATCAAATTCGCCCGTGCGGTCGAGAAGTACAACATCATGTGGCTCGAGGACATGCTGACTGGCGACTATGTGCCGTGGGTCAACCCGCAAGCCTATCGCGAGTTGACGCTGTCGACATCGACGCCGATCCATACCGGCGAGCAGATCTATCTCCGCCACAACTTCAAGGAACTGATCGAGACGCAGGCAGTGCGCGTCATCGGCCCCGACCCTGCCGATATTGGCGGCATTGCCGAGCTCAAATGGGTCGCCGAGCACGCCTACATGCACGCGATCCTGATGGCGCCGCACGGCACGGCCAATGGCCTTCTTGGCCTTGGCGCGTTGATCAACGTCTGCGCGACGCTGCCGGCCAATTATGTGGCGTTCGAATATCCAAGCGCGTCCGATCCCTGGTGGGAGGACATCGTCATCGGCCTCCCC
>Ga0157374_10005210_pt1 | contig 10900 bp, 10 predicted proteins | sample M25metaG_FD_115308 | JGI IMG/M metagenome (GOLD analysis project Ga0157374, IMG submission 115308) | Miscanthus rhizosphere microbial communities from Kellogg Biological Station, Michigan, USA - M2-5 metaG | ecosystem: Host-associated > Plants > Roots > Rhizosphere > Soil | place: USA: Michigan... | reverse complement strand
GCTTAAATAATAAGGCGGTCAAGAGAAGTTGTAGCTTGGTGAGTAAGTGGTAAGTGAGTTGGTGTCTGACCTCGTACTGCTGCTTCATTCGACCAAAATTGGAGAGCTTGATTACTTGCTGATCGCCTACAAGGCAGTTCCTCGCGGCCAGGTCCCTATGGACATATGCGTTTGCAGCTAGGTACTCCATTCCGGAAGCTATTTGGTTTGCTATACGCAAAAGATCCTCGTTGTTCCTGGACCGTTCTTTCTCGTCATTCCTGCAAGGAAATCGTTAAAGGCTTTCATCAATCTTTCCCTCTAAGCCTTCACACTCACTCAAGACTCCTCGGTTCCCGGACTTTGAGAAACTCGTGGAGGTCTCCGTGCACCATGTAGTCGAACACTGCGCTAATATTTTGCTGGGACAGATAGGCCACCCCGTGCATCCGGATCACATTCAGGTGCTCGAATGGTCCAACTTCCTTGATCTCTTCGCGGAAGTTCTCAATTGCAGCGTGTGAGGCACCCGGCTTCAGGGTCTTGATCGCGACTTGCAGAGCAGCACCACTTATCATCCCGCCGACCCACTCGCCTAAGTATACAATAGTGGAGGAGTCTTCGCCAATCACTTTGTCGAACTTCAACTGCTGTTCCTGTATGGTTGGAATCTGGTAGGGTTCGGCAGGAGGCTCGGTCGATGTGTGAGGACTGTACTCAGGCTGGTGGAACACCTGCATTTGCTGTGCGTAGCTGTGGTGTGGCGGTTGTGCATAAGTCGGCTGCCCTTGCTCCCCCACCCAGTAGGTCTGCTGTGACTGCTGCCCTTGATTTTTCATCTCGAACATTTGCGGCTGCGGAGGTGGTGCTACCATGGGTGGCTGCTGTTGGTTGAACCGTAGCAGTGGGTTGAGCAGTTCCTCTCCACCATGCATCCTAGCAGCCTCCTCTCTGTACTTCCGAAGATAGGCACTATTCATGTCGCTGTTTGTCACGGTCGAGGAGCATCCACCATTGCAGCTAGGAACACCCAAATTCGCCTTCTTCATGTTCGCCGATGAGACAATAGAGCCTGCTTCATTCCCATGAAGCATTGAGGAGGGGGCCGAGCCGGCAGTTAGCGGCTGACGGAACGTGGAACTCGATTGTGTCTTTCTCCTCCTTTCCCTTTTGCTCCGCCTGCAGCAACAGCATATACACATAAGAAGCAGGAGTAGGAGGACGGCCAGGGCGGCAAAGCCAGAAATTGCAGCTAAACCCACACGGATAAATAAGTAATATTTAAAGAAGTGGGTGCAAATGAATCGTACCAAATTGCCACTGTCCAGCCAGCGATCGCCACACGTTGCTGAGTGAATCAACCAGGTCGGGCGTTGTTGGCTGGCCTTCCCTCAACTCTGGATACATATTGGGCGGACATTTGGGGACGGCGCACGACTCCTCCACAGGTTGGGAGGTAGGGTTGGAAGAGGAGAGAGTATAGCACCAAGGCTCAGGGCGCAGCCCACCAGCATTCCGGCAGTGGTTCTTAGCCCGTCTGAGCTCTGGGTAGATGTTGGTGTTGAATTCGGTAGAAGTGGATTGGCTCCAGGGCAGACAAGCCTTGTTCGACTTGGTGGTGGCGATTTCGCCCTCGTAGAGACGGCCGCTCTCCACATAGCACCAGTGAGGTGGCTGCTTGGAAGAGATTGCTGGGGGTGAGCCTACTCCTGTTGCTGTGTTGGTTTGCAGTACTCGCAAGCATTGGGGTGCGTTGGAGGGGAGGGATTCGCAGCGCGGCATTAAAGTCTCTGGCCCGTCACCCACGAGGTCGTGCTGTGCTGCCAGGGCCATTTCTCGTGGACATACGCGAGACTTAAATAGAAGAAAATAGATGGGATACGGCTTGCCATTGAAAGATCGAACTTACAGTTAAGTCCTCGCAATCGTCCTTGCAGATGGAGAGTGTTTGTGCGGCACTGCTTGGCTGTTGCTGAGGTTGATGCTGATAGTATAGGGGTTTATCACAGACGTTGAAGCGGTGGTAGCAGGCAACCATGTGGGAATACTTCTTGCCTGGAGAAGTTGCTGCTCTATGATCCAACTTTCTACACATGCTTAGCAATTTTACATTGTTCTGAGATGTTGGGCATATTTTGAATCAGGAGCATCGCCGCACGGATGTGCTTGTCTGCAAATTCCCTCTCTGAATCAACACACCACCGACGCTACTCTTTCATACCATTGTCGTAGACGAGCTCCCTGCTTGTCGTAATTTTGACATATCTTCCCGTCAAGTAGTCGGCACATGGCTCTCCTCTGTAGAGAACACAGTCCCCATTCTCGAGTTGTATGCCGTCGAGCCATCGATCCGAAGTCCCAACCATTGCCGGATGCCGATGGGAGAGAGGAACATAGCCTGGGCCGCCAGCCGAGTCGGGAACATCGAACAGAGAGTCATCACCGTCGTTGGACTTCATGCTCTTAATTAGGCGCATTTCGCAATGGATTTGACCAACTAAGTCTGCACAAGTGGGAACGGATGGCTTATATAGGCCCACCTCGTCCAAGTAGTTGTCGTAGTTCGTCTCGTCGTATTCGGCGTCTTGGCTTTGATGTTTGTTGTGGGCGGGAAGTTTGCCGCCAACGGACGCTGCCTTTGCGTTGCCTCTTAGCGCAGGGGCGGAATTTGACGCGGCCCGTGGGTTGGGGTTTACCTAAATGGTTATGCCTTAATTGGCGGCGAACTTCCTTGTGCCCTCTCTTCACCTTTTAAATTAAAGGTCCAAAAACCAGTGAATAAGACGCCTCATTGGTTGCGGTCAAATGTTTGTGGTCAAGAGTCAGACAGAGCATTCAGGAATCGATCGATGGGGATGGGTAACGCGAGCTGGCTATGCACGATAATTTATGCAGGAGTGGAATATGGATTTTTGTAGGGAATGATGGGCCCGTCGGTTATACACAGTGGGTATGAGCAAATTGTGTCCAACGAGAGGCAGAGAGGGCTGGTGCTACTAGTGGTATTCATCCGCCATTCAATTATTTCTTTCTCATTAGCTGGAATGAGCACTGCGGGTCAGCAATACGGCAATCCAATAGGCTGCATCAAAAAATCTAATTAATCCTGCATAGTGCCTGCCTGGAAGCTTGCCTATACAGGGAGTGGAGGGCAGTAGTAGGACCTAATCCTGTGGGAAGGGAATAGAAATTCGGACCGCTGTGCGGCATTTTACCCGCTCATCAATTGAATTAACACAGGGGGAGTGGGGACGCTGGAGATGGGATCTTATATCGGCCGGGGATTGAACTCTCATTGACTGAGTCATTGCCCTCCATGCTGGCTCTGTTGACTGAGGGCGAGGAGGGAAGATAGCGTCTGTGGATAAGAGGAGGGTATCTTCTGCGCCAAATGATTAATGTTTTTCCATTGACTCGCGACTGCGATATGTGTGGGGTGGGGGCATTTGGTCTATCTGCCGTTCTGTACTACTGGCGGTTGTTGGGCTGGGGTGGCTAGGTTGGGGTTGGTGACCCCTAGCCTCTAGCTTCCCCACTCCCAGTCATAAATATCAATCTCTCCGACTGCAATTTGCTGCCAAGAAGGGGAGTTCAGTAGGAGCAGTAGGGGGATCCCAAGGATCATTGCCGATACGCTGCAGAAGGAAGGCGGCAGCTAGAAGGAAATTACTGAAAATGGCTAACTGAAATAGCCAGTGTCAACACATTCGATGCAAATGCAATGGTCAAGAATTGGGCGTATCTGTCTGTACTGGGGCAGGGGTATTGGCGGGAATAAATATGCACTGCATTGTCCTGCATTCCTAATCCGCTACCGAGGCCCAGATGCGATGATAGTGTTGCTGTGTGATTGATAGCCGTTGAGGGGACAGAGGCACTCGCCGGGGAGAATGAGGTGAACCGATTGGATCGATTGGACTCGAGCGGGGAGAGAATGAAGAAAGTGGTATTGCCTCACTTGCATGTGGGAAGTGAATGGTGAGAAAATAGCCGTGCATACTTCTGCACCCTCTCCTACTGGAGGAACGGGCCCTTCTGCATAGGGATAAGAGAATAATTTATCCTACCCTAAGAACCGATGTCGTGTTGACCGAGCCGGCTACATTCGAGGCAGTGCACTGGTAATACCCGCTGTCGAGCACGTCCAGGTCGACTATCACCATCTTCGACCAATACTCCTTGTTGCGGATCCTCGTTCGCCGATTCTTCTCCAAAGGGGCCAGATTCTTCAGCCATCTAAACTTAGCAGCAATTAGGATCACTATTTTCCCCTTAACTGGACGAGAAAGTGAACGTACGTGAAATGGATGGGAAGCGGATAGCCGGCCGCCTCGCATTTTAGCCTAACTTCACCGCCACCGACCCTGGTCAAGTTGGGTAGGGCATTGGTCAGTCGTATGTAAGGTCTTCTTCCTGCTCCGTCCTCCATTCTGAAAGTGCGCAAGTTGAAAATAAGTCTATTGGGGTATTGGGCTTAAGACGATCGACGGAGAATCAATTTTGGACAATAGTGAGAAGAGGAATAGTCAGACGCTCATTGCTATACCTTCTCTCCTATATTTGGCCCATTACATAAGCAACTCCCCAAGGGTCATTTCCAATTGGCCATTCTCGCCGTCCACTAGAGTGGAACATTGCAACATAAACAATCATATTGACAGGAGAGGGTATTAAATTAGAACGATTTGGTTCCAGCACCATGTGCATTGGCAATGGCACCTAAGGCCTGTGTTGCAAATGTGCAAAGTGTGAATATCGGTGGGAGGTGAAATTAGCGCGAAATCTCATATTAATTTAACAGCTCATAAATTCCCCCTCTCGTAAATTTAATCTAACGGCGGAGGCACAGGGGGTAAAGGGATGGGGAGAGTCATAAATAAAGATGGGAAATTGATGGTCTCGCGGCGAGAAGGGCGACGATGGTCGGGAAGTGGTTCAGAGATAAGTCGGGGGGTTATTTAGCGTCGCTTCGAGTGGATATATCTGCACGCTATCTGCTGCCCAGCCATCCATCCCCGTTTACCCCTGGTCCACCCCACATCTCGTGAGGGGAACCCACTTCAACTTACGCGACACAGACCCCTGGCGGGTGGTGGACAGCCACTGGGCGACTTATCTCACTCTTACTCATCTCGCCACATACCCAGCACTCCCCTCACACTCACTCTATTAGTCTATTTTGCCCTTTCGCTTCCTCTCCTCTCCTCTCACCCCTCGTTGTATAACAGCCCATAAATATGCCAACAGATATACAATTTAAAATCAAAACTGCGCCAATTTTTAGTTCTCCCATCCTGTGTGTTAAGCAACTACAACCTCCACACCACACCCAGACGTCCCATCAAGATGACCGACTTAACTAGTGTGCTCAACAACAAGGTCGTGCGAGGAAAGCTGCAGCAGTACGCCAATTCGAGGGTCAACATCGGCAAGAACAGGCTCGCGCAGGATATCATCAAGAACACCGGTGCCGGGAACATCACTGGGGTCAGCCTTCGACGATACTCCCAAATAGCCCTGTTTGTCGACGACGACCATGTGGAGGTGCGATACGTGCGGGATCGAACGCAGGGGAAGATGATCGGCCAGTGTGGACAGATGTCAATCGAGGCACGTGGGACACAATATACTTGCCAGATCACCAGGTGCAAATGGGAGGGTAACCGACTCGTGAATGGAAGCAATGCGAGAAGCCAGTTCCTCGAACATTTAGAGAAGGATCACGGAACTATCGTGGCGGCTACGTACAAGGAGGAGTACAAGGTGAGCATCGGCAAAGGGTAATTTCCTAGTAACTAATCAATCTGGGGGTTGACCAAGATTGCCGCAAAGGACCTCGAGGCCAGAGGGATTCGCTTCTTCGGTAAGCTTCCTGTCAGGAAAGCAATGAATTCTGGTAATTTTCAAAGCCAAAGACATCAGCAGCGCACGGAAGATGTCTAGTCGACCGTTGCTCAATGGTCAGTATGAACACCAGGCGTTGATGACGGGAGCGAAGCTAGGAGCCAGGGCGAAGTTGGCTTCGGAGATGGACTCACTCTGCAGATCTTCAAACGGGCCGTCCAGGATTCGAAGGTGGGAAGTCCCCTTCCTGGGTATAAGTTGGGTGTGACAATTGATTATCACTAATTTAGCTCAAGCTTGTGCCAACTTTCGGTCAGTGGTGGAGTCAGGACAAGGAGACAAATGTGAGTGCCGAGCTGCTGAAGCGAAAGAGAAAGTCGGATAACGAGGCCGATCCAGACGAGTTGGGAGATGAGTCACAAGAGATCGTTGATGCGCTGCGCAGTGATCCCGAATTCCGACGGCTGGCATTGAAGCTCAAGCGGAAGGGGCGAGCAAGCTTGATAGCGGAGGAGGAAGGTGATACATTGCTGAACACACTGCTTTCTGGGACTGTTTATAATTTGGTCTTTTTCAGCACTGGCAGCCGGAGTAGGATCAGATGATGAGTTTCTCGACACCACATTCCATCAAACCAGCAGTGAGGACAGCGACTACGCCGAAGACATCGAAGAGGTAATCACGCCCCCTGAAGCGAGTGGAGGTACCAAGAGGCGAGCCAATTCACCCGACGAGACTCCAATGCCGAGCAAGCGACCGAGGGACGACGACGAGCACCAGAAGAAATTCGACCAGCTGATGGAGAAGTGCGATAGGATGGTGTCCAAAAAGAAAGGATATTGACTATCCGTGCTTGCCTGTATGACTGGTGTAAGTGGGTGAATTAAGCTGGATTGATAAACAACTTAAACAACGCTGCATCTTTTGCCGTAAGACAGCCTCGGCCTCCCATTAATTACTTCGCCGGATGGACCCACCTTGTGCTCCCTCTTGTTGATATTCATCATGACGAACGTGACATCCAAGATCACTGGAACATGATGATAGTTCGGTACTTATCCTTTATCGGGGCGCCACCAATTTATACATCATGGGTAGTTAAATTTGTTTTTCACGTACTCTTGGAAACATACCAAATAATTTGGAAGTAAATGCTTGTACAGTAGCTGCTGCGTGTTTGTCAATCTAAGGAATCCAGCGAATCCATAATCTTAACTTGACAGCGGAATTGGTGTGGAGGATAACACTGGAGAAGAGAAGGTGCGGCCTAACGTCACTTTAAGTACCGGTAGTTGTTCACTACTGTGATGCATTTAAGGATCTTCTACGAAAGGGCAGCAAGATGAGCACGAACAAGAGGGGATATCGTAGAAGCTAAACGCGTAACGGGAAGCGTTATAGAGGCAGGTAGCAAAGTCGTCAACTCTTTCGTACTCACCTTCGGTCGGGGGTGTCTCTAGCGTGGACGTTGGCGAGAAGCGGGTCCAGAACGATCCACGTGACGGCGGCGTCCATTGGGGTAGCGCTGAAATCTGTATGAACATTAGATGCTTTATGCATGTATAGACTTAAAGGTTACTTACGTCAGTCGACAGAACGAATATTCCTCCTTGAATCGCAGCTGCATCCTGGACCGAGTCGTAGAGCATCATCAGCACCTCTGCAGGACTTGGGTAGTCGGATCCGTCCACGGTGACCTTGGGGTAGTCCATTGTGTAAGGGATAGCGAGTATCTTGAGCAAGTGACGAGAGACGTAGTGAAGACAGAAGGGTACGTTGAGTTAAGACGCAAAGTCCGAAACAAGCCGAAAAAGCTGGCGTAAATTTCAAAACTGCGCCAGCCGTCACGTCACTTTTAAAATCCCTTTGTCCCTGGCGGGGTTTGAACTCTGCGGCTATTGAAAATTAAAATTGAAGTCATGATTTATATTTAAATATAGAAATATATACCAACAGTTAAATTATTGATGTAACACCAGTGGTGGGGAAAGAATGGGGATGGGAAGTGGCCATCTATCTTGCCCTTCCCCTACTCTCCCCTTGCACAAATGCAATAAATCTTCATCAAACCTGCCTCGGTTCGGAAGTTAGTTAGTCAGAGAGCGGGAGGAGTGAAGGGGAAGGGGCAGTGCTCATGCACGGAACGGAATAATGGGAACTGTGGATGGGGGCGTTTTGGACAACGCTCAGTCCAAAATGGGCAAATAGACGCCTAGTATTCGAAGCCACTCGCATGGAAATTAGGCTGGATTAGGGAGGTTGGGTGGGGTGGGTAAGGATGGCTAAGCCGCAGGGTTCGGCCAGCAAAAGCAAAATTGGAGTGTTTGACCAGTTGACCAACCTCCATTGAGAGCCATTGCGTTCTATCCTGCAGGGGAGAGGGCCCACACTCTTTGTTTTCCCCTCTTATTACCCTCCATTTAAGCGTCATCATTAGCCCGATCCCTCCTTACACATTAGCAAACAATGCGGATGCGAATGTGCGAGGTGGTGTGGGATTACGGGAGGGAAATGGCACCGAGTCACTAAAAATAGTGGTCAAAGTACCCACGTTGAATTGTAGTCCCCGTAGACCACGTCCTCCTCGCCTGCAGGCTCGATGAACAAATCGTCGTAGGGTTTAGGCGACATGGATCTGCCACTCGAGGGGTTGAGGCTGGTATCGCTACTTGCGGAGTTGTTTAGCCTCCCATGCGGAGCGGAATGCCTCCTTCTCCTCTCTCCACCACTGACCAGCTGATCGGAATCTGGAATTGACGAGCGCGAGATTAGAGTCGTAGTTAGTCAGTAGTAAATGCACTATTTGAGCTTGTGGTGGTACAACCCTGTCCAGTGCGGTGAAATTAGTCACTGCGAGGGTTGCGAGTTTGATTAGCAATCTTGTACGTGACTGAGGGGGTGGACGAAGAGCTTGAAGTGCGGTGAACACTCGAGATGTTTAGCAGGAAGGCTCCACTCGAGCCCCGCCGTTGACACACGAAATTATTTAGGGGGAAGCATTGGGGGCACGATTCGAACTTTCGTCGAGCTCAAGTGGCTTGGCCAGCAAACTAGCACAGAAGTCGCCATGACGGTACAACGGGCTTTTGCTTAATGCGTATTATTGCCAATAGGGGATGGTGGTCGATACACGGTGTACTGCATGTGTGTGCGAAGTTGTTGTCATGACTAATCATTATCGAATTTGCTTAACCTCAACCTCACCCTGGCCATGCTCTTTATGCATTCAAGAAGGGGAAAAGACAATAGCTAGGCTGCAGATGGTGGTGGCTATTCTCTATTATCTACTCAACGAGGAACATGAGTAGTGGTCCGAAGATGGAAGTGAGGCTGATTTGCAGAAAGAGAGTTAAGGCCGCCGTGGATAATAAGACTTTCCCACCTCTGAAAGAAATGAAGAAAATGGCAAGTGCGTGTAAGCTTCGCGCTGAATTGAACTCAAATAGACTTTAGGGCTAGATGAAATCGAATTAGGAAAATTGCCAGTTTGCGGGAAACGAATTCATTCGATTAAGAACTGTGATCAAGGCTAAAGTGAGATACAGGAAACTCATGATGATGTTGAGTTGTGGATGGTGGTGAAATTATTCCTCAAGAGATGGCTCTGCTATGAATCGAAAAACGTACTTTATCTATGTCTATCATCCCTAAAATAGCAGTGAGGCCATAATGTTGGGCTCGCCACATTCACGCAAAAACCCCCGCTGATGATAATTAGCCGGATTGATTTTCACTGAGGCACACTCAGTCTCTAGCTCCCTCTCATCTAGACACCCACCCCTTCCAGTGGCCAGCACCTAATCAAAATCCCCAGGAGAGCGGAGTATGTGTGAATGTTTTCATTAATAACCGCCACAGCTAGCTACTTCAGCCAGCAGCGCGGGTCTGGATTCGAAGTTGACAGGGGACAGGATAGTAGAGTCTAAGGATGTTTCCTTTAGGGCATCGGATGGCACGGGAAATTCATCTCGGTGGAAGGATGATGGGTAGAACTGACAGAGAAGTGGGTAAATGTCTTAGAATCTACGTATTGTCTACGTAAGCTTGACTAGTGAACCACTGGCTGGATAGTGTTTTTCTTATCCAGCCCACGTTGTTGCTCGGAATTAAGGAATGCTAAAAATCTAGCTGTAAGCGATACTCTGAGCTTCAGCAACACAGGTCGGCTTCTACTTTGATCTCAAGGCTTTTCCAACCTTGTGAGAGTGGCCCTAGCTAGGCGTGCCATTGAGGGTCGTGAGGGATTACGAGAGATGGACTCCATCGCTAGAAGTAAACAAAAATGGCTCTGGCCGCATCTAACCCTCATTAATGGTGGGTTGTATGAGAGCAGGCAGATAGCACTGGTGAAATCCTCAAGTAATTGAAATTGGTGGGAGTCGCAATTCTATCAGTCATAACCTGTCAGTTGTCTCCACGCACACACTCAATAAATCATAGTTCTCAACAATTTCCTTATACCTCGCCGGCTTGTCTGATAGCTGTCAAGCCAACTAACCACTTATCTTTCTTTCAGCCCCTCCTAATCTCTCTTCCTTCACACACTAGTTGCACACTAGGACAAATCGCTCGGATGGAAAGCTTGTTATTGGGCAATGCAAGATCAAGATCGACTTACCGCAACCTCCACGAAGAGTTTAAGGCAATATGCACTGGCATGTAACGAGGATTCTAACGCACAGTCTAGAATTTACTTCAGACGCAAGGGGTAGTTTGTGGGAATGGGGACTCGATCGTTCCAAAATGCCCAAACAGAAGGCATTTTCCCTTCATTTGTTTGTGTTTACGCAGAAATGAAAGGGCCTGCGATGGTTGAGCGGCATCTCAGTAACTAGTTCATTCATCAGTACTAAGGACACCACTACAGATTTCAATCAGAGTCGACACTATCTAAGGCTGCGGGCATTCCAAGGCAGAACACTGCTAAAAGGAAAATGGGAAGGGGTAATGGACATTTTCGCAACATTGCCCTACTCCTCTTCCTGCCCATCCGGTCACAAGCTTCTCACTCCCATCCTGGACCATTCTTTTACAGGCCATGTTTCAAACAGCAATAGGAGGAGACGCCTGCCTCAAT
>Ga0157374_10005209_pt1 | contig 10900 bp, 8 predicted proteins | sample M25metaG_FD_115308 | JGI IMG/M metagenome (GOLD analysis project Ga0157374, IMG submission 115308) | Miscanthus rhizosphere microbial communities from Kellogg Biological Station, Michigan, USA - M2-5 metaG | ecosystem: Host-associated > Plants > Roots > Rhizosphere > Soil | place: USA: Michigan... | reverse complement strand
CGCCGAAAGTGCCGCTGCTGCCCGTACTGCCGGCAAATGTTGTCACCCCGTAAGTTTCGGGCGACACAGGGCCACCAGTATTTATCGGCACTAATGGTTGGATAGGGATGTTTGCCGTATAAACATTTGACACAGGCGTATAAATGATGTGCGGCGGTTGTAGTACGACTGCTGCATTACTCACGGTTATGGTGATGGTCGTCGAGTTGAAGCCGCCCGAGTTAAATGCAGTAACGGTATAGTCGGTGGTGGGATACGAGGTATTTGGCGTGCCGCTTATAGTGCCTGTTGTGGCATCGAATGTGAGGCCGGGCGGCAGCGGTTTGTCAATACTATAGCCGCTGAGGGTTATTTTCCTGATCAGGTTATTACCTGAGTCGACGATAAACACGTCACCTGCACTGTTCATTACAATGCCCCTTGGCGCGTTGAACCCGGCCGCCGTACCCACGCCGCCATTAGCCCCTCCTGTAATATTGCCCGCAATGGTGATAACTTTGCCGGCAACGGTGATCTCTTTGATAAGATTGTGCCCCGAATCAGTTATATATAAATTGCCCGCCTGGTCCATAGTGATGAACTGCGGAAATTGAAAGCCGGCAGCCGTACCGGATGCGATAACGCTCACAACGCCGGCGGGACTTATCTTGTTCACAAGGTTTCCATCCTGTTCAACTTCGTACAGGTTGCCCTGGCCATCTACAACCATACCTGTAGGATGATTTAATCCATTAACAACGGTAGTAGCCGTTCCGGCGGGCGTTATTTTCAGGATGGACCCATTGCCGGTATTGGCAACATACAAATTGCCTGTATTATCGATAGCTATGCCCGAAGGGGAACTGAAGACCGCGCCGCTTCCGGCAATGCTGGTCCTGTCGGCGAATACGGTAACATTTCCTGCAACATCTATTTTCCAAACCGCGTTGGCAAACGGATCGGCGGCATACAGGTTGCCATTATTATCTGCAACAATGCCATAAGGACTGAAGCCGGCAGGAGGAGTGGCAAAATTAAGCGAGAGCCTGGTTACAGTACCCCCTGTGTTAACCTTCAAAATAGATTTATTGTCGCCGCCGGTTACATACAGGTTGCCGGATTTATCGATAGTGGCCCCGATCGGGAAGTTGAAATATTCATCTGCCCCCTGGCCATTTGCTGATCCGTTTTTGCCGTTACCGGCAAAAGTAGTAACAAGGCCGTAGGTATTGGCCGGTACATCGCCTCCTTTGTTGGTTGGAGTAATCGGTGCGATAGGGGTGCCTGTGGTATAACGTTGCGGTGTCGGGTACGAGATCTGCGGCGCCTGTGCAAACGATATTTCGTAACCGAACAGGATCAGGATTGCAGCAGCAAGGTATATCTTATACACAAACCGAAAGACCATATCAGCGCAAAGGGGTTTATAGCGGGTTTTAAAATTACGAATAATTTTTTGATTAAGTTGCTTGAAAATAAGCCATTAACACCTTATTGGCAAGGATTTGCCACTATACGGAAGAAAGTAAAATGTGCCGGAATAATGGCCGTGCTGTCTTTAAAGCCTTTGATGGCAAATATGCCTATGTATTTAGGTTGAATATCCAGGTCCCGGCTTATTACCTCGGTGAATGCCGCATTAACCGTTATGCCGCCTGAATACAGGAAGCGAAAATGCTTGCCTTGTTTTTCTATTCTTAACGCCGAATTTTGAAGCATTTTTGCGCGTACCGGATTATTGCCTATGCTGTCGAGGTAGATGATTGGCTTATGGGCTATTTCTTCAGGTTTGCTGAACCCGCTTCCACCGGATGTGATAGCTTGCACCAGCACTTCCCTTGGTTTCTTAAAGCCACCGAAGAAATCGTTATAGGCTATCGAGAGACGGGCGCTTTTTCCGCTCAAGGTAGTATCTTCCAGCAAAAGGATTCCTGCTTGCTGCCATTCCTGTTGAGGTATAAAGTCTGAAAGATGCAGTTCGGCCGTAAAACAATCGTAAGGTATGGCCCGCAGGAGTAAGTTTTTGATCTGCTGTTTGTTCGAAGGATCCGGCCAGTTATCACCCTTAAGCGTATATAGCGTAAGTGATCCCTTTGGGGTCGAATTTTGCCGCCAATAAGTGTCGTCTTTGTCTTTGACCGACCATCCTTTTTCTGTCAACGAGGCTTCAGATACGTGGTCGAATTTATCGGTAAATTCCAGCTCTTTTTCCGGCGGTAACCGAAGCCGGAAAACAAACATGATCAAAACAGCCAATATGCCCAAAACCATCAGGATCACCGAGCGGTGTTTCCAGGCCGAAACCTGAAGCCCTGTTTTCACAAATTTTTCCCTGTAAAGGAACCAATAAGGATAATGGCCTTCATTATCCTTCCGCTGTATCTCGGTACTGTAAGGAGCGCCAAGCGCGTAACGTGCCAGGGTATCCAAAGTAGCGATGGAAGGGTTCTCAGGCTTGGCTGTTCTATCTCCGTTAACGAAGAACGAGTAATTCTTCACGCTTTTCCAGCCGATCGTCAGCCCGGTGATCTCGAACACCTGGTTGCAGAAAAGTTTGCTCTCGGCCTCCGTGAGCGGGTTTTTCAACTGATGGGCAAAGCATTTCAGATAAGCATCTTTAAATAAAGCGATAAATACCTGTTGGTCCGGGTCGGTCATAATAAGGGTATACTTTCCTGTTTAAGATGCTGTTTGCAGATTTACGTTACAATTCCGCTGCATTTACGCGCTGCAATTTTTTCGCTAAAGATATTTACAAAAGCTGAAAGGAAATGGTTTCCGCGCTCGCTCACTAAATTTTTTGGTATGAAATATCTTATGATCATTTGTTCGCTTTTACTTACTTCGGTTGCCTCTGCCCAAATACTGCAATTGCATTTCGACCCAAGGCATACGCTTGATCCTTCGCGCAATCCTGAAAACTTCCCCACCATTTACTTTGAATATTATCGCCAGGCGAAGGATACCTCGGGCGCTTTCTTTATGAAGACCGAAGCCGATATGCAGGGCGCCGGTCACAATATTGGCAAATTTTATACTCAGTTATCACAGTCGTTTCGTTTTTGGAAGCCTAAGGTTTATGCGCAGGTACAATATAGCGGCGGCATGGGTATCGCCGAGCCAGGTTCGTATGGTTACTATATCACGAACGCGTTCTCAGCGGGAATAGTTTATCCGTTCCGGTGGAAGGGCGCATGGTTCAGCACTTCGATATTATACACTTATAACGCTTTCAGAAAGCCCAGTAACGATGTGATGTATTCGCTGTATTGGGGAAAGGGTTTCTGGAATTATAAGATTGAGTTAAGCGGCGATATTGAAGTATATACCCTGAACAAAAACCTGGGCGATGTATATACCGCCAGCCTTCACGGCAAATGGATAGCTGTTTTTGGTGAACCCCAGGTTTGGTTCAGGGTGCATAACGGGTTTTCATTAGGCTCAAAGATCAACCTGTACTATCATGTGCTTAATGACCAGAATTTGCTACAGATTTATCCCACTATAGCCGCCCGGTTCAAGTTCAATTAGCACTGAGCGGGCTTGGCATGCTATTGGCATAATACTCAGTATCTACTGAAGAACTAATTTTTACTGTTATGAAAAAGCACATTTTAAGGCTGATTGCCGTGCTGATCTTAGGATCGGCCCTATCAAGCTGCACGGTTGAATACCGTGAACGTCACCATCATATGAATCATGATCACGACCATCATGATCACGATCACGACTATCGGGGTTATTGATAAATAATAACCTGGTTATACTTATAAAAGAGTCCCGCATTTTGCGGGACTCTTTTGTTTTTATCACTTGTTTCTTGTCACCAGCACCCAGTCTACCAGTACTTTTGCTTTCCCGGCTTTGATCTTATCTACGGTAGCTTGCGATATGCCGAAATAGGGTTTATTGATCTTATTGACGCCATTGGGATAGCCGCCGCCAAGCGCGAAGTTAAGGATGATGAACTTGGGATTATCAAATGCCCAGCGGCCGTATTTTTCAACCATCGCTCTGGTAACGGTGTAGGTTATCCTGCCATCGGTTTTGAAAACCAGCTTATCAGGCGTCCAGTCTACCGAATAAATGTGCCATTGGTCCACCGTGCTTTTATTAGGCAGGGCATAACGGTAAGCTAAGGGCGTATTGCCAAAATATTTTGGCCCGTGCAAGGCATTGCTTATCCAGCTGGAATCGCCTACGGTTTCCATCATGTCTATCTCGCCGCAATCGGGCCAGTTGCCTTCACCCAGCGCCCAGAAAGCAGGCCATAAACCCGCACCGGATGCCATCTTCATGCGGCAGGAAGCGGTGCCATAAGTAAACTCCATTTTCTTTTCAGTGTTGAGCCTGGCCGAAAGGAAATCATACTTATTATTTTCCTTGCTCGTGTATCCAGGGTGATAAACAGCCTTGATCACCAACGCACCGTTCTTAGCACCTTCGGCGGCTTTTCCATGGACAAAATAAAACACCGACGACGAATCGACATAAGCCTGTTGCTCGTCATTGTTGGTGTGACCGGTCACCTCTACGTTCCATCTGCTGCGGTTGAGTTTTGATCCGTTAAAGTCGTCAAAAAAAACCGTGTCGTGCTTAGCCTGGGCAAAGCATACAGTCGTTGCAAACAGCGTGCAAAGGGTTGATAATGTTTTTCTCATGATCTTTTAAATTGGACGGGGCTGCGGCAGCAACTCTAATTAAAAGATAATTATAGCGCTTTGTAACGTTATTTCACAATATAACTGAAATATAGCTTTACCTGGTTGCGGTTGTAAAGGGTCCATACAGCGCTTACCGGGTACCCATCCGGGTTGTACGCATATTTATAGGGCTCGCCATTCCAACTGGCTACGTTATTGACCAGAGTGCTTGGACTATCGATGAACAAAATATATTGCACAAACAAATTGTTGGCCGGCGACATTTGCGAGAATGGGTTCTTCATGCTGTCGTAAGCAAAGGCATTCTCATCGGCGAAATTATAGGAACCATCGGCGTTATAACCCTGGGTTGTTCCCACATTCCCGTTGGAATCATAAGTAAACGATGTTTTGCCCGAATGTCTCGAGTCGATCTCGGTAACCTGGTGCTTGTCATTAAAAACAAATGCCGCGGTATCGGCAATGTGCACCGGGCCGTAGAAATAATAACCCACATCATTACCATTGTAAAAGAAGTCGTATTCGATGATAAGCCCGCCGCCGGCGTTGTATTTTTTAGCGGTGGCAACCCGGTTCTGGCTGTCATAGGTCACCTTGAAAGTCACTTTGCTTGCCCCGCTGAAATCGGAAATGCTAACCGGGCGGTACTGGTCATCGTAGCTGTAAGTGGCCGTGTCAATGGGGCCGCCATAACTGCTTTTGTCCGTTATCTGCTGGTATACCAGGTAAGTTTTTTTGATTTTTTTGTTGTCCTTTTTGCAGGCGGCCACAAGGCACAATAGCAGCGCCGTGCCGAATATCATCAGCTTTTTCATCCTGTATTTTTTGTACCCGGTTCGGCAGCAACGGAAAACATGGAAAAGGTACTAAATAATTCGTTATCAAAAAACTGTTTTTACATTTTAATTACGCCCGCTTCTATAAATTGCGTGTTTACAAGCTGAATTTATTATGCACCGGGGCGGCTTTCTAACCTTCTTTTTTATCCTCGCCGGCATTAGCCTGCTGTTGGATTGGTATGTTTACAGCGGCCTGCGCACCCTGATCACCGGCTGGCCCTCGAAACGACGGAGGCGGATAGTGCTTTGGGGTTACCTGGTTATTTCACTGGGTGTTACCATCACATTTGTTATTGGCATCGGCAGTTTCAGTACCGCTAATGGTATGCGGCCCTTTCACGAGTGGATATTGAGCTTGTTCCTCACCATCCTGATCACCAAAATATTCTTTTCGCTCATTTTGCTCATAGGCGATATCGGCCGTTTGTTTTATGGAGCAGGGAATAGCCTGATCAATAAGAGCAAAAAGGAAAGCGAACCTTTCTTCCCGGCGCGGCGCAAATTCATCAGCGAGGCGGCGATACTGGTAGCTGCTGTACCCTTGTCAGGCTTTTTGTACGCCATGTTTTTCGGGAAGTACGATTACAGGGTATTTAAAGAGACTTTATATTTTGACGACCTGCCCGAGGCATTCGACGGTTTTACCATCACGCAGATATCCGATATCCATTCAGGCAGCTTTGATAATAAAGCAGCAGTACAGAAGGGCATCGACCTGGCCAAAAAGCAAAACAGCGACCTGTTTGTCTTCACCGGGGACCTGGTGAACAACGCTGCCTGGGAAATAGAGCCTTATATCGAAATGTTCGGCCAGCTGAAAGCGCCCTTTGGCCAGTTTTCTATTTTGGGGAACCATGATTACGGCGATTATATCAAATGGGATAGCGAACAGGCCAAGGCTGAAAACCTGGACAAACTGAAAGATCAGCACAGAAAGTTAGGCTACCGCCTGATGCTGGATGAAAACCTGGAACTGGAAAGGAATGGTCAGAAGATCAGCCTCATCGGCGTGCAAAACTGGGGCAGGGGATTTGTGCAGGTTGGCGACCTGGATAAAGCCATGAAGGGCGTAGATCCCAATGCTTTCAAAATATTGCTTTCGCACGACCCCACGCATTGGGAAGAAAAGGTGCGCTATAATCCTACCAGGATACACCTCACACTATCGGGGCATACCCACGGCGCGCAATTCGGTGTTGAAACCGCTAAGCTGCGCTGGAGCCCCGTGAAATACCGCTACTATGACTGGGCCGGCCCGGCAGAAGTGAACGGCCGGAAACTATACGTAAACCGAGGCTTCGGCTTCCTCGCTTTTTCAGGAAGACTGGGCATTTGGCCTGAGGTAACGGTGATTACGCTGAAAAGAAAGGTGTAAGGGCTTATTGAATTTATTCGATCACAAATTAAACTAAGCTCTCGCAGCAACCAAGTTATTCACCTTACCCACCAGCTCATCAAAGCCGAAAGGTTTGGCGATCACATCGTCGCAGCCGAGCTTATTGTAATCGATACCTTTATGAAAATAGGTGGATGACAGGATCACCGGCACCTCGTGAAATTGCGGGTGCCATTTGATCTGGCGGCATATCTCGGCACTTTTCTGGCCGCTCAGTTTATAATCTAAAATAAACAGGTCGGGGCGGAATATCTTGGCTATTTCGATCAGGTTCTGGCCATCGGAAGTAACCAGTACCTGGTATTTTTCATAGGATAAGGTTTCTTCTACAACGTTCAGTACATCCTGGTTATCGTCTAATACTAAAATGCGGTTTAACATAATTGCTGTTGTTTTTTGTTATTAATCGGGGTTTGTTGTGTAGAAATTCTCGATAGTGCGTCCGTGTTGTTTAATGTTAAACCATTGTATATACGACATATAAACGCACGGGAAGTTTAAAGTATTTTAATTTGACCTGTTAAAATTTGTTAATGGCAATAGGCTGACACTGCCCGTGGAAAATTTATCTTTGCTGCCTGGGTTATGGCGCGGCAAACTAATTTCACTTCGTTCTACTTATTGGCTATCCTCATCTGCATTGGTATTGGTGTGGAGACCAAGGACAAATACATCGGCATACTGCTGGCAATAGCTGCTGTGCTGTGGCTGGCGGGTATACAGGCCAAACGAAACCGCAAAAACGGGTACTGATGCAGCTCGACCCAAACAATCCCGTAGTACTGCTGTGTGTTAAGGGTATGGATGCCGAAGGCAGCGCCGATTATGACGAAGCCCACCGTCTTTTCCAGCAAGCCTGGGATATCGCTGCTAACGACATGGAGGCCTCCACCGCCGCGCACTATTTAGCACGTAATCAAAAGGAGCCTGAAGATAAGCTCAAATGGAACCTCGAGGCGCTGCACCGCGCGCACCTGGTAAAAGAGGACGGTATTAATGGCTATTATCCATCCTTGTACCTGAACGTCGCCAAGTCATATGAAGATTTGGGCGATCTTAAAACAGCCACACATTACTACCAGCAGGCCGCCGAAAGCTGCAAAGCCATTCCTGATAGCCCTTATGTTGATATGATACGTTCGGGCATCAACGCTGGATTAAAAAGAGTGGGCGTGAAAGACTGATCATAAATTAAAGGCTTTCTTTTCCGATAATGATTTGTTCAGCCTCAGCCCAGGTGTATGATTTACTTTGGCCGGCGATATGAAGCTTATGCTCTTGATCTAACAAAGCCAGTTGTTCCTCTATCAATATAAACGCACTGTTCTTGACTGTTTCATTTTCCGAAAAGTTCTTTATGTTTTTTGATCGCATCATGTTCAAATATAAGAAGACTTAAGTCCCGTAGGGACTTCTGGTTGGTAGAAAAATGAAAAGACACGAGGCGTTCCGATAGGAACGCTTGGTGAAATGGACGCTAAGTGCTACCAACGAAATGTGCCTGACGGCACATGCCGAATTAACGGTCGCAGACTTCCTGCGAATAGTTAAATAGTGTTAAAAGATGTTAAACCCAGCCCGGTGAGCATCAGTTACTTATCAAAAGCATGGATATTTAGGTAATGATTCAACATTTACGTTAAAACCATGTACTACAAAAAAACCAACAACCTGCTCGGCTGGCTTTGCTTCCTTATCGCTGCCGTCGTCTACATCCTTACGCTCGAGCCATCCGTAAGCTTTTGGGATTGCGGCGAATTTATCGCCTGCGCCTACCGTTTGCAGGTATCGCACCAACCCGGTTACCCCATGTTCGCCATGATCTGTAAAGTGTTCTCGCTGCTTTCATTGGGCAATACCGCTAAAGTGGCCTACTTTACCAACATGGCTTGTGCGCTGGCCAGTGCGGCTACGGTGATGTTCCTTTACTGGACCATCGTACTTGTCGCCCGGAAGATGATGCTGCGCAGGGGCGAGATCACCGCGCAAAAACAGGTTTTGATATTTGGTGCAGGCGTTGTTGGTGCGTTGTCTTTAGCTTTTAGCGATACTTTCTGGTTCTCATCCGAAGAAACCATTGTATTTGCTATGTCGGCGTTATGCACGTCTACTGTGTTCTGGGCAATACTGAAATGGGATGCCCGCGCCGACGAGCCTGGTGCTGATAAATGGATCGTTTTCATCGCCTACATGGTTGGCCTTTCGATAGGTATCCACCTGCTCAATTTGCTGACCATTCCCGCTGTGGTTTTGGTATTCTATTTTCGCAGGCACAAAAAGATCAATATCAAAAGCGGCGTTATCGCTTTCCTGATCGCTATAGCCATATTGTTATTTGTACAGGTAGGGGTAAGGGGTTATACAGTCATGTTCGCCGCTTATACCGATCTGTTCTTTATTAATTCGCTTGGCCTGGGTTTTGGCAGCGGGGCTATTGTATTCTTCCTGCTGCTGGTCGGCGCTCTGATATTCGGTATCCGGTACAGCATCCGTAAAGGCAAACCGATGCTTAACCTGGCATTTTTGTGCTTGGCTTTTTTGTATTTCGGCTATGGCTCGTTTGTTTATATACCTATTCGGGCCACGGCTAATACCGACCTGAACAACTGGAAACCCGATAATGCGTTCTCGCTTTACGGCTATTTGAACCGTATTCAGTACCCGATACCTCCCCTGGTTAACGGCCCGTATTTCGACGCAAAAGTAATTGATCAAAAAGAAAGCAGCCCTTTTTACCAAAAACAACACGGCAAATATGTGGTCGCCGGTCACCAGCTTACCGAAGAATATGATCATACCACATTGCTGCCGCGCATTTTCAGTCAAACTGAAAGCGATCCGCAATTTTATCGCCAGTGGCTGCAGATGGGGCAAAACGATGCGCCTACCTTCAGCGACAATCTGAAATATATGTTCAGCTGGCAGGTATGGCAGATGTATTTCCGCTATTTCCTGTGGAACTTTGCAGGGCGCTATAATCAGCAGGACGGTCAGCAGCAAATGGGCGGTTATCACGGCTATGTCGACGGCGACTGGACTACCGGTATATTCGACCATTACAAACATTTGCCGCAATCGGTACTGAAGGATAATTCCTATACGCCATTATATGCTTTGCCTTTAGCGCTTGGGCTCATCGGTTTATTTTTTCACTATAAACACGCCAAACGCGACGCGCTGATCATCGGCCTCCTTTGGCTGTTTACAGGCTTAGCTATTGTATTTTATGTGAACCAGGCCTTGCAGCCGCGGGAGCGGGACTATTCCTACGTTGGCTCGTTCTACGCCTTTGCGATATGGATAGGGCTGGGAGTAATGGCTATCGCCGAGTTTGTACAGCGTAAGGTGAATGCTAAGACGGCTACTTATGCCACTATCGGCCTTTGTTTGCTGGTAGCGCCTGTGCTGATGATGAAACAGGAATGGAACGCGCACGACCGTTCCAGTAAAATGACGCCGCATGATATGGCCTACAACTACCTGATGTCGTGTCCGAAGAATGCCATTTTGTTTACCGGCGCTGACAATGATACCTACTCGCTTTGGTACGACCAGGAAGTAGAAGGCATCAGGCCCGATGTGCGCATCGTGATCAATACCCTGTTCAGCGGCGACTGGTATATCCACCAGCATCAGCAATTGCATATGAACCAATCGGACCCGCTGCCCATCACCATGCCGTACGATAAGTACATGCAGGGCACGCGCGACTTTATCCCTTACAGCGATGCGAAGATCCCGGATTCGGTTGAGTTGAAGGATGTGTTTGATTTTATCACCTCAGACGATAACCAGGCCAAGGTGCAATTGCAGGATGGCGAGTGGGTGAACTACCTGCCGACCAAAAACTTTAAAATGAGTATCAATGCGGATGAGATCGTGAAGAATGGTGTCGTTCGCCCCGAGGATCGCGGCCGCATTACCGATAGTATGAAGTGGAAATTTGACGGAAGCTACATTGGCAAAGATAACCTGGCGCTGATGGATGTCCTGGTGCACAACCAGTGGAAAAGGCCTATCTG
>Ga0157374_10005206_pt1 | contig 10904 bp, 9 predicted proteins | sample M25metaG_FD_115308 | JGI IMG/M metagenome (GOLD analysis project Ga0157374, IMG submission 115308) | Miscanthus rhizosphere microbial communities from Kellogg Biological Station, Michigan, USA - M2-5 metaG | ecosystem: Host-associated > Plants > Roots > Rhizosphere > Soil | place: USA: Michigan... | reverse complement strand
TTCCGCCGAAAGGCCTTGTGGAAACGATTTGAGCTTTGAGAGCAAAAGGTAAGGCTTTAGAGGCAGAACACATCAGGCGATTTTGTAGCATTCCGATTGTAGCTTTGATGATTTTCACCAAACCTGTGGCGTCCCTGGTGTTGTGCGGTTTTAAGCTCCACCAGTTAGCATGAACTGAGCGCATTCGCCTGTTCGCAAGAGTTGACATTTCCGGCTATCGAGACAGGCCTCCATAAACAACAGCAGCAGCCTACGAAAATTCGCTGGACCCTAGCCGATTCCTCAGTAGGAACCTTGTTGTTCCCAGAGACCTTCGCGGCGTCCGATTTTTGCGCCGAAACGGGTGCGCTTCTTGCCGCGGTTGATTTCCATCGGAGTAACCTGTTGAGCCTCTGTCTGCTTAACCCCTTGCTTGCGTCAATACAGCGACCAAGTGTTGGCTGCGTTCGACGGCGGAGCGTCGTTCACTATCGACAGAGGGGTTGCCCCGCTTGCTCAAGCCTGTCACGGAAGACTCCAATCCGGACAGAAGAAGTTGCCTTCGAGGGCTACAATTAGACCCGCTCGTCAGAAAAAATATGGTTACGCGCCAACCTTCCGCGAAATGCAACGGGCCACTCGTGCAGGAAATTGCGCGCGCTGCTTTCTCCCGAAATCCCATCGTTCCCGAAGCACTCGAATTGATTTTCCATAACGCAGCAGAGAGCTTGTCGTTTCGTGATTTGCAGATTCACCCTTTCATTGCGGCACATCGCAACCTTGCACGCGAGGAACCTTTTCTGTTGCCTAAGGAACGATTCGGAGGGATCCAAGACGTTGCGCTGGTTCCTTTGGTTCGCCATGTTGTAGATGAGGCTCTTCAAGCTTGCGCTCGCGGGAGTCCACACCTTTTGGAGTATGTGGGGAAATCTCCAATTTCCCCATACGGAAGCATGGGCCTGAGCGTCAGCCGCTGGGGGCAGGTAGATTGGGATTACATACGCGATCTGGATTGGCGAATCTTTTTGCCTCCTGAGATCGGCCATCTTTCCGGCTTCAAATCAGAACTAGAGCGGAACCTGACGCAAGAACTCCACAAATACAAGCTCTATCCGCTGTTGTTTGGAAAGGATGCGCAAGGAATCCCCCAAGTGCAACTCCGCGACAAGTGGACTGCGCTCGTCCACGGTTTTCACTTCTTTTTGATAGGTATGAAGCCCGGATTTCTCCGGGGAAATATTCATCATGATGGCGGCTACTCTCCCCACTTCGCCTATTTTCCTGAAGGCTCTCTGGATGAACACTTGGAATCCGCCAATCTGCAGTGGTCTGAGCTGATCGCACAGCTGCGAGACGACTACATCGAGATGTTCAACCAACTGAGCTTCAATATCTTCGGTGAGAATACCGGCAAAGACCGTCTGTATAAGACACGCGACTGGTACCTGCACAAAGCATTCAAGTGGTATGCCGCATTGGCACGGGCGCGAGGGCTCTCGGCACTTGAAGAAGATCTTCTTTATCAATATGAACATTTTCAAGGCTCAGTGGCGGAGCTTTCCTATCTGGCGAGATATCGATACTACGCCCTCATGGCTCCCACCCGGCCACGCCTAGATGACGTTGATCGTGATCTAGCCCGCGCCGCAAGCATCGCGTATGCGCGGGCGAGAAACTCCCAGGATCCCTTGGTCGGGCAACAGGTCAGCGCAGACGGCGCCGACATCATACTTTTGGAAACCGTTCCCGAGAATTACGTAGTGGCGGCGCGGAAACTTCTCGAGCAAGTTGAATCCTCCGTACCGGGTCATTTGAGGCGTTCCCCGGTAACAGAGGGGAGTCGTTTCGCGGACAATCTTCCTGCACCTTCCAGCGTGCACCTCGAGGGTCACGGGCAAGCTGCCTTAATATCCGCCGAATGGTCAACGGTCTTTTGTGAGTCTTATGTCCGCCGCGTCATGAAAAAGGCCAGAGAAGAAAGGAGGTTCATCGCGGAGCAAGACATCCGCCAGGCCCTCGTGGTGCTGCTCGCCTCTCTTCTCTGGCCGGCGTTGCAACTCCCCGCCGTTTCCAGCGGCCCGGTCACCAATTGAACCGCTTGACATAACCCCACTTTCTAGCTCTGCGTGGGCTCTAGCCGGGATCTGTTGATTAGGTGCACAACTCTCCGTAGCTATCGGGCGAATAGAATGATGATTGACTTTAAAGCTGAGGTCATCGCCGAAGTACTTAAACCACTCGCTCTGTAACTACTGGTTCGTCAAGGTGCCGGAGCATCGATGACGCGGCCTCCGAGTAGGGCGACAATTCGATTTTCGCCTACTGAATGTCCATCCAGCACATAAATGCCGCAGCCCTTCTTCAAAGTGGTTGTGGCGCCATCCGCAGATTCATTTTGAAATCTTTATAGGGTCCTTAGATCATGGCGGTATAATATTTCGTCTCAAAAAGCCGATTCTGTGCAAGGAAGTCATTCCTTCGCCGGCGTTGAATCCGTCCGTATCGAGAATCAATATCACAGCCAACTGAAAGGAGAAGAAGCATGCCACGTACTCCCGCAGAGATTCGCGAAATGGCCAAGAATGCCGGCGTCAAGATCGTTGACCTCAGGTTTATTGATCTCCCGGGAATGTGGCAACACTTTTCGATTCCCGTCGAGGATCTCGAAGATGGCTTGTTCAGCGATGGGATCGGTTTCGATGGTTCGAGCATTCGCGGATTCCAGCAGATCCACGAGAGCGACATGATTCTGATTCCGGACGCGGAAACCGCTGTCTTGGACCCGGTGCTTGCCGTTCCCACACTGAACCTGATTTGCGATGTTTATGACCCGATCAGCCGAAAGCCTTACGGCCGCGATCCCCGCCACGTGGCGCGGAAAGCGGAGCTCTACCTGAAGAGCACTGGTATTGCCGATATCAGCTATTGGGGACCCGAGGCGGAGTTTTACATCTTCAACGATGTCCGCTACGACCAGACAGCGCACTGTGGTTACTATTTCATCGACTCCAACGAGGCCATTTGGAACACTGGGCGAGCAGATGGCCCAAACCTCGGTTACAAACTACGACACAAAGAAGGCTACTTCCCTGTGCCACCCTCAGACCAACTTCAGGACGTCCGATCCGAGATCATGCTGGCGCTCCAACAATTGGGAGTGAGGGTCGAAGTGCATCATCACGAGGTTGGTACGGCCGGCCAGTGTGAAATCGACATGCGCTTCAGCACACTCACCAGGATGGCCGACAATTTGCTGAACTACAAGTACGTCATCCGCATGATTGCCAAAAAGCATGGCATGACGGCCACCTTTATGCCCAAGCCGCTATTCGGCGACAATGGTTCCGGCATGCATGTGCATCAAAGCCTATGGAAAGGCGAGACAAATGTCTTCTACGATAGCAACGGCTACGCCCTGCTAAGCCAGGCTGCCAAATACTACATAGGCGGACTCCTCAAACATGCACCGGCGCTATTGGCTCTCGCGGCTCCCACCACAAATTCCTACCGCAGGCTAGTACCGGGCTATGAGGCTCCAGTGAATCTGGCCTACTCGCAACGCAACCGCTCAGCAGCATGCCGGATCCCGGTATACTCCACAAGTCCGAGGGCAAAGCGTATCGAATTCCGCTGCCCCGACCCCTCCGCCAACCCCTATCTGTGCTTTCCAGCTCTCCTGTTGGCTGGACTCGATGGCATACAGAATCGCATCGACCCTGGAGATCCATTGGATAAAGACCTGTATGAACTGGAGCCCAGTGAAGCAGCAAAGATCAGGAGCACACCGGGCTCACTTGGCGAAGTTCTGGACGCTTTGGAGGAGGATCACGAGTTTCTATTGCAGGGAGATGTTTTTACCAAAGATCTGATTGAGTCGTGGATCAGCTACAAGCGAGAGCGCGAGCTGGCTCCGGTAACACTTCGCCCCGCACCTTACGAATTCTTCCTTTATTACGACCTATAGGGTAGGCGAAGATTCAATCGTGGCAGCAGCATCAACCTCAGTCAGGAGGTTCTTATGACGGTCGAAGATGTGATTGAACTCATCAAAGAGCGCAGGAAGCAACATCTCCCTTCCCCAATAGGTGGGGATGCCGGTGATCCCTTGCGCTGGAGTGAGGGTGGGTTTCAGCGCGCCATTGTTCAGGAATACGACGCCCTCCTGGACGAAATCAAACGTGTAGAAAAGAATGCGAGAAGCAGGTAACTGCTCGCATCTCTCGATTCTTCACCTATACGGTTTATCCAGATAAACAATGCCGCGCCTGAGGTACCCAGCCACCCACTTGGAAATTCGGCGAGAGCGTGGGATTCAGCCTCAATCAGTGTGTCCCAGTAACCGCTTCGAGCTCGTCGCGGATCTCGATGAGCGCATAATCGCCAACTCACTCACTGATAACTGAACGCGCTTCAACATGAGCATGTGGTCGCCATGTCGGACAGATGACGCGTTCTGGGCGAGTGGTCGGTTATCGCATCCTGAGCGATACCGCGCAGCGCCCGGTCGCCAAAGACCCGAAATGCCGGAATCTATCTCTGCTTCGCCTCGCTCAATCGCCAGGCGCGCGCACATGCAAGGGGCGCCTGCCTTCGCGAAAGCAGACGAGCGACTTCAAGGTTCCGATCGACCGAAGCGTAAAACGCGTCCATATCGACGTGAATGATTTTTCGCGCGGCCATCTGCGAGCAATCCCTTCGTCAGTCTAGCCGCGATTGGTAAGTGACCAGTCAATTCGCCAGCGTCCTCCGGCTACAGGTACCCAGAACAATCGTTTCGGAGCTGTGTCCCGCGCGTGGTGATATAAGACCCCGGCCCGCTCGAAGAAGCCGCGTGTGTGCCAGGAATTAGGAAAGCGGAAGTGCTGAAAGTCAAGATGTTGGCAGAATTCGTGGCAAAGTGTGCTGAGGAAGGTTCCGAACGAGGTGATCTCTTTCTTCACCGCGGTGCGCATCCATACGCGAATGGCCATATTTTCAATGTCGTAGTCTCGGAAGAGTTCGCTGGTCCAGTTTTCTCGAACGTGCAACGGGCGGGCGGCAAGCACACGGATGCAGCAACGCGGAACCGCGTAAAAGTCCGATGCTGTATTGAGGAATTCGTCACAGAAACAACGTACGTCGGCCCCTTTGCCGGCTTTCATGGCTGCCTCGATGGACTTCGCCGACCTGACCAATGATCCGTTCTCGGGTAAATGCAGCGTCCGAATGCGGTCTCTTTCCTTAAATGCTGCGAGTCCGGCCTTGCGTGTTGGGGAATCGGTTAACATGTCGGCGTAATGGGTCATTGAAACACGGCTCTACGCAGCGATTCCATATTTCAGAGACAGAAACTTTCCGCAGCGCCAACGGCAGGCAAACGGGCCAGTTCCTGCCAGGTGAGCACTTTGCATCGTGTGCGGAGAGTCGTGGACCGTATACAGCGCATTACGCGATACAACTGTTCGAGCAAGTCGGGGCGACGCGCATCGAGCAATACTCAGAAATGGAAGCTGGGGTATTCACACGATCCGGGAGTTGGATATTGCGGAGGACGAGAGACTGGACGACATCGGCTGATTCTTTGCGAATTGTGCCCGATTCCGGGCAGGATGTGTGCTATAGCCAGGAGAGCAGGGCAGAGATTGCGCGCGGGCTGGGCGATCCCGAGATGCGGGCGACCGTCCCCCTTCAGGCGTTCGGTGCTTGCTCGTCTTGGTGTTGGCTGAGCGACGCCTTTGAGAAGCGGTCATAGAGCCCAAGCAGCACTTCCGCGTCCAGCGCGGCGTACCTCAGCTGATCTGGATCGAGAGGTCCCCGGTTCCAGTTCGACGTCTGGGATGATTTGTCGAGAGCGATGCCAAGCTCGCGCTCGCAGACCATGCCCAGGCTGTGGCCCCCGATTGCCTCAGTGCCACGAACCCGCCGAGACGTTTCCATGGTATCGAAGACTCCGTCTAACGCAATGCCACTGGCAGCTAGAACACGGCGCTCGAACCGTGCATTGTGGATCACTTTGAGCGGTCGCGTGCCGCTCAATACGTCCCAAATTGGCCTCAGATCTCCAACCGCGAATGGGTCGACTAAGTAGGTCCGTTCGCGGGTCGCGATCTGGAGGAGGCACAGCGTCCCGAAATCGAGGGCGGTCTCGACATCGAGTCCGAGAACATCCGCAGTGCGCAATTCGTCGCTGAGGGTGCATAGGGCCGATGGCGTGTCCACCCACTGCACCTCATTGTGCGGATTGGCCAGCGCACAAGAGTCAGACCGGCGTACGAATTTGAGCGGCATTGGCCCGGTTGCCTCGATGTCGGAGAGCCGAGAGCCGCTTGGTCTCGGCGCAAGTAGTACGCCGTTCACCTTCACGGTCGCCAAGAAGCGAAGCGTTCTTGGCCTATCGTAGGCGTTCGGCGAGCAAACGGTTTTCGGCTCCTCGGGCAGGCACGGCTGGAACTTGCTGACCAGTCCGCGGGCCATGTCGCGTGCGGTGCCGGCCGCGACTTCCTCCCAGTCGAGGTCGGCCAGCGAACGGATCGTGTCTCCGGCGGCAGTCATCGACAGATCCTTGCAGCGAAGGGAAAGATTGCCGGCTAGCCACTTCTTGCCGGACTTCTGCTCGCGACCCTCTGCGAGAAGTCGGTTGATGGCGCCGCCCGCGAAAGTGTGCCCCTGCACGCCTTCCGTGTGCCCCTCGAGAGGCGCGGTGCCTTCCTCCAGCAGCCTGCTATTAGCTGTCGCGCATGGATGCGAGCGCGCCGGCGGCGGCACGGGTGAGCCATTCCGCCTCCTGCCGGTCGTACAGAGTACGTCCATCATCGCTTGGCATAGCTCGGTCTACAAGACGCTCGGTGGACCAAGCCAACTTAGGCACGCGCCCGTGCTCGGGTCAGATCGACTGGTCGAAGCGACGAAGAAGGCCTGGATGTACCGCGCGATCCGCGCGGTTCATCGGCGCAGCTCGGTGGGCCGACAGCCATGAGATATCCGCCGCGCTGATCGCCTGTCCGGCCGCTGCCTGCTGCGCAAGTGCGTGGCAACGATCCGAGAACGCAAGTGGCAGCACCCGGCTCGTCTGAAGCTGGCTCGGCGTGAGGCACTCGCGTCCGATCCGGTCTGCACTTGAAAGCAGCGCGACGTGGCGGTTACGACTCATAACGAACTCAGGAAGGCTACGAGGTCGTCTTCTTCCTGCGGGGAGAAGAAGACGCCGAAGCGCAGTTCGTAAAAGCGCACGACATCCAGCAGCGTCTTGGCGGAGCCGTTGTGGAAGTAGGGTGCGCGAGCCGAGAGTCCGCGCAGGATCGGGCCTTTGATCTTGCCCACGTGATCGAACTTTCCGTCGATGAGGGCCTGCCCCAGGTCGGTGGTGTTCTTTGTCTCGCCGGTGATCTTGCTGCGGACTGTAATCCTCGGAAGATAGGTTATGTCGAGCCCGCCGAGGTTCACCCTTGGGTCGCCCGGATTCGGGTCGCCGGTGCCGATGTTCAACGGCGTGGGAAACGAGTGATTGCCAACGTTTGGCGTGTCGTGACATGTGCCGCAGAATCCGGCGATGACCGGAATGCCGCCTGGGACCAGACCTCCGGCGGCCTGGTCGTCATTCAGGCCTGCAACTCCTCTTATGTTGATCGGCGTGGAATTGAACAGGGCCTGACCGCGCGCGATGGCGGCGCGAGGATCGCGCTGTGGGAGATGGTCAAACGCATCAAAGGTGTTGAAGATGGCTGGATTGAACGGTGCGCTGGCTGGATTCTCGAACGCCGGAATCTGCGAATTGACTCCGATGAAGAAGGGCTGAGTTATCAGAGCCTTAGGGCCTCCCGTAGCGCCGCGCGCCTCAAGACTGCCGGTGGCCCTGCCGTAGGTCTGCGCTGTAAATAGAGCCATCTCAAAATTCACGATCTGCTGCTGCTCCGCGGGCGTTGGTCTTGTGCCGTCGCCTTGCGCGTGGATGGTGGTGGCAGAGACAGACTGATGTCTGAGATTGCTTTCGAGCGAAGCTGGATAGTTCTGGGGCGTAATCTTCGTTGTGCTCGTGAGCGGAGACGATTCACGACCATCGAACATCACCGCGCTCAAAAAACGCAGATTAGTGGAGGGCAAAGGCCGCCGGTACTGTGAGATCGTATCGGTTTCGTTGCAGGAGTACGGATTGTCGATGCGGACGATCTCGTAGTCTGCATTGGCTGGCACAGCGATGGCGATGCGGATCAAACCGCGCGTCCGCAGCAGGCTGTAGGCAGCCCTTCGCCCCTCGACGGCGGAGACATCGATATCGTGGTTGCAGTTCGAGCCATCGACGGTGCGGAAGATAGGGTCGAGACCCTCGCTCCGGTCGAAGCGTTCCTGAATGTGTGCGGCGGAGACAGACATGCCATCGCTCGGCTGGTGACAGGACCCGCATGAGCGCCCGTTGCTTCCCATGCTCTGGAAGAATGGGCCGGTAAGGTCAATCTTTCCGCTGGTGCTGTATGTGCTCGAAGCGCCGGATGGGTTGGGGAAGGGGCGGCCGTTCGGAATGGACTCATGGACGAGTTGACCGATGGCGGCGGGCGACACTAACGAAAGCATCGCGATGTAAACAGACTTGTACTTCATAAGGCACCTCTCGCCGTGGTGACGGGTGAAGCGAGTTGTATGGGTTCCTACTTGTTAAATCGGAAAATGGAGGGAAAACCCCAAGGTATGGTCGATAGTCGCCACGGACGGCATTGACGGCTTCAAATACAGCAAGTTGCACAATCGCTGCATATCGCGCTTGGGCAAATGGGTTCTGGCCGATGGCTGTGTTTTACCCCAATTTCGTTCCAGTCCAGGACGGCATCGGTCTTTGCGATGGCAGGCCCGGCCAGTAAAATGGCCATCAATATGCACGGGATGCGCGGGCCAAGAGTCCTTGCACTTTCATGCATCCTCTTCATTGTTTTCCTCCTGTCTTTCCTGCCCTCCCTTCGCTGGGCGACGACAAACACATTCGGACACTTTTGCGGTACCGGCAAGCGGTAAATCGCGGATTTGCGGCAGGTTCCCGGATTTGCCGCCGAATGCGGTGTTTTGCAGTGCCTCTGACGGCAGAGGATCCAGAATTCGAGAACAGAGAACACCATGGACGAACAATCGCCAGGCACACTGCCAACCGTCAGAGCATCCGGAGACCGCCTGGGTTCGTGGAAGGAAATCGCGACATACCTCAACCGCGACGTGACGACGGTCCAGCGCTGGGAAAAGCGGGAAGGGATGCCGGTACACCGACATCTGCACGATAGGATGGGTTCGGTCTATGCCTATCGGGCGGAGTTGGATGCGTGGGTGAGCGGCCGGAATCTTCGAGCGGCGCAGGAGAGAGAGAATGCCACTCTGGATGACACTCCAGCGCAGCCCCCCACGCCATTCTCTGTCCCGTCAGTACAGGTCGAGTCCGTGGGCGGGTCACGGAACCGGCTCCAGACGGTCCAGGCAGGGAAGGTTCCCACTCGACTACTCTCAGATACTGCAGAGGCTGCGGATACCCAAGTTGGCCTTGGTGCCAGCAGCAAAAGCGGAACCCTGAAACTGCGATGGCTGCTACTCGCCACATGCCTAATCCTTATAGCAGTCATCGGCATATGGATTCGACACCGTCGACAGCAGACCCAGCCGCCGATCCATTCCCTCGCCGTAATGCCTCTGAAAAACCTTTCGGGCGATCCGGCACAGGAATATTTTGCTGACGGCATGACCGAGGAAGTGATCGGACGTCTGTCGACGATCCGAGGCCTCCGTGTTATCTCCCGCACATCGGTGATGCGATTTAAAGACACCCACCTCTCGGCGCCGGAAATTGCCAAGACACTCGCAGTGGATGCTTTCGTTGAAGGATCCGTGATACGAGAAGGAAACCGCGTTCGTGTTCACGCGCAGTTGATTCGTGCATCGACCGACGAGCACCTTTGGTCTGAGGCATATGACCGCGAATTGCGCGACGTGCTGGCCCTGCAGAGCGATGTAGCGCAGGCAATCGCACGAAGAGTCGAAGTCACACTCACCGGCGAGGAACAGAAGCGGCTTGCAGCTGTCCGTCCCGTCACGCCGGACGTCTACGAGAATTATCTGAAAGGCAGATTTGCGCTATCCAAGGGCAATAAGAAAGCCAACGTCGAAGAGAGCATAGGTTATTTCAATGAGGCCATTAGGAAAGACCCCACGTTTGCCCCCGGTTACTTGGGGTTAGCGCACGCCTATTCGTACCTCGGCACCGTTTTCATCGGCGGTGTGCCCAAAGAGGAGCGCCCAAAAGCGATCGTTGCGGCACGAAAAGCGTTGGAGTTGGACCCAGAATTGGTGGAGGCGCACGTGGAACTCGCTAATATGTTGCAGACACAGTGGCACTGGGCCGAAGCCGAAGTTGAATATCGGCGTGCGCTGGATTTGAGACCAAACGACGCGACTGCTCATTCCGGACTTGCCTGGTGGCTGGTATGTCAGGGGCGCGTCGAGGAAGCCGTAGCAACGAGGCGTCATGGTCGAGAGCTTGATCCCCTTGCTGTCTCCGGTTCCGACGTGGCCTGGGACCTATTTTATGCCCGCCGTTACGAGGACGCAGTACAGGAGTTGCGCAGCGTGTTGGCCGTCAAACCGGACGACGCATATGCTCTTTGGATCCTGGGGTTTGCACTGATCGCCAATCATCATCCTCAAGAAGCCATTGCGGTCTTGGAAAAAGGGGTTTCGGCGTCTGACGGCAGCCCCGCGCTCATCGGCCTTTTGATCCACGCTTATGCTCAGGCCGGACGCCGCGCGGAAGCCCTTCACCTCCTTGAGGAATTGAAGCAGCGCAAACAGACGGGCTACGTTCCCGCTGCCGCTTTCGTGAAGGCCTACCTGGGCTTGGGTGAATACGAGCAGGCATTTTTCTGGCTCGATGAAGCTTACAAGGAACAGTCGAATATTTTGCAACTCCTCAAAGTGCA
>Ga0157374_10005204_pt1 | contig 10906 bp, 10 predicted proteins | sample M25metaG_FD_115308 | JGI IMG/M metagenome (GOLD analysis project Ga0157374, IMG submission 115308) | Miscanthus rhizosphere microbial communities from Kellogg Biological Station, Michigan, USA - M2-5 metaG | ecosystem: Host-associated > Plants > Roots > Rhizosphere > Soil | place: USA: Michigan... | reverse complement strand
CGGTGCCTTCGGGGATTGTGGAGATTGTGAAGAAGCAGGAAGCTGGGTGGAGTTACGTCAAGGCCGGGAAGTAAAAGGACAGAGTGTAGAGGGAAGAGTGTAGAGCGTAGAGAAGAGCAAAGGCACTCATCGATTGCGATGAGTGCCTTTGATTTTGGAGCGGAGATTGTTAGGCGAAGGTTGGGACGGCTACTTCGTCGTTGACGATTTCCTGGTCGGAGATTGCGACTGAGGCGGAGGCCGGGAAGTAGGCGTTGGCGAAGTACTGGCCGAGCATGCGGTGGGTGTTGAAGAAGGTGCCGTTCATGGCGATGCAGTGGCGCTGCATCTGCGCCCATTCGGCTTTATCCCCGTAGAGGGGGGCGATGGAGTTTTCCAGCTTGTCGTAGACGCTGGCGGCTTCCAGGACTTCGTGGTCGAGGTCTTCGATGGCCCAGCCGGTGATGTTTTCGGCGCAGCCTTCGATCCACCAGCCGTCGAGGACGCTTAGGGAGGGAACGCCGTTCAGGGCGGCCTTCATGCCGCTGGTGCCGGAGGCTTCGTAGGGGCGGAGCGGGGTGTTGAGCCAGACGTCTACGCCTTGCGTTAGTTGCTCGCCGAGTTCCCAGTCGTAGTTCTCGAGGTAGAGAATTTTGAGCGCGGAGGAGTTGGCCTTGGCGGCGGAGCTGAAGACGTCGCGGATGAGGCCTTTGCCGGCGTTGTCGGCGGGGTGGGCTTTGCCGGCGAAGATGATCTGCAGGCCGCCGAGCTTTTCGGCGATCTCTTCAAGGCGGGCGGTGTCGGTGAAGAGCAGCGAGGCGCGCTTGTAGGTGGCGACGCGGCGGGCGAAGCCGAGGGTGAGGATGTTGGGGTCGAGTACGACGCCGGTACGTTCTTTGACTGTCGCAAAGAGGCGCTGATTGCCGCTGGCGTGCGTGGCGGAGATGGTTTCCGGAGCGATGCCGTAGACGGAGCGGAAGTACTGGTTGTCGTGGCGCCAGGCGGGGACTTCAGCGTCGAGAAGCTGCTGGAAGGGCTTTGAGAGCCAGGTGGCGGCGTGGACTCCGTTGGTAATGGAGTGGACGGTGTACTCGGGGAACATCTGCTCCGAGACTTTGCCGTGCTGCATGGCTACGCCGTTGACGTAGCGCGAGAAGCGCAGCGCGATGTAGGTCATGTTCAGGAGGCCGTGGTGGAGACAGCCGAAGCGCTCGATTGTCGATGCGCGGTCGGGACCGAGGACGATGTACATCTGGTCGAGGCCGAACTGGTCGTGTCCGGCGGGGACGGGGGTGTGCGTGGTGAAGACGCATTGCTGCTGCACGGCTTTGACATCGGCTTCGGTGGCGTCGCGGAGCGGGATGCCGTCGAGGTGATCTTCGAGCAGGCCGAGGGCGAGCAGGGCGGCGTGGCCTTCGTTCATGTGGCAGACTTCGGGGCGCGCGCCGAGAGCGTGCAGGAGCGCGATGCCGCCGATGCCGAGGATGGTCTCCTGGCAGAGGCGGTAGTAGGTGTCGCCTCCGTAGAGGTGGTCGGTGAGGCGGCGGTCCCAGGGGTCGTTGCCTTCGACGTCGGTGTCGAGGAGGAAGACGGGAATGATGTGGCCGGAGGTGCCGACGACGTCGAAGCGCCAGGCGCGGACGAGGACTTCGCGGCCCTGCATGGTGACGGCGACAACCTGGTCGGCGGCGGGGAGCGTGGTCTCGGGCGACCAGACTACGTCGGACTCGGTCTGCTGGCCTTGCGCGTCGAGGTGCTGCTGGAAGTATCCGCGGCGGTGGACGAGCGAGACAGCGATGAGGGAGGCGCCGGTGTCGGCGGCGGAGCGGAGGGTGTCTCCGGCGAGCATGCCGAGACCGCCCGAGTAGGTGGGCACATCTTTGGCGAGAGCGATCTCCATGGAGAAGTAGGCGATCTTGCGCTGGGTGAGGTCGATGGGAGGGGCGGAAACAGCAGGGGCGGGGCCGGGGTTCTGGGAAAGGCTCATGCGGTGAAGATTCCTTGTACGTCCGGCCGTGCTTACGGGCCAGCGGGTCCTTTAAAGTGTTTCCTCAAAATCACTACATCGGCGTGACGCTCGAAGGCGAGAGCCGTAAGTTACTCAACCTGGATTGCCGTACGTCCTGTTAGACAAGTTTACCCAAGTTTTCGCTCAATTCCCTTAACAGAAACGTAACAATCGTTAGCGTTTCTTTTCGAAAATTGTATGTTCAAACTCGGCTGAACTGTGATAGTTGCGGTGTTTGGAACTAAGGCTGCATCCTCACGAGCCCGAGCTTCGCGATGAAGCTGGCTATAACGGCCAGGACGAACGCTGCGGTCGTAAGCGCTGCCCATGGCCTTAGCGCCTTGCGCATGGCTTCGAACAGGAGGATAAGTATGAAAAGGATGCTGGCAAAGATGAGGCCGTTGGCGATGAAGTCGTAGTTCGCGTTGAGGTGGAATTTCCACAGCGGGATGACGTTCCAGGCGGGGTACCTCATGGCCAGGAACAGGTGCACAAAATCCCAGTACCCGCCGAGGAGCAGAGCGAAAAAAGCGAGAAGCTGAAGCAGGAAGAGGATGATGCGCTTGACCACGGTGGTCTCCAGTTGGGTATGCCGTTAGTTTAGCAGCGCGCAGTTAGTGAGATGCGGCTTCGAAGATAGCGAAGCGGCGTTCGAGTTCGTACTGCTGGGTGGCGCGCTCGCTGGTGGCGAGGAAGGTTTTGCAGGGGCCAGGGGGGAAGGACGTTGCGGTGATGGGTGCGGCGCAGGCGGCCTGGCGGTGGGTGAAGTCGTCGGGGTGGAGGTAGAGGCTGGTGCCGGGAAGGAAGGAGTGCTCGAGGGAGGCGCGCGCCGATTGTTTCAGGTCGGCGTAGGTGAGGTTTTGGTCGAGGACCGCTTGCACGTAGTTGTGGGTGAGGTCGGTGCGGGAGACGCCTTCGTCGTCGGTGGAGAGCGAGAAGGGGACGTGCGCTGCTCGATACGCGGCGAGCGGGTGGTTGGTGCCGGTGATGCCGAGGATGCCTTCGTTGGAGATGAGGTTGATCTCTACGTCGATGTGTTTGGCGGCCATTTCTTTTAAGAGGGCCTGGGGATTGTCTTCGTGAAGGATGTCGACGCCGTGGCCGATGCGCTCGGCGTGGCCCAGCTCGACGGCTTCGCGGATGTGGAAGCGGAGGCCTTCGGTGGGGACGAGGCCGGGGGCGAGCTCGCCGGCGTGGAGCGAAATGTGGACCTTGGGGTAGACGCTGTGGAGGTAGTCGAGCATCAGCATTTCGGTGTGGTACTCGGCCATGGCGTCGCGGCGGTCTTCGGCGCGGACGAAGTTGATGCCGACGACTTGCTCGGGGTAGGCGGAGGCTAGTTCGAAGCCGAGGAGGGTCTGGGCGAAGACTTGTTGGGGTGGGAAGCCGCGGAGGACTTGGTAGAGGAAGTGGATCGTTACTGTGCAAGCAGCGCTTATCTCAAGCTTCGCTGCTGGATCAGTAGCAGCCGGGATCTGAGAGCTTTCCAACTCATGCTCGAATGCCTTGTTGCCACGGAATTTACAGGAATCCTTCTTGGCGTCAGCGAGCTCTTTCGTATCGATTGCAACGTCATCGCGAAGGCCACCGGCGAGCAGTGCGTCGCGGAGTTTGGCTAGGACGGTCATGTGATTGGCGTCGTTGAAATCTGCGGGCCAGCCTAGTTTGTAGGCGATGTTGGCGGCGTTGGAGAAGCTAGGCGTTTGCATGATTTCGAGGTACTGCTCGTTCTGTGCGGCGGCGCGGGTGGCTACCTCGTCGAGCCATTCGCCGGCTACGTTTTTGGGGCCGGAGAAGCGGTCGAAGGTGTTGAAGAACTGGTCGTGGCCACTGTATCCGGCATAGGGGACGAAGCTGCGCATGGAGAAGCTGTTGATGAGCTTGTCGTAAAGCTGCTGGTCTTGAATTGCGTTGGCGGCGGAGATGGCGCCATCGGCGCAGACGGCTTGCGGAGGGATGCTTTTGGTGGTGCCGGTGTTTTTGGTGAAGGCGAGCTTGATGGGATCGACACAGAGATTTTGCTGTGCGGCTTCGCGGAGGAAGGTTTCGGCGTAGATGGCTCCGGAGAGGTGCATATGCAGGTCGGCGCCCTTGGGGAAAGGCTTGAGGAAGGCGTATAGAGAGGGCGCGCCGGCTTTGCGAGCGGCGGCGAAGGCTCGCTCGGTGGGTGAAGCGGCGGTTTGCGCGGTGGCGGTGGTGAGGGTGAGGAGGAGTCCGAGGGTGATGACGATGGGGCGAGAGTTCATGCAGCCTCCGAGGAGAGTGATGGGCGTGGGTTAGCCGGATTGACCGATGAGGAGGACGTAGCCGTCGGGGTCGGTGATGCGGAGCTCGCCCTTTTCCATGTAGAAGGGGTATTTGATGGCCGGGGCTTTGATGCCGCCGTCGAGAAGGTGCTGGCGGAGTGCCACGAGGTCGCTGGAGTAGAGGTAGAAGAGCACGGCTTGCTGGCCGGCGTCGATGGGGTCGGAGGCGAGGGCGAACATGAGGTTGGCCTTGCCGGCGGTGAGCATCGCCCAGACGAGGGTCCCGTCGGGTGCACGGTGCGTGTTGTGGATCGTGCAGCCGAGTTGCTCGTAAAAGGCGACGGTGCGTGCAACGTCCGCAACGTGGGTGAAGGGAGCGGCGTGGGTGAGGGGCGGGATCATGGCTTGTCCTGGGTTTGGATTATCTTACGACGGGGCGAGAGTTTTGATGGCGACCTGTGCGCGTTTGGCGGTGACGGGGTCGGGTTGCTATACTGTGGGTCGACGTTCCGAAGACCTCGCGCGCTCGCGATGACGGTCAAAAGTCCCTTCCCCAGGCAGGCGATTTCGAAACGACTACGGAAGGGCGGACTTGGCCGCCCGGCCGGAATTGTACTGCCAAGGCCAGATAGCTCAGTGGTAGAGCGCGGCCCTGAAAAGGCCGGCGTCGGCGGTTCGATCCCGTCTCTGGCCACCACTCCTTCAATAACTTAGCGGTGACCAGAGTAGGGTTGCGTGTAAAAGCTGGGAACAACAGGGAACAGTTGCCTGCGCGACTGTTCTCTACTGCACCATCGTGTTGCACATCAGTTCTGCCGGTGACGACTCTACCGGTGGGGGGGTGAACAAACGACCCAGCGCTTCGCGTTTGGCGGCTGTGGATGATTGTGCATACCTATCGAGTGTCATCTTGCTGCTCGAATGGCCCATCGACTCCTGTACCACCTTCACGTTCTCTCCGTTAGCAATCAGCAGCGAAGCAAAGGTTCGACGGAGTGTATGCCAGCCGATGCTTCCAGTGATACCAGCGCGCTTCGCGGCAGGCTGTAAGTGCCATCGCAAGAGACTTCCGGTTGTAAAGGGCCTGAGCCCATTGGTTCGCGGACTAGCGAAGACCCAATCCGAGGGTTGATTGTAAGGTGACCGGTTCCGATGTTCCCTCAGGGCCTTTGCGAGGCTAAGATGCAACGGAACCGGCCGCTTTGATGAAGGAGTCTTGCACTTGCCGACGACTCCGTAGACGATGCCGCGCCAGACATGCAGTTCTTCCTCGAAGGCGTCGATGTCTTCCCACTTCAACGCAAGAAGCTCACTGATCCGCAAACCAGTGAAGGCGTCCAAGAGAGCCATCGTGCGGACGGGCTCTCTTAATTCGTCAATAAGCGACCACACCTGCTCCAAGTCGAGCACAGTATGGACAACATCGCTTTGCGAGCTTTGACGCACAAAGCGCATGGGGTTGGAACCCTCCTGGCGTGGCAGGAATCCGTGACGCATCGCGTGATTGAAGACTGCACTCATTATGTTTCTGATCTTCGCTTTCGTTCCGTTAGCTAGATCCAGTTCGCTAAGCCATTCTTCAACCGCGATTGGAGCGAACGAGTTGATCTCATATCGTCCCCAACGCGGCAGAATCCATTTCCTCAGGTATCTTCGGTACGCCACAGCAGTTGAATGCGCCTTTGGAACCTGCGCTTGACTCAGATCGTCGGGCAATTCCTTCAGCTGGTAGTGGGCTATCAACTCCTCCATCGTCATGGCCTTGACCAGACGGTGAGGAGCTTCCTTGTTGATATCGATCCGCAAAGCTGATGCGGCTTTGTTCGCCGCAGCGAGACTTGGCAGCTTCTTGAGGGTTCCGAGGGTTTGCTTCCGCTGCACCTTCTTGCCGTGTGCATTGACCTCGCGCCACCGGAACACCCAAACATCTCCCGATTTACGACTTTCCTTGAATACAGACCCGTTCTGGTACGTTGCTCGCTTGAATATCATGCTGGCTCCAAGCGGGCGGATTGGCTAAAAGAAGTGGAACAGGGGCTGAGCCAACTGTCCAGTTCCGAAGCCCTAAAGAGGCGTTTACCGAAGACCACATAGGAGGGAATTGCCCCCTCGCGTGCCTTCTTCATCAGAGTTTTGGGGTGGATGCCTCCGAGTAGCTTGGCGGCTTCAGCGCTGTCCAACAGCGGTTCAAAGGTAGGGTGTTCTGCTATTGCATTGATGATTCCTCCACAGCGGGAGGGCTTTTTACACCCCCCCACTCGTTATTAGTGCGCCAGGGGCTGTGTTGAAGGTTCAACGGGGATGTCGGCAAAATACAGGAACGGGTCACCTGCACGACCCGAACCCTCCCGACGCAACTTGCTCAGAAGCAGTTCGCGCAGGGCGGACTTCTTGCTCTCTCCTTTTCCGGTGACCCCTGCGGAGATCTCGGGCTCGCGACAGCCGGGATGCAACTCCACGAACTCGACAATCGCATTTGTTAGGTTTTCCTTAGCGATGCGCTTCTGCTCTCCTTCTTCTTCTCTGGTCGTAGTTCCAAGCGACATGAATCTACTAACGGGATCGAAATGCAGTGCGGTCTCTTCGAGGGACGTTCCATAGCGCTGGTTGGTCTGGATCACGCGAGTTCCACGACCAATGCTTAGGCCGATCACTGTGTCTACACCTCCTGCGAACGCCGTCGATCCAATCAAGCTGTCCATCGGGTCGTCTCCTGCGGTTTTCTTGGCATGATGCACGGCAAGAAAGTGAGCTCCACTCTTACGTGCCGCTTCATGCATCCAGCGCAAGGAGTCATTCACAGGCCCATAGTCGTTGATCTTGTTGATACGGAGGAACTTCGCCAGGGTGTCTACAATTACGAGGACAGGCTCTATGTCATCGACGATGCGAAGCACATTCTCCAACTTGCTCGGCTCAACATCCGCTATGAGGAAAATAGGTTCACTCCCGTCAGATCCGAGAGCCCGAAAGTGCAACTTCACTTCGTCTTCTTTCTCTTCAAGAGCAATGTACAAAACCGGACCTTGACACGTGTGGCGGCCGAGAAAAGGCTCCCCTCTGCTAACTGCGAGCGCCAACTGCCGAGCAAGAGTCGATTTTCCTATCTTCGGTTTGGCATGGACTATCGAAGATCCTGAAGTGGGAAGTAATCCTTCGACCACGAAAGGGATCTTTTCATCAGGCATATCAAACAGTTCTCGGAGAGTCAGAAGCCGCAAATCATGCACCATCTTGCCGTATACCGGAGCACTTTCTGCTTGTTCCTCGGTCTCGACGGATTCAGCGACCGCCTGAGTCGTTCCTTTTGCCGCGAGGCCGGTTACGCGGGTTCCATCTTCTACGTCGGCGGTCGCCAGCGTAGTTTCATGTACCTCCTGCACAGCGACGTTATCCACGGCCGGTGAGAACCTGATGCTCTGCGGGAATCGTATGGCTCATGTGGCCCCCCTGACTTCCGTACTGGGGGAATTGCAGCTGTTGAATGACGGACGACCTCTGAATAAAGATCGCTCGATTGAATTGCGCCTTCATGTTGCTTCCTTTCATATGTAGGGGACAAGAGGACAAGGGTACAAACAGTACCAAAGGCTATTGCCCGCATTGCGGTTCATTCTGCTGATGAGTGAAGAGAATAGCCAACTCAAGAGTTAGAACGTTTGTGTGTATTCCTGTAAGAGAACAGGCGTGTCGACAGGCTCATAAGGACATGCTGCCTTCAATAGCAGATCACTCTATCGGGTGAAGCGCCTTGAACAGGTTAGAGCAGACATCTTGTCCTCTGGATCTCTCGTTCCCGCCAGTGGAGAAATCTGCTTGCAGATCCGATGCCTCTCCGGCACCCGGACAGCAGGACAAGCTGACGCGAACGAGCAGCCTTGGCTGGCTTACCCAAACTGTAGGATTTGCGGAAGTGATAGGCTGTTGAGTCAGCTCGCGTCAAGCGATCTATAACTGGGTTGCCCTGTCATCGACCTAGGTACAGTACCACCACACAGTGGTATCGTCAAGTAGGGCGCTCAGCGTAAACAATCGGTGAAGCACATTCGGAGTGCAGCCGTTTGTCAGCCGTGTTACATGCTTCTCCACCCCCTGACCCGTCGGCAGAGATGTGTGACACCAGAAATCTCGGAATTTCCGGTTTGCTCCCGCCGTACGGCGCTCTTCCGGTCGTAAGTTCTTTCGCTTCAATCCGAAGTGCGGCTATTTACGGCTTTTCAATACATCAGAAGTCAATAACTTTCGTGCGCTAAAGTGGGTGTGGCGATACTGAGCATGTGGCGCTACCTGTGGAATAGGGCGAGCGAAAGTGCAAAGGTTGCAAACGGTAGCGTCGAGGCGCAGTCCGTCAGTGCTACAGGTGAGCAGGAGAATGACCAGTCAAGAGATGAAGAAGACCCTCTGGGAAGCGGCGGATACCTGAACCATTGACCCTTCCCTAATGCATTACAGTCATGCAGAGACGCACCACCATGATGGTGGTGCTCAGTCTTACTCTGTGTCTCTATCTAGGTAGCAAGTGCTGGTGCGAATGCTCCACGTTCGGCATAGGTCGGGCGGCCATGGCTCGGTCGGGAGATCATCTTGTCGCCCGAAGCAGTAGGAATGACGCCGGCCGAGATCAGGCACGAGAGCGATCTTTAGAGCAGTGATTGTCGCTTGCAGTCCTCGACACGATAGAAGCTGGCAGTGATTGCGGATGCAGGGCTAAAAGGGTAACCGAGGGGCCACCTAGGCATCTATGTAAACTCCCTGCACGCCTTGCAGGTACAGCGTACATACGAGGAAACTTCCACGTGACCTACGCGGGACGACCAGGTGAAACAACGCCCTACCATGATAAGTCTTTGTCCCTACATAGTAGGGCCGCGTTTCATAGCGTTCAAACGTCGAAGACGGGGTTCATATAGTTGCGCGTGGTGTACGTTGTTGCGGGGTGACGCGAAGGCTTACGCATACCATCATTCTTACTACGCGCGAATCGAGACACTTCACAAAGCGCGACCCCGATGTCGCGTGGACCCGGTCTCCCACCAGTTATCCATACCTGGCGGTATACACGCACGGATTGCAGATACATCGCTGTTGGCTGCGTTGTTCAACGGAAGCGACTAGTCCCTAGTCTCCCTGTCCGTTGACCGAACGCGTGCTCATTCGAAAAGCGACCTCAGCCTCGCGTGTGTTACATTTCTATCGTCGGTCGTAGATACAAATGTTACACAGGAGGAATCGATGGCAAAAGGCAAGTATGTAACGTACCTGCGAGTGAGCACGGAGCGTCAGGGCGCGAGTGGCTTGGGGTTGGAGGCGCAGCGGGCGTCGGTACAGGCGCATTTGAACGGTGGCGCATGGAAGATCGTTGCGGAGGTCGTAGAGGTGGAGTCGGGGCGCAAGAATGGCCGACCTGAGCTTACGAAGGCCCTCAGGTTGTGCAGACTTCACGGGGCGACGCTTCTGGTCGCTAAACTTGATCGTCTTTCGCGCTCGGTCGCGTTCCTCGCCAACCTTATGGAGGCCAAAGTGCCCTTCACGGCCGCAGACATGCCCGAGGCGGACGAAACTCACCTGCATATGATGGCTGTGTTCGCCCAGCATGAGGCTCGGGCCATAAGCACACGGACGAAGGCCGCTCTGACCGCAGCTAAGGCGCGTGGGACCCTTCTGGGGGGCCGCCGAGTGTCCGCCGCGAAGTTCGCTGAGATCGCGGCGGAGGGACGAAAAGTCAGTGCATCGGTACGTTCTCTCTCTGCTTCCAAACGGGCGCTCGACGTGCAAAGCATCATTGAGGACATACGTAATGAAGGGGCTACGTCATTGCGCCAGGTCGCTGCCGAGTTGAATGGTCGCGGTATCACGACACCACGCGGAGGCGATTGGTCGGCGGTACAGGTTTTGAGGATTCAAAGGAGAGTCAACGGTCAGGAACACGGGTAGTTCATCCGCGCAGCGTCGCCCCACACGAATGTGACCGCGAAGACGATACCAGGATTGGAGCGAGCACGGAGGCGGGCTCGTGTCGGCGGTCGTCCCAAGGCCGAAGATAATGCTGTAATCGCGAAGATGTAACGCAAGCTTAAGGCGTCCGATCCCTCGGTGCGGAAGATCGTTTCGAGCATGGGAATCTCTCGACAACCGTTCAGAAGCTGGCCGCGTTGGGGTAGGGTGGAGTTGCTAGATGCTACCGCAATCGAAGTAAGCTCTCACGACTTCCACTAAACGTTGGTCTTAGAAGAGCCTCAGGACGCGGTCGCGAATCAAAGGGAATCCTCGATGTCCTGAAGCAATGCTGAGGACGTAGTGGCGAGAGCCTTGGCAATCTTGAGGATCATTCTCAAACACGGCTCCTTTACACCACGCTCCAACTCTGAAACGTAGGTTCGATTGGTCTCGCTTCGAAAGGCGAGTTCCTCTTGCGAGATGCCCGACTTGGCTCGCGCTGCTGCAATGACGCGTCCGAAGGCGACCGCTTCGGCACCGTACCGTTTCTTGCCACTCGCAGATGCCCGTTGAGCCATTCATATTCATCGTTTGTCGAATGGGCTACAGACGCTATACGCTATAGCGTGCAATAGCGAATTCTCGTAGGTATTGAGGCAGGTTACTTCGTCCTAACCCGGCTCGCGCTCTTGCCGCTGGTACTACGGCCGACCCTCACCCGATGGCGACCGCGTTG
>Ga0157374_10005202_pt1 | contig 10908 bp, 7 predicted proteins | sample M25metaG_FD_115308 | JGI IMG/M metagenome (GOLD analysis project Ga0157374, IMG submission 115308) | Miscanthus rhizosphere microbial communities from Kellogg Biological Station, Michigan, USA - M2-5 metaG | ecosystem: Host-associated > Plants > Roots > Rhizosphere > Soil | place: USA: Michigan... | reverse complement strand
TCATCATTGGACACAGACAAGAGCCATTTAATGTGTGATTCCTGTCAAGACGTTTCTTCTCTTGTCTTACTTCCTCTTTTTCTCTTTAACTTATTCATATGACATTAAAATTTTAGTACTTCTCTTGTCTTTACCAGTTTTTATGATGATGAGTGAGCTGACATTGAGCGAATCATGAAATAATGTAAAAGTGTAAATGCCGTCTTATTCCTCTCGATTACGCTGTCCTTTCACTTGCCTTGATCTCTCATATCCTTCCTCTAAAGTACTACTCAACACACAACTCTTGAACAAACAACACACGGTCTTGATGATGGTCCACCTGATGATCATCGCTCATGGAGTGGTTACCTCATGACTAACTCAAGATGAACAAGTTCCTTTGTGTGTCCCTCTCTTTCTGATGGACAATTTAATTACGCATCTTATCTTCCTGCCAATCTCTTCATCATCTGCACCTAAATTAGACAGCACAATGGACACCTACTGGTCCTTCTTTTAAGAGGAAATTGTTGTTTCCCACTCATTTCTTTTCTTTTTGCGAAGGTGTTCATGACGACACTTATAATTCAGACATAAAGCTTTCATTTCTGTCTAAAATTCATTATTATTTCATCTTAAAATCAGTATAAAAAGTTGTACAAGTTGTTTGATTGTCAATTTGGAGGGGAAGACAAGGCACATTAAGTGTTGATACTGTCACAGGTGTCATTAGTCATGTTATTCTTCGGCGAGTGATTGTGTAATACAAGTGATGGACATGGGATTCCAGACAAGAAATCACTTAAGGAATGCATTGCAATTCAATTCAACTCAATAGTCTGGTACAGGAGCACAGATAACTCTAATCAAATCCTTGTAATTGATTACGGCATGTCGTTGTGAAGATACTTCTCGAAGAAGAACATCAGTCTCTCGAACATCTAGACGTTCACCCCACTCAGTAAGAATGTGTCTGAGATCCCGAGTAGGAATCTGTCCAGTCCTTCTCGGATCCAATGCTTCAAAGGCATCGATAATTTCCTGTGGAATCTTTTCTCGCTTCGAGTGGGTATGCATGACATCGAGAAAGTCTGCAAACGATAGTTTCCCTCCTGAATAAAAGAGACAAACAAGGAAGCAATCATGTGTAAGTGATCATGAGTAGGTGAGGGAGGTGTGCATCTCAAATCAAAAGGTTCAATAGCCTTTCAAGAGTGATATATTGATTCATACCTTTTTCTTTGAGATAGAGTTGTAATTCTGGAAGTGTTGGACTCATTCCCAAGGATCGCATGATAGTCTTGAGCTCATCAACAGCGACAATCTGTCCTCTGGAAGCGGTGTTGAGGTAGAAGCAGTCCCTAAACTCGTCGATGTCTTGTTCCTTGAAGTACCGGGCCTGAGAAAACATAAACATTTGGAAATCAATTTCTCTTTGAAATGGAATAATAATAACATACACAGAGGAAATGATTGCACAATAAATAATCAAAATAACCCTACTCACCATAATCACAAATGAATGGATCTATTTTTACGCGAAAACAATGAATAACGTGATGACGTCAAACAAAAAAAATAAATGAATGAATGAATGAATGGAGTGAATGTCTGAACCAGGATTCACTCCTCAAGTCGCCCTCTAGAGTTACCAGAAGCAAGAGAAGAAGAGAATGGAATGGATCCTGAGTCAGAGATGGAAGCACAGAGTAAGTTTGAGTGACAGGAGCCTACAAACATCACTCACTCACTCACTCACTCAACCCAACTCAACTCAACGTCAAAATTCTCTGTAGAAAGAAAAGTTGAGTGTAAGTGACACAACCAGGGGCGGCATTTACTTGAACAAAAATGGATGGAAAGAAAGAACCAGGATAGGAAAGGAAAGGATAGGATTTCTTTCTCGAAGTTTGAGACAACTTTTTGTTCGAGTTCTTTTAGTTTAAGTTTTGTAGCAGTTTAGTTGAGAGAAATTCTTTTTCAAACGAATTCTGTTCTAAAATTAATTAAACTTCTCGCTCTACTGAAGAGGATGTAATTCTTTTTTATTTTTCTTATCCTTTTGTTCACTTGTTTCATTCCTTTTGAGGAGGAAAAGTATCCATTTTTTATTCCATTTGTTTCCTTCACTTACATCTCTTGGGACGATTAATGATCCACTGGTTATCTCAGAGAAACAGATGTACTCACATTACTCTTGCAATACTTTTATTCAAAAGGTTTGGTTTTTTAATCCAAGAAAAGGGAAGAATGCAATCTATTGGCCCATCGTTTCGTTGAAACTCTTTCCAAATTCCTTGATGAGTGCTTTGGAATGAATCACAGATTCGTTCCAAAGAATGGAGAGGAATGTCAAGTCGTGAGAACAAGAGGATCGTGAGAGCCTTGTCTTTGTTTTCTCCGAAGAAGATGATGCCTTGAGACATATGCTTCTGTTCAATTTATTGACATTCAATGAATGACACATTGTTTCCCTTCTTAACTTGAATCTCCCACAAGAGATCACTCACACATTGCTTTGAATTATTATTCTCTCGGTTGTTAGCCATTTCCTCCCTGCATTCCTTCCATAAATAAGTCCCAGATTCTGGGAGACCTTACTACTCTACATGTGAATATGAATAGGAGCACTGCTTGTGAGGGAAGACATGAATATGTTTTGATTTTCATCATTAATTTTCCTCCTCCAACTCGTACTTGGAATCCTAACTGCATTCTAAGTACACTTGTGGCCTTAAATGTATAGTAGTCTGCATTCATTTCTCTCTCAAGTGACATGTCAGACATTCTTTCTTCGCTTCCTCCTCTAGTTTCTTGGACTTCAATACAACATGTCAAGAAATGACAGCAGCAGGAAGGAAGGCAAACAAAGGGAATGAGAAGACTGACATGTCAAAGTCAGACCAAGAAAAGAAGATGACAAGAAAGATAAGGCTGCAAATAGTTATGGGTAAACGAACGCATACTGTTTTCATCTTCAATCTTGAGACCAATGTTAAGATACCGGTATCAACCATGTTTCTTCTTTAGATCTTTAGATTATGTTCACAAATTTAACCTGGAAAGCGATTCTGGTCAATTTTATACACAATAACTTGTATATAAAATACTGCGGGTCTAATGAGACCTGTACTGCGGACTAAATTAAGATGAATAAGAGTGAGAAGGTTAGTCAAGAAAAGACACGTCACCGGATCAGGTCTGAAACTTAATCAAAGCCATGGTATGAATGCAATGAAAGAGAACAACAAGACAAGGAAAGAAGTGAATGAATGAAAGAAAAGGAGGAGCATGAAGTACGGAAATTTCTTTTTCTGTAGAATCGGATGATGAATCGACCGCCTTCTTTCTTTCTTGTTTCATCATTTGATCATCATCATGATCCTGCTAAATGTCTTTGTAGTGAAGAAATCAAGTAGAAGTAGAAGAAGAAGACTCATTAGATCCACTCTCAGTAGTATAACTCGATACTCATGAACTGTCCTTGAAAATCGTGCCTCAAAAAACATAATGATGACTGGTGTAATGATGACTGACTGACTCGAGAAAAAGACTTAAGAGGTTGAAACACGAAAGAAAGAAGGGTTGGTGCTCAGAAGGGTATACTGAGCACTGATTCATGCAGAGTGACTTTAGTCTCATTGCTATTCTGTTGAGAAAGAATTGTTGTTGCAAAGAAAGCAAAGATACATTGAGTTTGAGTTGAGAAGAAGAATATGGCTGCAGGGCATGAAACAAGAGAAGAGGACTCATTCGGACTCCACACAAAGAGAACTGTCCTTGTCCTAATGATACCTCGAGGAAGAGGAGGAGGAAAAAATTCTCGGCTTCAAAGCAGGACGGATGTCGATCCTTCATTATATTTCAGACTCCCAGTGCATTTTTGATCTGCTCACCCTCTTCATGATAATAGTCCTGTATAATTTTTTGATTCTCCTCTTCTTTCCTTCTTTCTTTCGACAGACAGATTGAATGAGAAATGGGAGGTTCACATTAAATTGGGCTCCATTTCCCTCTGAGGTCTGGTGTAGTCTCTCAACTCCATCTGCAAATAATAATAATACCTTGATAACAGACACTCAAGACATGTAATGCAATGCAATGCAAGTCAAGTTACACTTAAAAGCTCTAAATGAGAAAAGGAGTACAATAAGAGTGACAGGATCTCAAAGGAATTTTAAGAAGTTTATATAACACAAGAACGACAAACAATTTCCTCTTCTCTTTTCCTGTGGTTTCCGTGATTCCTTTATCACTGTCGCAGTTGCCTTGTCCTCATTCCTTATGAGAAGACAGCATTATTATTCTGTCTTCTTCCATCTGACTAGTCAACGGGAACAAAAGAAAGTCTCGAGGTGACCGATCACTCGGTCAGATACTGTCATTCTTGAAGGCACTAAAGTAAAGAAGAAGAAGCTGTAACGAGACATAAAAGAACAAAAGTGATGGACATGATGATGGACACCTAGTGAGACACATGATACCAATTCTCATGGAAATACTGCACGCAATACTTCACTTGGAACTCATTCGACCTGAGAATGAGAATGAAATTGCTTCTCATTCTTGACTTACTTGACTTACTTGACAAAGACTACGGACAGAAAATCACTCATTTCGTTTCAACAACAAATACACATTACAATGATCATCAAAACCACTACCTTTTAATCGTTTACAACACGGACGACAAGTGAATTGTGTTTACAAAGTAATGGAAAGAGATATAATATAACTATGGGTTGTTGTTGTTGAATGGATTCCACGAAGTCTTGTCGTTTCCAAGAAACCTGTAGAAACGAGCTTCTGACTCTTTCGGGTCTACAAAAGCCCGGGTCTACAGGGTAACTCGTAAACGGACTCTTTTTGGGGATCAAACTGTCCAGACATCAAGAGGCCCAGGACGAGACGAGAGAAATGGAGACGAAATGGATACATACATACCAGTCAGAACAAGAGGGCACAAGTCATCCGAAGCAGCTGCGACGACTCCTCTTCTTCACTCGAAGCCTTCGTTTGGAGGACAAGACCAAGTTCTCGTTCTTCGAAGCGAAAAAGAGAAGAGAAGAGAACCAGATCAATAGTGGGATACAAAGAGATGAAGATACCAAGATTGAAAGAATCAGAGGCGCAGGACTTGAATCGAAAGAAACTTAGTCAGTGACAAGACAATTCGGTTAAAACTGACTTGACTTGACTTGAGAGTGAAAAGAGAACTGAATGAATGAATCAAGAGAAGAAGAGAAGAAAAGAAGAGAAGGAGGACAAAAAGACTGAGGGAGAGCAAATCGAAACAAGTGCCTCCGGAAACGACAAGAAAAGACAAACTAAAGAGCGAGAGAGTGAGTCAACCTTACAAGTGACAGGACAGGAGACAAAAAGATGGGACGGCTTTTTATTGGACATCCCATTTGACTTTTGTTTTCTCTCAACGTCTGTGGCGACGACTACACAATTACTTGCATGTTAATTGCGTTGCGTCAACAGACCTATTCTTTTCCTGAGAAGAAGTAGCAAATGGTTAGAGAGACAGTCGGAAAGGAAATAAGAGAATACACGAAAGAAGTAACTTAAAGGACTTGATGTGAAGACGGTTTGAGAGAGACTGACGGGTTTTCTCTATAAAAAGTATGGGACAGACAAGACAAGACAAGAGATCCTGGAGAACAAGTTGGATGAAGTCAAGGCAGAGGAGGCTGTTATTTTCTTATTCAAAATGTTTTCCTCGTAGACTACCCTCCAAGACTAGGATTGGTTCCTCACTTTCCTTCCACGAGATAATTATGGGTGAAATTATAAGGCAGGAGACTGACTTTGCCATCCATTATTATTACTTGCAAGGAATCCGTGGAGCAAAACCTCAATACTTCTCTCTCTTCTTGAGCATCATCTGCTCAAAAAGTCTTTCTGTTTGACTGGCTCTACCTCTGAAATTCTTTCTTTCCTTCCTTCCTTTGTAGAGGCATTACATGAAGAAAATGTGAGAACCCATCATTTGATCGTGAAAATAACAGCCCAAACGGCTGACCTGTCGTCTCGGGATGTATCATCATCATCTTCTTGGGCTCTCATTTCATCCAAATCCTGCCTCTGGTTCATTCTCTGGTCTTATTCAAGTCTATTGTTAGGCATGAATCACTCCTCTTCAACGAAACCCAATCCTTGTTCGTCTTCCGCTCATCCTGTCAATCATTTCCAGGCAACAGACCAACCAGAGTAGCATTAACTCACCGATAGAACAAGGTCTCTATTGTTTTGTGTCCGGGATGACCAGATGGCCATGTCTTGGTTCAAAAGACATCCGGTCTCAAGGCAGTCATCATGTCATGGTGTCGTTTCTTACTCTTTTCTTCAACTGCTGTCTCAGGAGTATCTTATCATGAGAATATCATGACAATATCATGAAGAGCAAGTGCGCAGGGTTTAGTCATGTCCACGATTGGCCTTCCTCTCGAGAGACAGCTTGTTTGGCCTCCAAGTAATGGCTCATAAAGACTCCCTCTTCATCATAAAAATTTGGTGACTGACTTGAGAGGACTAGAACAGTAGTTACAGTAACATTATCTCAGTCAACAAAAACACGTGGAATCATTCATTCAATTATTTGTCACTGAAGTTGTAAACACAGAGATAACTCTCTTGAATTGAGTCTTCGTGTTCTCTCTGTCTCTTTAGTTCACGAAACCTTGGTTCGTAGAAGCCATGTTCTTTGCTGTCGAGCCTGAGGGAGCAAAAGGTTTGGAGGAAGAAAAGAAGAAAAGAAAGAACCAGAGGAAGGAAGAGGAGCGGGAACTCAAAGCAAGATTGAACCGCGAGATTCCTGTCTTTTTGACGATAAAGGACCCTCTCTTTTCTCTGGCAACTTGTATTGATTACGAGAGAGAATCAGATACAATTAAAGAGGAGGATGAGGAGATGAAAAGAGCAAACCAAGAGCATCTGCAGAGGAGTATATGAGTGATTCTCTTATGGATCTGGTCATATCGATCTCTGAGTTTTGCAAGACTGAATGACACACCAACTTCTACTAAACTACACAGAGAAGTTGGTGAAGGAGGAGGACAAAGAGGATGAACAAAAAGTCTTGAGCGGAAGATGAAAGCATATCAGAGTTTCTGGATCAGAGACAGAGTGGGAGGAGGAGATGAGAGAAAAAAGAACAAGTTTGTGAGAGAGTTTGGAGCAAAACAAGTGAACCAGACCTGGTTTTGAAGAAAAGGACGTGAAAGAAACTCACTATGCTTTTGCATCTGAAAATCGAAGTGACAGCAACAGAGGCAGCATCAGTTTCAAACTCAAACTCTTGTTCTTGTTTCATCCCTTTTACATCCTCCTGAGTTTCTTCATGTTTCTTGTTCTGAAATGAAAAGAGAGAGGATTGTGACCTATACTGTACTCAAATCTCTCTTTCCATTTATCTCACTCCACAAAAATTCAATTACAAGACAAGGAGACGAAAGGGAAGAATAAAGAGAAGAGTGCAGTCACTCAAAAGACAGCAGCATCCCAACCGAAAGAGAAGAAGAAAAGAACTCGACTCGAAAGAACAGGAGGAGGAACAGATGAAACTTTTTCCTTCTCAATTTAGCTCGAGTCCGATACAACTTTTCTCCTTATCTTCTTGCTTTTCTTTCTTTCTTGCTTAACATGATCACTGATGGTAGATGCATGAGAAATCCCTAGATTCTCCCTCCCTTTAGAGATGAGGTCTGAGATTCGCAAGAAAACACGAAACGAGACAAGAAAGGAAACCAAGTGAAAAGGGAGACAGAAAAGATGCAGTGAAAACGAGAGACAGAGACCGGATAAAAAGATTCTCTCTCTTTCTTTCTTGTGTGTCTTTCTTTCTTTCGCTCTCGTTGTGTCAGCGATTCTTTTCTACTTCTTCTTTGTTCTGTAGCCAAAGATGAGTGAGAGACAGGATAGAAAGGAAAAGAAATGATACCAAGAAATGGAGGAGACAGACAACGATGACTGACTTGATCTAGAGGATCCAGGGTGACATTAGCATACACAGGGAGTGATGAGTTGAGGGATGTTTGTGTTTGAAAAGAGGGATAAAGTGAATGAAAGAAAGACATTGAGTGAAAGTCCTACCTGATCTTGATCATGTCGTGTGAATCTCTCTCTTTCATGGAATCAGAGAGAATTTATATTCAAAGGTTGCTGCTTCAAAGAGCAGTCTATACAAACAAGTGCTATACATCGATTCAAAAACGGATGATGTTTTGTGAGTGACGTCTATAACGATGTGACTCTCACTTTGTCATGATCCGTTTTGTTGTCTGGTAACACACACACTAATAATGATGATGAGCACGAGACACTGACAGAATGACGATCAACAAGGAAGAGGATATCGGTTAACTCACACACAAGGGTTAACCTGATATTAAACCAAACAAAATATATATCACATGAAGAAGAAGAATAAGTCGAGATGTTTTCGGTTGAAAAGATGGAAAGCGAGTGGGCAGACTAAAGCAAAGGAAAAGGACTAAAAGTATTCTCTTCGAGTCTGGTATTGCGTTAGTAATTAAGTAGGCCAATGGCTGACGGCCTCGTAATTACACGTAAACGTGAAGGAGAGGGAATGACTGATATATCATACCAAGAACATTAATTTTGTCAGACAAGGCAGGCAAAGTGAGAGTAAACAGTTCTTGAGGCGAACATGAAGAAGAGAAAGAAAAGGAAAATGTTGTCGACGTTCCTTCAGTCTCGAAAAGCCATTCCAAAGTCATTACTGAGAAGGCAATAAACATCCCTCATTTGATCGCACAAGTAGTCTTCGTCCATAGTCTTTGGAAGAAGAATAGGGATAAGGACGAGCCAGGAAATGATGAATGAAAAGAAAAGTGAACATGAATCAACTCAGCTGTTGATCTCTTTTTAAGTCAAAGTGTGTTGTTTTAGTGTAACTTTTGTTCTTTATTCACACCAAGTCATCAAGTCATCAGGAGAAACAACTTTTCTTTAGTTTCTTCTCGAGAATCACTTTGTGTTCTGAGTAAATGGGTGCGTCAAGTACTCTTCTGGTTAACAGGGCCCTTGAAAAAATGTATCAGATGATGATGAGATGCTCGCATATGGTTCTTAGTCTCGGGTGACAGAGAAGTCATTAGGCATTTTGATCATTAGAGACCGACTCAACTCAATGTCAGACTTTGTTTTGAGCAGAACCAGAAGGAGAACACAAGGAAAGCAAAGCTGACAGGCATGTCCACCTTTGCTTCTCTCGATGATGGGTTCATCAGAAAAGGATGACAGAGACATCGATGACACTGTGACAGCCATAGAGAAGAAGGGGAGGGGAAAGAGAGGATGAGGATGAGATTGACAGGAGAAGGGAGACAACATGCATGACTGAAAGAAGACTTCTCCTCCAGAAGTAGACTCAGACTCTGCAGCGCAAAACTTTTGCTTTTAGTCTGCGCGATCTCTCACTCACTCACTTGCATCCCTGTTGCCGACGACCAGACAGACTGTTATATTCGCTCGAGATTTATCATCCTCTCACACCTTCATCAACTTGACATCATGGCTCGGCAGTGGCTCGAGACCAAGAGGGTACCAAGACCTCCGAAAAATGGTGAGTAAAACACATGACTGCATGAAAAGACTGGAGGACATTTCCTTTTAGTTTACTTCTTCGCTCAATCTATCATTATCATTATCATTATATTCGAGAAGATAAATGGAAGATGAATGGAACATCATCAGTGACAGAGAAAGTCATGTTGAGAAGAGAGAAACTGTTGGAAAAGCTTTCCTTTCTCTTTATTCTCTTCTCTTGTCATCCTTCATGATAACAATGCCTTAAATGATGGGCAATAAATTCTTCATCTTTAGCTTCTGTCAGTTTCTTTCAAGAAAAGGGTCATGAGGAGTGAAAATGAGTCTAAACAATGAGTGAAGCTGCTTGATTGACCATCCAAACGGGATTATCCCTTGAGACAGGTTTCCTTTACTCCTTCCCAGAGGCTTTTCCTTCTTTGAATCCCTCTCAATTGCCTTCTCAATCTAATTCTTCCTTGGAATTGTTTGCAGGAGAGAACGGACTGCCTCGAAGACTAAGGACTGCCTACACAAATACCCAACTGCTTGAGTTGGAGAAGGAATTCCATTACAATAAATACCTGTGTCGTCCTCGAAGGATCGAAATCGCGGCAACACTTGAGTTGACAGAAAGGCAGGTGAAGGTCTGGTTCCAGAATCGAAGGATGAAAGCCAAGCGCACTTCGCCCGGGGCTTCAAAGGGTGCAGCCTCAGAAAATAGAGCAGACACGGAGGTCGACACCATCATCAAAGTCAAGCGAGAGAAGAGATGCGGATCAAAAGCCAGTTCCTGTGGGAACGAAGATGAGGAGGAGGAGGACAACGACAGCCATACAGAGGAGGCCGTGGAAGAAGAGGACAGGACTGCCGAAGGGACTGGACCAGACAAGACTGAAGAGGAAAGAGGATCCGATTCCTTGGAATGGATGCAGACACCGACTTCATCCCATGACTGTCTTACAAGTAGTTCTTGTGGAGGCAGTGACATCATCATGGAGGCCGACGAGGCAGGAGGAGGAGGTCGGTTTCAACATCAAATGAATCAACAGACATCATGTCATGTCCAAAACTACTCCCAGGACTACTACGACACCCATGGATACTCAGAGAACTACTATGACCAACAACAAGCCTACTACACAAGCAAGTCAGGTGTAGGAGGACATGTTCACCAAAGATATCATGACCAAACTTCCCACCTCAACTACAGCTACCAAAACAACACCAATCCATCATCTCAAACTTACCATCCTCCTCATGAGTCCTATTACGACCAACAACAGGGATACTACATGACTCATGGCAGCCATTTTCATCAACAGAACCACCACCAAAGTATTAACAGCAACAACACGTGTCATGATCAAG
>Ga0157374_10005201_pt1 | contig 10912 bp, 9 predicted proteins | sample M25metaG_FD_115308 | JGI IMG/M metagenome (GOLD analysis project Ga0157374, IMG submission 115308) | Miscanthus rhizosphere microbial communities from Kellogg Biological Station, Michigan, USA - M2-5 metaG | ecosystem: Host-associated > Plants > Roots > Rhizosphere > Soil | place: USA: Michigan... | reverse complement strand
TGCCGGGATGGTTCAGTCGCGCGAGGATCGCGGCCTCGTCGAGGAACATCGCGCGCACGGCCGGTGCATTCGCGAGCTCGGGCCGCACGGTCTTGATCGCGACGAGCTGCTCGAACGCGCCAGGCCCGCGCCGGCGGCCCAGCAGCACCGCGCCCATTCCACCCGACTTCAGCTCGTACAGGATCTCGTAGTTGCCGAACCGTGAGCTCAATCCGAATCTCCGTCGTCGGCGGGCCGCTCGACGAGGCCGTGCTTGTACAGCAGCTCGCGGAAGTGGCGCCGTGACAACCCGGCCTGCTCGGCCGCGCGCGTGACGTTCTGGTTCGCGCCGCTCCACACGAGCGAGACATAGCGACGCTCGAAGTGATCGTTCCAGCGCTCCTTGGCTTCCTTGAACGGCAGCGAGGTGTCGACCACCTCGGCGTGCTGCGGCGCGGCCGCGGATGGATCGAGCCACAGACGCAGGTCGCGGAACTTCACCGACGGCCCCGACAGGGCCCACGCACGCTCGAGCACGTTGCGAAGCTCGCGGACGTTGCCCGGCCACGCGTAGCGCCGCATCCGTTCGAGGTTCTCGCCGTCGATCGGCCCCGGATCCGCGCCGCGCCGCGCGTAGAACGTCGCGATCAGGTGCGAGAGATCCTCGAGGCGATCGCGCAGCGCGGGCAGCGCGACGTGAACGACGGCGAGCCGGTAGAACAGATCGAAGCGAAACTCCTTGGCCGCGACCATCCGGCCGAGGTCGCGGTGCGTCGCGGCCACGACGCGCGTGTCGACCTTCACCGGCCGGTCCGCGCCGACCGGTTGCACCGTCTGCGCCTCGAGCACGCGCAACAGCTTGGCCTGCGCCGCGAGCGGCAGCTCGCCGAGCTCGTCGAGAAACAGCGTGCCGCCACTGGCCTCGACGAACGCGCCCTTGCGCTCGCGCTCGGCGCCGGTGAAGGCGCCCTTCACGTGCCCGAACAGGTGCGAGTCGATCAGGTTCTCGGAGATCGCCGAGCAATCGACGACGACAAACGGCCCGGCCGCGCGCGACGACGCATCGTGGATCGCCTGCGCCGCGAGCTCCTTGCCGGTGCCCGACTCGCCCTCGATCAGCACGGTGGCATCGCTGGGCGCCGCCATCTCGAGCACGGCGAACAGCTCGCGCATCGCGACACTCTGCCCCGCCATCCTGCCGAAGTGATCGTTGTCGCTCGGCGGCAACGAAGGCGTATCGCCGGCCGAGATGCGGACCGAGGTGCCGCCGATCTTGATCGTGGCACCTTGAGGGACCACCACCTCGGTGATGCGCGTGCCCTGGTACCAGGTGCCGTTCGTCGACCCCAGGTCCTTGACGCGAATGCCGTCGGGCGTGATCGCGAGCTCGGCATGTCGTCGAGAAGCCTGCGGATCGGTCAGCACGACGTCGCACGTCGCGTGCGCACCGACGGTGATCGGACGCGCGCCGAGCGCCACCACCGGGCCGTCCTGGCCCAGCACCTGCACACTGTAGCTGCGTGCGGCTGTGCGGCCGCGCGTGCTCGGAGTCGCAAGACCGGTCTGGATCAGCGTGCGCCGATCGAACGTCACGCACCGAGGATAACCGAGATGAATGATAAGGTTCACGCGATGCGGAGGGTCTTCTTCGTCGTCGCGCTTGTCGCGTGTAACGACGATCCGACGCTGCACGTCACCGTCACGCACCCCGACGGCTCGCAGGTCGTGAAGACCGTCGTCTCGGTATACGAGGGCGCGTTTGGCTGCATCGATGTCGAGCTCGGCGATCTCGATACCGATCAGCTGCAGGCCTCGCTCGTTGCCGAGGAGACGATCGGCACGCCGAACGGTCACCTCGATGGCCTGTCGCGTACCGATCCGAAGATCGTGGTCGCGCGCGGATACGGCAGCGACGGCCGGCTGCGCACCGAGGGCTGCGCCGAGAAGGACGAGGTCGTGGGCGCCGACGAGCTCGCGATCGCGACGGTCGTCACCGCGACGGCATCGGTCGCGCTCGCCGATCCGACGCACACCGACCTGTTCGGCCTCGCGGTCGCGGCCACCGATCCCGACGGCAAGGAGCTCGATGGCCGGCCGGTGTCGTGGCGCGTCTACGCCCCGGTCGGTGCGATGCCCGTTGCCAGCGGCCTCGACGTCGCGGCCGACAGCTCGTGGACCCCGAAGTCGCCCACCTGCACCAGCAACGGCCTCGCGGTGATCCATCCGGTGCCACCATCGACGATCGGCGGCTACGCGATCCAGGCGCGCGTCGCGTGGGCGGCCGAGCCGGTGCCGCTGTACTCCGCGATCGTCGCCGATCTGTCGATCGCAGCGCTCACTCCGCCCGCCGGCGTGCAGCGCGCGTGCGCGATCGGTCACTCGGGCAGTGCCGCCAGCCTCGTCTGCCTCACGGCCGGCGGCGCCACGACCTTCACGGTCACCACGGCTGGCGGCCTCACCGCCGGCGCAACCACGCCGCTCGCGAATCCGATCGGCCTCTACGCCGTGCCCAGCGGCAGCGACGCCGAGGTCTACGCCATGGACCGGACGGGCATCCCGACGCGCGTCTTTCCGTCGACGCAGACGGGCGGCTGCGGAGGCTGCACCGTCCAGCTCGACGACGTGATGTTCTTGCCGGCGTGCGGCGCGAGCCCGGCGAAGGTGCTCGTCCACGACACGACCGCGCCCGCCGCGACGCAGGTCAAGTGGATGGATCCCGCGGGCGGCCCGCTGACGAATTTCCTGACGACGCTGCGCGCCGGTGAGACGCTCTTCCGGCTCGACCTGGAGTCGGTGGGCTGCGCGAGCGAGCTCGATCCCGCGCACGGCACGTACACCACGCAGCAGGTGGCCGTGATCGATCTCAGCCGCCCCGCGACCGGCGTCCCGATCGCCTCGCGCGCGCACTTCGCCTGCGGCACGGGGATGTGCCAGTCGATCGATCTGCCGGCGGCCGGTGCCGCGGCGGGGTTCTCCGGCGGCATGCAGCCGTACGTGATCGGCACCGCGATCGACGCGACCGGCGTCGTGCTCACCTCGCTGCTGATCGTCAAGGACCCTACGGGCGCCGATCACTGGGTCGAGCTCGCGCGCCAGCCGTCGGCGAGCGTGCCGCACCGGATCGCGACCGGTCAGCTCGACGACGACAGCAGCATCGACAAGGTCTGGGACATGAAGACGAAGCTCGGCGGGCTCGTCGAGATCGCGTACGCGCGGACGGTGGGCAACGAACCGCTCGCCGGCCTGTCGCTGCAGCTCGAGCAGCAGGAGCCGCCGCTCATCGCGCTCGATCTGCTCGTCGGGGATGTCACCGGTGACGGCCGCGATGACATCGTCGTCGTCGGCCAGACCGTCGATGCATCGAAGACCGGCGTCGCGGTCGCACCGTCGCATGCGCCCTCGCCTGTCGGCACCCTCAAGACCGATCCGCCATGCGCGCCCTGATCGTCGCGAGCCTGCTCGTCGCCTGCGGCGGACAGCCACATCCGTCGCAGCCGCCTGCGTTCCCGGCCGACGAGCTCGCCGCGGAGCTCGACGGCGTGATGGGGCAACTCGCCGCCGCGACCGAGCGCGATCAGGAGAACTGCGTGACGCTGCTCGACGATCTCGAGCGGATCCTCGCGGCAGCACGACCGACGTTCGATCGCGTCCGCGCAGCCGAACACGATCCGGAGCATGCGCGCCTGCTCACGACCGCAATGCATGCGTATGACGATCGCGCGCCGAGCCGAACCACGGACATCGCGACCGGGCTCGCCGTCTGCTTCCGTACACACCGTGAGCTGCAAGACAGAGTTACGCACGTCGTCGATTCGATGCCGACGCTGTGACGCGTGCCCCGCGCCTCGTGCGACCATCACCGCATGGCGCGCTGGGTGGTCCTCCTCGCGATCATCGTCGGATGTGGGCATCCTGCGCCCGCACCGTCGTCGCCCACATCGCCGGTCGGGACCACGCACGCCGCCCCGATCGATGCCGCGACCCCGCCGGCACTCGAGGACGATCTGCCCCGCCTCGCCGAGCGCGCGGTCAAGTTCTACGCGGACTGGCAGCAGATCATGGCGGAGACCAGCGACTGTGCCGCCGCTGCGACGAAGATCACCGCGCTCGCCGATGCGAACGCCGACTTCATCACGGCGAACGCGCACGTCATGCGTGCCGGTCACGACAAGGTCGTGCAGCTGCGCGCCGCGCTCGAGCCACATGCCGCCGAGCTCGATGCCTCGGCGAAGGCGATCGTGCAGTCGCCCACGATGGCGGCCTGCCACGACAACGCAGCGTTCGCGCACGCGATCGACCGCATCCAGGGCGACTCATGAGAGCGCCGGTTCGCACACTCGCCTTCGCCGTCGTGCTCGCGCTGTGTGGCGTGACCACCGCGCTCGCCGACCCGCCGACGCTGCCGTGGCAGCAACCGCAGCAGCCGACCATCGCCGGCGTGCCGCTGCCCGCGCCCGACAAGCCCGCCGATGGCTCCGCGACGCCGGCGCCCCCGGCCCCGGCGCAGGTGCACTCGACGACGAAGGAAGACACGTTCTTCGCGATCAAGGTGATCGCCGGGCTCGTCGGGCTCGTGGTGCTCGCGTACCTCGGCGGCCATCGTCGCGTCGTCCGGTTCCAGGAGCAGCTCGGCATCGGCGGCGTGATCACCGCGGGTTTCCCGTTCGTCGCACTCGGCGCGCTCGCCGCGACCGACACCATCGGCGTGCTGACACCGAGCGTGCTCGATCAGCTCAGACCGGTCCTCCATTTCGGGCTCGGCTGGCTCGGCTTCATCATCGGAGCCCAGCTCGATATCCGCGTCCTCGATCGCGTCCCGAAGGGTACCGCGTACCTCATCCTCGTCGAGGCGCTCGGTCCGTTCGCGATCACCGCCGCGGGCTGCGGCGCCGTGATGATCGCGTTCAACGAGGCCGGCATGTCGTTCGGCGACGCCGCGCTGTGGCGCGATCTCGTCCTGCTCGGCACCGCCGCCGCGATGACCGCGCCGCGCAAGTTCCGCGGGTTCGCGAACCGCACCTGGCACGAGGGCCGCGGCGTCGACGTCCTGCTGTCGCAGCTCGACGAGATCGTCGGCGTGATCGGCCTGGTGTTCATCACCGCGTACTTCCGCGACGACGCCGCCACCAACTGGCAGCTCCCCGATACGGCGTGGATCTTCATCTCGCTCGGCCTCGGCGTCGCGATCGGCGTGTTGATCTTTGCGATGGTCCGCGTGCCGGTCTCGAACGCCGAGTTCCTCGCGGTCGTGCTCGGCGGCATCGCGTTTGCCTCCGGCCTCGCCGGCTACCTGCGCCTGTCCCCGATCGCGATCTGCTTCATCGCCGGCGTGCTCGTCACGAACTTCCCGAACGAGCAGCGCGAGTCGATCTTCCGCATCCTCCATCACCTCGAACGCCCCGTACATCTGCTGTTTCTGATCATCGCGGGCGCGGTGTGGGACGTCGCGGACTGGCGCGGCTGGCTGCTCGTGCCGCTGTTCGTCGCCGGCCGCATCATCGGCAAGTGGACCGGCGTCCTCGCGTCGAAGACCGCGGTCGGCGCGCTGCTCCCCGCGTCGTTCGCCGATCAGCGCCAGCTCGTGACCCCTCTCTCGGGCCTGTCGATCGCGCTCGTGATCAGCGTGGAGAGCCTCTATCACGACAACGGCATCCCCTGGATCGTCACCGCCGTCATCGGTGGATCGATCGCCACCGAGCTGCTCGTCTCGCGCAAGGGCGACGAGGCCGCCGTGCCTGCTCCCATGGACGAGCTCGAGCGCAGTGCGCCGATCGACGAGCTCGACGATCTCGGCTCCGACGGCGTCGAGCACGACGGCCCGATCTATCGCGATGACGAGGCAGGCCCCACGTGATCCCTCTGATGCTCTTGCTCGCCGTCGGTGGCCTGATGCAGGCCGCGCGCAGCTTCACCGCCGACACGTCGATCGCGGGCACCGAGCTCGCGTTCGGCTACCTGCTGCTGTCGGCGTACTTCACCGCCAAGATCTTCAACCGGCTCGGCTTCCCGAAGCTCACCGGATATCTGTTCTCCGGCGTCATCTCGGGCCCGTTCGTCCTCGGTCTCGTCACCAAGGACATGGGTCATTCGCTCGACGTCGTGAAGGACACGGCGACGGCGATCATCGCGCTCGAGGCCGGCTCGGAGCTCAAGCTCGCCAAGATCAAGCCGGTGATGAAGACGCTGCGCGCCATGACGGTGTTCGCGGTGATCGGCGCGATGTTCGCGATCGGCGGCACGCTGTTCCTGATGCGGCCGCTCTTGCCCGGCATCTTCAACGGCTTCGACACCACGCAGTCGCTCGCGATCTGCGGCGCGATCGGCGTGGCACTCTCCGCGCAGTCGCCGGCAGTGGTGATGGCGCTGCTCGCCGAGATGCGCGCCGAGGGTCCGTTGAGCAGCGTCGTGCTCGCCTCGGTCGTCGTCGCCGACCTCACGGTGATCACCGTGTTCTCGATCGCGCTCGCGCTGACCGGCGCGGTGATCGGCGGCAACATCGATGTCGTCGAGACCGCCCTGCATGTCGGCTGGGAGTTGATCGGCTCGATGGTGTTCGGCCTGCTGATCGGCGCGCTGATGGGGCAGTTCCTCAAGACCGTGAAGAAGGGCGCGTCGCTGTTCGGCCTCTTGATCTGCGTGGTCGTCGCCGAGATCGGCGCACGCATGAGCCTCGATCCGCTGATCGTGCTGCTGACCACCGGCATCTGGCTGCGCAACTGGTCGCGCGCCGATTCGAGCGAGCTGTTCCGCAACTTCGAATCCGCGCAGCTGCCCGTGTTCCTCGTGTTCTTCGCACTCGCCGGCGCGAAGCTCGACATCTACACGCTGTGGGCGTACCTCCTGCCGGTCGGCATCATCGCGGTCGTCCGCGCGGGCAGCTTCTACGTCGGCGCGAAGTTCGCCACGAAGATCACCGGCGCCGAGGAGGTCGTCCAGAAGTACGCCTGGTTCGGCCTCGTGCCGCAAGCCGGCCTCGCCCTCGCGCTGGCACTCGTTCTGCGCACGACGTTCGCCGGCTCGTTCGGCGACGGCGCGGCGGTGATCCTGCTCGGCGTGGTCGGCTTCAACGAGTCGGTCGCACCACCGATCCTGCGGCGCATCCTGATCAAGACCGGCGAGGCCGGCAAGAAGCAAGGCGTCGACTTCGCCGCCGGCGGCCACTGACGATCCGGATCAGCCCTCGGCCAGCATCTCCTTGTGCACCTTCTCCATCTGGGCCTTCTGCTCGTCGGAGACCGTCGGGTACTCGAGGTCGAGCTGCGACACGGTGTCGACGATGATCTCGGACACCGTGCGCCGCATGAACGACTTCGAGTCCGCCGGGATCGCATACCAGGGCGCCCATGGCTTGCTCGTCGCGCGCAGCGCATCTTGATAGGCGTCCTGGTACTCGTCCCAGTGCGCGCTCTCCTTCCAGTCGTCGGCCGCGAACTTCCAGTTGTGATCATCTTCCTCGATGCGCTCGCGGATCCGCTTGTGCTGCTCCTTCTGCGACACGTGCAGGAAGAACTTGAGTATCACGAGCCCGTTGCGCGCCCAGTGGCGCTCGGCGTCGACGATGGACTCGTAGCGCTGCGCCCATAGGTCCTCTAGCTTCTTCGGCTGCTTCGGCAGGCGTTCCCCTTCCAGGTACTCGGGGTGCACGCGAACGACGAGCACCTCCTCGTAGTGGCTGCGATTGAACACGCCGATCCGGCCACGCTCGGGGAGCGCACGCTGGACGCGCCACAGAAAGTCGTGGTCGAGCTCCTCGTGCGAGGGCTGCTTGAACGCGTAGACCTCACAGCCCGCGGGGTTCACGCCCGAGAGCACGGCGCGGATCGTGCCGTCCTTGCCGCCGGCGTCCATCGCCTGGAACAGCAGCAGGACCGCGTAGCGATGGTCGGCGTACAGCTTCTCCTGCAGCTTGCAGAGCTTGGTCGTCTGCTTCTCCAGGGCTTCCTTGTTCTCGTCCTTGCCGGGCGCATCATCCGGAGGCGTGGTGGGCGCCTTCTTGATCTTGAATTCTTCGTCGACGAGGTAGGGGCTCTTAACCGGGTCGAACAGAATCGGTTTTGCCATTGCTGATGACGTTACGCCCCAATGTGACGATTTCGCTAGAAACCCCAGATGGTTCGGTCGCGTCTCGGTAATCCGGATCCGGGGAGGTATGGTGCATCCGTTATGGCCACGACGACCCCTGGTGCCACACCCTCGACGAATGATTCTCCGCCCTCGATCGCGGAGGACGACAAGCTCGGGCCGCTCGGCAACAAGACCGCCGTGATCGAGAACGAGATCGAGCTGCGACGCGCGCTGGTCGCGGAGTTCCTCGCCGCTGCAGAGTCCGCTCGCGATGCCGCCGGCGAGGTCGATCGCGACGTCGACGAGGCCGTTCACGACTACCGCAAGGCACTGCGCCGGGCGCGCGCGCTGCTCACGCTGCTCGCGAAGTCGCTGCCGCGCGGCGAGCGCCGGGCCGTGAAGAAGGCGCTGCAGGAGGCGCGGCGCGCCGTCGGTTCCGCGCGCGATCACACGGTCGCGCCCGACACGCTGGGCGCACTGCCGCTCGGGGACGAAGAGCGCACGATCGCTCGCGCCGTGCTCGACGCGGCCGCCGAGGCGATGCCGGCGCGCCAGGAGATCAAGCAGCTGCTCGCCGAGGGTGCCGCGCGTGCGCTCGCCCAGGTCGAGGCGCTCGAGGCCGCGCTGCCGCCGTCGATCACGTGGGCGTCGGTCGTCAGCGGCCTGCGCTCGACCTACGACGAGGCCCGCTCGGCCCGCAAGGCGGCCAAGCGCAGCAAGAAGTCGTTCCACCGCTGGCGGCGCCGCAGCAAGGAGCTCGGCTACCAGCTCGATGTGATCAGTGGATTTGCCGGCCTCCACGTCGCCGAGCTGCAGCGCGAGGTCGAGGGCGTCTCCGAGGCGCAGGGCCCGGTCGTCGACCTGATCATGCTGCGCGGGTTTGTCGAGACGCACGGCACGCGCGGCGAGCCGCTCGACCACCTGCTCGGGGCGCTCGACGGCCAGCTTGACGACCTGATGAAGGACGCCCGGCGCGCCGGCAAGGATGTGTTCCGTCGCAAGCCGCGCCGGTTCGGCCGCCGCGTGACGAAGGCGGTCCAGCGCGATCTCGCGCCCGCGCCTTCCGACGAGCTCAGCTGATCCTGTGCTAAACGAGGGCCATGTCGAAGGTCCTCATCATCGGCGCCGGCGGAGTCGGCGGCGTTGTCGCGCACAAGGCCGCGATGGAGAAGCAGCACTTCTCCGACGTGATGCTCGCGAGCCGTACGCTCGGCAAGGTCGAGAAGATCGCCGCCGAGGTGCAGCAGATGCACGGCCGCAAGCTCCGCACCGCGCAGGTCGATGCGGATGACGTTCCGCAGCTCGCGCGCCTGCTCAAAGACTACAAGCCGCAGGTCGTGATCAACGTCGCCCTGCCCTACCAGGACCTCCACATCATGGATGCGTGCCTGGAGGCCGGCGTCGACTACCTCGACACCGCGAACTACGAGCCGCCCGACGTCGCCAAGTTCGAGTACAGCTGGCAGTGGGCCTACCAGGAGCGCTACCAGAAGGCCGGCCGCATGGCGCTGCTCGGCTCGGGCTTCGATCCCGGTGTGACGAACGTGTTCTGCGCGTACGTGCAGAAGCACCTGCTCGACGAGGTTCACTACGTCGACATCGTGGACTGCAACGCCGGCTCGCACGGCAAGGCGTTCGCGACGAACTTCAACCCCGAGATCAACATCCGCGAGATCACCGCGCGCGGCCGCTACTGGGAGAGCGGCGAGTGGAAGGAGACCGACCCGCTGAGCGTGTCGCGGATCTTCGACTACCCGGGCGTCGGCGAGAAGAAGAGCTTTCTGCTCTACCACGAGGAGCTGGAGTCGCTCGCGAAGAACCTCAAGGGCCTCAAGCGCATCCGGTTCTGGATGACGTTTGGCGAGTCGTACCTCAAGCACCTCGAGGTGCTCGGTAACGTCGGGATGACGCGTATCGATGAGGTCGAGTTCGAGGGCAAGAAGATCACGCCGATCAAGTTCCTGCGCGCGCTGCTGCCGGATCCGGCGTCGCTCGCCGCGGGCTACTCCGGCAAGACGTCGATCGGTTGCCTCTGCGAGGGCGTGAAGAACGGCCAGAAGAAGCGCTACTTCATCTACAACATCTGCGACCACGCCGAGACGTTCAAGGAAGTGCGCGCGCAGGCGATCTCGTACACCACCGGCGTGCCCGCCGTGACCGGCGCCGTGATGATGGTGACCGGCAAGTGGAAGGGCGCCGGCGTCTTCAACATGGAGCAGATGGATCCGGATCCGTTCCTCGAGGATGTCGCGAAGCGCGGCCTGCCCTGGCACGTGGAAGAGCGATAGGGACCGAGAGATGTCGAAGGGAGCGAGCTTGGGCGAGGCGATGGCGCGCAGCATCGACGTCTCGACCGTCGAGACGCCGTGCTTCATCACCGACCTCGGCGCGCTCGAGAAGAACTTGCAGCTGCTCCGCAGCGTGCAGGACAAGGCGGGCGTCACGATCCTGCTCGCGCTCAAGGGCTTCGCGCAGTGGTCGACGTTCCCGCTCGTGCGCCGCTACCTCGCGGGCGCCACGTCGTCGTCGGTCGCCGAGGCGCGGCTCGCGCGCGAGGAGCTCGGCGGCGAGGTCCACGCCTACGCGCCGGCCTACAGCGACGGCGAGATGCGCGAGCTCGTCACACTCGCCGATCACATCGTGCTCAACTCGACGGGTCAGTGGCAGCGCCACCGCGCCGCGATCGAGCGCGCCGGCATCTCGGCCGGGCTGCGCGTCAACCACGAGCACCAGGAAGCCGAGACCGCGCTCTACGATCCAGCCGGCGCCTGCTCGCGCCTCGGCACCACGCGCGCGAACCTGTCGGCGGCCGATCTCGAAGGCATCGACGGCCTGCACTTCCACACGCTCTGCCAGAACAACAGCGATG
>Ga0157374_10005199_pt1 | contig 10913 bp, 7 predicted proteins | sample M25metaG_FD_115308 | JGI IMG/M metagenome (GOLD analysis project Ga0157374, IMG submission 115308) | Miscanthus rhizosphere microbial communities from Kellogg Biological Station, Michigan, USA - M2-5 metaG | ecosystem: Host-associated > Plants > Roots > Rhizosphere > Soil | place: USA: Michigan... | reverse complement strand
TGGGTAACGATGCATGGCGACGATCTGCGCGCGATCGCCGGACCGCACATGGTGACGCTACGCCACTATTGCCTGAAAGGTGACGTGGCGGAGTTTCACGGCGAAGGTTTGACGACGGTGAGCGAGTTCAGGGTACGGGGAGGCGATGAAGTTTGCTTTGTGCTGACGTATTCGTACTCGGTGGATGCGCAGAGTCCGCCGCGTGTGGATGTGAAGGCTGAACTCGCAGACACGGAGGCTTACTGGTGTGAGTGGACGGCGAAGTCGCAGTACAGGGGCGACTATGCGGAGGCGGTTGGGCGCAGCCTGATCACACTCGAGGCTATGACGTACAGGCCGACCGGAGGGGTAGTCGCAGCAGTGACTGCTGGGCTGCCGGAGTTGATCGGTGGCGAGCGCAACTGGGACTATCGCTACTGCTGGCTGCGGGATACAGCGTTCACGCTGTTGGTGCTGATGCGCGCGGGATACACGGAGGAGGCGATCCGCTGGCGGATGTGGCTGCTGCGCGCGGTAGCTGGGGCTCCGGATCAGATACAGGCGCTGTATGGCATTGGCGGCGAGCGCGAGCTAGTGGAGTGGAATGCTACGTGGTTGCGCGGGTATGAGGAGTCTCGGCCGGTGCGCATTGGGAACGCGGCGGCGGAGCAGTTTCAGCTTGATGTGTACGGAGAGGTGGCGGTTGCGCTGAGCCGCACGCCGGAAGCGGAAGAGGATATTCGCGTTCCGGCGACAGAGTTGCAGGCCGCGCTGATCGACCACCTGTGCAAAGTGTGGGACCAGCCGGACGAGGGCATCTGGGAGACGCGCGGTGGACGCAAGCACTTCGTCCACAGCAAGGCGATGGCGTGGGTGGCTCTGGATCGCGCGATCCGGCATCACGAGCAGTATGACGGCGGCGGTGATGTGAAGCGCTGGCGTAAAAATCGCGACATGCTGCACAAGGAAATTTGCAGCAAGGGGTTCGACAAGAAGCTGAATGCGTTCACGCAGAGTTATGGATCGAAGTCGCTGGACGCGGCTTGCCTGCAGCTTGGGCTGATGGGCTTTCTGCCCATGGACGATCCGCGGATTGTGGGTACGGTGGAGGCGATCCAAAAGAACCTCACACGCGATGGGCTCGTGATGCGCTACGACCACGGCGAGATGGACGATGGGTTAGCCGGCAAGGAAGGGACGTTCCTTGCTGGCAGCTTCTGGATGGTGACCTGCCTGCACCTGCTGGGTAGAACGGATGAGGCGAGGGCGATGTTCGACCGGCTGCTCGCGCTTCGCAACGATGTGGGACTGCTGAGCGAAGAGTACGATCCGCACGCGAAACGAATGTTGGGGAATTTTCCGCAAGCCCTTTCGCATATTGCGCTTGCGCATGCAGCGTTCACGCTGTCGGGCCAATGGAAGCCGGAAATTCACACAGACGGCAAGTAAGGGCGGCCTGCTGAGTGCAACCTCACGGGCAGGTTCGCGACTCTATCTAGAGGAGTCGCAAACTCACGTTGTTCGGGCCCCGGGACTAGCCGCCTGGAGTGTGTTTGCACGCAAATCGAAAGAGAGCAGGAAGCGATGGTTCGAATTCCGGGATCGACTTACCGGCTCCAGCTGCATAAGGGTTTTACGTTCGACGATGCGGCGGCGATAGCGGATTATCTGAAAGCGCTGGGAATTACGCACGTCTATAGCTCGCCTTATCTGCAGGCTGCTCCTGACAGCATGCACGGCTACGATGTGGTGGACCATCGCAAGGTGAATGAAGAGCTCGGCGGGGCGGCCGGACACGATCGTTTCTGCAAGAAATTGGGTGACACTGGCCTGGGGCAGGTGCTGGATATTGTGCCTAACCACATGAGCCTCGGCGAGCAGAACCGCTACTGGTGGGATGTGCTGGAGAATGGCACGAGTAGCCGCTATGCAAGTTTTTTCGACATTGACTGGAACTCCGCCGAGGCGCGCCTGCGAGACAAAGTGTTGGTTCCGATTCTGGGGGACCAGTATGGGCGGGTGCTCGAGGCAGGAGGCATAAAGGTGCTTCGGCAGGCCAGCGCGTTTACCGTTGGCGCTGCAGGACAGGTATTGCCGGTAGCACCGCAGAGTCTGCCGGTGATCCTCGGGCGTGCCGCTGCCAGTGCGCACAGCGATACTCTAAGTTTTCTTGCGGCGAGCTACGGCCGGCTGCCTTCGCCGGATATGACGGACCGAATGACGGTGCTGGCGCGGCACCGAGACAAGGTTGTCCTCGATCAACTGTTGGAAAGACTGTGCGCTGAAGAGTTGGATGTGTGCGAAGCGATCGACAGGTCGGTGGCTGACCTGAATGGCAACAGCGACGCGTTGGATGAGTTTTTGAACCAGCAAAGTTATCGGCTCGCCTACTGGAAGACCGCAGATCAGCAGTTGGGGTACAGGCGATTTTTCGATGTGAATACGCTGATTGGATTGCGAGTTGAGCGCGAATATGTCTTCGAAGAAACCCACGCGCTTATTTTGAAATGGCTTGGACAGGGCGTAATCGACGGTGTGCGTGTCGATCATCCCGACGGTCTGCGTGACCCATTGGAATATTTTCAGCGACTTCGAGAGCACGCGCCGAATGCTTACATTGTGGGGGAGAAGATTCTGGCGCGGGGCGAATTTCTGCGCGACGAGTGGCCGATCCAGGGAACGAGTGGTTACGATTTTCTGAACATGGCAGCGGGTCTGTTAGTCGATCCGGAAGGCATGCGGCGGCTGGATAAGGTTTATGCGAAGTTTACGGGAGAGCCTACCCACTTTCCTTCCATTGCGCATGACAAGAAGGTGGGGGTCCAGCAGGAGGCCTTGGCTAGCGACGTAAACCGGCTGACAAATCTGTTCGTGGATATCTGCGAGAGCAATCGCGAGAAGCGAGATTTTACCCGCGCTGAGGTCAGGCGAGCGATCCGCGAAATTGCAGCTTGCTTCGGCATTTATCGGACGTATGTTGTGCCCGATCGCGATGAAATTAATGACGAAGACCGGTATTTCATTGATCGCGCGGCCAAGTGCGGCAAGGACGGGCGGCCCGATATCGACGGAGCGTTGTTCGATTTTATGGGCGACGTACTTGCCATGAGAGTGCGCGGGGAAAAAGAGAGCGAGTTTGTGGCCCGCTTTCAGCAGTTCACTAGTCCTGTGATGGCGAAAGGTGTCGAGGATACGGCCTTTTATTGCTACAACCGGCTGACGGGGATGAACGAAGTCGGGGCCGATCCGGGACGCGATGGCGTGTCGGTTGAGGAGTTTCACGAGTACAACGCGAGGATGCAGGCGACGCACCCTGACACGATGCTGACACTCAGCACGCACGATACGAAGCGGAGCGATGACGTGCGGGCGAGGCTCGCTGTGTTGTCGGAGATCCCACGCGAGTTTGGTAAGACGGTGTTGCGTTGGTCGAGGAGCAACGCGCGGTTCCGGACAGGGAAGTGGCCGGATAAGGGGACGGAGTGGTTCCTGTATCAGACGATGGTTGGGGCGTGGCCGATCGATGCTGAGCGGTTGAAACAGTATATGGAAAAGGCGATGCGCGAAGCCAAGCTGCATACGTCCTGGGTGGCGAATAACCACGAGTATGAAGGTGCGGTGAACAGTTACGTCGATTCGATGCTCGGCGATGCGGGCTTTGTTGCGGATGCTGAAGCGTTTGTTGAACGGATTGCACGCGCTGGGCGAATTAATTCGCTGGCACAGACACTGATGAAGCATACTTCGCCTGGAGTTCCCGACCTCTACCAGGGAAGCGAGTTGTGGGACCTCTCGCTGGTCGATCCGGATAACCGGCGACCTGTCGATTATGAGTTACGGCGAAAGCTTCTGGCGGAGATCGAGGGTATGGACGCTGTGGCCGTGATGGAGCGCGAACATGAAGGTCTGCCGAAGCTTTGCGTCATCCACCGGGCGCTTCATCTGCGGCAGGAACATCCCGAGTATTTTGATAGGAACGCGGAGTACTCGCCGGTGAAGGCAATCGGGGACAACGCGGAACATGTGGTTGCCTACATGCGAGGAGAGAGCCTGTTGACGGTGGTGCCACGCTGGATGATCAAGCTCGGTGACTGGGGCGATACAACGCTTGAGCTTCCCGGGGGCCATTGGTTGAACAGGTTGACCGGCGAGACGTTTGATGGTGGACCCGTGAGTATGAAGTCGCTGTTTAGCGCTTTCCCGGTGGCATTACTTACACGCGAGGTTTAGGATCGCGCATCGGCATCAGACGCAACGAGTAGGAATTTTATGCATAGGTTTGGAGTCTGGGCTCCGAAGGCCGAGAAGATGTCGCTCAAACTCGGCGAGCGCGTGTTGCTGATGAACGGGCCTAATCGACGCGGATGGTGGATGCTCGAAGTCGCTGAGTCAGGTTGCGGAGACGACTACGCCTTTCTGATTGATGACGACCCGACGGCTTATCCCGATCCCCGGAGCCTGGCGCAGCCGACCGGTGTGCATGGACCGTCGCGGCTTTATGACCATTCAGCTTTTGAGTGGCACGACCAGTTGTGGCGTGGGTCTCCGAAGACAGGTGCGGTGCTGTATGAGATGCACCTTGGCACGTTCAGCAAGGAAGGCACGTTCGATGGAGCGATTCCGCATCTTGATTACCTGGCCGATCTCGGTATCACGCGCGTTGAACTGATGCCGATAGCCGAGTTCGCGGGTGCTCGCGGCTGGGGCTATGACGGCGTCTCATTGTTCGCTACGCATGAACCTTACGGTGGACCTGACGGCCTGAAGCGATTCGTGGATGCGTGCCACAGCAAAGGGATTAGCGTGATCCTTGATGTGGTGTTCAACCACTTTGGACCGGTGGGGAACTATACGAACAAGTTTGGGCCTTACCTGACTGAAAAGCACAGAACGCCTTGGGGCGACGCTGTCAATCTGGATGAGGGTGGAAGCGATGAGGTGCGGCGCTTCTTCTGCGATAACGCGCTGATGTGGTTGCGGGACTATCACTGCGATGGGTTGCGATTCGATGCCGTGCATGAGTTCATCGATCGGTCGTCTGTCCATTTCATGGAGCAGTTGTCGGTTGAAGTAGAGCGGTTGGGAGCAACGCTGGGGCGAGAGTTTTACCTGATTGCGGAGAGCGATCTGAATGATCCGCGGGTGGTCCGTCCGCGTGAAGCGCATGGTTATGGGATGGACTCGCAATGGAGCGACGACTTCCATCACTCGCTGTTTACGCTGCTTTATACGAAGGAGCCGGGACGTGGATACTACGACGACTTTGGTTCGATGGCCGATCTGCATAAGGCGCTGAAGCATGCGTATGTGTATGACGGAAAGTACTCGGGCTATCGCAAGCGCAAGCATGGTCGGCCTGTTGAAGTGCTCTCGGCGCATCACTTCATTCACTTTGACCAGAACCACGATCAGGTGGGGAATCGCGCGCTGGGTGAGCGGTTGGAGCATCTTTGCGGGCTGGATGTGGCGAAGGTGGCGATTGGTGTGGTGCTTACAGCGCCTTACATACCGATGTTGTTTATGGGGGAGGAGTGGGCTACGTCGTCGCCGTTCCTTTACTTTGCTGACCATGAAGATGAGGAGATGCGGGTTCTGGTTGCGGAAGGACGGAAGCGTGACTTCGCGGCATTCTTTGGCGATGAGGTCCCGAATCCCGAAGCGTTGGAGACGTTTGAGAAGTCCAAGCTGAACTGGGATGAAATTGGCAAAGGCAAGCATGCGGAGATGCTGGCGTGGACGAAGGCGTTAATCAAGCTGCGGCGTTGCACTGTGTCGCTGAACGATGGCGACATGCATCACCTGATAGTGTCGACCGACGACAAGCGGAAGACGCTGGTGATGCAGCGCGAAGAGGTGCGGATACTCGTGAACTTCGGCGATCAACTGTCCAGCTTTGACTTGCTGGAGGGCGAGAAGCTGTGCCTGGTTTCGCGCTCGGACGTGGAGGTTGAGGGCAATGCGATTGAGTTGCCGGGAATGACGCTGGCGGTGTTGATGTCGACGACGGAGCAGGTTGAGGATCGCGAGGTTTCAGACTCGCTGAGATAATTGGGGCTCGGAGGACGTGTGAGCATCAAGACGATCAGCAGCCGCGAGGTGTATCGCAATCCGTGGGCGAGTGTGCGCGAAGACATCATTGAGCGTAGCGATGGTCAGCGCGGTTTGTATGGCGTGATGGACAAAGATCCGGCCTGTATTGTGATTCCGCTGGAGCACACAGATGAAGGCGATTTTGTCTGGCTGGTGAGGCAGTTTCGCTATACCGTGCAGGGTACTTTTTTCGAGCTGCCGCAGGGTGGGTGGGAGACTGCGGATGTTGATGTTGAAGAGATGGCTCGGGGTGAGTTGAGGGAAGAGACTGGGCTCGTTGCTGAGCGGATGACGCATCTGGCTAACTTGTGGATTGCTTATGGTGCTATGCGGCAGTCGCACGCTGTGTATCTGGCGGAGGGGCTGACGCAGGGTGAGACGGAGCGCGATCCGGAAGAACATGACATGACGGTGCATCGGGTGGCGGTCGCGGAGTTTGAAGCGATGCTGCTGGATGGGCGGGTGATGGATAACTGTACGGCGGCGGCCTGGGGTGTGTACCTGGTCTGGAGTAAGCGTTAGTTGACGTGCTTCATGCGGCGGGACATGAAGTCCATGAGTAGATAGTTGCCCAGCGTCTGCGGTGTGGTGAAGTAGGCCTTGCCTTTGCACATGGCGGAGACCTGCTGGACGAACTGTACGAGGGCGAAGTCCTGGGCGAGCATGAAGGTGTTGATCATGATGCCGGCGCGTTTGCAGCGGCTTACTTCTTCGAGGGTTTCCGAGATGACGATGGGGTCGAGGCCGAAGGCGTTTTTGTAGATGCGGCCGTCGTCGAGGGTGAGGGCGGAGGGCTTGCCGTCGGTGATCATGACAATCTGTTTCATGTCTTTGCCGGAGCTTTTGAGGATGCGGCGAGCTACGCGGAGGCCTTCGCGGGTGTTGGTGTAGTGGGGGCCTACTTTGACGCGGGGGAGTTGAGAGATGGGGATCTCTTCGGCGGAGTCGTGGAAGAGGACTAGCGAGAGGGAATCGCCGGGGTATTGGGTGCGGATGAGGTGGCCTAGCGCCATGGCTACTCGCTTGGCAGGGGTGAAGCGGTCTTCGCCGTAGAGGATCATGGAGTGCGAGCAGTCGAGCAGGACTACGGTGGCGCAGGAGCTTTGATAGTCGGCTTGCTGAACGTGGAGGTCGTCGTACTCGAGGTTGAGGATGCCGGAGCCGTCGGGCGCGCCTTCGCGGGCGAAGACGGAGTTTAGTGTGGCGGTGATGTCGAGGTTTAGAGAGTCGCCAAACTCGTACTGCTTGGAGGAGCCGTTGGTTTCTACCCCGGCGGCTTCGTAGCGCGTGTCGTGGCGGCCGAGCGAGGAGCGGCCTAGCGGGCCGAGGAGGTCGCGGAGGGCTTTGTAGCCGAGGAAGTCCATGCCCTTGTCGGTAACTTCGAAGCGGGCGTTGCTGTCGGCGTCGCCCTGGTCGCCTTCGCCGGGGGCTTGAGGCTCTTCGGCGTTTAGGAAGTTCTCGTCCTTCATGCGCTGGATGATCTTGTCGATGAGCTCTTCGACCTGGTCGGGTTCCAGGGAGTCGAACTGCTCCTGCGCGTCTTCGTCGAGGAGGTCGCCGGATTCTAGGGCCTGCTTGATGGCTTCGCGGAGGTTGTCCATCGTCTGCTCCCCGTCGAAGTTGAAGGGGGCGTAGGGATCCTGGAAGCCGGAGTCAAGCAGGAAATCGGAGAGCGCCTGCATGAGGTCGTCGAGGCCGAAGCTGGAGGAGAGGTCGCCGGTAAATTTTGTGTAGCGGGTTAGCTTCATAGGGCCTTCGGGTGATTAGACGCGTTGATCCTTTGGTCGATTCTGGTTTGCCTCCCTTCCTCCTTGTTTTTACGCAAAGTCTTCATAGCGAATGGGTTAAGCGATGACTTCGGCTGTGGCGTTTTCGTAAGTGTTGAAAACAAAAGGTTAAGTTCTGTACTTTGTTGCAAGTGTTGAAAATAAAGTTGTTAACGTGGTCTTTGGGAAATAATTTAGCCCGGCTTGATGGCCGGGCGGATCTCTTTCCTCTGGTTCTATTGTAGTCCGTGTGTCAAGCTTTGGAGGACAACCCGACGGCGCGATGGACGCAAAGGAACGCTGCGGAATGGTGCGGGCCGCTGGGCGTCGGGGGACTTTATTTGGCGGCGGGGAGGGTGGGTTCTGGGGCTGGCTTGCCCCAGAAGAAGTGGCGGCCGAGGATGCCTTTCACGATGAGGTGGTCGGTGCCTCCGGTGACGTTGACGCCGATGCCGAAGTTGATCTCCCACTTTTTTGAGACGTTGAGGTCGGAGGCGAGAAAGATTTGTTGTTGCTGGTCGTGAATGGGGTCGGGTTTGAAGATGGGGCCGGTGGCGCCGTAATACTCGATGCCGGCCTGGATTTTTGGAGTGAAGTCGTAACCGACTTTGAAGTTGGGGGCGAAGACCACGCCGTCACGAATGCCGGGGCCGTGCCAGGCGCGGTCGAGCGTGGGGTTGAAGGAGAGGTAGTAGCGGCCGAGTTGCTTGTCGATGATGGGGCGGATCTCCCAGCTCCATGAATCGTTGGAGAAGCGGGCGCGCTGGTAGCCGATCTCATTGGAGACGGAGAGGCCGACGGGCCAGTGCCAGCTGGGTGGGATGCGGACGCGGGGGCGGATGTGGTCGCCGACCCAGTGGTAGCCGGTGCCGGGGTTGTAGCTGGTGAAGAGATAGAAGCCGATTTCAGACCAGGAGTTGATGCCCTGGGTTATTTCGATGGTTTCATGCTCGGCGTGGTTGGTGGGGAAGGTGCCGTCGTCGGCGTAGATGGAGTTGGGTGCGTGCTTGAAGCCGTCGATGGTGAAGTTGCTGTGCAGCTCGACCATGGTGGATTTGGGTTCGATGGTTTCGGAGCCGTAGACCTGGATTTCGTAGTTGTCCTGGGCATGGAGGGCGCTGGCCGCGAGGAGCAGCAGGGCTGTCGTTAGATAGCTCGAAAGACGAAAAGACATGGTTGCAATGATTGTAAGGGAGCAGCGAACAGGGAGCAGCGAACAGGGAACAGCGAACAGGGAGTAAGGAGTAGGTTTTGGGTTGAGTGCATCAGGGTGTCGGTTGGCTATACTTCGGATCATCTGCGTGGAGGTTGAGATGGCGGTTGCGGTGGAAGATGAGGCGCTGTATGCGGTGGTGAGCGGCGCGGTGCCGGCGACGATCGAAGAGGTGATTGCGACGATGCAGGCTATCGATTCTGTGTTGCCGAATGATGATGGGTTGAAGTGGTTCAACCGGCTGTATCTTTCTGTCACGGACCAGGTGGATCTGCAGCCTCCTGATGGTGGCTGGAAGGATGCGGCGTGGCTGTCGGGGCTCGATGTAATTTTTGCGGGGCTTTATTTTTCGGCTTTGAAGAGTCATCTGGAAGGCGGGGCGGAGACTCCGAGTGCGTGGCGGGCATTGATGGATGCTCGGCGGACGATGGGGATTGATCGGATACAGTTTGCGCTGGCTGGGATGAATGCGCATATCAATCATGATCTGGCGTTGGCGCTACTGGCGACTGATACGCAGCAGCAAGTTGTGCCCGACAAGGGCAGTGCGCAGCATGTGGACTATGAAGCGGTGAATGAGTTGTTGAGTGCCGTGATGCCTGTGGCGCTGAATATGCTCGCGGTGGATGTGCTGGGGGTGTTGGCTGAGGATACGGGCAAGGTGGGGCGGCTGCTGGCGTTCTGGAATTTGTGCAAGGCGCGGGATATGGCCTGGGATTTTGCCGATCAGCTGCGGATGCTGACTGGGCCTTTGCATACGACGGCGCTGTGTATGCAGGACCAGATGACGGGTGTGATCGGGCGGGCGATTCTGGCGTTTGAGTAATTATTTTGTTCCGGCGAGGACGGCGAAGCGGTTGTCCTTGAACCAGCAGTCTGTGTCGGCGAAGCCTGCTGCGCGCAGCCAGGTGAGCTGGTCTTCTACGGAGGCGCAGCGGTCTTCCTGCTGGCGGTAGAGGGAGTCGGCGATTTGCTGCTCGGTGGCACCGAGGGTTCGGACTTGTTCGAGCCAGATTTGTTTGTAACGGGCTTCGAGTGCGGGTGTGGGGCCGAGGACCTGCTCGGCGTTGATGAAGACGCCGCCGGGTTTGAGCGCTGCGTGGATTTTTTGGAAGAGAGATTGTTTGGCGGGGTCTTCGAGGTGATGGATGGAGAGGGCGGAGACTACGGCGTCGTATTGGCGCGGCTCGATGGCTTGTGTGTAATCGGCCAACTGAAAGACGGTCTCCGGGTCTCGGCTGAAACGCTCTCGTGCCTTTGCGAGCATGGGTTCGGAGTTGTCGATCATGTGCAGGTAAGCGTCGGGGAAGCGGGTGCGGACGAAGGCGGAGAGGAGCCCGGTGCCGGCGCCGAGATCGAGGATGTGATCGGCGGTTGCAGGGATGAGGCTGACGGCTACCTGGTAGAAGCGGTCGAAGCAGGGGATGAGGCGGGCGCGGTCGGTGTCGTAGGTGGCGGCGGTGTTGTTGAAGACGGCTTCGGTGGGTGGGGCCATACAGCTAGGTTAGGAGTTTGAGGGTCGGATGTCGCGGGGTATTCGGCGAATCTATGGCGGCATCACTTGAACGCACGCTTGAGGTGGTGCGGTTGGCGGGTTGCTGGGGCTGAGGAGGACGGTTCGCTTCGCGAATGCCCACCTTAGCGACGATGAAGCCGTCGCGAAGATGGGGCACCCGCTTGTTTGGTTATGAGCTCAGAGCTTGAGGTTTTGAGCGTAGAGGTAAGGACTGTTCTAGTTACCTTCCGGCGAGGAGTGTGGTGCTCCCGCCGATGCGGCTGGCGAAGGTTGGCTTGGCGAGGCCCTGGGCGATTGAGTGTGGGAGAGGCTGGTTGGGGAAGCGGGCGGCGAAGAAGGCGAAGGGGGC
>Ga0157374_10005197_pt1 | contig 10915 bp, 9 predicted proteins | sample M25metaG_FD_115308 | JGI IMG/M metagenome (GOLD analysis project Ga0157374, IMG submission 115308) | Miscanthus rhizosphere microbial communities from Kellogg Biological Station, Michigan, USA - M2-5 metaG | ecosystem: Host-associated > Plants > Roots > Rhizosphere > Soil | place: USA: Michigan... | reverse complement strand
GGCCGGTGCCAGCTCGGCCGCCCGCTGGTGGTAGCGGCCGACCTCGGCGTCGCTGAGGACCTCGCGGCCCGCGCCGGACCGTCCCCGGCGGAAGAAGGCCGCGTTGCTCTTGAACACCCCGGCCGTCGGGACCAGCCGGTCGGCGTTGCCCCGCATGCCCTCGAAGCTGGCCGCCCGGACGAGGGCCGGCCCCGGCACATCGAGGCCGAGCCATCCGGCCATCCGCCGCATCTGCCCCTCGAGGTCGGCGGACAGCTCGTCGTAGTGCACGAGCAGCACGTTGGGCGCCGCACGCCGGGCCCAGGCGTCGGACAGGTGCCAGAGCAGGCCGGGCAGCGAGTCCAGGTCGTCCCGCGGGTCCTGGCTGGCCACCCAGGGAGCCGCATCGCCGGTGACGTAGGCCATCAGCCAGTCGTGCAGCGGCTTGCGCGGCCGCGGCGACCCGGCCGGCAGGGGCGCCCCGGTCAGCGCGGCGATCCGGGCCCGGTCCAGGTTGTCGCCCTGGTGGTAGAGGGACACCGCGGTGTCCAGCGGATGCCGGCCGGTGACGATGTACCGGGCCCGCGGGTCGAGCGGGATCCCGTCCAGCGGGGTGTGCGTCTTGATGAACCGCCGGTGCCGCTGCGCGGCCAGGACGGCCAGTACCTCCTCGCGCGGCGTGATCAGGTGGTCCATCCACGGGGACAGCTCGCTGAGCGGGGCCGGCAGCTCCGCGGTCCGGAAGATCAGCAGGGCGCAGATCATCTGCACCCAGGTCGTCCCGGTCTTGGACCGGGTGCTGATCACTATGTCGCCGTCGCGGAACTCCACGCCCGCCCAGCGGGCGCTGTCCTCCTCATCGTTGACGTACCGGTGCAGGTCGGCCACCAATCGAGGGTAACCAGGAGCGGTCAGGCCTTCCGGCCGACGCCGCCGACGTTGGGGACGACCACTGGGTAGGCGTCGCCGTCCGTTCCGTGCCCGACGATACCTAACTGTCCGGTTTCCGCAAGACCGTCATCACAGGTCCCTGGCGGCCAGGAAGGCGCGGTTGTCCCGCTGATCCCGTGCCGCCCGGGCGAACCGCTCCGCGGTGCGGGGAAAGATGTCCTGCTCGACCACGAGCCAGCCGCCGAAGCCGATGCCGCGGATGCCGTCCAGGATCGCGTCAGTGTCCAGGTCGCCGTCGCCCAGCGCGCAGAACGCCTCACGGGCCCAGATGTCGGTCACCGGCCCCCCTTCCGCGATGACCTGCCGCATCACCCCGAGCTGGGCGTCCTTGAGGTGCACGTGGTTGATCCGCTCACCCCAGTCCCGCAGCATGGCCACCGGGTCACCGCCGCCGAGCATCATGTGCCCGGTCTCCAGGCACAGCCCGATGTCGGACAGGTCAAGGACCCGCTCGATCTCCCAGGGCGCCTCGACGTTCGTGCCGGTCTCCGGGTGGAACGTCGGCTCGTAGCCCCGGTCCCGGCAGCGGGCGATGACCCGGGCCAGCCCGGCCGCGAACCGCTTCCACGCGTCCGCGTCCAGCCCGGCCGACGGGTCGGTCACGGACCGGCCGGGGCGGGCGCGCCGCGCCTCGGTGCCCGCGTCGGCCAGCGTCGGCCGCGGCGGCGGGCCCGGCAGGTACCCGCGGACCGCGTCGAAGATGTCCAGCAGAGTGTCCAGATCGGGCAGGGTTGCCTCGAGGGCGTCCGGGTCGGCGTACGGCAGTTCCAGGTAGGCCCCGGCCAGGCCGAGCCCGCGCTCGGCCAGCCGCTCGCCGAGCACCTCGGCCGGACCCAGGTAGCCGGCCGGGCCCAGGTCGATGCCCGCGTAACCGGCCTCCGCGACCTGGTCGAGCACGGACAGCCCGTCCGGCACGTTCGGGTCGTGGCCGACGGTGACCTCGAAGGCGCCGTAGCTGACCGGGGCGTTGGCGACGGCGATCGCGCCTGCGGCGCCGGTGGGTTCCATGCGTACCTCGCTGTCAGGTTCGGTGCTGTCTTTTTCAGGCCGGCCCGGGTTCACCGGCCGGCCAGGCTGGTGGGGGCCTTGACCGGCCGCCCGCTGCGATGGCTCCTGATGACGGATTCGGCGAGCGCGATGTCGCGCACGGCGTCCAGGCCGGAGGTCACCGGCGCGGTGCCGTTGACCACGCAGTCCCAGAACGCGGCCAGCTCGCGCTTGAACCCGCTCTCGTACGAGATGACCTCCTCGGTGCGCCACGACCGGGTCGTTCCCGGCTCGCCGCCCTCGACGGCCAGCGTCGCGGCCTCGTTGCGCAGGAACGGCGACGGGAACGACAGGGTCACCCGGCGGTCCGGCGCGAACAGCGCGAACTCCATCGAGTAGCGGGTGATGCCGGGCAGGTCCATCCAGTGGATAGCGACCGGGACGCTGCCGAAGCGCAGCATCGCGGTCACGCTGTCGTCGCGCACGTCCACGTAGTCGAGCCGGTCCGGCTCGCCGAGCAGCCCGCGCACGGTGTTGAACTCGTGCACCATCGTGTCCAGCAGCACCGGCTGGTAGATCCGCCGCTCGAACTCGGTGGCGTCCGCGCCGAGGGCCGAGGCGACGCTCGCGTCATGCTCGGCGCGCAGCCGCCTGGCCAGCTCGGCGGGCAGCGCGGCCGGCGGCGGCAGCAGCGGGTAGTGCCCGACGTAGGGCAGGAACGGCGACTCCAGCGTGGTTACCCGCAGCAGCCGGGTCCCGGTCAGCCCGGCGGCCTCCTTCTGGAAGGCCAGGAAGGCCGGGTCGTAGCGCTTGGGGTAGCCGACCATGAGCACGGTCCCGGCCCGCTCCGCGGCGGCCAGCACCGCCTGGCCCTCGGCGACCGAGTAGCACACCGGCTTCTCGGCCAGCACGTGCAGGCCCGCCTCGGCGGCCGCGATGGCGATCGGCGCGTGGCTGCCCGAGGTCAGCACCAGCACCGCGTCCAGCGGCTCGGCGATCAGGTCACGCCAGTCGGTGAAGACCGGCGGGCCGCCGAACCGTTCCGCGCAGGCCCGGGCGTTATCCGGCATCAGGTCGCAGAGCGCCGCGACCTCGAACTGGCCCGCCAGCTCGCTCAGGTAGTGCAGGTGCATGACCTGGGCGATGATCCCGGTGCCCACCACGCCGGTCCGTAGCCGCCTCGTCACGATGCTGTGCTCCCGTCCGTTGCCGCTGATCGCGGTTCTGTGCTTATCCCGGCCGCGGGCGCCGCCGGGTCCACTACGACCTGCATGGCCTCGCCGGACTGCGCGACGGTCAGTGCCTCGGCTACCTCGCCGAGCCCGAACCGGTGAGTGACGATCTCGCCGAACGGGTACCGGCCCTGGTTCGCGGCCAGCATGCGCATCGACGGCTCGTACGACGACGCCTTCTCGCCGCCGATGCCGAGCACGGTGACGCTCCTGGTGCAGATCGCCGAGTTGGGGTTCACCGGGACCGGGCCCATGTCCACGAACGTGCCGGCCTCGATCACCACGCCGCCGGTGCGTACCAGCGCCAGCGCCTCGGTGAAGGTCTCAGGGAACCCGCTGCAGTCGATCACGATGTCGGCGCCCAGGCCGCGGGTGGCCGCGGCTACCGCGGCGGCCCGCTCAGGACCGTCCGTCGCGGTCACATCCAGAAGCAGGTCCGCGCCGAACGTGCCCGCCATCTCCAGCCGGCCGCGGAGCCGGTCGGTGGCGATGATCGTGCTTGCGCCGGACAGCCGCGCCTTGATCACGTGGCAGAGCCCGAGCGGTCCCACTCCGAGCACGGCGACCGTGTACCCGGACGGGCTGGCGCCCTGCAGGCCGAGCAGGGTCATCGCGGTCTCCACCCCGTGCGTCACCGCCATCACCTCGGTGAGTACCGCCACTTCGTCGGGCAGCTCCTCCGGCACCCGGAACAGCCGGCTGCGCGGCAGCAGGTACAGGTACTCGGCCCAGCCGCCGAGCAGGTACGGCGGCTGGGCACAGTTCAGGCTGTTCCCGTAGTCCTCCAGGTGCTGGCAGAAGTAGTACGGGTAGCCGCCGGTGCAGTAGTAGCACCGGCCGCACGGCACGTTGGCCCCGGGCACGACCCGGTCACCAAGGCGGAGTGGCTGACCAGCCGCATCGCGTACATCTCCGCCAAGAGCCGCTACGGTGCCGACGTTCTCGTGCCCGCAGATCAGCGGGTAGGCGATCTCCCGTTCGTGCGGGGTGCCGACGTACTGCCGGGACTCGCCGCGGTAGGTGTGCTTGTCGGTGCCGCAGATTCCGGACAGCGACATCTTCAGAAGCACCGCGCCCGGGCCGGGGTCGCTGACCGGGAACTCCCGGACGCCAATGCGGCCCGGCGCCTCCATCACCGCGGCGCGGCTGGTCACCATCGGCGTCAGGCCCGCGGCGCGGGCGCCGCGGCCAGTGCCTGGCGCAGTCCCTCCAGGGAGGCCAGCACGCCGTCTTCCGGGGTCAGGTTCGGGTCCTCGTGCTCGATCGAGATCGTGTCCGTCAGGCCGGCCCGCTGCAGGGCCTGGACCAGGGCCGCCCAGTCGGGCGCCGGGTGGCCGGCGCCAACCGCGCAGAAGTGCCAGGCCATGTCGGCCGGCGCGGCGCGGGGCCAGCCGAAGTCCAGGCTTCCGGTGATGGCCAGCCGGGCCGGGTCGATGAGCGTGTCCTTGCCGTGCGACCAGCCGATGAAGCCGTCCAGCGCGCCGATGACCCTGACCGGATCCATGCCCTGCCACCAGAAGTGGCTGGGGTCCAGGTTGACCAGCACGTTGTCCCCGGTTACCTCGCGCAGCAGCAGGAACGACTCGGCGTTGTAGATCGAGGTGCCCGGGTGCAGCTCCAGGCAGATCCGCACCCCGGGCGCGGCCGTGGCGGCCCAGCGGGACAGCTCCCGCCAGTACGGCTCGATCCGCTCGCGCCACTGCCAGTCCCACAGCCCTTCCATGTCGGGCAGCCAGGCGCCGCCCGCGAACACCGGCCAGCCACCGCCGGCCGGGCCGCCGGGGCAGCCGCTCATGGCCACTACCGTCGGGACCCCGAGGCTGTGCGCCAGCTGCACGGTGGCCCGCAGGTCGGCGTCGTGCCTGCGGCCCACGGCCGGGTCCGGGTGCAGCGGGTTCCCCGACACGTTGAGCGCGCCGAGGGTCACCCCGTGCCCGGCCAGCTCACCGGTCAGCGCGTCCCTGGCCACGGCGCTGCCGGACAGCTCGGCGAGGCTGGCGTGCGGCGCCGGCGAGTAGCCGCCGGTGCCGAACTCGACCCGGCTGATCCCGTGCCCGGCGCACCAGGCCAGCGCCTGCGACCGGGTCAGATGCTCGAAGGCGTCCGTGAGGAGCCCGATCTGCATGGCGCTAACCCCTTCTCCTGGCCCGACGTCACTTCACCGCTCCGAGCGTCATGCCCCGGACGAAGTGCCGCTGCACGATAAACGCGAAGATCAGGATGGGCAGCGCGCCGATGATGCCGCCCGCCGCCATCGGCCCCCACTCGACCTGGATCTTCCCGATCAGCGTGGAGATGCCGACCGGCACGGTCTGCGCGGCGGGCGTGGAGGTCATAGTCAGCGCGATGAGGAAGTCGTTGTAGGTGGTGATCACCGCGAAAATGGCGGTGGCGGCTAGCCCCGAGCTGGCCAGCGGCAGGATGATCCGGCGCAGCGCGGAAAGCCGGCTGTCGCCGTCCACCAGCGCCGCGTCCTCGATATCAGTCGGGATCTCGGCCAGGAAGCTCTGCATGATCCAGATGACGAAACTGGTGTTGATCCCGGTGTACAGCAGGATCAGGCCGAGCCTTGTGTTCAGCAGGCCGAACTTGGCCAGGATGATGTAGAAGGGCACCACCAGCAGAATCGGCGGCACCATCCGGACCAGCAGCGCGGCGAACAGGGCCTGGCCGTTCAGCCCGCGCGGCAGCCTGAAGCGGGCCAGCGCGTACGCCGCGGGCGTGCCGATCAGCAGGCTGGCCAGCACCGACGCGCCCACGATCAGGATGCTGTTCACCAGATACGCGCCAAAGTGGTACTGGGTGAACAGCGCGGTGTAGTTGCTCAGCGTGGGCTGCTTGGGCAGGGACGGCCCGCCGAAGATGTCCACCTGCCGCTTCAGCGAGACCGACAGCATCCACAGGAACGGGAACAGGGAGCCGACGATCACCAGGGCGATCGCCGCCCACCGCGCGTACCGGCCCGCCCGATTCACTGGGCCACCCTCTTGGCCGCCCGCCGCATCAGCGACAGCGCGACCAGCACCAGCAGGAAGGCGAACGCGAGCAGCGCGATCAGCATCGCGGCGCCGTGGCCGTAGTCGGTGAAGTTGAACGCTGTGTTGTACGCGTAGATGCTGATGAGCTGGGTGGCGGTGCCCGGCCCGCCGCGGGTGAGCACGAAGATCTGGTCGAACGTGCCGACCGCGTCGATCAGCCGGAGCACCACTCCGACGGCCAGAACCGGCAGCAGCAGCGGCAGCGTGTGGTTGAAGAACAGCCGGACGGGGCCGGCCCCGTCCACCGCCGCGGCCTCCAGCGGCTCCTGCGGGATCGACTGCAGCCCGGCCAGGCAGATCAGGAACAGCAGCGGCGTCCACTCCCATACATCGACCAGGACCAGCCCGAAGAACGCCGAGCCCTCATGCGAGAGCACGTTCGGCGCGCCCAGGCCCAGCGAGGTGAACATCGGGTTTACGAACCCGGTCTCGGACTCGTAGATGAGCCGCCAGATCACCCCGACCACCACCGGGGCCACGGTCATCGGCGCGAGGATGGACATCCGGATCCACCGGGCGCCGCGCACGACGTTGGCCACCAGCAGCGCGAGGCCCAGCCCGAGCACGGTCTCCACGGTCACGGCGATCAGGACGAACTTGAGCGTCACCTCCATCGCCTGCCAGAACACCGGGTCGTGCCAGGTGTCGGTGTAGTTCTTCAGCCCGGCCCCGGCCACCGGCCGGCCGTACAGGTAGGTGGTCAGGCTGGCGTGCACGCCGGCGTAGATCGGGTAGACGGAGACCAGCCCGAGCGTGATCGCGGCCGGCAGCAGCAGCAGCCAGGGCAGGGCGCGGTCGAGCCCGGCCCGCCGCCCCGCGTCGGGACGGCGGCCGGGCTCGCTCGGGCGGACAGGCGCCGTAGTGACTGCCATCGATCAGAAGTAGATGTTCTTGTTCTGCTCCAGCACGGCCTGCATCTGGCCCTTGGCCACGTTCAGGTACTTCTGCGCGATCTGGTCGTAGCCGCCCTTCTGCTGCAGCGCCTGCACCAGGGCCAGGTTCAGCTGGGTGCCGAGGATGTCCTCGAACTTGGGCTCGTCCGGGGTGCGCGGCTTGGGCGTGGACAGCTGCACCGACTGCGCGATGGCCGGCAGCCAGCGGTACTTCTGTGACGCCTGCGGGTCGTTCAGCGCGGTCTTGGTGACCGCCGCGTTGCCGCCCTCGCGGGCGAACTGGGTCTGGATCCGGTCGCTGGTGAACCACTCGAGGAACTTCACGGCGCCGTCCGTGTTCGGCGAGCCCGAGGCGATGCCGCAGATGAAGGTGCCGATCGCCGGGCCGTTCTTGACCTGCTTCGGCGTGGTGGCCATGTTGATCTTGCCGACGACCTTGGAGTCCGACGGGTTGTCGATCTCGGTCACCGCGGTGCCGGTGTACTCGGTCAGGGCCATGCACTTGCCCTGCAGCATCAGCGAGGTTTCCTGGTCGGTGTCGAACTCGGGGGTGGACGCGGCCATGTACGGCAGGAAGGTCAGCAGCCGCTCGAGCGCGGCCACGCCCTCCGGCCCGGCGAAGCCCGGCGACCAGTCGTCGTTCACGAAGTTCCCGCCGTAGGAGTTGAGCAGCGGCAGGTAGGTCTGCACAACTGGGTTGCCCTTGACCCCGCGCGCCGACCAGCCGTAGAGCTGCGGCGGGTGCGCCTTCTTCTTCATCGCCGTGTAGATGTCGTCCCAGGTCTCCGGGGGCGAGCTGAAATGCCGCGTGTCGTAGTAGAGCAGGTTGACGTCGTCGATGATGACCAGCGAGTACAGCGCCGGGGTGTCGTTCTTGAAGGCCTTCAGCCGGGCCCCTTCCTTCGGCGGCCAGTAGCCCTGGTCCAGGCCCTTGGACAGGATGTCAGGGTTCACCTTGAGGCCCAGTTTGTCCAGGTTCTGCACGATGCCGCCGGCTGCGAACTCGGGCACCCAGTTGTCGTCCATCACGTAGATGTCGTAGGCGCCGGTCTTGTTCAGCCCGTCGCTCTTGCACGCCTGATACCAGGCGTCATAGCTGGTCTCCGAGTACTGGACCTGGACGCCCGTCTCCTGCTGGTACTGCTTGACGTACTTGTCGCGGAACGGGGCCATCGCCGGGTCCTGGAAGCTGCCGATGATGACCTTCTTGCTGCTGCCGCTGGCGCTGCCGCCACCGCTGCCCCCGGACGAGCCGCAGGCGGCCAGCAGCGGGGCCGCCGCGGCGGCGGCCACGCCAAGACCAGCGCCCTTGAGCACCGACCGGCGGGACCACTTCATTGAGGGACCGCTTCCTGAGGTCATAGCGTCTCCTTCAGAGGGCTGGCCGGGATCTCCGGCTCCGGGTCCGGTACGCCGGTCTCCCGCAGGCCCGATTGGCTGTTGACGAAATGCAGGTGCCTGGGGGGCCCCGAGATGCCGCAGTTCTGGCCGGCCATGACCGGAGCGCCCGCGGGCACCCGGACGTTCAGGAACTCCTCGCCCACCTTGAAGGCGACGATCATCTCGTTGCCGAGCGGCTCGACCGCGAAGACCGGCAGCTGAAGCTGGCCGGGCCGGCCGTCCGGCTCGGTCAGCGTGGCCGCCTCGGGCCGGAAACCGGCCGTCGTCGCACCGCCCGGGGACCGGTCAGGGACCACCAGCGTGCCGGCCTCGCACCGGAACATCCCGTCGCTGACCGTGCCGGTCAGGATGTTCATCGGCGGCGAGCCGACGAACCGGGCCACGAATGTGTTGGCCGGCTGGGAGTACAGCTCCAGCGGCGGGGCCAGCTGCTGGAGGAGCCCGTCCTTCAGCACCGCGATCCGGTCCGCCATCGTCATCGCCTCGACCTGGTCGTGCGTGACGTACAGGGTGGTGGTGCCGAGGTCCTGCTGCAGCCGCTTGATCTCCAGCCGCATCTGGACCCGCAGCTGCGCGTCCAGGTTGGACAGCGGCTCGTCCATCAGGAACGCGGCCGGGTTCCTGATGATGGCCCGGGCCAGCGCCACCCGCTGCCGCTGGCCGCCGGACAGATGGCGGGGTTTGCGGTCCAGGTAGGTATCAAGGCCGAGGGCCGCGGCGACCCGCTCCACCTCCCGGCTGATCTGGTCCTTGGGCTGCTTGCGGACCCGCAGCGGGTAGCCGATGTTGTCGCGCACCTTCAGGTGCGGGTACAGCGCGTAGCTCTGGAACACCATGGCGATGTCCCTGGCCCGCGGGGGCAGCGCGGTGACGTCGCGGTCACCGATGAAGAACCGGCCGCCGGTGGGTGTCTCCAGCCCGGCCGCGATGCGCAGCGCGGTCGTCTTGCCGCAGCCGGACGGGCCGAGCAGGACCAGGAAGTCGCCGGCCGGGATGCTCAGGTCAAGATCGGCCAGCACGCGGTTCTGGTCGAAGACCTTGGATACCTGCTCGAAGCGGACCTCCACCGTTTAGGCCGCCCGCCTGGGGAGCCCGTGGCCGCGGCCGGCCTGGACGTCTGCTACGCGCTGGCTCACTGCGCCTCGCCGTCCTTCCCCAGGGCGGTTGCTGACCCGGTGGCTGATCATGCGCCAGCAGTATCCCGACCATAATGAAAAATTGTCAATACTTATTTACATTACATCCTGACCAGGTTAACCCTCCGCTGCCAGGTTGGCCACCGCCGCCGGGCGTCAGTGCATCCGCAGGCTGGTGCGCAGCGAGTAGCGCGAGGCGCGGTAGACGTGCTGGCCGAACTCCACCGGCCGGTCCCGGTCGTCGAGGACGGTCCGCTCCATGGTCAGCAGCGCCGCGCCGCGCGGCTCGTCCAGCAGCCGTGCCTCGGCGGCCAGCGCGTTCTTGGCGCTCATCCGCTGGGTGGCCGAGGTCAGCGCGATACCCGCGGCCCGCAGGATCTCGTACAGGCCGTGGGTTTCCAGCGCCTCGTCGTTGAGCCGCACCAGGGCCGCGGGCAGGAAGTTGTGCATCAGCGCGATCGGCTCGCCGTCCGCGAACCTGATCCGCTCCAGGCAGATGACCAGCGAGCCCTCCGGCAGCTCGAGCGCGGCCGCGACGCTCTCGCTGGCCACCGCCACCTCGTTGCGCAGCACCTTGGTGGCCGGCTGCTGCCCGGCCCGGATCAGGTCGTCGTGCAGGCTGGTCAGCTGCACGTCGCGGTTGAGCTTCTCCCTGGTGACCACGGTCCCGAAGCCGCGCTTGCGGGCCACCATGCCCCGCTCGGCCAGGTAGCCGAACGCGGCCCGCACCGTGGGCCGGGACAGCCCGAGCTCGCGGGCCAGCGCGACCTCGTTCTCCAGCCGGGTGCCGACCGGCAGGCTGCCCGACCGGATCTCCGCCTCCAGGTGCTGAGCCAGCTGGAAGTAGAGCGGGACCGGGCTGCTGCGGTCAATGCTGACACCCCGGAGCTCGCTGGTCACGTTCAGACGCGGCATCCCCGGCGGCCTCCGTAGCCCATGGGCGGACCTGCCCACCCTGGCCGGGCAGGTCCGTTTGTCAGTACAAAATCTTGACTAGCCTAGCTCACGAATGCGAGCATTCCTTGACCTCACCAGAGGATACTTTCCGCCGCGCGCCGTCGGCCCGACCGGAGGAGACGCCAGGTGATCGAGGGCCTGCGGGAGATGATCCTCGAAACCCGGGCCCGTACCCCCTCGGCCGTGGCGCTGGCCGCCGCCCAGCGCAAGCGCCGGCCCTGGCTGGGCCCGTCCGGCCGGCTGATGATCATCGCGGCGGATCACCCGGCCCGCGGCTCCCTCGGGGCCGGCGGCCGTCCGCTGGCCATGGCCAACCGGGTCGACCTGCTCGACCGGATCCT
>Ga0157374_10005195_pt1 | contig 10918 bp, 10 predicted proteins | sample M25metaG_FD_115308 | JGI IMG/M metagenome (GOLD analysis project Ga0157374, IMG submission 115308) | Miscanthus rhizosphere microbial communities from Kellogg Biological Station, Michigan, USA - M2-5 metaG | ecosystem: Host-associated > Plants > Roots > Rhizosphere > Soil | place: USA: Michigan... | reverse complement strand
CAGGTCGCGCTCCAGACTAACGATCTTGTCCACGCGGACGCCCTTGGCCGGATAAACTTCGTAACGCGTAATCGTCGGGCCCTTGGTGATGTCACCGGGCGCCACCTGGATGCCGAACTGACCTAACGTCTCAATCAGGACTTGCTGAATTTCCTCCAACTCTGCCGGATCCGCTGCCACCCGGCCTTCGCTGTCGTGCTCTTCGAGCAAGTCGATCCCGGGTAAAACGTAATTTTCGCCCTCCCAATCCTTCGTGGTCGTTAGGGCAGGCGCTGGGACGGATTTTCCGACGCCGCGTTTCAGCTCGGCGAGCGAAGGTTTTTTGCGCGGCGGCGGCATTTCCGCCGGGAGCGCGGTGGTGTCGACCACTTTCGGTTCCGGGCGATTGGCAAATTCTTCCGGGGTCGGGAGCAGGCCGGGCTCGGGCACGGCGGCGCCTTTCTTGCGCAGCTTCTTTTCAATCGCGCGCTGTTGTTTCGCGATCTCCTGCTGGCTGATTTCGAGCTGGCCTTTCAGGTCGGTCCGGCGCATCCGGCGCTGCAAAACCCAAAGACGGAGCGCGACCACGGCGCGACGCATTCCGAGGATGCTTTGCCTAACGAGATGAACAGGTCGCAGTCCCGTCATCAAGATCAAACTGGTCAGATAAAGACCAAGCAGGACGATGACCGATCCTTTGCCGAGAAAGAAGCGAAAGAAATGCCGGCCGATGACATCGCCGACCCATCCGCCCGGTCCCCGAATTTGAAAAGCGACCCGCCAGTCGCGCAGAAACCAGTGCTGCAGATGAAGCAGGCACGCCCCCGAGACGACAAAAAGGATGATCCAACCAATGCGCCGGCCGACCTTCAACTCGCCGTGGAAAAGCTTGGCCCCCCCGAAGCCGAGCAACGCTGCCGCCAGGAGATATGACGCCGCCCCGATCAGAAAATAACAGAGTCCGGCTACGATCGCGCCCAGCGGACCTAGGAAATTTTGCGCGGGCCGATTCGGCGACGAAGTGGAGTTGAGGAGCGGGAACCAGGTCGGGATGTCCTTTGGGACGTAGGAGATCAGGGCAAGGAAAAGCAACGTCCCGGTCCCGAGAAGGACGAGAGCGTAAACTTCATTCCATGCATTGTGTTGAGCGCGTTTGGCCACCGCGCCTCATAGTAATCGGGCGCCTGCGGCTTTCAATTGCTCTCTTTTGCACAAGCGCGGGCGTCCGGCCTAACGACCGGCGAAAAGTCTCGACAAAACGATCTCAGGTAGTCATGCTAATTGTTCTTTTTATAGAAAATTATGGCGACTTCCTCTTCCAAACTCGCTCCCGTGGTTCGCGCCGCTTGCAGTTTGCTCCTGGCTGCGGCCGCTTCCATTCCCTCCCTTCACGCCCGGACACTGCCGAGCCTCGACGCCGTCCTCGTCGCGGGCGGATTCTATTTGCCCCTGTTCATCACCGCACCTCCTGGCGATACCGCCCGGCTTTTCATTGTGCAACAAGATGGCCAGATCCGCATCATCGACCTGGCCACGAAGACGATCAAACCAGTCCCATATCTCGACCTCTCTGACGTCGTCACGATCAACGGCGAAGAAGGATTGCTCGGGCTGGCCTTCGATCGGAACTACGCCACCAACGGCCGCTTTTATGTCAACTACGTCACCCCGGGTGGCAGCTTCCAGCAGGGCGTGACGCACATCGCGCAGTTCCTCGTCTCAGCTAATCCGGATATCGCCGATCGCACGAGCGAGAAGACACTCATCACGATTGATCAGCCGCAGACGAATCACAAAGCGGGCTGGCTCGGCTTTAGCCCGCGCGCTGGCGACGAGGACAATCTCTATATCGCGCTCGGCGACGGCGGGTCGGCCAACGACGCCGGCACTGGCCACATCGAGCCCGGCGGCAATGCGCAGAACCTGACCACGCTCCTTGGCAAGATGTTACGCATTCACATCAGTTCCCGCCTCGGGCGCTATACCATTCCGGCGGATAATCCCTTTGTCGGGATGCCCGGCGTCCGGCAGGAAATCTGGGCCTTCGGTTTGCGCAACCCCTTTCGCGACAGCTTCGATCGGTCGTTAGGCACTTTGTTCATCGGCGATGTCGGCCAGACGCAACGGGAAGAAATCGATGCCGAAGCGGCCACCCAGGTCGGTGGCCAGAACTACGGCTGGCGGGTGCGCGAAGGTAGCATCCAAAACCCCGCCTACCCGAACGACCCGGTGCCGCCGAATGCGGTCAACCCGGCCTACGATTATTCACATGCGGTCGGGCAGGTCATGATCGGCGGCTATGTTTATCGCGGGACGAGGATCAAGAGGCTGGACGGCACCTATGTTTTTGCCGATTACCTCGGACCGGTTTCGGGGAATTTCACCGGCCGGATTTTCACCCTTGCCTTCAACGGCACGGTCGCGTCCAATTTCCAGGATATCACGGCGGACCTGTTTCCGACGCGGGTGGGAAATATTCCGCTGCTCAATCCGGCGTCGTTAGGGGAAGATGCCAACGGTGAGCTTTACATCGCCGATATCACCGGCGGCAACATCTTCCAGATCGTCAAGGGCGCTCGTTAGGGGCGAGGGGCATCCGCTCCAGGAGCGAATTGCGCGGCGCTGAGTTGCCTGATCTGCTGCGCGCATCCCGCGCTTAGCCGAGAAAGTTCAAGGGGCTTGTCGGCATCGGTCGGCGTCAGGGTTCCGTGCCTGCGGAGGTCGGAAAAGAGAACAATACAACCGGAGTAGCTCTGGTCGAAGCCTTCAACCTCCACTGACGCCGTGGCCAGCCGCGATACAGCCGATGCTTACGTCAAACACGAAAGAAGAGTATGAATTCAAGCACACATGACAAAGCGGAAGGCACGATGAAGGAAGCCGTCGGAAAAGTGAAGGAAAAAACTGGCGAATTGGTTGGCAATCCCGATTTGCGGGATCGCGGCACCGCCGAAAAGGTGGAAGGCAAAGTCCAGAATAAGGTCGGAGACGTTAAGAAGGTCTTCGAGCAATAGCCGAAATAGTAGCGCAAGCTTCCAGCTTGCATTGATCAGCCTGCCGGCTGGAAGCTACGCAACTATTAAGATTACCCGCGCCCGTCCTTCTGATGCACCCGTCTTAAGCGCCATCGCTCACGCTGCCAAGGCGCACTGGGGCTACCCTGTTCAGTGGATGAAGCAATGGCGTGAGCAACTGACGATTACGCCAGAATTCATCACGGCGCATGAGACTTTTGTGGCCGAGGTGGACAGAGAGATCCTTGGCTTTCATGCCCTGGTTGAGACGCCGGAATCGTGGCGTCTCGAGCATCTGTGGGTTTTACCGAAAGCGATCGGCCGCGGCGTCGGCCGAAGCCTGTTTGACGACGCCGTGACGCGGGCGGCTGCGCTTGGAGCGCTTTGCCTAACGATAGAGGCTGATCCCAATGCGGAGCCGTTTTACAAGCATCTGGGCGCGGTCCGCACCGGCGCTGTCAGGACCAAAATCGACGGGCGAGCCCGGGAGCTTCCGCTCCTTCGTTTCGACCTCACACTATAGCCGAGAGGCGATTCCCCGCGGGCCCATCAGCCACATCGAAAAGTTTATTGATCGCCGGTGTCGTCCGGAGGGTTCTGTGCGCCCTGCCCCCCTTGTCCGTCCTGTCCGTGCCGACCGTGCCGACCACCGCGCCCTTCGCGTCCGCCCCGGCTATTTTGCGCTTCGTCGAGTTTTTTCTGTTGGTCCGGCGTCAGCATGGGACGGATCTGCGCCATAGCGTTATCCGTCACCGCCTTGGTTTTCTGCATTGCCTCCCGGCGAATGCTTTCGATCTGCGGCTTGGCTTGATCGATGATCGGCTGCACTTTCGCCTTCTGTTCCGGCGTGAGATTCAGGTTCTCGGTTACTTGTTCGAGGGAGTTATGGCGATGGCCGCGACCACCCCCACCCCCACGATTCTCCGGCGGGCCGGCCGGCGACACCTGGGCAATAGCCGTGCCGATTGAGAGCGCGCCAATGGCGCTGAGTGTAATGAGGTTTAGTTTCATATGTTGTGACTCATGACTGGCTGGGGACGGGGATGGTTACAAGATTTTTTCCAGCGCGGCATGCGACGAGAAGAATTTGTAACCACGCCGCGCACGGACCTGTCATCTCCGTTAGTGTGGAAACCGCGTGGATGAGATGGCGGAGGATCTGGATGTGGGCGCCCTGGTCGCAGCCGCGCGCCGGCACGATGAGGAAGCGGCGCGCGAACTCGTGCGCCGGCTTTATCCGCTGGTGCTCAAAATGGTGCGCTCGCACCGTCCCCGGCGCACCGCCGAGGAGGATCTTTGCCAGATGATCTTCATCAAGATCTTCCAAAAGCTCTCTCAATTCTCGGGCAAGGTGCCGCTTGAGCATTGGATCTCCCGCGTCGCGATCAACACTTGCATCAACCAAATCCAGGCCGAAAAGGTGCGGCCGGAATTTCGTCACGCCGATTTGAGCGATGAAGAGGTCGCCGTCGTGCAAAACCTCGCCGCCACCAACGAAGAACTGGGGCCGGATCGCAGTTTCGCGGCCCGCGATCTGGTCGAGCGCCTCCTGACTGGCCTGAAGCCGGTGGAGCGTCTCGTCATCGACCTCCTTTACCTGCAACAACGTTCCATCGCGGAAGTCCAGGCCCTAACCGGTTGGGGCGCGTCCCTCGTTAAGGTGCGCGCCTTTCGCGCCCGGCAAAAGATGAAAAAGCAGCTCGCAAAATTCAACGCCGAAGACAATCGATGAAAGATTCCGCTCTCGACCGCCTCCTCCGCGCCGCCGCCACGGCGCAGGACGCCCAGCCTAACGAAATGCCGTTTGGTTTCGACACCCGGGTGCTGGCACGAGCGCGTGCCCGGGAGCGCGGCGACTTCGTGGCGCTGGGCCGCTTCCTGCGCCGGGTGGCCCTTGTCTCGTTAGGCGTAATCGTCTGCGCCAGCGTCGCCGCCTATCATGAATTGCGCCAGAATGAAGATCTCGGTGATTCCCTGACAGAGGAGTACGTGATCGCCGATAGCTCGATCGGTGGCGCCTTCGAACCATGAACACTGCGTTAAAGTGGAAGCTCGTCGTCGGCTTCCTCCTCGTCTTCCTCGCCGGCGCCGCCACCGGCGGCTTCCTGACCGCCCGGCTGCATCATCCCCACGCGGGTTTTTCCCATTCCCACCATGGGTTGGTCGAGCGCATGCGCAGCCGGATGCAAGCCGAGCTGGATCTGACTCCCGACCAAATCACCAAAACCGCCCCAATCTTTGACCGAGCCGCGAGCGAGCTGGAAAAAATCCGGGCCGATACGGGCGCGCGAGTGCGGCAGATTATCGCCGAAGCTAATCGCGCGCTCGCTCCCGAATTAACCGACGCCCAACGCGCCAAGCTCGAAGCGATGGAGCAACGAGCGTCCTCGGACCGCAAATTGCGCAATCCGCCGCGTCATCGCGGATCACATCCGCCAGGGTAACATCCGACCGCGATTCGCCACGGCGTGACGCCCACGCGCTTCTCGGCTGGATGCTGCCGACTCGGTGCGCCATCCTGCGCTGATGCATTGGTCGTTCATTTGGATTGGCTACCTCGTTACCTGGGCGACGATTCCTCATATCCTTCTCCGCAATAAGCCGCCCGCTTCCACCCTGGCCTGGATTTGGGCTGTCATTCTCTTTCCCTACGGCGGCCCGGTTTTCTATTTCGTCTTCGGAACGGATCGCCTCGTGAAGAAAAAACTGCGCGCCACGCGCGAGATGGACGCCTCCGGCGGACGTGCCGAGCGCCGTGTCAACGCGCCGACAGCGGAAAGCCTCGAACATCTTTCGGCCGCACAACGCCGCCATGTGGAGTTGCTCTCGCGCCTTCATGAATATGCCATCACCTGCGCGCAAGAGACGCGTCTGCTCGTCGATGGCGGCGAATTTTTCGCGGCGCTTGGGCAACGCATCGACGCCGCGCGCCATCATGTGCATATCGAGTTTTACATCTGGCAAAACGACGCGCGCGGCAACGAAATGCTCGCGCGCCTGATCGCCGCCGCGCGGCGTGGCGTCGAGGTGCGCTTGTTGCTTGATCCGATCGGCTCTTTTGGGTTGCGTCGCTCGCATTTCGCGCACCTGGTCGAAGCCGGCGGAAAGTTCGCCTGGTTCCGCACCGCCCATCCGCTGCGCAACCAGTGGACTTTTACTCTCCGCAATCATCGCAAACTTCAGATCATCGATTGCCAGCATTGCTTTGTCGGCGGGATGAATATGGGCCGGGAATACGCCGGCGAAGATCCCAGGATCGGCCCCTGGCGTGATATCCAGATCGAAATCAGCGGCGGCGCGACCCGCAAGTTCCAAATGATCTTTGCCGACGACTGGTTTTTTGCCACTCAGGAAAAACTGCTCGCGCCCTCCTACTATCCCACGCCGGAATGTTCTCAAAAGTTGCTTGTCCAAATCATGACTGACGGCCCGGATGACCCGGGCGATCCGATCGAGATGACGCTCGTCTGGATGCTGAATATCGCGCGGCAGCGGGTCTGGCTGACCGCGGGTTACTTTGGGCCTAACGAACCACTTCTAACCGCGCTCCAGCTGGCGGCGGCGCGCGGAGTGGATGTGCGCATGCTGGTGGCGGGCAAATCCGATCACCCGATGCTGGTGAATGTCGGTCGTTCCTATTACGAAGAGTTACTGCGTTACGGAGTGAAGATTTACGAATACGAGAAAGGTATCAACCACGCCAAGGTCGCGCTCATCGATGAGGCGTGGTTGATGGTCGGCTCGGCCAATCTCGATGTCCGCTCGATGCGATTGAATTTCGAGTTAAACGCGCTGGTGCGTGATCCAGCAACGGCGGCCAATCTCGAGCGCGTACTCAGTGGTGATTTCGCCAGCGCCAACCACATTATTCCGGAGGAGTTTGCGCGGCGACCACGAAGCCAACGTTGGAAGGAAAGTCTGGTGCGCCCGCTCGCACCCTTGCTTTAAAGAATCGCCGCGAAAATAATCATCACAACGCGGAAACGACGACAACAACCGGTGGCGACCAGTTTGAAGAAACCCCGCTCGCGGCATTACGCAGGCGGGCTCGAAACGCGTAATCGCCTGTCGCGGGTGGGACATAATTTGCTGCGGTCTTGGTCTGCCCCACCATCCAATCCTCGAAAGCCTGCCCGGGTAGCTGGATTTGGACGTCGATGACAAGACCTGCCATGGGAGGAGCCGCACCCCATGTCACGAGCAACGACTTGTTAGGCTTACCTTTCGCGGGTAGTTGCACCGGAACGCCGACACTGGCGATGGCTCCGGTGACACTATCTGAAACGCGATAGCCGCCAGCCGAGTTGAAAGCGAATTGAAAAGACGACCCGGAAGCGCGCGACCCGGAGTCAAAGAGACCCAATCCGCTGCTGTCGACCAACTGGTGCGCATCGCTGCCGACAAAACTCCAGCCCGCGGTCTGCCCCTGACCGACGGTCGTCGTCTTGGGAACAAAACCCGCATTCCCAACCTGAATCTCGCAGATCGATTCGGCGATCGTTGTTGTGAGTGTGTTACCGACCGACCAGGCCGCACCGGCCGGTTGCGCTGCGATTCCAGCGAGATAGGTGTAGGAACCTCCCTGCACGCTGGAAACAGTTTGCCATTGCTCACCGTCGTAATGCTCGATCAGACCCTGATAATCGGCCGTGCCATTTGGATAATGATATCCCACCGCCCAGATGTCGCCGAGTCCGCTGGCGGCAATACCGTTCAAGACATTGCCTTCCGCGGGATAATCATCGCCCGGCAGAACCGTGAAGGATGAGCCTTCGCCGTGCAGCAAAAGCGTGCGCCCGCGCGTCCCGTCGTAATAAAAGCCCGCCGCCCAGATTGTCCCATCCGCGAGCGCAGCAACGGCATTCAGCGAACTCGTTAGGCCACCGGGATTCGGACTGGGCACGACGCTCCAGCTCGTACCGTCAAAATGCAAGGCGAGCGTGGTCGACGCGCCTCCCACCGTCGTCGAACCGTATCCGACAGCCCAGACATCGTTAGGCTGGCCGCCCGCAATTCCATTTAAGACGCTGTCGCCATCACCCGCGTTCGGGGTCGCGACGATCGTCCAGGCCACGCCATCCCAATGCTCGGCCAGAGTGCGATAGACACCGGTATTGCCGAGGTAATAACCGGCCGCCCAGATATCGTTAGGCGCGAGAGCGACCAGAGAAGCAACGTAGGAGGCAAACCCTTGTGGATTTGGGCTGGACACGATCGCCCACGCCGTGCCGTCGAAATGCTCGAACAAAGTTTTCTGCACGCCCGAGCTGGTGGTCTGGTAACCCGCCGCCCAGACATCGCTCCCCGACGACCCGGCGACCCCGCGCAAATACGCGCCGCCGGGACCGGGAGCCGGTACCGGCGCAATCACCCACTGCCGGCCATCGAAGTGTTCCGCGAACGGTCGATCGTCAATTCCATCGTAATGCGATCCAACCGCCCAGACATCGGTCCGCGAGAGCGCAGTAACGCCATAAAACGAATTCGTTCCCGCCGGCGTCAGCGTTTCGCTCCAGGCCGGCCTACAGATCGCCTTCGCCTCAGGCGCAAAGTTCGCGGCGCAAGGACAACTTGAATCCACCCGGCCACCTTGAGCGGCGGCCAGACAGAGCCAGAGCCATGTCGTCGACCGGAGCAATGATCGTGCGCAAGACAGAAGGGATAACTCCCGATCGGAAGCGCGCGGAGAACGGTCGCGCACACGACCCGCTTTCATGACGAAGAGTTTTTCGAGACAGTAGCCTGACTTCCAAGGAAAAATTCGTAACAGCCTTGTTACTCTCGTCCTCGCGTGGTGTTCTGATAACTCTGCAACATACGCCATTCCCAAGGGGTCGCCGGGCAGACGTATGCGAGGAAGGTTCCAGTTCTCAGGGTTCCCCGCGAGGGCCGAGTTCTGCGCTCGCGAGATGATCCTTTCGAAACTGTGCACTCCACCTGCGACAAGCACATCGCGGCTGAGCAGGAACGTCGAGGTGTGAGAATAGGGCGTCTGCGAGTCGAAGTCGAATTGGGTGACCCCTCCTTCGTTGGCGAATAAACTTCGTTTTCGTGCGAATCGATTCGCCTTGATGCGCGTCGCGATTTTGCGACCCAACGTCCAAATTACCTATGAAAACCGGGGCGTAGAGAATGGTGGGCAGGGCTGGATTCGAACCAGCGAAGGCGTAAGCCAGCGGATTTACAGTCCGCCCCGTTTGGCCACTTCGGTACCTACCCGCGCTGCGAGCGTTTGATATAGGCTCGCTCGCTGGGAGTCGCAACTCTTTTGCCGATGGCGTAGCGTTGCGCCACCAATATGAGCACTCCGCCCGTCCTTTCCGAGAACGATCGAGAGCATTTCTGGCCGGCTTTGCCCTTCGCGGAATGGCAAACGACGGCCGAGACGCTCCACATGTGGACGCAGATCATCGGCAAGATTCGCCTTGCCCTCAGCCCGTGGATCAATCACTCCTGGCACGTCGCTCTTTACCTGACTTCCCGTGGCCTCACGACTTCGCCAATTCCGCACGGGCTGCACACCTTCGAAATCCGGTTTGATTTCATCAGCCACGAGCTACGCCTGCTGAAAAGCGACGGCGCCTTGCGCGTGCTTCCTCTCCAGCCGCAGTCGGTCGCGACGTTTTATGGCGCGGTCATGGCGGCACTGAGCGACCTGCAATTGCCCGTAAAAATCGATCTTCTGCCTAACGAAATTACCGATCCGATTCCGTTCGATCGTGACGAAACGCATCGCGCCTATGATCCCGCGGCGGCGAATCGTTTCTGGCGCGTCCTCCTTCAATCCGATCGCGTCCTGACGCAATTTCGCTCGCGCTTCTGCGGCAAATGCAGCCCGGTGCACTTTTTCTGGGGCAGTTTTGATCTTGCCGTGACGCGCTTTTCCGGCCGGCCAGCGCCGGTTCATCCGGGCGGCATTGCCCACCTGCCCGACGTCGTGACACGCGAAGCTTACGCGCAGGAGGTGAGCAGTGTCGGCTTCTGGCCCGGCAACGCGGCCAGCCCCGCGCCGCTTTATTATTCCTATGCGTATCCGGAACCGCCCGGATTTGCGGAAGCAAAGGTGCAACCGGCCGAGGCGTCCTTCCATGCGCCACTGCATGAGTTCGTCCTGCCCTACGACGCCGTGCGCACCGCCACGTCGCCCGACGCGATGTTGCTGGAATTCGCGCAGAGCGTTTACGACGCGGCATCACTCCTCGGAAAATGGGATCGGGCGGCGCTCGATGAAAAAGGCCTCCACCCACCCGTCCGCATGTTGTAGCGGGGATCGGTGACCCCGGTCAGGGAGACCGTGGCCATGCGCCAGACCAGCCGGGATCCCCCGGCTACAATTCGCGCGCCTGCGCGAGCCAGCGTTGCACGATCACAAATTCCGTATTCGTTAGGCCGTGGCCGGCGTCGAAGAAACGCGCCGTCACTTCGGCGCCCGCGTCGCGCAGCAGCGCCGCGAGGCGTTCCGTCTGGACTGGCAAAATCAGCGTGTCCTGCTTCCCGCCGCCGATCCAGATTCGCGTTCCGGAGAGGTCGGGTAACGTCTCCGGCTGTAACGGCACCATCGCGCGAAACAAAACCGCGGTCCGCAAGGTCCCGGGGCGCCGCAAGAGAACGCTGGCGGCAATGTTAGCGCCGTTGGAATAGCCCACCGCGACAATTTTCTCCTGCGCCAATTGATAGTGCGCCGCTGCCGCGACGATGAATTCCGCCAGATCGTCGGTCCGCTTTTTCAAATCCTCCAAATCGAAAACACCTTCCGCGAGGCGACGGAAAAAGCGCCGGTGGCCATTCTCTGAAACCGGGCCCCGTGGACTGAGCAGCGCCGCCGCCGGATCCAACTCCCGGCCGAGGGCCAGCAACTGATGCTCATCGCCGCCGGTTCCATGCAGGAGCAGGAGCGTGCGCGCAGACGTGCCCGAAACGAATTG
>Ga0157374_10005192_pt1 | contig 10922 bp, 11 predicted proteins | sample M25metaG_FD_115308 | JGI IMG/M metagenome (GOLD analysis project Ga0157374, IMG submission 115308) | Miscanthus rhizosphere microbial communities from Kellogg Biological Station, Michigan, USA - M2-5 metaG | ecosystem: Host-associated > Plants > Roots > Rhizosphere > Soil | place: USA: Michigan... | reverse complement strand
GCGACATGCCGGCCACGCCGGGAGGGACGGCGATGGCTTGGCTGTAGGTGGGTGTGCCGCCGTCGGATACGGCGACTTGGGCGTGGGCTGTGGCGGCGCAGATCAAAGTGGTGCCGACCATGCACAGCAATCTATTTGTTCGCATCAGAATGCTGACCTCGCGATGTCTTGGCTTGACGTTTGTCTCGGGAAGAGATATCGGCTGCATGAACTGCTCTCGAAGATTCCTGCCTGACGATCGCGATCACTGGCGATCACTTGAATTCGACCACTGTCACCTGCGCTACGACACCCGGGACGCCGGTGGCACAGCCCGTCGTTGTGATGGTCACCGCGGCGCCGCTCACCTTCGCTGTGAGCAAGACAGCAAGCCACGCGTTGTGCATAGGATCCGTGGTCGCAAAGTAAGCCCACGACGTGTTCTGGCAGTCTGCGTAGGTCGAACTACCGCTGAGTTGCACCATGACTCCGCCCCAGACCTTGTTTGGCGCTATTTCGTTGATGGTCGCCGTGATGGTGCCCGCGTGGGCTACGTGCACAAACACTGCCACCAACAAAAGCGCGCACGCCCTGACGAGCTTTGCCGAAGTCAATAAGGTCGCGGCAGGCCCCAACAATGCAGCTAACTTTCTACCGCGACAAATGTGCTGAAAATGGCGAAACATCATCTACCCCTAAAGTGAACCAATTCATTCCCACGACAGAACTCAAATCCGAACTGCAACACCAACCTCGGCTCTTCACAATCTGCCTCAAGGCTTGTTGATCCCGAACAAAGTGCCATTTCGAGCGCCGGTAAATGTTCCCGTGGGACCGAGACAAGCGTCGACCTGAACCGTCACCGTGGCGCCTGTCGCCATCGCCAATGCGGCCGTGGCCAGTACCGCCTTGTTCGCCGCCCCATTCACGGGGAATTCGAGGTAGGGCGTGGCACATCCGGGTTGATCGGTGGCTTGGTCAAGCGTGACCCAAACGTTGCCATTGCCGTACGTCCCAAATCTCAGTACGTGCGCTGCGGGCAACACGCTGGATGCATGAGAGCGAAATGGCGCCACAAGGGCGGCCGTGAGCAGCAGTGCTGCAACAATGGGCTTGTTCATGGGTTGAATCTTCAAAGGTCGACTTCGTGTCGGGTTGGCGCGACGTCAAATGAACGAATACGTACCAGATTCCTCAATTCATTCCCCTCGGATATTTCTTGTCACGTTGACTCGACACGAAGCCTTGTCGTGGCATACAGGCTACTGAGCCATGCTTAGCCAGACCAAGCCACATCGGCCACCAAAGGCTGTGTACGCCGGATCATCAGTAATTCTTAGGTAGACGGGCTGCTTTACGACCTGTGCCACCGATGCAAGTCGGAACAGTCGCTGATCGGCATCGACGCTCTTGAGCGTCGTGATGTATGTGCCATCACAGGCGACGCCTGGCGGAACAGCAAACCCGCCTTGAATCTTCAACTCCATGTTTCCCGCCTGATGCCCGCCAGATGCCAGCGCCACGACGGTAACTCGCTCTATGTACACCGGACCAATGTCAGCCGTGCCCGCGGCTGCAGGGCCACAAAGAATCAGTTGAGCAAAGCCGAAGAGCACCCCGAACGAAAACTTCTTCATAGCGCAATTGGACTCGATTGTTTGAAATGGAAATTGACCTTGGAACCCGCTGCCTTCGCAGACAGCGCTACAGCAAGGAGTTGCTTTCGCCCAGAATTGGAGAACAGAACTTGTGCATGCAACGCGTTGGGACAGCAGGCCGACCCCCAACGGGCCGGCCCCACGAAATAGGTGATGTCCCAATTACCGCTATAGCGCAGTTGGACGATAGGCTGCGAAATCGTAGTTTCAGCAGCGGCTGAAACTTGACTGATGATGCTTAGCGCAGCGGCTACACCTGCCAACAACAAGACGCGAACGCGCCTCGACGAAAAAAACAAAGACGCCATGCGGGCCCCTCTTCCCGGAATTGCTTCGACGTGAGAGGGCGGCAACGCCTTCAATTGCACGCTTGCTGATCGCTCGATCAGTCGTGCGCCCCTCCCCTTATCCCGGGCGGCAGATTAGCCGGTGCAATTGGCTTTGTCCAGCGATTTGATGGGGGATGACGGAGTCATCTCTGCCTCGTTCTTTGCGCACGCAATGCCCTCCGCAGTTGCAGCATTCGGCGCAATGAATTTGGCTTCGAAATTAGCCCTGCAGCACAGGAGTTCGGACTCACCTGCACCGATTCTCAACGCAGGTTTCCCAGACGTTCACCCTCATCGACCGCCATCGGCCCATGTCGACCCGATGCTCGCCGTGTTGCCCGCACCGGCCGATGCATTGGTCTGAGCCTGGATCAACCGCCATCTCGGCTTCGGCTCTCCGGCGTTCAACTCTGCCAAATAGTGCATCAGGGTGTCGTTGTCGGTGAACTCCAATTCGGCCTTCACCGAGCCCTCGGTCGCCGACACGTCGAGCGCGGTCAGTTTGATGCCCTGGACTTGTGCCGCTTCCAGCGAGCCCAAGACCCGATCGATCGGGAAGGCGGCGAGACGCGCGACTGCGGCGGCGTCTTGCGCATACGGCAACTCGACGTGGGCGCGAGCCAGCGCCTCTTGCCGCTGCTGCGTCGCGCGGTCGAGCTGCCCCGACAACTCCACCGATTCGCGTTCGGCCAACTTCAGCTTGCCGGTCAGGTTCCAGGCCAGCCATGCCTGATGAGCGGCCAGCGCCAGCAGCAGCGACGCCAGAACGATCCATATCCACAACGGCACGGGCTGGCGAGGCGCGAATTCGACGTTCAGTGTTTTCATCGCGACCACTCCGTCAGCGCCGACATGGCCAGGCCGGCCTTTGCTGCATCGGCGGGTTCTTGCGGCTGCTGTATCAGGCGGGCAGTCAGCGACTGGGCCGCGTCGACATCGGCCGACAGGAGCAGACGAGCGAGGGCCGATTCGGCGGCATCGCGGTCGGTCACCGGCGTGAGCGTGCTTGCGAGAGAGAAGCCGCCTTCGTTCGGCGGTGCGCTCACCAACACGGTGAGCGAATCGCAGTCTTGTGTTGCCATTGCGCGCAGCTGGGGGTCACGCGCATGCGCGGCGCGCAGCACGTCGGCCCACCACGGCCGAATGGATGCCAGCGAATGGCCACGCGTCCTGTTCGCCTCGACGAATGCCATCAATTGTTCGAACCAGCTCTCCTGCATGACCACGGCCACGCGGGGCGCGTCGCCCTTCACGGCATCGACCCAGACGCGGCACGGACCTGCGAGGCCAGTACGCTGCGGCGCAAGCGCTGCCGCCGTGCGCTGCCATTCCACGGTGCCACGAATGCCGGGCACCGCGGGCACGATGAAGGGGCGACACAGGCCGCCGCTGAGCCAGATGCGCAGCTTGCTTCGCCCGCCCAGCTTCGCGAGCGGCGGCGACAGCGCGGCCAAGGCCGCATCGGTATCGTTCACCGCTGCCACGAAGATCGCCTGCCCGCCTTGGCACAGGGCGGCCATGCGCGTGCCGACGTAGAGGTCATGCATGTCGCTTGCTCCGCCGGAGGCCTCGATGGCCGCGCGCCCTCACCCCCACGCTCTCCCAGAGGGAGAGGGAGCGAGAGGCCGAGCGTGGTGGGCGGCGGTCGAATCGGTTCACTTCAGCCACCCGACGACGCGCTTGATTTCTTCCGCCGTCGTGATGCCCGCGACCACCATGCGCGCCGCTTGCACGCCCAGAGACTGCACGCCCGACGCGGCCACGTGTTCGCGAAGCGCCGAGACCGGCGCGTTGCCCGTGACCATGTCGCGAAAGCCGTCGTCCACCACGTGGACCTCGGCGATCACGAGCCGCCCGTGGTAGCCGGTGCCGTGGCAAGCCTCGCAGCCGATGGCATGGGGCACGGCGTCGACGGCGCCCTCGCCCATCTCGTGCAGCCAGCGCTGTTCGCGCGGCGTCGCAGCCCGCGTGCCGGCGCAATGCGGGCACAGGCGACGCACGAGCCGCTGGACGACCACGCCGTTGAGCGAGGCCATGAAGCCGAACATGTCGAGCCCGAAATGACGGAAGCGCCCGGTCACGTCGAACACGCTGTTGGCGTGCACGGTGGTGAACACCTGGTGGCCGGTGAGTGCTGATTGCACGGCGATCTCGGCGGTTTCTGCGTCGCGGATTTCGCCGACGAGAATGCGGTCGGGGTCGTGGCGCAAGATGGAGCGCAGGCCCTTCGCGAAGGTGAGGCCCTTGCGCTCGTTGACGGGAATCTGCAGCACGCCGGCCAATTCATATTCGACCGGGTCTTCGATGGTGATGATCTTTTCGAGGCCGGTGTTGATCTCCGAGAGCATGGCGTAGACGGTGGTCGTCTTGCCGCTGCCGGTGGGGCCGGTGACGAGCAGCATGCCGTGCGGTAATTCAGCCAATTCGCGCAATTGCTCGGCGCTGGCCGCTCCAAAGCCCAACAGGTCGAGCGACACGGCTTCGTCGCGGGAACGCAGTTGGGCTTTGTCGAGCAGACGCAGCACAGCGTCTTCGCCGAACACGCTGGGCATGATGGACACGCGCAAGTCGACACTGCCTGCACCGCCGCGATCCAGCTCGAAGCGAAAGCGCCCGTCTTGCGGCGTGCGGCGCTCGGTGATGTCGAGCTGCGCGAGCACCTTGATGCGGGAGATCACTTCCTCGGCACGCCGAGCGTCGTCCATGCGAGCGAAGCGGGTCATGACGCCGTCTTGCCGCAGTTTGACGACCACGCCGCTTCGGCTGCATTCGAAGTGGATGTCGCTGGCACCCTGGGTGAAGGCAGCGTGGATGGCGACATCGACGAATTCGACGACGGGGCCGCTGGCCTGGCCTGCGGAGGCCTTGCCTTTCGACATGGCCGCGGAGGTGTCGTGAGCGTTCGCCGCACCCCCGCCCGCAGACGACCCGAGCCACTGCTCGATCAGCACCGAGGGCAACGCGGCCAATTGCGGCACTTGGCCCAGCACGGCACTCGCGCGCCTGACGATGTCGTCGTTCCACGGATCGGCCAGACCCAGCCTGAGCACCGCCTCGCCGTGCAGACGCAGAGGAACACAGCCGAGCATGCGGGCGTCGGCTTCGGGCAGCGTGGAGAAGTCGGGCCGAGCCTGCGCCGCCTCCCACACGGCCACCACGCCCGCATGCTTGCGCAATTGATCCGCCAGCTCGACGGCATTCGTCGACGACGAACGCAGAAGAATGTCGAGCACGCTGCCGGCGCCGGATTGGTGGAGGCGACGGGCGGATTGGAGGGCGGTGCGGAGGTCTTGCATTGGAGGATGGGTGATACTTGCTCGCAGTTATTGGTTGGCGACGACGAAGAATCCATTGAGCACCCTGTTGTGCGCCCACCCATTCAAGCAAACCGTCACATCCGAGGGGAGCCAGTAGAGATCAATGGACTTTCCAGACGACAGGGCGAGCAGGGCCATTGCTTCGTCGGACTTGGTCGGCATGTTGATCCACGGCGTGACCGTTCCATCGGCCATGATGATTTGTATGGAAAGGCTGGTCATGGTGTTCCATTTGTAGACCGCGTTGATCTTGCCCACGCAATGAACATCAGCCGAGGCTGTGCTCGTCAAGAATGCAGCGAACAACATGCAAGCAAGCTTCTTCATGATTCCCTTCCCTTTGGGTTTTGGTTGATGTGAAAGACATGGTGAGTTCAATGCCGAAGGTCGGTCCCACCTCATCGAATGCTGCTCGCAATATCGAACACCGGCATGTACATCATCACCACGATGCCACCCACGATCAGCGCCACCATCAGCAAGAGCAATGGCTCGACGATGCGCGTGGCGCGTTCGACGAAGACGGTGAAGTTGCCGGCGTGCCGCTCTGCGATGGTCTGCAGCACGCGGTCGAAATTGCCGCTGCGTTCGCCCACCGCGAGCAGGCGTTGGGTCACGGTGTCGGTGAGACCTGCGTCTGAAAAGGCTGTCGATACGCGCTGACCACGGGCCAAGGCATCGCGCGCCGAATCCACGCCAGCGGAGATTCGCTCGCTGAGGCCATCGTGCTGGAACATGGTTGCGCATTGGCCCAGCGCGTCGTCGAGTGCGTAGCCGCCGCGGAACATCAGCGCCAGCGAGTGGTACAGCTTGGCGAGGCGGAATTCGTCCAGTCGGCGCTGCAATGGGCCGATGCGCCTGACGATCCCCTGGGCCGCGAGCAGCACATGGCCGCTGCGCCAGGCGGCGACAGCCGCGACCAGGAGGGATGCCAACGCCATGGCGACCAGCGTGCCGTGCTCGTTGAGCACTCGGCTCGTGCCGACCAGCAATTGGGTGGTCATGCTCAGGCCGCCGCGCAGATCGGCATACATGCGCGAGAAGCGCGGCATGACGAACAGCAACAGGAACAGCGAGATGGCACCGCCCAGCGACACGACCACCGCCGGGTAGATCGCGGCGCTCACGACCTGCTTGCGCAGGCGCTCCAGCATCTCGTGGTAGCGAAGGTAATCGTCCAATGCCTCGGTCAATGAGCTGGTTCGCTCGCTGGCCTTCACGCCCGCGATGAGCACCGACGGGAAGCTGCCCACGGCCTGCATGGCGGCCGACAAGGCCTGGCCTTGGCGCAGGTGCATGACGAGAGCGGCGTGGGTCTCGGCGCGGGCGCGCCCGAGCGACTGGGCGTTCAAGGTTTCGATGGCTTCGACAACCGTCATGCCGGCGAGCAGCAAGGTGCGCAGTTCGCGGCACCACCAGGCGACGTCGAGGGAGGGGTCGGAGCGGCTGGGGGGCTGGAGTGTGGTGCGTGCAAGGGGCTGGACGGAGAGCACTACTGCGCCTGTCGCCGCCAATCGAGATTCGAGGGCCGCGCGCGATTGCGCTTCGAGCGTCTCCTCTCGCACCGCGGCGAGGCTGGCGTCGAAGAGTCGGACCTGGAAAGCTTGGAGTTGCGGGACTGGCGCGGGCATGTCGATTCAATTGCTCAATTGCTCAATCGCTCAATTCGCAATGTCCGCATCATCCCCACTGCCGCCCGGTGTGCGATCGCGGCCATAGCTGATGAGGTCGAAGTCTTTGCCGCGGCTGCTCGGGTTGGTGTACCTGTAAGGCACGCCCCATGGGTCGGGCGGAATGTTGTCTTTGAGGTAGGGGCCGCGCCAGCGCGCTTCGTTGGCGGGCGCGACCACCAGCGCTTGCAGACCTTCGCTGGTGCTCGGGTAGCGGCCGACATCGATGCGGAAAGCCTGCAAGGCCTTGTCGAACGCATCAATCTGTGCACGCGCGGTGGTGGTCTCCGAGCGTCCGATCTGGCTCAGGAAGCGCGGCGCGACGATGCCGGTGAGCAGCCCGATGATGAGGATCACCACCAGCAGTTCGAGCAAGGTGAATCCCATGGATTGACGTGCGCGTCGCGCGCGGTGCATGCATTCGATGTTCATGATTTCGGCTTGGGAACGAACTTCCAATCGGAATAGTGTCGGGCGGGTGCGAGCGTGGTGACTTCCAGCTCCTGCGGGCCTTCGGCAACCGGGACGTCCTGGCTCAGGCTGTAGACGCCGGTGATGCGCTTGTCGGCATCGACAATCAGCCCCCAGGGCTGGCCGGCATTCATCGGGTCGCCGTAGAGCTTGCGCAGGTGGCGCATGGTGCCGAGAAAGCGTTCGTCGCGCAGCAAGGCGTTGAGCGTCGGCGGATATTGTTTGAGGGTGCCGGGCGAACCGTCGCGGTAGTTGGCGATGGCCTGGGCGTAGAGCGCACCGATGCGCAGAAGCTCCTGCTCGCGCTCGCGCTTGACCTGCTGCGACCACATCGGGCCCGCCACGGACAGGCCCAGCATGCACAGCGCAAGTAGCACCAGCACGGCGACGAAGGTGAAGCCCTGCTGCAAACCTTGCTGCGAATGCGCTTCACCATGCCGCATACGCGCTCCCGTCTTGCGCGGGCCCTTTGGCACCGCGGTGCACGTCGAGCACCGGGCCGTCCGAGGTGCCTCCTGTGTTGCCGCTGGGCGGCACGATGAGCCAGCTGTCTTCGCGCTGCGTGATGGGGTCGACCGGCACGGCGCGCAGGTAGCGCCTGGTGACCAGTTCCTTGAGGTCGGCCGGGTAGCGGCCCTGGTCGCCGTAGAACTTGTCGATGGCGTCGCGCAGCTGGTGCAGGTCTTCCTTGAGCGCGACTTCGCGAGCCCGGTCGAGGTGCTGCATGTAGCGCGGCGCCGCCACGCTCAGCAGCAGGCCGATCGCGGCGAGCACGACCAGCAGTTCGATGACGGTGAAGCCACGTGAGCGGGCGGGGTTCTGCGTCGTCATGCCATGGCCTGCACTACCACTACCACTGCCGCAAGGGCACGCCGTTGAGGCCCACGCGCTCGGACTTCGAATACACGTCGTAGACATTCGCCCCGGGCTTGGGGCTGTCGGCCTCGGACTCGTAGCTGCGCAAGCCCCAGCTTTGCTCGGCCGGCAGCGCAGGGTCGGCAAAGGGGTCGCGGGGGATGCGGCGAAGAAAGCGCAGGGCCGCGCCGCGGTGGTCGGCGCGCGTGTCGGCCGCGGGCTGCACAAGCTCGGCGAGACTGGGCGGATACGACGCCGAGCCCGCCACGCCGGCCACGGCGCCGAGTTCGCGCGCGCGGTGGTACGAATCGATGGCGTCGCGAATCTCCCAGAGCGCCCGCTTGAGGTCACGCTCCCTTTCGCGCTGAGCCGTCATCTCCGCCAGCGGCATGGCCATGGTGGCGAGCAGGCCCAGAACGGCCAGCACGATCAGCAGTTCGATCAAGGTGTAGCCGCGAACGCGCATGCCCCCGCCCTCCCCCTCAATGGATCTGCACGGCGAACGGCGCAGGCAAGGCGGGTGCCGGTGCGACGGCGCCGAGCCCGATCGATTGGGCACCGCTCAAACGCACCTCGGCTGCGCCAGCGGCAACGGCCTTGAAGCGCACGCTCAGCACCGTGCCCTGCCCGCTCGCGCCCGTGCCCTGGTTGCGCAGCACACCCGCGCTGAATTTGCCGTCCTTGCCGTCGCCGCTCTTGCTGAAGCTGGTGGTGGCGCCTTGCTGGCGGAAGAAGTCGCCTTCGCTCACATCGAGCAATTGCAGCCTGTCTTTGTTGAAGCTGAACTCCATCGGTACACCGCGCAATGGCACGCTGGTGTTCAGCGCGAGTTGAAGCTCGACCACGTCGCCCACTTTGGCGTCGATGGGGCCGGACCATTTCAGTTGCGGTGCTGTCTCGTTGATGGGGTCGGTGGCGGGCTTGATGTCAGCGCCCGCCGCGCTCGGTGTCGGCACGGGCTGAATCGCAGGCGCGCTCGCTGCGGCGCCTGCACGCGCCGGGACTGCATCCGCATCGGCCGACGCAACGCGAACACCGCCGACAGGCCTCAACCTCGGCGCGGCTTCGGTGCCCACCCACAGCTCGCTCTCGCTCGCATCGGGCCGGCGGACGTTGCGCAGGATGCGCGGCGTGATGGCGAGGACCAGCTCGGTGCGCTGCGAGTTGTCGGTCTGGTCGGAGAAGAGGCGGCCGAGCACGGGCAGATCGCCGATGCCGGGCACGCGGCTCGCGCTGGTGCGTTCGTCTTTGCTGATGAGACCGGCGAGCAACTGAGTTTCGCTGTCGTGCAGGCGCAAGAGCGTCGATGCGTTGCGCGTGCCGATCTGGTAGGCGAGCGTGCCCGACGCCGTCTTGATCGAGGTGCCCAGCGAGCTGACTTCGAGCGAGATCTTGATCGCCACTTCGTCGTCGGCATACACGGTGGGCTCCACGTCGAGCTTCAGGCCCACATCGAGGTAGTTCACGCTGTCGGTCACGAAGCCGGCCTGCCCCGTGGTGGCGGTGACCACCGGGATCTTGTCGCCGACGAGGATCTTCGCCTTCTCTTTGTTGCGTACGCGAATCTTCGGGTTGGCCAGCGTGGTGAAGTCGCCCACCTCGCGGCGCAGGTTGATGGTGGCGCCACCCAAGCCGAGGGCGATGCGGTCACGCGTGATGCCGCGGATGTTGGCCAGCGTGAGGCTGGTCGCCCCGGCCGGCGGCAAGGGCGTGAGCGAGAAGGAATTGGGCAGGTTCACGCCGAGTTCGGTCAGGCGGGTGCTGTTGATTTCGAGCACCTCGACTTCGAGCAGCACCTCGGGCTCTTCGGTGTCGTACAGCGCGATCAGGCGCTCGGCGAGCTGTATGTTTTCTTGCGAGTCACGCAAAGACAGCATGTTGGTGCGCTCGTCGACGAATGGCTCGCGGATCTTGAGCATCGCTTTCAGAAACGCCGCCGCGCCCTTGGCTTCGGCGTTGGCGAGATAGAACACTCGAACGATCTGCTCTTGATACTCGCGCTGCTTGTCGGGCGTGTTCGGGTAGACGACGATGGTCTTGGCGTCGATCACCTTCTTCGCGAGCTGATTGGTGCTCACAATGAGGTCCAGCGCGTCTTCCACGCGCGCCTCGCGCAGGTACACGGTGACGCGCGTCTCAGGGCGGATGTCGCGGTCGAGAATGAAGTTGATGCCGCTGTTGCGCGACACCACATCAAGCACGGTGCGCAGGCTGGCATCGCGAAAGTCCAGCGAGATGGGCCGCGATTCCGCGAGCACGTTTTGCGAGGCGCGCAATTGGGACTGCCGCTGCTCGATCTCCACGCGCCGCTGCAAGGCGAGCAGTCCGCTGTGGCGCGGATTGTCTTTCAGGGCCTGCTCGATCACGCGCAGGGCTGCGTCGGGCTTCTTCTTGGCGAGCCAGCCCTGGGCGTCGGCCATGGCGGCTTGCTGGCGCCGCTCGGTGCTCAGTTCGGTGAGCATGGCTGCAAGGCGGTCGTTCTTCGGGTCAATGGCCTGTGCCTGTTCGAGCACGTGCTGTGCTTCATCGAGCTTGCCGGCGGCGCGCAGCGACGAGGCCTGGGCGAGCATGCGAGACAGCGCGTCGGAGCGCGCCTGGATCAGCCCGCTGCGCAGCACCACGCTTTCGGGGTACTGCGCGATC
>Ga0157374_10005186_pt1 | contig 10930 bp, 9 predicted proteins | sample M25metaG_FD_115308 | JGI IMG/M metagenome (GOLD analysis project Ga0157374, IMG submission 115308) | Miscanthus rhizosphere microbial communities from Kellogg Biological Station, Michigan, USA - M2-5 metaG | ecosystem: Host-associated > Plants > Roots > Rhizosphere > Soil | place: USA: Michigan... | reverse complement strand
TGATTCGAAAATGGGAGCACATGGACAGCAGATGCCGCAGCCGCAGTCGCTGCCGGGGGTCAAGGCGATCATCGCGATCGGTTCGGGCAAGGGCGGGGTGGGCAAGACCACGCTCGCGGTGAACCTCGCGATTGCGATGGCGAAGCTGGGACACAAAGTCGGACTGGTGGACGCGGATATCTACGGACCGAATGTGCCGCTGATGATGGGTGCGACGGCGCAGCCACGCGTCATCGAGGGCAACCGCATCGAGCCGCTGACGGTGCATGGAGTGAAGATGATCTCGGTTGGTTCGCTGACTCCGGGCGACAAGCCGCTGGTGATGCGCGGGCCGATGCTACACCAGATCATCCGGCAGTTTCTGCAGCAGGTGGCATGGGGCGAGCTCGACTATCTGATCATCGATCTGCCCCCGGGCACGGGCGATGTGGTGATCTCGCTGGTGCAGACGGTGCCGCTGACGGGCGCTGTTGTCATCTCCACACCTTCGGATGTGTCGCTGCAGGATGCGCGGAAGGCGCTGGAGATGTTTCACCAGGTGAACGTGGAGGTGCTGGGCATTGTCGAGAACATGAGCCAGTTCACCTGCCCGCATTGCCATGAGGTGATCGACATCTTCTCGAAGGGCGGCGTCGAACGGACCGCACAGCAGTTCAAGCTGGAGTTTCTTGGTTCGGTGGAACTTGACCCGAATATCCGGCATGGAGGCGATCGCGGTTTACCGGTCGCGCTGGCACCGGAGGCGTCATCGGTGGGAACGGCGAGCTTCTATGCGATTGCGCGCAAGCTGATTGAGCGCGCAGAAGAACAGCGGGCGCACGAACAGAACGTGTTCGAGATCACGTAGGGCAGGTACGTGTCGAGGAACGACTGCACGGTCAGAGGTACGGGGTCGTCTCCATGTCCCACCCCGTGTCTTTACGAATGAGAACCAGGTTTTCACCGCTAATGAACGTGTCGAGCGGCAGGTGGGCCGTGGTGCGGAAGATTTGTGCGGTAGCGCCTGGATGATCGCGATCGGGGCATTCGAAGACGAAGGCCTTCACGTGGTCGACCCAATCCGTATTTCTGCTGAAGACCTCATACTCGCTGCCTTCGATATCCATTTTGAGGATGTCGATTTCGCCACCTACACGTTGGAGTATTGCGTTCATGCTGATGGCCTGAAGATCAGTTTGCTCACCGGGTTTGGCAGGTCGCACCGAAAACGCCTCGTTGGTGGGGCCTGGCTCCAGATGCAAGGCGATCTCACTGGACCAAATGGCATTGTTGAGGGTCTCAACAAAGCCTTTATCCTCCGCCGCATTCCGGACAAGGACGCGATAGTTTTCCGCGCTCGGCTCGATGGCTATGACACGTGCCTGCGGAAAGAAGTGACGCATTCGGACGGTTTCCATGCCGACGTTGGCGCCGGCATCGACGATGACACGGACAGGGAGAGCGGCGGTATCAAGAATTCTGGTCCCAGGATAGAAAAAGTGCGAGATCACACCTTTGTCCGCTGCGCTGCGGTAAAAGATAGTGCGTTTGAGACGGGGAACATGAATGGAACGCAAAGTTGAACCACTGCGGATAGAGCGAAAGACGCGGAACGCGTTCGCAGCCCCCAGGTTCTGGGTTGCGATCGCGAGTCGTGCGCAATAGGCAAAGGACCGTTCTAGCAGACGGGCAAAGGACAAGAAGGATGCTCCGAGTTGTGAATGGATCGGCTGCAATCATAAAACGTATCGCGCCATGGTCCCACCGGCACGGGAATGCAACGCGCCGAGCCGCAACAGGTTTCGCCCGATAGGCTCGCTCCGTCAGTGCTTCCCTAGCAGGCCGCCAAGCGTGTTGCCCAGGTTATTGGGAATCTGCTGCTTGCCGTTCTTGCCAAGGAAGCTGGCGGGGTTGGATGTGGCGCCCTTGGTCAGAGCCTTTACGTCTGGAGTGATGACCGGATTCGATGCGGTGCCGGTGATGGTGACGGGGACGCCGTTTTTGAGCGCGTTGCTGGCGGCACCGCCTACGTTGCCTCCGATCATGGAGAGCGCGGAGGTGGCCATGCCGGCCGTACCTGTTTGACTGAGCTTGGCCACAACGTTGAAGTTGAGGGCGTTGGCCGGGCTTACCGTGCCATTGCCGGTCGCTGTGCCCAGGCCGGTGACGTCAAGCAGAATGTTCTGTGCATTGAGCGCGCCGCCGGCCGAACGCAGGTTCGCGCTGAGGACTCGCACCGTGGTGACATTGCCGGTCTTGCCGCCGCCAGTGAGCGCGGTGACGGCGGACATCTTGGAGCCGAGATCGAAGCCGGCCAGCTGCGTGTTGTCCAGCCGTACGGGACCCGTGATCACCGGCGCGTCCGTTGTGCCGGTGACGGCGAGCGTGGTAGTGAGAGTTCCGCCCTGCAGCTTCGAACCGGAAGGCATCTGGATGCCAAGTGAAGGAAGGAATGCTTCAAGGTCATTGATAGGAGCGCCCTGGGTGGCGGCAGTCGCGTTGAGGCTGGTTTTCGCTCCATGGGTCTGGTAGGTGCCCGCGATGTTGAAGAGGGCCTTGCCGAAAGCAAGCGTGGTCTTCTGCAACTGGCCGGAGAATGAGGCCAGGTTCTGGTTGACGGTGAAGTTGACGTGTACGGGGCGCGGCGCGGGCGACCCATTAGCGGCGAGCTTCAGCTGCGTGGCGTCGATGGTGCCCTGCACATGAGCGGTCTGGCCGTTCGAAGTGATGTTGGCATTAACGTCCGCGATGCCCGCGATTCCGGCGGAAGGAGGCACGAAGCCTCCGGCAATGAGGTCAGCGTGTTTGATTTCGACCTTTGCGGTCAAGGGGGTTTTAGATGCGTCGGCCTGATTGAAGGGGCCGCCCTTGCCGCTGACCGAGACCGTGCCTTTCCCCGGGAAAGATGCGGAGAGGGTATAGGTGAATGGCGTGGTGAGCGAGAAATCGCTGACCTTGGCCTGCACGTTCTGAATGACACGCGGCGGCGTGGGTTCCCCGAGGTCAGTGATGGTCAGCTGGCCGTCCTTGACCTGTAGTACGCCGACGGAGAGATTGGGCATGGAGCTTTGCGTCTCGGCTTTGTTGGCACGCTTGGTGGAGTTGCCGAGGCTGGCATAGTTCCAGACGTTGGCCTTGTTCTGGATCAAAGCTATCTTCGGCGTGTCTATTGTGATGCTGCGGATCTTAACTTGCTTGTGGAAGAGGAGTGGGCCGACTTCGATGCCGATGTCAATCTTTTTGGCCTGGAGAAAGGGCTGCCGGCTGAAGGCGGGATCGTCAGCAATGCTGAGCTGGTCAGCGGTGAGTGCACCGGAGAAGAGGGAGAAGCTCAGGTGTCCGAGGGTGACCTGCCGTCCCGTGGCATCGGAAAGCATGGCTTGGATGCGCGGCCGATAGTTGTCTGCATTCAGAAGGAAGGGAATGGCGATGAGCAGGATGAGAATGATGCCGCCCGCTATTGCCGCGATAGTGATCCACAAACGACGCCTGTCCATCATGAGAGTCCTCTTTCTGATTGAAGGCCGAAGTGACTCAATCCACCGTTCGGGAACCCTGTCTTTAGAAACCCGCGGATGGCACTTTGGTTAGCCGCAATAGTGCGGATGGGCACATTTCTGCGACTCAGCCCAATGCCCGCAACCTGTTACGATAAATGAGGCGGCACCTACCCGAAAGCAGCAAAAAGGGGCTGGATGCGCGGGTGACACGGCCATGGCAGCAGATCTCCGAATCAGTCCGCGAGAGCGGCTGATATTGACGGCCATCCTGGAGATGTATATCGCGACGGGTGAGCCAGTTGCGTCGCAGGCCGTTGCCCGGATCTATGCCGATAAGGAAGGGATGAGTTCGGCGACGATCCGGAATGTGATGGTGTCACTGAGCGAATCCGGCCTGTTGGAGCAGCCGCATACCTCGGCGGGACGGATACCGACGGCAAAGGCCTTCCGCTTCTATGTGGAGCATCTGGCCGGAGCGGCCCGCGCTGCGGCGGGCACAAATGCGCCGCAGCTTTCGGCGGAGAAGCGCCAGCAGATTGATGAGTGCTTTGCCGGGGTCACCAGCCGGCAGCATTTTCTGGAGCGGACCTCACACGTGCTAGCGATGATTTCGAGCGGCGTGGGAGTGGCGACAGAGGCGGCGGGCGAAACCGAGTGGCTGGAGCATATTCATTTTGCCCGGCTGACGGCGCAACGGGTGCTGGCCGTGGTAGTGACGCGCGGCGGCACAGTGCTGGACCGGGTCCTGCAACTGGACCATGACCTGGATCAGAGCGACCTGGAGGCAGCCGCAAATTTTCTGAACGGCAACTTCCGCGGCTGGTCGATCGAGCGCATTCGGTCGGAGATCCAGCAGCGGATGGAGCAGGAGCGCAGCGAGTACGACAGGCTGATGCGGTCGGTGAACGAGTTGTTTCGCAAGGGAGCTCTCGAAGGCGTGCAGCCTTCGCAGATGATCTTTGTAGAGGGCGCGGCGAACCTGGTGCAGCGCGACGTGGACCAGGAGCGGCTGCGCGTCCTGTTGGGGGCGCTTGAAGCGAAGCAACGGCTGATCGATCTGCTGAGCGCGTATGTGGATGCGCGACAGCAGGCAGTGCGGGTCGTGGTCGGATTGGAAGACACGATTCCGGATATGGAGAATATGGTTCTGATCGGTACCGGAGCGAAGCTGGGCGCGGAGAGCGTAGGGACGGTAGCAGTGCTGGCGCCGACGCGCATTCGCTATAACGAGACGATTCAGGCGGTCTCCTACATCGCGCAGCTCTCGGAGCGCATTCTGCAAACACCGAGGAGCTAGCGTGCTTCATGGCACGCGATCGAAGACTAGCAATGGAACGGAAGCGGCGATTGGCCGCCGGGAAGAATCAGAGAGAAGTATGGCTATGACTGAAAACGCAACTTATACAAGCAGCGAAACCCAGAATATGGAAACAGAAAACACGGAAAGCCAGAAGATGCAGGATTCCAGCAATGCCGCTCCTGACCAGATGGCGGAGGGCTCATCTACCGCGGTGGTCGAAACCATGGCCGGGCTGCACGAGGAATATGAGCGTCTGCGGGCGGAACGTGACGGGCTAGCTGATCGACTGGCTCGGCTGCAGGCGGAGTTCGACAACGCAAGGAAGCGTGAGCAGCGCGAGCGGGCAGACTACCGGTCCTTTGCTATTGCCGACGCCGTGGAACAGTTCCTGCCGGTGCTGGACAACTTCAAACTCGCGCTGACCTCCAAGGGAACGGCGGAGCAGTTGCGGACGGGAGTGGAGCTGATTGCAAAGCAGATGGACGAGGTGTTGCGGTCGCTCAACGTGACGCCGGTGGAGACGGTGGGCTATGCCTTCGATCCGCGGGTACATGAGGCGCTAGAAAGCGTGGAACGTCCGGACCTGCCGGATCATCAGGTAATAGACGAGGTTCGGCGTGGGTATCGCATCAAGGACCGGCTGCTGCGGCCGGCGCTTGTCCGCATCTCCGTAAATCCGAGCGTATCGGAAGCCTAGGCTGCGCTGCGACCGTGGCGGACCGAGCGACATCTCTTAACCCGGAGCCGGATCAACATTTCCCGGGGAGTTGAGCAGAAGATTGAGTACAGGAAAAATGGCAAACGTGGCACACGTCGATTACTACGAAGTCCTGAGCGTTTCAAAAGACTGCGACGAGCAGGAACTGAAGACCGCATATCGCAAGCTGGCGATGCGCTATCATCCGGACCGCAATCCGGACAATCCGGAGGCCGAGGAACGCTTCAAGCAGGCGAGCGAGGCGTACCAAGTGCTGAGCGATCCGCAGAAACGTGCGGCCTACGACCGTTATGGCGTCGCCGGCGTGAATGGCGGGGCGGGAGCAGGAGGCTTTCCGGGCGGTGTGGACCTCGGGGACATCTTCGGGGACTTCTTCGGAGAGATGTTCAACGTTGCGGGCAGCCGCAGTGGCCGGGCTTCGCGCGCGCAGCGCGGCCGCGATATTCGCTATGACCTGACCATCGAGTTCGAAGAGGCGGTCTTCGGCAAGGAGACAACGGTCAGCATCAAGCGCATGGATGTCTGCGCGGAGTGCCGCGGGTCGGGTGCGGCGCACGGAAAATCCGCCAGTACCTGCCAGCAGTGCGGCGGGCGCGGCCAGGTGCGTTTCCAGCAGGGCTTCTTCTCGATCGCGCGTACCTGCCCGATCTGCAGCGGCACCGGCCAGGTGGTGACCGAGCCGTGCCGCACCTGCCACGGTGAAGCGCGCGTGGAGAGGGAGCACACGGTGCACGTGAAGATCCCGGCCGGCGTCGAAGACGGTACGCGCATCCGCTATCAGGGCGAAGGCGACGCGGGCCGCTACGGGGGCAACGCGGGCGATCTGTACGTCGTGCTGGCAGTGAAGCCGCATGCCTACTTCGAACGCGACGGACACGACCTCCACTTCGCGATGATCATCTCGTTTCCGCAGGCGGCATTGGGAGCGGAGATCGCCATCCAGACTCTGGAGGGCGAGACAACGCTGAAGATTCCCGAAGGCACGCAGAGCGGGAAAGAGTTCCGGTTGCGGGGGAAAGGCGTCCCGTATCTGAATGAGCGCGGACGCGGCGACCTGATCGTACAGGCGGTGGTGGAGACGCCGAAGAAGCTGACCAAGGCGCAGCGCGAGGTGATCCAGCAACTGGGTGCGACGCTTGGGGTGGAGAACCGCGTGGCGTCACGCGGCCTGCTGGACAAGATGAAAGACCTCTTCAGCTAGGTGCTGCCGGCATGGGCGGACGCGCCCGCGACGCGTTCCGCTGGATTCGCACTCTTTGGTCGCTCGGCTTCACAGGCGCGGGCGACCTTGCTGACTCCCATCTCCCAACCGAAGCCAACAAGCACCCGGTTCGCTCTCTCAAAATGACACCTTGGGCGATCATCTGAGCTACGCAATGCTGGGCTGGGTCGTTGCTGCATTGACGATTGCGATGGCGGCAATGACGGCTGTTTCTACGCGCAGAATCCGCGGCCCGAGGCTGGCACTCTGCCATCCGTCACGTACGAACAGGGCGATTTCGGCGGCGGTCCATCCCCCTTCGGGTCCAATGGCCAACATGATCCCTTGTGCCGGACTTGCGTTTTCCTGAAGGGTACGTAACAGCGGCTGATCCTCTTCTGTCTCGGAGAGCAGGATGCGGAGTGGGCCGGTCTGTTCGGCCGCGGCAAGCATTGCTGCTAACCGGACGGGGTCGGAGATCTCCGGAAGATCGCTGCGGCGAGATTGCTTGGCGGCCTCAAGCGCAAGTCGTCGCCAGCGTTCCACGCGCTTGCCAGCCGCCTGGGCAAGATGCTTTTCCGTTCGCTCGGCGATTATCGGCACAATACGGCTGCAGCCCAGCTCCACTGCTTTTTCGATGGCCCACTCCATGCGATCGAATTTGAAGACGCTGAGGAGCAGTGTGACGGGAAGCGCCGGTGTGGTTTCCAGCTCCTGGAGCAATGTGAATTGGACGCTATCGCGGTCAATGGATGCAATACGCGCGAGCCATGCGCGGCCACCGGCGATGACGTCAAACTCCATGCCCGGCTGGGCACGCAGCACGCGGCTGAGATGCTGTGCCTGATCGCCATGCAGTGCGGCAGTCGCATCGTTCCAGGTATCTGCGATCCAGCGGCGGCGCGTCATGCAGAAACTTTAGAGCATTTTCCCTGCTCTGGTGAGTGAGCAGGGATCACAGAGCAGTGGCCTTTCTTGACGGAAAGGCCACGTCAGCATTCGCTGGTCGTTTCGCTCCTGCAGGGAAATGCTCCATCGCGTCTGTAAGAGGTTAAAAGGAGTGCTCCAAAAACACCTCGGGGGACGCTTGCCTGCGTCCCCCGAGTGTTGCCTTGTTTAGGTTGACTTGCTTACTTCTTCTTCGCTGCCTTCTTTGCCGCCTTCTTGGCCGGCTTCTTGGCTGCCTTCTTTGTTGCCATGGTGTCTATTCTCCCTTGTGCTGCAACGCAGTTGTTGCAGTTACGGAATGTATAGAGTGGGCGTCATGTAGTGTCAAGAAAAAAATAGCGGATTCGTGTGCTTCTTTCCACGCGCAACTTCGTCTTCGAGTCCAGGTTCTGCAACTAGTGTGGGATGCGATGGAGCAGATGACTGCCGAAGTAGAGGACAAGACCACTGAGTGAGTCGTGCCACGCGTGCGCGAAGATGCCCGCGCGAAGACTGCGGCGCAGATGCGCGAGGATGCCGAAGAACGATCCGTACAGAACGATGAGCAGCATGCCGCTTGCGCCTTCATACCCGTGCGCGAGGCCGAAAAACACCGCTGAAATCGCTATGCCCAGCCATACCTGTCGCGTGAGCACGGTGAACTGCTGCTGCAGATAACCGCGAAAGATCAGCTCTTCGCAGAAGCCGGCGGAGATGCTGAGCGTGATCCAGAGTGCAAGCTCGCTGGGCGATGCCGGAGCCATCTGCGAGACGATGCCGCGGATATTTTCCGGATGGAGATTGACGAGGCGCAGTAGAAATCCGACGGCACCCAGCGCGAACAAAGAGGCCAACCAGAATCCGGCGGCGATCGCTACGTCGGTCCAGACTTCGACCGCGCCGGGACGCCGGACTCCGAGAAGCTGGCGCAGGGGCGTACGGCGGATGCGAAGTCCCCAACACACCAGAGCGAACAGCGCCCATTCCCAGATGAGCGTTGCGCCGTACATGATGAAATGCGAACGGTGCTGCGCGGTTGGCTGATGCGTGAGTGTCTCCGCGAGATGGTGCGTGGACACATTCAGCACGGAGATGCCGAGCAGCAGAGCGAGGATGAGAGCGGTATGCCAGAAGGGAGCGATCGGACCACTGGGCTGTTGTGATTCGTTCACCGGAGTGTCCTCGCAGAGGGCTGCTCGATTGGCGCTGCAATTCAGTCCCTGCTATCTTCACACGTTGGCCACTGGGAGCAGCGGCGGCCACAGGAAGTTGAGGTTGGAGCATGGAAGAGGTTGTGATTGTCTCCGCAGTGCGGACGCCTACGGGAAAGTTCCAGGGATCGCTCGCTGGTTACAGCGCGGTGCAGCTGGGTGCGTTGGCCGTACGCGAAGCGGTGCGCCGCTCGGGCGTGGCGCCGGAGCAGATCGACGAATGCATCATGGGCAATGTCGTCTCCGCCGGACTGGGGCAGAATCCAGGACGGCAGGCGGCATTGGGTGGCGGGCTGCCGCCGAGCGTGAGCGCGATGACGATCAACAAAGTGTGCGGGTCCGGATTGAAGGCGGTGGCGCTGGCAGCGCAGGCCATCCAGACGGGCAATGCTGAGTTCGTCGTCGCAGGTGGAATGGAGTCGATGACCAACGCGCCATATCTTCTGCCGCAGGGTCGCAACGGCTTTCGCATGGGCGATGCGAAGGTGGTGGACGCGATGGTCCACGACGGGCTGTGGGAGATCTACAACGACTACCACATGGGAGTGACGGGCGAGAACGTGGCGGAGAAGCACTCGATCACGCGCGAGCAGCAGGACGCGTATGCATTGGCCTCGCATCAGAAGGCGGCGGCGGCGCAGAAGGCAGGCGCATTCCAGGAGGAGATGCTGCCGGTTCAGCTTCCAGCGAAGAAGAAGGGCGAGTCTGCCGGCGTGCTGGACCGCGACGAGAGCGTGCGCGAGGACGCATCACTGGAGGCGCTGCGCGCGCTGAAGCCGGCATTCAAGAAGGACGGTACGGTGACGGCGGGCAATGCTCCGGGAGTGAATGACGGAGCAGCGGCGGTCGTGGCGACGTCGGCGCGAAAGGCGGCCGAGCTGAAGCTGGAGCCGATGGTGCGCATCCGGGCGCAGGCGACCAGCGGCGTGGATCCGAAGTGGGTGATGCTGGCGCCCGTGATCGGCATCCAGCGTGTTCTCGAAAAGGCTGGTTGGTCGAAGGAGCAGGTGGACCTTTACGAACTGAACGAGGCCTTCGCGGTGCAAGCGCTGGGCGTGATGAAAGAAGTAGGGCTGGATGCGCCGGACCTTGCGGCGCGGGTGAATGTGAATGGCGGCGCGGTTGCGATGGGACATCCCATCGGCGCCAGCGGCGCGCGTGTGCTGACGACGCTGATCTACGCGCTCAAGCATCGCAATCTGCATCGGGGGGTTGCGGCGTTGTGCCTGGGCGGCGGGAACTCCGTGGCTATGGCGGTGGAGCGTTAAAGAAGTTGCCGGGTCGCGAATTGCACAGGCAGAGCATCGCGCTGCGAACGGTCCGGTTCGACGCTACAATAGGGAGACCGCCAGAGAGCGGGCGCTGGCCCCTGATCTCAGCGTGATGCGCACAGTTGCTGAAGCGGTGCAGACGTGGGCACCTGAATCCACGTCGCGCCTGACATGCACTTCGAAAGACTGCCCTCTGGAAACCTGCGGAAACGAAAGGGACAGCGCATCGCATGACGCTCCTGCTCCTGCAGATGTCGGTTGTGTTGCTCGTGACGCTGGCGTGCGGGTGGCTTGCGCGCAAGCTGGGTCAGACACGGGTTATCGGCGAGATAATTGGCGGAATCCTGATTGGGCCCTCGGTCCTCGGGCGGTTTTTCCCGAGCGTAGCGCACAGCTTCACGCCGCACTCCTTTGCGGCCTTCGAGAATCTGAGCACGGTTGGCCTGATCCTCTATCTATTCCTCATCGGGATGGAGCTGGATTACGCGCAGCTCTACAAGCAGCGGAGCACGGCGGTGCTGGCCAGCGCGATGAGCATCCTGCTTCCGTTTGCGTCGGCGGCGCTGCTGGCGCACTCACTGCGAATCCGCTTCGCCCCGCACGGCATTGGCAGCATGCCGTTTGTGCTTTTCCTCGGCATTTCGATGAGCATCACTGCCTTTCCGGTGCTGGCGCGCATCCTGGAAGAGCGGCGCCTGCAATCCACTTCGCTGGGGACAACAGCCATCCTGTGCGCCGCGGTAGACGACGTAGTGGCCTGGTTGCTCCTGGCTTTTGCGCTTGCGCTGCTGGGCAAGGAGGGCAGCTCGGCCAGCCTCGGTAT
>Ga0157374_10005185_pt1 | contig 10930 bp, 9 predicted proteins | sample M25metaG_FD_115308 | JGI IMG/M metagenome (GOLD analysis project Ga0157374, IMG submission 115308) | Miscanthus rhizosphere microbial communities from Kellogg Biological Station, Michigan, USA - M2-5 metaG | ecosystem: Host-associated > Plants > Roots > Rhizosphere > Soil | place: USA: Michigan... | reverse complement strand
TGAGGTGGAAGGGCAGCCGACGAGAGTCTATAAACCCGGCGACGCGGCGTTGATCCCGGCGGGTGCAGTGCACGAAGGTAGGAACACGGGCACCGTGCCGAGCAAGGTCATCGGCGTGTTCATCGTCGAGAAAGGAAAGCCGCTCTCGACGCCCGCGCCAGGCAAGTGACATTCAGCGGTGCGGGCGACCGTCCAAGCCCGCATGGAATCATCCCGAAATCGGAACGCTGTCTCCCATCAACGGGAACCGAGCCGCGCGTCTCTAACAAACCCCGCTCGAGAGTCGCGCACTCTGACTCGAAAATCGCTCGGCACGCCTTTTGCTCGCCAGCCGGTAACTACCGTCATGCGAGTGAATCTATGGATATCGCAAGGCCGACAAGAAGATCGATCATCGCAACGCTGGGCGGAGTCATACGGGTCCTCAGGCGTCGCGGTCTCCTCGCCGGCGGACTGCTCGCTTGCGGTTGCATCCCGGGCGCGGCCGGCGCCGGGGAATTTTCTTGGGATCTATCGGGCGGCGCGTCACAGTCAGCGACCGGAGACACGTTGGATACGGACGGGTCAACGCTCGCGGCGACGTACTATTTCGATTCGGTCGACGACTCGCAAGGTCCGTACTCGCTTGCGACGTTCTTCGATCCCGCGTCGCGTGTCTCTCTGGCGATAGCCCGTACGAAGGCGACGACTCATCTCACAGGCTTCGTCCCTCCTGGTGTAGCGCCGGATCTGACGACTACGACGGACGAGTACACGATCGGCGGCCAGTATTGGCTCTCGGCGTCGAAGTGGTACGCCGGCGGCACCTACACGACACGGAACGCAGACTTGCCGGTCGTAACAGGGTTATTCGTCACGCGGGCGGACTCGAACGCCTATCGTGTGTTCGCCGGGAAATATTTGGGTCCGAAGACCTCGCTCGAGCTTGGGCTGAGCCGCTCGGTTGGAAAACTCGGGCAGATCGTAGATCTCTGTCCGCCGCCAGCCGTGTGCGCCATCGGTGGCAGGATAGATATCGAGTCGAAGACCGTGAACGACGACATTGACCTCAGGTTCGTACATGTCCGGCGTTTTCGGTCTCTCACTTATTCGCTGTTTGGCGGTGTAACGGAGAGCAGCGGCCACAGCACGATCGAGGCCAATCCGACGCCACCAGTGCTCTTCACTGGTAGCGGTAATATCCGAGAGCACTGGACCTACTCGTTCGGTGCGGAGGCGTTTCCGACGACAAGGCTTGGAGTTCGCGTTGGCTACACACGCGCCGACAATCACAGCGTGCGCAACGACTCCTACGATGTCGCGGCAACCTGGTTCTTCAAGCGCAACATCGGGATCCAGGTCTCGTGGTCGCAGACGCAGGCACACTCGGACTTCGCTACGTTTCCGAACGACGATACGACCAGCATTCGGTTCATCGGCCGTCTCTAGATCGAAGCCTGCGGTCGGCTAGCGCTCGCGGCGAATCTGGAACAGTGCCTCCCGAGCTCTGGAGGGACGCCTGACCGACCTACGGTCAGTCAGGCGCCCCGTCACTTGCTTTACACCGCCACGTTGTTGACGGGTTCGTCTCTGCGCGTCGGTCCCGCTGGCCGTGATGGTCAACGTCTTGCCGTCCGCCGAGATGACCCCGTCTGCTTTATGGTCGCTTTGCCGCCTTTCATGTACTGAGCTTCGAGCGTGGTCGCATTGACCCGCTTAAGCACTTCCACGTCTGCGTTCGGGTTGTTGCCGACAACGACGCTGGACGCACAACGTGGCGAGGGGCATGCTCCCGCCGCCAAGCAGAGTCCGCGACCAACAACCTCTGAGGAGACCAGCAGTGGATCTCGACCAGAAGGCGGCCACCATGCGGCAGGTCAGCGCACGGCTTCTGCCTTTCCTGCTCGCACTCTATTTCGTTGCGTATGTCGATCGCGTCAATGTCGGCATCGCCGCGCTGCAGATGAATGCGGACCTGAATTTCGGCGACGCGACATTCGGCTTCGGTGCCGGCATTTTTTTCCTCGGCTACGCGCTGTTCGAAATTCCGAGCAACATCATCCTTGCACGCGTCGGTGCACGGCGGTGGCTGGCGCGCATCGCGATCACGTGGGGGCTGCTGACTTGCGCGATGCTCGCGGTGCGGACACCGACTCAATTCTATGTCGCGCGTTTTGCTCTCGGTGTCGCCGAGGCGGGGCTCTTTCCCGGCGTGATCTATTACCTGAGCCAGTGGTTCCCGCAGAGTCATCGTGCGCGAGCACTTGCGGGCTTCATGATCGCGTCGCCACTCGCTCAGGTCATCGGCGGCCCGGTCGGCGGCGCACTTCTGGGCCTACGCGGTGCCGCCGGTCTCGGGGGTTGGCAGTGGTTGTTCCTGATTGAAGGGTTGCCCGCGGTCGTACTCGGTGTCATCGCCCTCTACTGGCTCGATGACCGTCCCGCCGAGGCGACTTGGCTTACACATGGACAGCGCGCCTGGCTTACCGAGCGAATTGCGACGGAGGCCCGACACGCAGGCGGGGAAGGCGCGTCGCCCCTAAGGGCGCTCGCCAACCCGCTTGCTTGGGCGCTCGCCGTACCGTGGTTCGCGGGTTACACGACATCGTACGCGTACACGTTGTGGGTCCCGACCATCGTGCGGGAGTCTCTCAAGACCAGCGATGCCGCGACGGGCCTCGTGGTGGGCGCGGTCGCCCTTAGCGGAGCTGTCGCTTATCCGCTCTCGGGAATCTTGTCTGATCGTTGGGGTGAACGTTGTTACGTCGCCGCCCTGGGCATGGGTTGCGGAGCGCTCGGTTGTCTTTGCGTAGCGCTGCTCGTTGGCTCGCCGCTCCAATTCGCCGGGTTGATCGGTTGCTCGCTAATGACTGCTTTCGTGCAGCCATCGCTCTGGAGTTTGCCGACCCGGTTCGTTCAAGGTCCGTCCGCCGCGGCAACCATCGCACTCATCAATGCCGTCGGCTCGAGCGGCGGTTTCTTCGGACCGAGCCTCGTCGGTTTGTCTCGGCAGTTCGGCGGCGATGCGGGCGCGTTTTATGTGCTCGCGACGCTGTGTCTCGCGGCGTGCGCGTGGTTCATCGCTCTGCGCCGTGTCAAGAGTTTTCGACGCGGTGTCGGCACGGCTGAAGCTGGCTCCGACGACCTGCCTGCTGTCCAACGAGCGACCTGACGCGACACAGAGACGGGACGCCTACCGCCGCAGAAACCGTGTGTGGCCCGTGGAAGGAGTGCCTGATTACCACGGTAGCTGCTTCCCGTTGTAGTTGAACGGCAGTCCGCTTTGCTCGAGCGTCAATTCGTCGATGACGTGGATCATCGCCGTGACGGCAGCCGCGGGAGTCTGATCGCGAGCTGCGCGCTCTGCGCCGACGAGCGAGCGCCGCATGTCCGTGTCGGCAGTGCCGGGCGCGATGAGGCTCACGATCACGCCGCGGCCCCGCAAGTCGTCGGCCAGCACCTTCATGACCATGTTGAGTCCGACCTTGCTCGTTCTGTAGAAGTACGGGCCGAGGTTGCCCGGCACCGTGATCATTCCCGAACCGCTCGTCACGGAGACGATCTTTTTCTGCTCGCTCGCGGCGACGTGCTCGCGGAACGCCTCCGCGACCGCGAGTGGGCCGTACACGTTTACAGCCATGACTTGCTCGAACTCGGAATAGTCGAACGAGCCCAGCTTCTGCTTCTCGAGATCTCCGAGGACACCGGCGTTGTTCACGATGAGGTCGATCGGTTTGCCCTCGTATTTGGCAGCGAGGGACTTGATCGCCGCCGTGTCCAGCAGGTCGAGCTTCTCGATCGTGACTTTGTGGTTCTTCGTCGCGAGCGCCTGCAGCTCTGCGGCGCCGTCGGGACTGCGGGCCGTCGCGATCACGGTCCAGCCGAGCGCGGCGTATTGCTTCGCGAACTCGAGGCCCAACCCGCGATTCGAGCCTGTGACCAACACCGTGCCCGGCCGCGCGGCCCCTTGGGCCGACGCGGCTTCGCCGATGCACATCGCCGAACAAACGATCAGTGCGCACAGACGCATCATTGGGGGCCCCTCAAGTTTCGGTCCGAGCCTCGTCTGCAGCGCATTATCGGCAGAATTGCCGCCCCGTACATCTGGCGCCGATCAGCGCACCCTCAACAGCGTGACCCCTTCACCCACCGTCAGCATCGCCAGCTCCACGCGCTCGTCTTTGCGCGCGAGCTCGTTGAACGCCAGCATGGCCTGCGCGTGTATAGAGTCCAGCTCGATGATCGGCGCGCCCGAAAGCGCCAGTGTGTTGTCCACTGCGATCAGGCCGCCCTGGCGCACGAGCTTCAACAGGCGCTCGTAGTAGGCAGGATAGTTCGGCTTGTCGGCATCGATGAACGCGAAGTCGAAGCGTCCCGCTTCGCCGGCCGCGAGCAGCGCGTCGAGCGTGTCGAGCCCGGGTCCGAGTCTCAAATCTATGCGATCCGCCACGCCGGCTTTGCGCCAAAAGGGTTTCCCGATCTCCGTCCACTCGGCGCTGACGTCACACGCGATCAGCTTGCCATCCGGTGGCAACGCGAGCGCCACGGCGAGAGCGGAGTAGCCCGTGTACGTGCCGAGCTCGATGCAGCGTTTCGCGCCGATTAGCCGCACGAGCAGCGCCATCAATGCGCCCTGATCCGCGCCGATTTGCATGACGCTGTGCGGCACTTTCGACGTCGCCGCGCGCAGCTCCGCGAGCACCGCTGGCTCGCGCGTTTGGCGTAGCACGTACTGGTAGACGTTGGCGGGCAGGAGATTGGTTCGGGTGCTCATAGGGTGCGAGTGTCGAGGGATCAGCATACGCCAGCCAATCCAGTATCCCAGCGAAGGTGGTCCAGTTGAAGTGTTTGCTCGTGTCTTCGTATTGTAGCTGCGTGGGCTCGATCAACAGTCAAAACGAACGCCGATGCGTCTTCGATGCGCAATCGGCAGGGAGCGAATAGCATGTCCAAAGAACGTAACACGCAGAAAGAAGGCAAGAAGAAACCGACGATGACTCCGAAAGAGCGAAAGGCTGCGAAAAGGCTCAAGAAGGAAGCCCGGAAGACTCAGTATCCCTGACGCTAGGAAAACCCGATGACCGAAGTGCTGCTGATCGTGGGCGCGGGGGAAGGGCTCAGTGCGTCGCTCGCGCGGCGGTTCGCGCGCGAAGGCGCACGCGTCGTGCTCGCCGCGCGCACGCCAGCGAAGCTGCGCGACGTTGCTATGGCGACGCGAGCGCACGTGGTGCGATGCGACGCAACCGTGCCCGCGGACGTCGAGGCGTTGTTCGCGGAGTGCGACGCGGGGCCCGGCGCGCCGGACGTCGTGGTGTACAACGCGAGCGGCCGACTGCGCGGCCCGTTCGTCGATCTCGAGCCGCAGGCCGTGAGGCAGGCGCTCGAAGTGTCCGCGTACGGCGGCTTCCTCGTCACTCAGGCTGCCGCAAAGCGCATGCTGCGTAAAGGCGGTGGAACGATCCTCCTCACGGGAGCCTCCGCGAGCGTGAAGGGCTATGCGCAATCCGCTCCGTTCGCGATGGGCAAGTTCGCGTTACGCGGTCTCGCGCAGAGCATGGCGCGCGAGCTCGCGCCGCAGAACATCCACGTCGCGCACTTCGTGATCGACGGAGGTATTCGTTCCGCGAGTCGACCGGTGCCGGCCGAAAGCCCCGACTCGCTGCTCGACCCGGACGCCATCGCCGATACCTACTTTCACGTTGCGCGTCAGCCGCGCAACGCATGGACGTGGGAGGTCGAGCTGCGACCCTGGGTCGAGAAGTTCTAAGCTCTGAAAAACATGAAGACAATAGCTCCATTCGGCATATCGACAGATTTTGGGCTCATCGCGAAGATGCGACTTCACCCAATACGCGTTCGGACTCATCGGGTGCCGGCATCACCCGCCAAGGAGGCGGCGTCAGAATGTTTGCGGCCGTGCCGTTGGCAGCATGGATCGGTCTATTCCTCGTCATTAGCGCCGGCGGCAACGGCTGGCGTCGCGCGATTCTGATTGCCTCGGTTTTCTGGGGCGTCATCCTAGTTTCGATCACCGAGCTCCTGAGCCTTTTCGAACTGCTTACGTTCCCGTGGCTAGTGACAGCGTGGGGAATGGTGGCCGTTACGCTTTTCATCGTTTATGGCCGGATCAGGCCGCGAACGGCGCTGTCTACCGGACTCCCGAGCTTCACTGGTCTGGAGCCGTCGTCACGGCTCATGTTGCTGGCAGTGTTCCTAATTCTCGTGACTATCGGCTTGATCGCCTTGATTGCACCGCCGAACACCAACGACTCGATGTCGTATCACATGAGCCGCGTTGTTCATTGGCAGCAAGATCACAGCATTGCGCACTATCCGACAAACATCCTCAGGCAGCTCGTCCTTCCACCTTGGGCAGAGCTCGCGATTCTCCACTTCCAAGTTCTCACCGGCGGGGATCGATTCGCAAACCTCGTCCAGTGGTTCAGCGTCGCGGGCGGCCTGGTCGGGGTTTCGCTGATCGCAGAGGAGCTCGGTGCCGATACGCGGGGACAAGTCCTCTCGGTGGTGGTATGCGCTACGCTCCCCATCGTCATCCTGCAGGCGTCGAGCACTCAGAATGATGCCGCGGTGGCTTTCTGGCTAATCTGCTTCGTCTACTTCTTGTTGCTGATGTGGAAGCGCCAGGACCGGTCTTATCCGTACCTGGCCGGAATGAGTCTCGGGCTCGGGCTGTTGACTAAGGCGACGGCCTATTTGCTTGCCCCGCCGTTCTTGATCTGGTTCGGCGTGCACCTTTTGCGGACGATGCGATGGCGTGCCTGGAAACCGCTCGTGGCTATCGCAGTCAGCGCCCTCGTTCTGAACTTGGGACACTACACTCGCAACATTCGGTCGTTCGGCCATCCGCTCAATCCCGGGCCCGTCGACCTCTTCGACAACATCAATGAAACATTTTCTGCGTCAGCGATTCTTTCAAATGCGCTACGCGACGTCGCTTTGCAGGCCGTCGTACCGTCCGACCGCGTAACCGCTGCCGTGCAGCACGTGGTGGAAGCCGTGGACGGCTACCTCGGCATTGACGTCAATGATCCCAGAACGACGTTGAGCGACACGCCCAAGTTTCAGTTACTGGGCTTGCCGCCGCTGCATGAAGACACGGTCGGCAATCCTCTTCATCTGATGTTGATCGTCGTCTTCACGATAGCTTTGGTGGTCTTGTGTTTTCGGGACAGGAAATGGCGCGCGGTGACTATCTATTCGATCTGCGTGCCGACCGGCTTGCTGTTGATTGCCCTCTACCTAAAGTGGGCGCCATGGATCGCCCGTTATCATTTGGCCTCCTTCATGCTCTGGTCTCCCTTAGTAGGTCTAATGCTCGCTTCTCTCACGAAGAAGACGGTTGCGAATGTGGTCGTCGTACTGCTTCTGGTTGCAGCGGTCCCGTGGGTTCTTCTGAACGAGACGCGGCCATTGCTGGGTCAATACGGGCCGGCTGGCATCAATACGGACCGAAGCATCATCAACGCAGACCGAGTCTCGGGTTACTTCGCAAACTTTCCGCAGACAGAAGAGCCCTACAAGGGAGCGGCGGAGTTCGTGCGAGACCAGGGGTGCTCGCAGATCGGTCTGGATACACGGAGCAATGACTTTGAATATCAGCTCTGGATCCTATTGAAAAAGGAACGGGACAAAGACGTTCGAATCGAACATGTCAACACACCGGGCTACGCGCGCGCCGAGTTCCGCCACTTTCGCGAATTTCGACCCTGCGCCATCATCGCCTTCGACGACGGCAGTGAAAGGACACGGATCGTCAATAGTTCCGAAGCTTACGACCGCGTGTGGTGGTCGCCCCCAGTGGGTGTTTTCGTTCGCGCGGTGGCGGATTAAGGGCGCGGCCAGCCGCAATCGCGTAGACGTCCCTGGCCTGAGTGCCTTCCTTCTTCACGTTTTGGACGTTGGTGTAGCCGGCCGCTTCTAATCGGCTCTTCACCTGAGCAGCTGTCAGATCCTGAGCGGTCGCGATGCTAATCGCCGACGCGGCGACACCGGCTACGATGAGCTTGAGGTGAGTGCGGCAAGCTCGGCGCGTCGAGCTCGTCGATCGCAGCCTGCCAATGGTCTCGCGCTTACTTCTGAATAGCGGTCACGAGCGCCCGCATGACCTTGTCGTGGTCGAGCTTGTCGTCGCAATCGCCACACAAGTGGAATTCGGCGATGTGCTCGACGCTGTCATGGTGATCGCTAGTTTCGAGAAAGCCGCGCTCGAGCCGGAGCGTGCGCCAGCCGTGGGAGTTCTTGGCCGTCGAGCGCTTTGCGCAGCCGTCGCATACGAGTTGGTACGCAACTGGCGAACTGTCGACGGAGGTCACTGAATCCGGGCGCCGATTTGCCATTGTCACGTTCGCTCTTCCTCGTCTCGATTGCCGACATTCGTTGCGCTGAACGCCGGGTTCCGGGGCAAAGTGTAGGGGAGAGGGGCTCCCTAGGCCTTGATCGATTACTCGTAGTGGATGTCAGTATCGTGACGGGGCTCTCGGATGAGGGTTCCTCAGGCGTCAGATGCGGGGAGAGACCCCTGCGGGGCCTTGCGCCGGCCGCCGCCGATGGAGCTTCAACGAGCAATATGTCTGCTAGGACCGACAGATCGACACTCTCGCGACGCGGCTGCAATATGTCGTGGTGCAGCGCGTTACGATCGCATTCGAAGGTGAAGACTTAGAGCTCGTCGAGCAGGCCTGCCGCGAGCTTGCCGAGCGTGCGCGCCGCGACGCCGAGGCGGTCAAGGGAACGTCCGTCGAGCCAGTGCACAAGAGCGCGCAGGCGCGCTTTCTCGGCATGGCGGAGAGACTCAAGGTCGCTCGAGGCTAGCGCGCGCTTCCGTCGGTAGCATTGCCTGCGATCGCAGAGGCCGGCGCGCTAGGGGCCGGGCTTTTGGTCTTTCAGGAGGCGCTCGAGCTCCTGGACCGTCAAGGTGCGCAGGCGCTTGGTGTCATCGTCGCTCGCGACATCGGAGCTCTGCTCGGCGTCCTGCGGTTGCTTGGGCTCCTCAGGTACCTTCTTACGGTCCTTCATATTTCCCCGCTGCTACTTTCGGTGCGCGCACCGTAGTCGATCGTGCTGCGGGGTCCGATGACGGGCGTCACGGTGGGACATAAGGTTGACGTTCCGCCGCCCAGATTTCTGGCGTTATCGCGAGTCGATGCCGTGGGCCCATATGTCAAACACAGCCCGTTGATTCTGCGATGAGTGTCCCGGAGGCCTCCGATCCCGCTGCTTAGACTCTGCACGGTTCGGATGCGCGGCCCCCCATAGGAACGTCGTGGAGAGCTGACGCCCACCGGACGCCGAACATCGGGGCGAGAACAACAAACTGAGAGCGTCTCCATGCTTCTAATCGCAACCCTGGCTGGTATTGGTGTTTTGGCAGCCGTGGTCCATTGGTGGTCGCGCCGTCGACAGCCCAAGCACGTGCCATCTCGCAGCACGCGTCGCCCGGAGCGGTTTGCGGCCGTCGAGATTCGTCGAGGCAGCAGAGCATGCGAGGCCGCTCGGGCGCTCGAGGGAGAACGCTTTCTAGCGAATCAGTCCCCTGCGTTGCCTCTCGCGGGTTGCTCGAAAGCGCGCTGCGACTGTCGCTTCGCGAAGCTTTCGGACCGCCGCACGGACGACCGCCGTTGGGGACACGACGGTCTCAACGCAGCGATGTTCAACACGGCACAACGCCGGAAACTCGCCGACCGGCGTGACACCGACTAGCTGGGCTCCGCGTTGCTGCCGACAGTTCGCACCTCAGGCCCTCGCTTCCTAGCGGCCTTCTAATATGTTCGGACTCCTTGTATCGTCCGCGTGCGCCTATGCTCCGTCGTGCGGCGCCAATGTCGAAAACGCGGATCCTCGTGCGAGGAACAAAAATGACCAAGCATCTTCAGAGCTGGCGCGCCGTTCAGATTGGCCGCGTCGTTCTCATGGCGGGCATTGCGCTCGTCGCCGCGGCCCAGTCAGCGGAGCCCGGTGAGTCGTTCCGCCCGGTCACCGATGCGATGCTCCAGAAGCCCCCGCCGGCTGATTGGCTGTCCTTTCGAGGATCGCTGAACGCGTGGGGCTACAGCGCCCTCGACCAAATCGATGGCCGCACCGTTAAGAATCTGCACGAGGTATGGTCGGCGCCGGTAGTGGGCACCGAGCTCACGCCTCTCGTGCATGACGGCGTGATGTACCTGCCGCTCGGCGGCGACGGATTCGTCTCGCTGGACGCTGCAACGGGCAAGGAGCGATGGAGGTTCGCACGCGAGCTGCCGAACGGCCGCCAACCCGGCGGCACCAAGCGCAACATTGCGATCTACCAGGAGCTCTTGATCTCCACATCGGGCGATGGGTCGGAGTTCGCGGTCGACGCGCGCACCGGCAAGCAGGCTTGGGAGGTCAGGATCACGGGCCCGGCCAACACGTCGAGCGGGCCCATCATCGCCGACGGAAAGGTCATTTCCGGCCGGGCGTGCGCGCCCGACAGCGGTCCCGTCGGCTGCGTGATGGTGGCCAACGACGCGCGCACTGGTAAGGAGCTTTGGCGCACGTGGACGATCGCCAAGCCCGGCGAGCCGGGTGACGAGACGTGGGGCGACGTTCCCTGGGAGAAGCGCCAGCAGGTCGGCACTTGGATGCCGCCGAGCTACGACCCGGAGCTCGAGCTCGTTTACTTCGGCACATCGGTCACGGGTCCCACTCCGAAATACCTGATGGCCGGTAACGACAAAACCTACCTCTACCACACGTCGACGTTGGCTCTGGACGCGAACACCGGCAAGATCGTGTGGCACTACCAGCACATCGTCGACCACTGGGACTTCGACCACACGTTCGATCGCATTCTCGTCGACACCGAGGTCGCGCCAGCGGCCGGCCAGGTTCCTTGGATCAACCCGAACGTCAAGTCCGGCGAAGTACGCAAGGTGCTCACCGGCATCCCAGGTAAGACCGGCATCGTTTA
>Ga0157374_10005182_pt1 | contig 10933 bp, 9 predicted proteins | sample M25metaG_FD_115308 | JGI IMG/M metagenome (GOLD analysis project Ga0157374, IMG submission 115308) | Miscanthus rhizosphere microbial communities from Kellogg Biological Station, Michigan, USA - M2-5 metaG | ecosystem: Host-associated > Plants > Roots > Rhizosphere > Soil | place: USA: Michigan... | reverse complement strand
GCAAATTCCAAGGCATCGGAAAAGGACGCCGGCTTAGACCCACGCCCGGGCCTTTCCACGGAGCTGAATGGCTACGAAAGAAATCACTCCCATCGACGAAACCAAGCAAAAAAACGGGAAGCTTGCTGCCATCAACGGAGGCAACGGCGACTACAACGCAGACTCCATTAAAGTGCTCGGCGGCATGGAGGCGGTGCGTAAACGTCCCGCTATGTACATCGGTTCCACCGGCGAGATGGGACTTCACCATCTGGTCTATGAAGTGGTGGACAACTCAGTAGACGAAGCGCTCGCCGGTCACGCCGACAAGATTGATGTCACAGTTCACCTGGACAATTCCATCACGGTTGTCGATAACGGTCGCGGCATTCCGGTGGACATGATGGACATCGACGGCGAAAAAATTCCTGCCGCACAGGTTGTGCTCACCAAATTGCACGCTGGCGGAAAATTCGACGCGTCGTCCTACAAAGTTTCAGGCGGGTTGCACGGTGTCGGCGTGTCCTGCGTCAACGCTTTGAGTGAAGAATTCGATATCGAAATCTGGCGTGACGGATTTACCTGGGAGCAGACTTATTCCAAGGGCGATCCCACCAGCAAGCTGAAGAAAGCGGGCGCCAGCAAGAAGCTTGGAACCAAAGTTCACTTCCTGCCGGATCGCACCATCTTCACCGCTACCGAATATAACTACGACACGTTGGCGCAGCGCCTTCGCGAACTGGCATTCCTGAATAAAGGCCTGCTGATCACGCTCACCGACGAACGTGCCACTGACGCGAAAACTGGCGAAGCGAAGTCCTCGGAGTTCAAGTACAACGGCGGCATCGCCGAGTTCATCAAGCATCTGAATCGCGGCAAACAGGTGTTGCACGACAAAGTCATCTACATGGAAGCCGAGCGCAGCGGCGTGGTCATGGAGATCGGCCTGCAATACAACGACGCCTACTCAGAGTCGGTGTTCAGCTTTGCCAACAACATCAACACGGTTGACGGAGGCTCGCATCTCTCCGGCTTCCGCATGGCGCTGACTCGCACCATTAACTACGCCGGCCAGCAGATGGGCCTCTTTAAGGACGTAAAAGAAAATCTCACCGGGGATGACGTCCGCGAGGGACTGGTCGCGGTCATCAGCGTGAAGCTGCCGCAGCCGCAGTTTGAAGGACAGACCAAAGGCAAACTGAATTCCGATATCGCCGGCGTCGTGCAGGCGTTCGTCAATGAACGCCTGGGCGCGTATCTCGAGCAGAACCCGGCGGTGGGACGAAAGATCATTAACAAAGCTATCGAAGCTTCGCGTGCGCGCGAAGCTGCCCGCAAGGCCCGCGACCTTACCCGTCGCAAGGGTGCGCTCGATGGCGGAGGACTTCCCGGCAAACTGGCCGATTGTTCGGAACGGCAGCCGGAACGCTGCGAGCTGTTCCTGGTCGAGGGTGAATCCGCCGGTGGCACCGCCAAGCAGGGACGCGATCGGCGCTTTCAAGCCATCCTGCCGTTGAAGGGCAAGATTCTCAACGTCGAGAAAGCCCGCTACGACAAGATGCTGGGGCACGAAGAAATTCGCGCCATGATCACGGCGCTAGGCACCGGCATTGGCAAAGACGATTTCGATGTCGCCAAGTTGCGCTACGGCAAGGTCATCCTGATGACCGACGCCGACGTGGACGGAAGCCACATCCGCACGCTGCTGCTTACGTTCTTCTTCCGCCATATGCAGGAGTTGATCGCCCGCGGCAATGTGTTCATCGCGCAACCGCCTCTGTACTCGATCAAGAAGGGCAAGACCTTGCAGTACATTAAAGACGACGATGCGCTGGACAAGATCATCCTGAAACGTGCGGCAGACAGCATTGTCGTGCGCTACGGCGAGGGAGCGGCCAAGCTCGAAGGCGCGGGCCTCTCGAAGTTTGCCACCGGGCTGAAAGAATATTTCGGCTACTTCGACAAAGTGAACAAGCGCCTGCGCGATGAAAAAATTGTCGAACTGCTGCCGCGCCTCGATCTTTCCAAGCGCGCCGACTTCGAAGGCGAAAAGAAGAGTGCGCCAAAGAAAATCGAGAAGCTTGAAAAGGAACTGAAAAAGCTGCAGAAGGAGCGCGACTTCAAGAGCGTGGAAGCCCGCTTCGATGAAGAACACAATTTGTGGGCGATCCATTACGTGAATTCGCAGGGAGCGGAGCACCTTATCAACTGGGAGCTGGCTTCGACTCCTGAATATCGTCAGCTATTGTCAAAGTTCAAGCAGATTGAACCCTTCATGGAACCGCCATTTGTGATCGAGGCGGTTACCGACGCAACGCCGGTTAACGGCTCTGCGGAAGAAGCCAGTGAAGAAGGCGCCGAGACGGAAGAATCCGCGACGGCCCCAAAGAAAACCGCCAAACCGGTCGCGAGGAAGAAGGCGGCCGATATGGAAGTGGTCGAGAAGACCAACGCTCGCGATCTTTTCGAGTACATAAAGGAAGCCGGTAGCCGCGGTTACGAAAAGACCCGCTACAAGGGCCTTGGCGAAATGAATTCCGAGCAGCTGTGGCAGACTACGATGGATCCCGAACGGCGCACCCTGCTCTCAGTGAAGCTCGAAGACATTGCCGAGTGCGAAGTAATCTTCAGCACGCTGATGGGCGAAGACGTGGAAGCCCGGCGCAAGTTCATCGAAGACAACGCGCTGGATGTGAAGAACCTGGATATCTAAGAAGATCTAGAAATTCGTAGCCACGGATTTACGCGGATCTTCACGGATTAAAAGCAGATCGAACGGGCGGCCCTCGGGTCGCCCTTTCTATTGTGTGATACCTAGTTCTCTGAAGTTTCCAGAACAACTCCGGCCGCGAAGCGGCGGAATAGTAAAGCCCAGGGCGTGAGCCCTGGGTCAAAACGCCAGCGTCGCGAAGCTCCGAAGGAGCGAAAGAATATTTCCACCCCGTTTAGGATCCTCGATGCTGCGTCCTCCGTGGAAAAAGCTTTCTGCAAGTTTCCCTCCCCGCCGCGTTCTTCCTTTGACGACCACTGCTCCGGGAACAAAACCGGCACCGCGGTGGTCTACGGTTCTGGAGGGCATTATGAAACCCATGTTGAGCGGCGTCTGGCAGAAGCACAACAAATCGCTGAATACATTATGGCTGATCATGGCCGGGTTCTCGGCTTTGTACTTCGGAGCGATGAAGCCCTATCTCGGCTCCAGGGGAATCGCGGCGGAAAGGGTTGCCGGGGTAGCATCCGCTGACTTGAACCCTATTGCAATGTGGCAAGCGCCCCTTTACGACCGAGTCTACGAGGCGGGAATGAATCGGGTGGGCGAAGCGACCAAGGCGGTAAGGATGATTGCGGACGGCTCGGGTGAGCCACGCGCGCCGCAGGTGGCGATGACGACCTACCTTTCAAAACAAAAGTCACAAGCGTCCGACGCCGACCGCAAGTTGGAACGAACCGCTTCGATGGATCTCGTCGCCAAAGACCCTGCGGATACATCTGAAAAGATTCGTCAGCTTGCAGAACGCCTTGGCGGATTTCTGGTGAAATCGGTAACCAACGGAGAGGGTGTTCAGGGGCTTTCCTTCAGGTGCGCATTCCATCCGAGCATTTCGAAGAGGCGCGTGCTGAAATCCGGAGACTGGGTCTGCATGTCGACAGTGAGAGAGTCGAGGCGGAAGACGTGACTTTGCAATATGTCGATCTGGACGCCCGCTTAAAGAACTTGCGGAACGAAGAGGCCCAGTATCTGTCGATCATGAGACGCGCGAACACGGTGAAGGACACGCTCGAAGTCAGCGAAAAGCTGAGCGAGGTTCGCGGACAGATAGAGGAACGGCAGGCGGAGTTTCAGGCTCTTTCGAAGCAGGTGGAAACCGTGGCGATCAGCGTTTCCCTTCGAACCGAGGCCGATGCCCGTGTGCTTGGCCTCAACTGGCGGCCGCTCTATCAACTGAAGGTGGCAATGCGCGAAGGCCTGAACAGTCTTGGAAACTATGCCGCTGCGATGGCTGGATTCTTGTTCATGCTGCCAGCGATATTGTTGTGGCTGACGACGATTCTGCTGAGTGCGGCGGCCGGCTGGCGAATCTTGCGCTGGGCGAGCAGAGTTTTCTTTGGTTGGCCTCAGTCGTCGATCCCTGCGAAACCGGGCGCGTAAGCAGAACCAACACGGGGTAATCGCGGTTGGTTACCCTTGGTTACCTCCGTGTCCCCTGGTGTCCTCCGTGGTTGAAAAACTCCCTGCAAGTTTCCCCTCACCCCGCGTTCTTCCCATAGGACGGGAATGCTCCCGTCCACTGAAAAGGGGAAACGACAATGAAGAAATTGCTGCTGACCATGCTTTTGCTGTGCGGAGTGGTGGTAGGACAAGAAAAAGCTGCCGACAACAGCAACCAGCCCGCACTCACCATCTATAACCAGAATTTCTTTGTGGCGCGGGAATACGTGCCCCTCGATCTCACGGCTGGTGTGAACCACGCCCAGTTCGCGGGGATCGCATCGCATCTGGAGCCCGACTCTGTCATCCTGCGCGATCCTGCTGGGCGCAGTTTGCAGGTTCTTGAACAAAACTACCGCAATGATCCTATCTCGCAGGAATTACTACTTTCGTTTTACGAAGGCAAGACTATCGATTTCCTGGTGCAGCGTGCCGACAGGCAGGAGATCATCAAGGGTAAGATCGTCCGCAGTGGATACATCCCCAGCACTTTCTATGCGCAGAATTATCAGCAGCCATCTTTCACCCAGCCCATCATTGAAGTGGATGGCGTGCTGCGTTTCGGACTGCCCGGCCAGCCATTGTTTCCCGCGCTATCTGGCGACACCGTCCTCAAGCCGACCCTCAACTGGCTACTTCAGACCAACGATCCTGGCAAATTCAATGCCGAAATTTCATATGTTGCCGGTGGCATGAGCTGGCAGTCTGATTACAACCTGGTGGTCTCGGACAACCCTAAGGGCAAGACCGATCTGCTCGACATGGTGGGTTGGATCACCATGCGCAACCAGAGTGGCAAGACATTTGAGAACGCCAACATCAAGCTGATGGCCGGCGACGTCAACAAACTGCAGCCGGCTTCGGTTGCCGGACGCATGTATGCCGCCGAGGCGAAAGCCATGAATGATGCCGCCGCACCGGTTGTCAGCGAGAAATCGTTTGACGAATTTCATCTCTACACTCTGGCGCGTCCGACCACGCTGCATGATCAGGAAACCAAGCAGGTCGAATTCGTGCGATCCACCGGAATTCACGCGCAGCGGCTTTATGTGTACGACGGCGCGCAAGTGGCGCAGTATGGCTACTACAACCTGGAACAGATTCGTCAGGATCAGAATTACGGTACCCAGTCGAATCCCAAGATATGGGTGATGGAAGAGTTCAAGAACTCGGAACTGAATCATCTTGGCATTGCGTTGCCCAAGGGCAAGCTGCGTTTTTATCGTCGTGATACTGACGGACACCTCGAATTTATCGGCGAGAACGTGATTGACCATACGCCGAAAGACGAAACCATCCGCATCTTCACCGGCAACTCTTTCGATGTGGTGGGTGAGCGCAAGCGCACCAGCTACCATGTGGACTCAGCCCGCAACTGGATGGATGAGTCGTTTGAAATCCGGGTACGCAATCACAAGAAGGAAGCCGTGACAGTACGCGTGGTCGAGCATCTGTATCGTTGGACCAACTGGAAACTGACCGAGCAGTCGCAGGAGTCACGCAAGATGGACGCACAGAGGGTCGAGTTCCCGGTGACCGTGGCTCCCGATGGAGAGCAAGTGGTGACTTACACCGTCCATTATTCCTGGTAGGAATTTCGTAGCGCCGGCGTCTCGCCGGCTGTCGGGCGGGCATCTTGCCCGCCCCCGGGGGCAGGATGCCCCCGAGCCAGCCGGCAGGATGCCGGCGCTACGGGTTTAGTGCGGTTGCCTCAGAATCTAAAATCTTTTCCACCCGCGCCGGAGGGTACTTCACTTCCGGATATACCCGATCGAACACGACCCACATCAGCGCCACCAGCACGAACAGAAACACGCTACCCTCGGGCCCGACGGACCCCCCGGTCAGCCAGCGCGGACCCTGTAGGGAAGAATGCAGCAAGTGTCCGGGCGCAACGCCGCCGCTGTCAGGGACTGAATAAAGAAAACTCTCACCCCAATCCCAGGACATATGAAAGCCGATCGCGAACCAAAGGTTCCCGGTGCGGCGCAGCGTCAGGCAGAAGAAGAAGCCGATCACGATAGCGCCGAGAATTCCAACCCAGCTTTCTCCCGGATTCTCCAGGTGGAGCGCGCCGAAACCAAGGGAAAGCAAAATCGCTGCTGGCCAGAAGCCAACTCCATCAGTCAAGGTGAATTGGGTGTAGCCGCGAGTAAAAAATTCTTCGTAGAACCCGACGATGAGAAAGAACCCGGCCCAGAACACGGCAAATTTCAGGACACGTACTCCGTGCAGCGCGATCGTTCCAAAGTAGAAGGCATGGGCCCCGCGCAGCACCACTAGCAGGATGGTCAGTGAGACCAGTCCCCACGCAGCTCCCACCCAGAACAACTTGCCGAAGACATTGCGGAAAGGCAGGCCGTAACTGCCGAATGCCCGACCTTCGATCTTTGCCATCAGCAATGCGGGAGCGATCGCAATGATTGCGAGCCCCAGCTCGGCGGCGGTTTGCCGCCACAGGAACGACAGGTCAGGCAATCCGTAGGCGAGCAGAACGAACAGACAGAATCGCAGACCGCGGAACATGATCAGATAAATCAACAGCCGCCATATCGCTCGTAGACCACTCTGCCCAATGAAAATCTTTTGCATGACAGCTTCAAAGGGAGAAAGCTTCATCGGTGCGAAAGGCGGAGGTGGTTCGGCGCTGATGCCGGAAGGCGCAGACGCGGGAGAAGGTTCGTCGAATCCACTGCGTAGGCTGTCTTTTGGTGCATCCATCTGCAGAAGTTTCCCGATTCGTCCCCCGACATGGTAAAACACTCGCCGGTTCTTCATGGTGCGATTCTTTACCCGCGAACGATTTGGCCGTCCCCAGGTACTGGCTGGATGTCTGTTGCTGGTGTTTCTGGCGCAGTGTCTCTGGCTGGTCGGAAAGGGGGCGCGGCCTGGCACGGTTGATGTAGCAGAGATCTACCGGCTGGAACGAGGGGCTTCCCTGTGGCAGGGCAAGGGCTACGGACCTGGCGTGAATGTCCCTGTGCTGGATTCGAAGAACCCGGCCGATTCTGCGCTTGCACCGGAAAATGGCGGCTACGACGCACATCATTCGCCTCTCTGGTACCTGATCGCTGCCGCTCCACTGCGCCTGCTGCATGTAGCGCTGCAGCTCGATAACATTCGTACTCTCCACTGGCTGGCTGCTGCGCCCTTTCTGATGTTTGGGCTGCTGCTGGGCGCATCGCTCTGGTACGTGGCTCGCCGCCTTTTCGGCAATGCCGGAGGATACGTTGCGCTGATGCTCTACTGTTTCTCTCCGGGCATCCTGCGCGCCAGTTCGCTTTTTTCGGCTGAGCCTGAAGTCGGTGCGGCCTGGGGAGCGTTCGGTGCAATCTTCACCGCCATCGCCGTGGCTCACACGCTATACGCGCCGCGCGAAGTAATCTTGTGGAATTGGCGGCGCATTTTGCTGCTGGCGTTGTCGCTGGTGCTGGCAGTCGGTTCCCAGTTTTCTCTGGTGGTGGTTGTGCCGGTGGCACTCGCGTTCATGCTCTATCTGGCTCCTACGCGCCGGATCGCTGCATTTGTCATCTGGGTGGTGGCTTGCGCGATCGCTCTCGTGCTCTGGTATGCGTCCTACTATTTCCATGCAAGCGCGCTCTGGCAGGGGATGGTGCATGCGTCCTTGCTCGGCATCTCATGGCCGGCCTACACCATGCCCAGTGCCTATCATCAAGTTTTGGCGCAAATGGGACAGAGCAGCCCCGCGTTGGTTGTGGCCCTGCCCGTAGCGTTGATTGCCTACTTCAGCTGGCGCCGCGCCCGATATTTTGGCAATACCGCACCACTGCTGGTAGCAGTTTTGTTTCTGGTTCTTGGGATCGGCACGCCTCATTATCCTGGACTGGGATTTCAATTCATGGCAGTGCCTTTTCTGTTTGTTTTCGTTGCAGGCATTGCAGCGGATCTCCTCGAGACACGTCATCGCCAAATCGCCCTGGCGGCCATCCTGGGACTTCTGGTGGCGAGCGCCGCCTGGAACCTTTGGGAACTGGCCCGCGTAGGCTGAGGAATCATCTTCCCCTTCAATCACTTAGACCTTTGTCGAATTGACTAAATATAGACAAACCAACCATCCTTCCTCAAGCTCTAATAGGGAGAGCGACTGTCGCTCCAGGGAGCCCATGCCATGCTGTTCAAACTGGAGTATGATGCGAGAGTGATCCGGCTGAATGCAGCCACGGTAGCGGCTCTGGCGTTGATTCTGTTTTTTCTCCCTGCGGTTTCATTTGCCCAGATCAATGGCACTCCGGCATCGGTCACCTCAACCAACTTTGGCGGACACGTCAACTTCACTCAGGGTGTGCCTGCGAGTGTCACTTCGCTGGGACCGGTTGGGATTCAGCCGAGAACCCCAAACTTTAACCAGCCCTGCTGCATTACCCAGTTTCCGGTGAATCCGAACCCGCCCATGAATGGCGGCCACCATCATCAACATCAACGCTGGCAGTTCTTCCCAGGCGGAGGCGCGGTTTACGCCCCGTACACCTATCCGGTGGTTGGGGAATTCGACGCCGGCGACGGTGTGGCAGACCAGCCGGGTAATCAGTCGCAGGATCCGGACGACTACCGAGGTGGTCCCACGATTTTTGATCGCCGCGGCCCCGGAACGCCGGCAACGCGTCCCGATGTAGACGCCTTCGCGCCGCAGCCACGTCGAGATCGGAAGGAAGCAGAGCCAACTCCCGCAGCTCCGCCGGAAGAAGCTCCAGTCGCTGATCTGCCTCAGACCGTGCTCGTTTTCAAAGACGGACATCAGCTCGAAGTCCAGAACTACGCAGTGATCGGCGATTCGCTTTACGACTTAACCCCAGGTCGTCATCACAAGATACTTCTGGCTGATCTGGACCTGACTTCCACGACGAAACAGAATGACGATCGCGGCATTGATTTCCGCCTGCCACCGCAGCCCGAAACGAAAAAGTAAAATGCGAAACCGACTCGCTCTCGCTATCCTCGTTGCCGCCCTCTCAGTATCGCCAGCTCTGGCGCAAGCGCGCGGCGGAGGTATGGGAACAGGCGGGTTCGGCGTCAGCGTCGGCTCACCTGGCGGAGCTCGAGGCGGTCCGGTGGGCGGCCCGGGCCGATTCCACCAGGGGCATGGAGGCGGGCGCGGCGCGGTCCTTCTGCCTTATCCGTATTTCTATCCTGATTCGGATTACTACACAGGAGCGCCTGCACAGCAGCCGGCCCCGCAGATCGTTGTGGTTCCGGCTGCGGCTCCCGCGCCTCCATCCGAGCCTCCTGCACCGCGTGAGTCGTTGCTCATCGAATGGCAGGGCGATCACTTCGTGCGCACTACTCTGTCGTCGAAGAGCTCGACGTCTGTCGAACAAGCGGGACCGGACTATTCCGAAAGATCCGCGGCGCATTTGCCTGCGACTCGACAATCCGCCACGAAACAAAAGATAGCCATGCACCCGGCAGCTGAGCTGCCGCCTGCTGTCCTGGTATTTCACGACGGCCGCAGGGAAGAAGTGAGCGAGTACAGCATCATCAGTGGGACGATTTATTCGAAAGTCGATTATTGGACCACCGGATCGTGGACCAAAAAGATACAGATTGCCGACCTAGACGTTCCCGCCACCTTGAAAATCAATCAGGAGCGCGGGCTTAAGTTCGTTCTGCCTACCAGCCCGAATCAGGTCGTGATTCGGCCGTAGCTTTCCTGCTTCACATCATCAACTCATGTACCATCCACCGTTCGGGTTGATGGTTTGCCCCGTGAGGTAGGCGTTTTCCGCGATCATTCGCACCACGGAAGCTATTTCGTCCACCGTGCCAAAGCGCCCGATGGGAATCACGCTGGACGTCGCACGAGGATTGGCGCGCAGCATTTCGGTCTCAACCAAAGCGGGGCATACCGTGTTGGCGGTGATGCCTTCCTTCGCCAGGAGCGCGGCATAGGAATGGGTTAATCCCAGCATCCCGGCTTTTGAAGCGGCGTAATGCGGTCCCACCAACCCGCCGGTCTGCGCCGCGACAGACGAAATATTAATGATTCTTCCCCAGTGTTGGGTGCGCATTTGAGGGAGCACTGCCTGGGTCACGAGGAACGCGGACTTTAAATTCACATTGATGTGTTCGTCCCAATCTGCCTCTGCAATATTTTCAAGATTGATTTGGCGCGCCATGCCCGCATTGTTCACAAGAATATTCACCGGTCCGAGTTCGCGCTCGATTTGCGCGACCATTCCGCTGACTTCGCCGGATTTTGAAATGTCGGCTTGAAGCGCCAGAGCACGGCGTCCCGCTTTGCGGATCACGCCGCAGACTTCGTCGGCATCGGCTGACCGGGCCCGAAAATTTATTGCAATGTCAGCCCCGGCTTCAGCGAAAGACAGCGCAATCGCCGCGCCAATACCTCTGCTTCCGCCCGTCACCAGAGCCACTTTCCCGTTCAGCGTCCCGACCGATTTATGCATAATGACCTCGACAATCCATTCCTGAACTGATTATCCCACCAGTTTAGGAATCATCATCGGCGGCATCCACGATACGGTGAAGTGAGGTTTGCCTACAGACAATGGGGAGAGCGCGTCAACCATGTGCGCTCAAGTATTTCCTGTATGATTCGCACGTCCCAACCTTAATCGAGCCTTAAATCTCAGGCTCTGCGGATTACTTTCATCGCTGATTGGCCCGGTAGAAGATACGCCCCAGACTGCAATACGGCATCCAAGCATACGAGTGGAGGCAACAAACATGAAACGCGTTAGAGCAGTCACGGTAGCCATTTTGTTC
>Ga0157374_10005181_pt1 | contig 10933 bp, 7 predicted proteins | sample M25metaG_FD_115308 | JGI IMG/M metagenome (GOLD analysis project Ga0157374, IMG submission 115308) | Miscanthus rhizosphere microbial communities from Kellogg Biological Station, Michigan, USA - M2-5 metaG | ecosystem: Host-associated > Plants > Roots > Rhizosphere > Soil | place: USA: Michigan... | reverse complement strand
TTATGATGGACCAGCTTTCTCCAGCTTCTATATCGCGGCGTAAATTGCTGCGGAACGTAGCGGCCGCGGGCGCGCTCCCGACGTTCTCGCAAGGCGAAGAGACTCAGATGCCTGGAAAACTCAAAATTTGCGTCTTCTCCAAACACTTCCAATGGACCGGCATCAAAGAAGCGGCCGCTATCGCGAAAGATCTGGGATTCGATGGCATCGATTTGACGGTTCGCAAAGGCGGCCATGTGGAGCCCGCGCGAGTGGAATCCGATCTTCCGTCCGCCGTGGAAGCCGTTCGCGCGACTGGTCTCGAAGTGCCGATGATCACCACCGAAATTACAGACGCGGCCACACCGCATGCCGGCGCAATTCTAAAAACAGCCAGCCAATTAGGCATTCGGCATTATCGATGGGGCGGACTCACTTACCAGCCCCACAAAGGAATTGCCGAACAGCTCAACGCGTTCAAGCCGCGGATGAAGGCTCTCGCCGATCTGAACGAGCAACATCGAATCTGTGGAATGTATCACACGCACTCCGGACCGGGACTGGTAGGTGCGCCTATCTGGGATCTGTGGACCATTTTTCAAGGGTTGGATCCGCGCTGGATCGGAATTAATTACGATATTGGCCACGCAACCGTGGAAGGTGGCTATGGCGGATGGATCGATAGTTCACGCCTCGTCAGGAATTGCATGAGCGGGATCGCGCTCAAAGATTTCAAATGGGCTCAGAACAAGCGTGGGGCTACCTATCATGATCCTTTCGATAAATCGTTGAGCGCAGAAGGGGCCTGGGTGCCCCATTGGTGCCCGACGGGTGAAGGAATGGTCAACCTAGCCGGCTTCTTTGCCATTGTGAAAGAAAACCGCTTTTCCGGTCCCGTGCAACTCCACTTCGAATATCCCGGCCTCGGAGGCGCCGAAAACGGCGATCGCACCCTACGCATTCCAAAGCCGGAGCTGATTGCTGCTATGCGCCGCGATCTCTCCCGTGTACAGACTCTGATGCGCGCTCAAGGATTAATCTAAGCCTTTCTGATCCTTTAGCGCGTCGAGCGCATACACTTCGGTCATTTGGACCCAGGTCTCGCCCGGGTTGCCGCCTTCCACAGGCTCCTGAAAGCTCCGCATGAGTTCGTCCCATTCCCGGGCTTTGGGTGTGGACATGTAGCGCGCCATATCACGAACCGGATCGAAGTCGTCGGGCACTTCCACGTACATGAACAAAAGACGCCCGAAGCGGTAGATGAACATGCGTTTCACTCCGCATGCAAGCATGCCTTCGTTAACTTCCGGCCATGGATGAGCATGATACTCGTCATATCGCCGGATTACCTCCGGATCGTCCTTCAGCATCACAGCCTGTGCAAATCGCTTCATAAAGAATAGGACCAGTATCTCCCAATGAGATAGACACTAGCGAACAACAGACTTCGCGAGCGCCTGAACTAACTCGGCGCCAAACTGCAAGCGATCCGGAACATCCGGCAGTTTGCCGAGTTTTGCGTTATACGAAATTCGCTGCTCCATCAGAAATCCGGGAATTCCAAAATCCCGATAAAGTCCCTGAATTACTGTCATGCGCCCTGGCTTGCCAGGCGTAGTCGTCTCCTCCGCATAGCGAATCGGCTGTGCCGGCGCAAAGCTGGTCTGTTCGGTCAAGGTCTGAGATACGCGCTGGGCCAGGGGCTTAAATTCGCCATTCCGGCCGCCTTCCGGCGGGCCCTCCAGATATTCGTTTGTTTCCGTGTTATGCAGCGAAAGAAACAAATCGATCGAATGGCCGCTCTGGAGCCATTTCTGGATCGCGTTTCTCTGCGCCGCAATTTCCGGCATCTTTATGGGATCGATCACGTCCCAATTGCGGTTCAGATCGAAGCCATTCGCATTGAAGCGGACTCCTCCGCGCGCTACGCCATCCGGATCGCAGAAGGGAATAATCTTCCAGATCGCCTCGTCGCGTAGCTTTTTCGACTTGTCCGCAAGCAGAGTGCGAATCGCTCCTTCGCCCACCCAGGAGCTTCCCGATTCCCAGCTATGTTGGCGGAAGAGCAGCCAAATTGTTTTCTTCGAGCGGCTTGTCCCGTGTGTAATGGTCCAAAGCAGAAGGTCTCGCGCGCCCACCGTCTTGCCGATCTTCTCCTCGCCGAAATCGGGGTGATTGCCGATTTGGTTCTTCAGCTTCGCGAGCGTCTCATTGGTGTAAGGCGCGCAATGAGCAATCCAAAACGTGGATTTCGCCGGCGAAATGTGCAGAATGAGCTTCGGCTCGACTGGATCGTATTGGTACGTCTTGACGTGCTCCCAATGGACGCCATCGTAACTGATAACTGGCGGAGTATCTTTGGTAATTGCGCCACGATTTGGTTTGTAGTTATACTCTCCGGGAAGGTTGACGATATCGAGAGTAAGCGGTTGTGAGGCGTCATCCACACGGAAGTAATACCAGTTCGCCTGGCGATTCCGGTGGTCCTGATCCGATTCGCCTTTGACGGCCAGACGAAAATGGGCGTCGGAAATCTTTTGTATTTCGCCGAGAGAGCCACCCTCGAAGTTGGTATGAATAGTAGCCGTAGCCAGCGCTACAGAAGCTAAAAGTAATGTCATTTCTCGGCTAAGATTCGCGCAAATACTTCTCGATCGATGTTTCCGCCACTCAAAACCAGAGCGACCCTCCGGCTGCGCATCCGTTCCCTTTCTTGAAGAAGGGCGGCAAGCGGTGCGGCGCCTGAGCCTTCGGCGGCATTATGCGTATCGGAAAACAGATACCGCATCGCTGCCGCAATCTCTTTTTCATCCACAGTAACAATACGGGCTGCGCCTTTCAGAATTATCTCAAGCGCCGCCGCGTCTGGCACTCGAACGGCCATGCCATCGGCAATCGTGGGCCTAACCGCCGAAGCAATAGAATGGCCGGCTTCATACGATATTCCATATGCCGGTGCACCAGCCGCAACTACGCCAACAATCTCGGTTCGCAAGCCCAGCGCGTTGCGCGCCGCAATGGTCCCGCAGATGCCGGAACCGAGACCAATAGGAACATAGACCGCGTCGAGATCAGCCACTGCACAAAACAGTTCGAGCGCATAACTCGCCACGCCGCGCACAAGTGCTTCATCGAACGAAGCCACCATGTGCAGATGCTTTGTTTCGGCCAGGTGCAAAGCATGCTCATATGCCTCCTGAAAATCGCTCCCGTGCTCCACTAACTCGGCGCCGAGCGCACGCATGGCAGAGTTCTTCTCACGGCTATTGCCATGCGGCACAACCAGCACGCTTCGCAGACCGGCGCGCGCCGCGGCAAACGCTACGCTCTGGCCATGATTCCCCCGGGTCGCGGCAATTACACCCATTTCATCCGTGCAACGGCGCTTCAGCTCTTCCATGTAGACGATGCCGCCGCGCACTTTAAACGCCCCGATAGGCGTATGATTTTCGTGCTTCACCCATACATCGGCGCCCGTTCGCTCGCAAAGCAACGGCCAACGGATCTGCGGGGTTGGCAGTATTACGCCATGGACGAGATCGGTCGCCGCGCGCAATGAATCGAGAGAAGGCAGAATCATTATGTGGTCGAGGCCTCGTAGATTATCCTCGGTTTCGAGGAGAGATTGCAAACCGGAATGGATAACTTGCTGCATCCTGTGCTCGCGTTTCTCGCCGCCGGAAGCGATACGGCCGCGCATCTTCCTCTAGCGTTGCTGCTGGTTTTTGGCACAGCCAAGCTGCTGGCCGAAATCTTCGAGCGCTTCGGGCAGCCAGGCATTGTCGGAGAAATATTAGCCGGCGTCTTACTCGGGCCCAGCGTCCTGCACTGGGTGGAACCCGATCAGCTCATGGCCTCCCTCGCCGAAATGGGAGCGATGTTTCTCCTGTTCCGGGTAGGGCTCGATGTGAAAGCCGCCGATCTTTTCCGAATGGGCGGCACGGCTCTCGCGGTTGCCACTCTGGGAGTGATCTTCCCTTTTCTGGCCGGCTGGGCGATCTTCGAATCGCTCGGCCACCGTCTGACCGTGTCGATCTTTGTAGGCGCGGCGATGGTGGCTACCAGCGTGGGCATTACAGCTCGTGTGCTCGCATCGAAAGGCCTGCTCGAGTTGCGCGCCAGCCAGATCATTCTGGCTGCGGCCGTTATCGATGACGTCTTGGGCCTGTTGGTTTTGGCCTTCGTCAGCAGCTTCGGGGAAGGCAATGTCAACATCGCGAGTCTCGCGGTGACGGCTGTCTTGGCTTCCGGGTTCACGATTGTGATCGCTCGCTTTGGCGCCGGTGCATTCGAACGCATTGTCCCCAAAGTGGAAGCGAAATTGTCCATAAGCGAAGCGCAATTTAATCTGGCTCTTATCGTTCTGTTCAGTTTGTCGCTGTTGGCCGTCTACATTGGTGTTGCCGCCATCATAGGCGCATTCCTTGCAGGTTTGGCATTTTCCCAGACGGCCACGAAGCGAGTGCAGGATCTGGCCCATGGAATCACGGAACTGCTAGTGCCGTTTTTCCTGGCGCATATTGGTCTCGAATTGAATCTCGCGGACTTCGCCAGAAAAGAAATCCTTTGGCTTTCTATTCTGCTGTTGATCGCAGCCGTAATCACCAAGTTGATTGGTTGTGGTCTAGGTGCGATCCGCTTAGGACGCAACGACGCTCTCCGCATCGGGTTAGGCATGATGCCGCGCGGCGAAGTCGGCATGATCGTCGCCCAAATCGGATTGCAGATGGGCATCGTTGACCGGCCTGTGTACGCCACCGTCGTTTTCATGGCCGTAGGCACCACTATGCTCGCGCCGCCTTTGCTAGCTTGGGCGTTCCGCGGTGCAGTTCACGCGGCGCCCGCCGAAGATTTCACGCTGGGCTGATTAATCTCAATGAACGTTGTTGGTTTCGGGCAGCACTAGCCGAAGCTGCGTTTTGCTGGCCCGGCTGGCTTCGGCACTTAGATTGGCCGCAATCACCTTTTCGTGTTCCGCCCGCGCTGTCTCGTGCTTCCGAAAATACAGAGTCGAAAGTTTGTAATGTGCCGCCGCGAGCTTGGGATCCTCATGAATCGCTTTCTCGAAAAACGTCTGTGCCTCATCGAGCCTACCCTTGTGCATCGCGATGTCACCCATTGCCATGTTGGCCTTGGCATCCCTCGGGTTCTGCTGCAGCACTTCCGTTAAGAGAGTTTCCGCGGAATCGATCTCTCCATCGTCGAAGGCTAGCTGCGCAAGCTCATAGCGTGCTCCTGTCAATGCGGGATCCAGCGATAGAGCTTTTTCGAGCTGCCGCCGCGCATCTTCAGTACGATTCAATTTCACATCCAGCCAGCCCATCGCATAGTACGCGGGCGCGAATGCCGGCGTTCGTTTAGATAGCTTTTCAAAAAGATCGTAGGCCGTCTGCCAATTTTCTAGCGAGATATTCGCCCGGGCAAGCAGATATAACACAGAGTTGTTCGACGGATCAAGCCGGTGCGCCTTCTCGAGAGCGTCGCGTGCATCGGGGCCGAGATCCCGCCGTATGCAAACTTCTCCGAAATGCGCAAGCGTTTCAACATTGTTCGGGTCCGCGTTCCGGGCCCGAATCAGATAAGCCAGCGCTTTTTCGTCCAGACTCTGTTTTTCCGCAGCCGCCGCAGCGCCATTTAAGGCGGCACTGATTCCTGGTTTCAGCTCGAGAGCCCGATTGAAACTCGCTTCCGCACGCCCAGGATTTTGGAGCAGCTCGGCCCGTCCGCGTTCCTCCCAATACTCGCTGGCGTTCCCCAATACCGCTTCGAGCGATTTCAACTCAGCTAACGCCGCCGCCGGTTCGCCGGTCCGGAGACGTGCTGCGGCGAGGCTGAAACGAACACCCGGCTTGAAGCTGCCCAGTTCCACCGCCCGGCGCAGATATTTTTTTGCACTCGCGTAGTCCGCCCCGCGGAAAAAAAGTAGACCGGCGTTTTCATTTAGCGAAACGGAGTTGGGTGCCAATTGAAGCCCACGCTCGAACGCCTGCTTCGCCGCGTCGGGTTGTTTCAACTCGGTCTCTGCTATTCCCAACAAATTCCAGAGTGTTGCATCTTCTGAATGCTGTCGCAACTCCCGCTGAATAACTTCTGCCGCCGACTGAAAATCACCCCTTTGAATCTGTTGCGTCGCCAGCTTCTCGGCCGCTTGAGGATTATTCTGCGCTCTAAGAAATCCGGCGAGGAAGAGCAAAACGACTCCAAAGTAAATCACGGTGCGCAATAGACGTCGCCTGTCATATTATCGTAACTATCGTAATTTTTCCTATCAGAAAGCCCGCATCTGTTTTGCTTTCGGAGAGTTATAATTCTGCCACAGGCTTTGCCGAAGGCCAGGGGAAAAATCGTGGCAACTTCGTTTCTGAAGAAACACTCGATCTATTTCTGTATGTTGCTTGCTCTGGGCCTTTCTACTTTGTGGGCGCAGACGAATCAGGGAATATTGGCCGGTGTTGTTCTCGATCCGTCTGGCGCCGCGGTGGAAGGCGCAGCCGTGAGCGCCAAAAACGAGGCCACCGGCTATACATTAAATACAACTAGCGGAGCCGGCGGTGCATTCCGCTTTCCCTCGGTCCCGATTGGTCTCTACGACGTTACCGTCACCAATCCAGGCTTCAGTCCGGTTACCCAAACGGGAGTCAGCGTGCAGATCAGCACGACGACCGCGGTGAACATTACCTTGAGCGTTGGTAAGGCTGAGCAAGCCATCACGGTCAGAGCCGATGCGACAAAAATCGAGACCGAAAGCTCCGATGTGGGGACCGTTGTGACCACGAAGCAGGTAATTGAGCTCCCCCTTGCACTCGGTGGCGTCGGCGCTATGCACTCGCCCGAGGCGTTCGTGTTCCTTGCTCCTGGAACTGTCGGGCCCGGAACGGCTAACAGCAACAACGGAATTTTTATTTCCAAAATTGGCGGCGGCCAGAATTTCGGCGCAGATGTCCTCCTAGACGGTACCAGCATTCTGCGGTCAGAAAACGGCTCGTCTTTCGATGAGGCCGCGCCTTCGGTAGAGGCGATTTCCGAGTTTAAGGTATTGACCTCCAATATGCCCGCCATGTATGGGCGCACAACCGCTGCGGTCGAGACCTTTACCACCAAGTCCGGCACCAATACGTATCATGGAACGGCCTACGACATTGTTCAAAATGAGGATTTCAATGCGAATTCCTGGTTCAACAATGCCTTTGCCGCGCAGTGTCCGCCCGGACCCGGGAATGAAGCATGCCGGTCTCAATATCAGCGCGCTCGTGACAACAAGAACGATTATGGCGTGAATCTGGGCGGCCCTGTACAGATCCCGAAGCTTTACAACGGTAGGGATCGCAGCTTCTTTTTCTTCAATTGGGAACAATACAATCAGCGCGTCGGCGGCGTATCGACTACGATCGTTCCTACCGCCGCTCAGCGCGTCGGCGACTTCTCGGGAATCGTTAACACCGGCGTCAACTTAGGTACAAATCCGTGCACCGGCGCCCCTGTCTACCAGGGTCAAATATTCGATCCGAATACCACTACCATCGGACCCAACGGTCTGCCTTGTCGCACACCGTTTCCCAACAACACCATTCCGGCCAGCCGCATTTCAAACGTCTCGCAAAACTTTCTTGGTTTGATTCCGGCTCCCAATGCAAGCTTGCCAAACGGCCGCAATTTTGTACTCTCCAGTTCGACCCCGCTACAGAACACTACTTACACGATCCGCATCGATCATTCGATTTCGGACAAAAGCAAGATCTTCGGCATGTACGACACCCGTGACAATGCTCGCTTCACCAGCGGATTTTACAACCTGCCTCCACCTTTGGCGTCGAATGGCTGGGAGCAGAATTTTATCACGCATTACGGACGGGCCGGATGGGATTACATTATTTCTCCCGCCGTATTGAATCATCTGGCGCTTGGCTACAATCGCACGAATAGTCAAAACTACTCTCTTGGGGCGCGGCAGGGCATAGATGACAACGTGAACTGGAACTCACGATTCGGTATTACCGGAATTTCGGGTGTTAATTTTCCGCTCACTACTCTCGGCGAGGGAGTTCCTCAGCTAAGTGCCGGCAATAACGACAATGAAGTTGATAATGGTGAGCGCTTGAACGACACGCTGACCTGGATTAAAGGGAAACACAATCTCACCTTCGGCTTCGATTTCCGGAACCAAAACTTTGCCCGTTTGGGCGGAAACAACGACTCCGGAACTTACAATTTCGCCCGTGCGCAGACGGCCGCTTATCAAGCCGTAAACGGCACCAGCGGCAATTCAATTGCGAGCTTTCTTTTGGGTGCCGTTAATAGGGGAACCGCATTTATACCGGCGCATACGCCCAGATGGATCTCCCAATACTATGCGGGCTTTGTTCAGGACGATTGGAAGGTGAGTCCTCATTTCACGCTGAATATTGGGTTGCGCTGGAGTGTGGACGTACCGCGCCGGGAGTCCTACAGCGATACCTCGAACTTCAATCCGGATGCACTCAATCCGGCGGCAGGCAATCTTCCCGGTGCATTGGTATTTGGAAATCTCTGCAATGGCTGCAACGCTCGATGGGCCGACACGAAATATCACGATTTTGCGCCCAGATTCGGTTTTGCATACAATCCGAACGGCGGCAGGCTTGTAATTCGCGGCGGTTACGGCTTGTTATACTCTCCGCTGCAGTATACCGATTTCGGCGGAAACCAAATTCAGGGTTACGCCGGAACACCTGCTTTTGAAAGCTCCGACAGTCTCTCGGCGGGCTTTAACTGGGACAACGGCTTCCCGGCATCTCCACCGCCGCCATTCACGAATCCTTCGGCGGTGAACAAAGCAAATCCTAACTGGATACAACCCCGTTTTGGCCAGCCGGGTATTATTCAGAGCTGGAGCTTCCAGTTGCAAGAGCAAGTCTCGAAAGATATGGTCGCTAGCCTTGGCTACGTGGGCAATCGAGCCCAGAATTTGCGCTCGGCAATCATGAACTGGAATAACATCCCGGTTCAGAATCTGAGTCTCGGCCCGGTGCTGAACCAACCTCTCACCAGTAATACGTCGGGTGTTACCGCTCCTTATCCAAACTTCTTTCAGGATTGGGGAAACAATGCGCCATTATGGCGGGCTATCCGTCCCTATCCTCAATACGATTTCATATACATGGACGTTCTGCAGAACATCGGCCAATCTACGTATCAATCGCTGCAAGCAGCACTCCAACGGCGGCTCAGTGCTGGTTTGAGTATCCAGACGTCTTTTACCTGGCCAAGACTCTCACCGACGCCGATAGCATTTTACCCGCCACCAATGGTGGCATCAGGCAAGTCCAAAACACAGCGAATTTGAGCCAGGAAAAAGCGCTGAGCAGCCAGGACGTGCCCTATATGTTCAGCGCAGCTTTCCTCTACGAACTGCCTTTCGGCAAGGGCAAGGCGCTTCTCAATCACGGCTTCGCCAGTGCGATTTTGGGCGGCTGGCAGATTGGTGGCGTGCTGCGTTACCAAAAGGGTGTACCTATCTCGTTTGGCTGCGCCAACGGCGTCCCGGGCTGGCAGAACTGCATCCGATTCAATCGCCAATCCGCGCCTCCGCTCAACCCCGCCGTAAGCGATGGCACATTCAATCCTTTCACGCAAAACTTCTTCAATCCGGTCTGCAGTTACGTTGGCCAAAGCGGCTGTGCGTTCGCCGATCCCAATACGGAATTAATCGCGGCCGGCAGTCAAACCACAGTTCAGCAGGCTCGAGGCGGTGCGTATTTCTTCGGCAACTACCCGCGCAATAACGGCGATGCCCGAACTCCGAACTTCTATAACGAAGATTTCAGTGTTTTGCGCAATTTTCCGCTTTATGAACGCGCAACACTTCAGTTGAAGGCCGAGTTCCTGAATGCCTTCAACCGGCATATTTTTAGCGCGCCAAATATTAATCCATACGATTCCACATTCGGTCAAGTCACAGGAACTATCGACGCTGCGCGCATCATACAATTCACTATGCGGCTGAATTTCTGAGGCAACCAACTGCAATCGAAATCTTTCTTTTACTGCCTCTCTCTTTAGGGGCACAAACCGCGCGGGAGTTCTACGATCTCGGCTCTCAACAATTCTTGCAGCGACAATTTGTCGAGGCAAAAACATCCTTCACGCGCGCTACCGAGCTCGATGCCAAGTACTCCGAAGCGTACCGTGGCCTCGGGATGACCGACCTGGAGCTAAAAGATTACAATGGAGCCTATCGCGCGTGGCTGAAAGCCGTCGATCTGAATCCGAAGGACGAAAAATCGAAGTACTTCCTGGGACGGCTCTTTTATGAAGCGGACTTGCCTAATGAGGCGGCAGCCTGGCTCCGCGAAGCGCTGAAGTTATCGCCCGACAATTTTCAGGCCACCACTTATCTAGGGCTTTGCGCTGAAGCTCTTGGGCTCGACAGCACAGCCGGTCCTCTATACCGTAACGCCATTGCTGAGAGCAACACGCAGAAAAAGCCTTACTCTTGGGCGTACCTGAGCTTAGGAAATTTTCTGAAGAAACATGGGGACGAGGACCAGGCTCTACGAGTGCTGGCCGAAGGCGCTCAAAAATGCCCTGAGGCTCATGAACTCGCTGCCTTCGGAGCGCTATTAGCCACGCACAACCAGATGCAGCGCGCCGAACAAATTCTTCGGCAAGCCATCGCTCTGGATCCGGGCCTCTCACAACCGCATTATCGTTTGGGCTTGCTGCTCAAATCCACCGGCCTGCTGGAAGAATCCAAATCCGAGATGAATAAGTTTCAACAGGCGAAGGAGCAGGAAGAAAAGAACCCAAAAATTACAGTGCTGCGAAAGTAGTCTGCAGCGGTCATAAGCCCGCTTATTTCTCCGTTACCCTCAATATCTTTCTAATCGCCGGACTCTCGATCGTTTGTTTGATCCCGCTGGGCCACGCAATTTCTATGCTGCGAACACCCGTCTCCGCACCAAGTCCAAAAAACAAT
>Ga0157374_10005179_pt1 | contig 10934 bp, 10 predicted proteins | sample M25metaG_FD_115308 | JGI IMG/M metagenome (GOLD analysis project Ga0157374, IMG submission 115308) | Miscanthus rhizosphere microbial communities from Kellogg Biological Station, Michigan, USA - M2-5 metaG | ecosystem: Host-associated > Plants > Roots > Rhizosphere > Soil | place: USA: Michigan... | reverse complement strand
TGAAGGAATTGCCGAACTATGATTATTGGGTAGCCAAAACATTCATCCTGCTGGCCGACGATTACGTGGCACTGAAGGACGACTTCCAGGCTAAGGCAACGCTGCAAAGTGTGATCGAAAATTATAAGGGCAACGATGATATATTGCCAACGGCGCATCAGAAGCTGGATCAGTTAGGCGGCGGTAAAGGCAAAAGGAGCCAGCCGGTGAATCAACAGAAGACGGATACAAGCGGCAGCGCCCAGCCGGATACAACCAAGAATTAAGCTAAGAGGATACAGAAATGAAGATCAAATACATATATACACTGCTTAGCTTGATCGTAGTATTTTACGTTGTTCCTGCTAACGCGCAGAATAAAAAGACCACTAAAAAGAAGGAGCCCGCCAAAACCACGCAAAAGGCCCCTGCGAAAACCACTACCGAAAAGAAAACAACTGCGCCTGCAGCAGCTGCACCGGATACGACTAAAAAGCCGCAGAACGATAATAGCCTGACCGAGGAGATCATTGTAACTACAAACTACAAGCCGGTTTTGGCTGATGCGGTGAAGATCCGCGTCAATCCCGATCTTTCGGATAAGATACCATTCAAAGCGCCATTGACTTATGTGACTTTGGATAAGCGACTGGAACGGAATACCGATATCCGCCAGCTTGAAGCGATGAAGATGCCGGCAGAGGTAGATTCGGAGTTTTCTAACAACTACGCAAGGTTAGGATTGGGTAATTATAAAACCACCTACGGCGAAGTTTATGTGAACAACGGCAAGGACGAGGGCATGCAGATAGGCGCATTTGCCCGCCACCTGGCGCAAAGCAGTTCGAGCCTGAACAAGCAGAATGAGATGAAGGACGAGGTGGGCGTATTTGGCCGTGGCATGACTGATGAGAACTCATTCACAGGCCGCGTCGGCTTCAACAGGCTGGGCACCAATTTCTATGGTTTCGACCAGGCAAACCCACCGGGGACATTTGTTCCTTTGGCGCAGCACTTTAATACTTTTAGCGCCGAGGGCGAGATCACCAAAAACTACAAGGACGAACCCAATGCCTTTACTTATGCGGTAAAAGCAAATGGATATATATGGAGCGATGCCTTCCACGCCAAAGAAAGCGACGTGGTAATTACCGGTTTCATCAATCAAACTGTTAAACAGTTTTACGCGGGCCTGGGCGCCTCGATCGATCTGGGTACGCCGCAGGACAGCACCTATTCTATCAGTAATACTTTGCTGCGCCTGAACCCTTACCTGAAATTCCAGGGTGATAATTATAAAATAGACGCAGGATTGAATTTGGTACGCGAGTTTGGTTTCTCCAAACGTGTATTCATCTTCCCGGCAGCCAGGGCAGAATACCAGATCATACCTAAATATGTGCGCATTTTTGCAGAAGTGAACGGAGATGTGAATAAGGCATCACTGCGCGACTATTCGATGATCAACCCGTATATCGGGCAGGATATCAATCTCATCAACTCGGTAGATAAGCTTGATCTGAGTGCCGGTTTGAAAGGTATGATATTGCCTGGTTTGGGCTTTAAGGTTGATGTATTCCGCAATACGGTGAAAAACCTGCCGATGTTCGTAAATGATTTTACTGCAAGCGGAGGTATCAACAATACTTTCCAGGTGATCTACGATGGCGGCAATACGCGCATCACCGGGTTTAACGGCGAACTGGACTACCGGGCATCGACCGATTTCGACCTGTTTGGCCGCGTGGAATTCAAGAGTTACGTAATGGGTACCGAGGCCCAGGCCTGGAACCTGCCTAAATTCAAATTAACCGCAGGTACCGTTATTCATATTACCGACAAGATCAATATCAACGCCACTTTGTTATATCGCGGCAATACATTCGACAGGTCGGTTACAACGAATGGTGCCACTACGGTAACAACTTTTATCCCGATCAAGGGATTTGCTGACCTGAACGGCGGCGTAGAATACAAGCTGAACAGCCGCTTCTCGATATTCGGGCAGGTGAATAATATATTGAATACAACAAATCAGGTATGGCTGTATTATCCTAACTACGGATTTAATATATTTGGCGGTGTCGGGGTGCATTTTTAACTGTTGAGTGTACCTGCTTTATAATCAGGGAAATGGATCTGGCCATCTACATAAGTGAGTTGTTAGGGTTAAAGGGCGAAGTAAATGTGCCGGGGATAGGTTTCTTTCAGCAGAAACGTATTGGCGGGTATTACAACGACAATGAGAAGAAATTCTACCCGCCGCGCCACGAGATAATCTTCGATCCGCAGCCAAAGGAGGAAGATGAAGGGCTTGCCGCGTATATTTCGACCAAGAAGAACATTTCCCCTGCTTCGGCAAAATATTTTATAGAGAAATATACTACGGGCTTAAAAGCGCAGGCTGCTGAGCAGAAAGTGGATATTACCGGCCTGGGCCATTTGTTCTACGAGTATTCGCTGCTGACCTTCAGGGCCGATAAAGCGTATGAAACCAACGACCCTTCGTTCTATGGTTTTGCGCCGGTAAAGGCCAATAAGAGTATTGCCAGAGCGGTTCCGGTAGAAAAACCGGCAGCAAAAGAGGAACCAGTAATTGAAAAGACTGCACCTGAACCGGTGGTTGTTGAACCTGTCGAAAATACTCGGACCGAAGAGGACAAGGCATATACGGATACCCGCAGCTATATTCCGCAGGAGGTTGTATACGAGGAAGAAGTAGAAAGCCCGCACAGGAACCGTACATGGGTGATCATGCTGCTGCTGGTTATTGTGACGTTATTGGGTTTTGGGGTATCGTATCAATACAAGCCGGAATGGTTTGGTAAGAAACGAGCCAGCGATACAACGATCATCATCAAGGGTCCGGCGCCGGTGAAGAAAGATACGTCGAAGGCAACAAAGGATACAACATCGCCGGCGGTTTTGCCGGAAAGTACGGTAAAAGCGCCGGTTGATACTTATGCCGTGGTTAGGTATGAAATTCTGGCAGGAGCATTCCCGACAGAACAAGCTGCAAATGCTCAGATAGAAAAATATAAGAAATTGGGGCTTAAACCCTTGCTTCTCACTCATGCTCATGGGAAGCTGAATAAGATTACGTTAGGAACTTATTTCGATCAATCTACCGCCGATAAAGTAGCAGATAGTATTATCACTGCTAAAAAATTCGCACGAAGAGATATATACGTACAACAATATAATCCAATAAAAAAATGATGCTATTAGCACAAATAACCGATACGGCCCACAAGTTGGTCGACACAGCCGGGAAACACCTGCCACAGGTAGCTACACAAGACGATCTGCGCTTTGGCGATCTGCTGATCAAGGGCGGCTGGATCATGCTGCCTATCGGCTTGCTGGCCGTGCTGGGCCTGGTGATATTTTTTGAACGTTACTTTACCATTCGCAAGGCAGGCAAGGACGAGTCGAACCTGATGACGCAGGTGCGCACAAGCATTCTTACCGGTAAGCTGGATGCAGCTATCGCTATTTGCCGCAGCAGTAATTCGCCGTTGGGACGCATGTTGCAGAAAGGCCTGCTGCGTATCGGCCGCCCGATCAAAGAGATCGAAGGCGCTATCGAAAACATTGGGAAGATCGAAGTATCCAAGCTGGAAAAGAATATTACCATTTTGGGTATTATAGCCGGTATAGCGCCGATGTTTGGCTTCCTTGGTACTATATATGGTGTAATCAAGATATTTTATGACATATCTAAAACGGATAACATCAGTATGGGTGCCATTTCAGGCGGTTTGTATGTAAAGATGGTGACATCGGCCGGTGGTTTGTTCGTGGGTATCGTAGCTTATATTTGTTATCATATTCTGAATATGATGGTTGACAAGGTGATCCTGAAGCTGGAAACAGATGCCATCGAGTTTATTGACCTGTTAGAAGAACCAAGCAAATGAACCTGAGAAAAAGACACGGGCGCGTCTCGGCCGAGGTGCACACCTCGGCAATGAACGACATCATGTTCTTCCTGCTGTTGTTCTTCCTCATCGCGTCGGCCGTTGCTAATCCGAACGTAGTCAAGCTGTTGCTCCCCAAGTCGTCTTCAGGGAAGTCAATGGCGAAGAAAACCATCCCCGTAAGTATCAGCAAGGACCTGAAATATACCGTTAATAATAAGCCGGTAAAAGTAGAGGACCTGCAAACTACGTTGATGACTTACAATACGGTCGGGTCAGAGTTGACGATAATTTTGTCGGTAGACCGCTCGGTTGCTATACAGGATGTGGTGCAGGTAATGGATATAGCACAAAAATTGAACATAAAAATGGTGCTGGCGACAGAACCTAAATGATAGTTGGCAGTTTTTAGTTTGCAGTTGGCATAAATAAACGACTGCAAACTGCAAACCGGCAACCGCAAACTGGAAAAATGGTAGATTACCAACAGGAGGAAAACAATTACCCTAAGGCTTTTATGGCCACGGGTATCATAGTGGCCATATTGGCGATGCTGTGCTATATTATTGTTTTCACCGGTCCGCCGCCGCCGGAAATGGGCACGGGGGGTATTTTGGTTAACTATGGTACCACCGATAAAGGCATGGGTACGGATTATATGAGCACGGAAGAGCCGTCAACCGCCGAGCACCCGAACCACACCCAGCCGACAAAAGTAAATAAAGTGCAGCCAACGCCGCAAAAAGCCGTTACCGAAGCTAATGACAAGAAAGTTGTGACCCAAAGCGCCGAAGATGCGCCGGAAGTGAATAACGCAAAAAAAGCGACGACCAAAGCGGTTACAACCGAGCAGCCCACCAAGCCTACTAAACCTGCATTAAATCAAAACGCTTTATATAAAGGCAAAACCAATAATGGCTCGGGAACAGGCGATGGAACTACCGGTACGCCCGGCAACCAGGGTAATCCGAATGGTTCGAACTTGTCTAACAACTATAATGGTACCGGTTCAGGTAATGGTGGACTAAGGATAGACAACCGCAGTTGGGAACGGCGCCCTTCTGTAGATGATAATCATCGCAGCACAGGAAAGATAGTCGTAGAGATACAGGTAGACAAGCAGGGTAACGTAATAAAAGCCACTGCCGGCGCCAAAGGGACCACGATCAGCGATATCGACCTGTTCAATAAATGCGAGAACGCGGCACGCAGCGCCAAGCTCAATGCCGCCGCAGATGCGCCAGATACCCAGGTTGGATACGTGACGTTTATTTTCAAAGTCAGGTAAATCTCAGTTTGCAGTCTTTAGTTTGCAGTTGGCAGGGCAAATTGCATAGTTTTGCCAACTGCGAATGGACTACCAACAAACACTCGACTACCTCTACAGTCAGTTACCGATGTTTACCCGGGACGGCATCTCTGCATTCAAGAAGGACCTGACCAATACCCTTGAATTATGCGCGCGACTTGATGATCCGCAGCATAAATTCAAGAGTGTTCATATAGGTGGTACCAATGGCAAGGGGTCGACATCGCACATGCTGGCGGCCATATTGCAAACGGCGGGCTACAAAACGGGTCTTTATACATCTCCACATTTGCGCGACTTTCGTGAACGCATTCGCATCAATGGTGAAATGATCAGCGAGCAGGCGGTGGTTGATTTTGTGGAGACGCATAAGGCCGATTTTGAAGAAATTAAACCTTCATTTTTTGAAATGACGGTGGCTATGGCTTTCGATGCTTTCGCCAAAGAAAAGGTTGATATAGCTATCATTGAAGTTGGCTTGGGCGGCAGGCTGGATTCGACCAATGTGATCACGCCCTTGCTTTCGGTTATTACCAATATCGGCTGGGACCACATGAATATGCTGGGCGATACGCTGCAGTTGATAGCGGGGGAGAAGGCAGGTATCATAAAACCAAATATCCCGGTAATCGTTGGTGAATACCAGCCTGAAGTAGTTGAAATTTTTAGAGAAAAGGCCCGGCAGGAGAAAAGTGCCATTATTTTTGCTTCTGACGAATGGAATCTATACTCTGAAGAACTACAAAATGATTACCTGGGCTTTAAAATCGAGAAATTGCCTCTTTACCTGCACCTGGAATTAGATCTTACCGGGACATATCAGCTAAAAAATGTAAAGACAGTCCTTTCAACTGCAGAAGAACTGAAAAAACAAGGTTTCAAGATTTCTGATGAACATATTCGCGCAGGACTGAAACAGGTCAAAACACTTACAGGGCTGCATGGCCGCTGGGAGATTTTGTCGAATAACCCGCTTACGATATGCGATACCGGCCATAATCCCGAGGGCATTGCCGAAGTGCTGAAGAATATTCAGAATACGCCATACAACCATCTGCATTTTGTGATGGGTGTGGTGAATGATAAGGATATCAGCAAAATACTGGCGCTGCTGCCTAAAGATGCTATTTATTACTTTTCCAAACCTGATATCCCGCGTGGACTGGAAGCTGAAAGCTTAAAGCAGAAGGCTGAAGGCTTTGGGTTGAACGGACGGACTTATTCATCAGTACGTTCAGCATTGGATGCAGCCCAAATGAATGCTTCAAAGGATGACCTGGTATTTGTCGGGGGCAGTACATTCGTGGTGGCAGAGGTAGTTTAAGTCGGCATAATTATTAAGTGTACGTTAAACACAATTTTATATAAAAACCTTACTTTAGGGCGAACCAAAAACAATTCCGGCAATGACCTATTTACCCTCCCCAAACCGTTATAAAAATATGATCTATCGCCGTTGCGGGCGCAGTGGTATCAAACTTCCGGCGGTATCGCTTGGCCTGTGGCACAACTTCGGCGGCGTGGATGTGATGGAAAATTTCCGCAAGATATTGCACCTGGCTTTTGACAGCGGTATCACACATTTTGACCTGGCTAATAACTACGGTCCGCCGCCCGGATCGGCTGAGGAGAATTTTGGTGAGGTTTTAAAAAGGGATTTTCGCGGTTATCGCGATGAGATGATCATTTCCAGCAAGGCAGGTTATACGATGTGGGACGGCCCTTATGGCGATTGGGGATCAAAGAAGTACCTGGTTTCCAGTTTGGATCAAAGCCTGAAGCGAATGAATCTGGATTATGTGGATATTTTCTATCACCATCGCCCTGATCCGGAAACACCGTTAGAAGAAACCATGACCGCGCTCGACCTGATCGTAAGGCAGGGCAAGGCGCTCTATGCGGGTATTTCGAATTATCCGGCTGATGAAGCTGCCAAGGCCATTGCAATATTGAAGAGGTTAGGTACGCCATGCCTCATCCATCAGCCTAAATATTCAATGTTCGAACGTTGGGTAGAAGGCGGTTTGCTGGATGTTTTGGAGAAGGAAGGAGTAGGTTGTATCCCGTTCTCGCCGTTAGCGCAAGGCTTGCTTACCAATAAGTATTTGCATGGTATACCTGAAGATTCGCGTGCGGCCAAATCAAGCGGTTTCCTGCAGGAAAGCCAGGTGACCGATGAACGGGTTTCCCAGGCACGCCGGCTGAATGATATTGCGAAGGAACGTGGCCAAACGTTGGCCCAAATGGCATTGGCGTGGCTGCTGAAAGATCATCGTGTTACATCGGTGTTGATCGGTGCAAGTCGCCCCGAACAATTGGCTGATTCATTAAAATGCCTGGACAATATTGAATTCTCGAACGAGGAATTAGGCAAGATCGAAACCATCCTGAAATAAGCTATGGACACCATCAAATGGGGTATCATCGGCTGCGGCAACGTCACCGAAAGAAAAAGCGGCCAGGCCTATAATAAGGTCCCCAATAGCAAGCTTGTGGCTGTAATGCGCCGCAATGCCGAAAGAGCCGCCGACTATGCCGCACGGCATCATGTTGACCGCTGGTATTCTGATGCGGAAGGGTTACTAAATGATAACGGCGTCAATGCGGTCTCTGTCGCCACCCCGCCGGCTTTTCACCTCGAGTATGCTACGGCTGCTTTGCAAAAGGGTCTGAATGTATATGTAGAGAAACCGGTAACCCGTACCTCAGCAGAAGCGCAGGCTATGGCTGATGCCGTAAAGCAATACAATGGCAAACTCACAGTGGCGCATTATCGCCGTGCCCTGCCTATGTTCCTGCACGTAAAGGAGCTGTTGGCAAATAAGGCAATAGGAGAGGTCCGTACGGTCCAGATCAGGATGTGGAAGAGTATTAAACCGGACCTGGTCGCCGACTCGGAAACCAACTGGCGGGTTAACCCTGAATTATCGGGCGGGGGTTATTTCCACGACCTTGCGCCGCACCAGCTCGACCTGATGCTATACTACTTCGGTGAACCTGAAAAATATCATGGCTATTCACTCAATCAATCCGGCACTTACCCTGCGGATGACCACGTTTGCGGTGAGATCGTTTTTAAGAATAAAGCAGTGGTGAATGGCTCGTGGAGTTTTAATATTGCCGATAACCAGGCTATCGACCTATGCGAGATGATCGGCACCGAAGGCCGCATCAGTTTTCCATTTTTCGGGAATTTTGTTAGGCTGCAGACTGACAGCATTGATGACACTGTAAACTTTACCCATCCTGAACATATCCAGCAACCGATGATCGAAAAGATCGTTAAGTATTTCAGGGGCGAAGGGCCAAATCCCTGCCCGGTTGAAGAGGCGGTGACGCTGATGAAGATACTGGATGCCTTTACAGGTAAATAGGGGTGTCATACTGAGGTTCTCGAAGTATGTGCGCAGAGGCCTTTGCCCGCATGGTTCGTCCCGATAGCTATCGGGAGCCTCACCATGACACCCACGCTACACTATTAGCTTTTCTTCTTTGGCACCTTCGCGCCCGCTTTTCGTGCTTCTGACAGACCGATAGCTACCGCTTGTTTTTTGCTGGTTACCTTTTTGCCGCTGCCGCTTTTGAGTTTGCCTTCTTTCATTTCGTGCATGGTTTTCTCAACCTTTTCCCCAGCTTTTTCTGAATATTTTGCCATGGTTGCTATTTTTAAGTGGATAATAATTTACTAACAAAACCGGTGCGGCAACGGTTTTCAAACGATAGTTATTTACTTTTATCCCGATGAGCAGGATATCTGAAACCGACCTGATATTGAATGACGATGGCAGTGTTTACCATCTGAACTTGTTGCCCGGCGACATCGCCGATACTATTATCACTGTTGGCGACCCGGAACGCGTGCACGAAGTAAGCAAGCATTTCGATCATATTGAGCTAAAGAAAACCAAGCGCGAATTCCTGACCCACACCGGCACGGTAGGCAATAGGCGGCTGACCGTACTCTCAACCGGTATAGGCACCGATAATATCGACATCGTATTGAATGAATTAGATGCGCTGGTTAACGTCGACCTGGAAACCCGTGTGGTGAAAAATGTGCTGCAAAGGCTCAATATTGTTCGTATAGGAACGTCCGGCGCGATCCAAAAGGATATTCCCCCCGATAGCGTGCTGGTATCCCGTTCGGCTTTCGGCATGGATACGCTGATGCATTATTACCGGCATAGCAATACCGCTGAAGAAAGCAGGCTGCTGAACGATCTCAAAGCTGTTTTACCGACCGGAAGCCCTTTTACGCCATACGTGGCCTCAGGGAGTGAAATGCTGATCGACAAGTTGACCAAAGACCTGGAACAAGGCATAACCATAAGCGCACCGGGGTTTTATGCACCGCAGGGCAGGCAGGTAAGGGCGAAAGCAGCCTATGACCGATTGATGAGCGCTATACAAGAGTATGATTCAAACGGGCATCGGATCACTAACCTCGAAATGGAAACAGCCGGTATTTATGGCCTGGCAACGGTATTGGGACATCAGGCTATTTCGTTCAATATTATCCTGGCCAACCGCGTGACGCAACAATTTAGTAAACATCCGCAGCAAACAATCAACAGCAGTATTGAGTTGGTGCTTGAGAGATTGCCGGGGTAATAGACAGCATGTTATTCGCCGATAATATATTTATACTTATCTTTCATCAACAAAACCCTGATCCGAAGCTTACAGACAATTAATCCCCGAGAAATATGTCATTAAAGAAAGTTGCAGCACCCTTTTATGAACGGCTGGCCCTGGTGCTGGTGGGCCTGTTGGCATTAGGTTACCTGGTTATCCTTGGTAAAGATTTTCTCGATCCCCTGGTTTTCGGCTTCTTGTTCGCCGTTCTATTGTTGCCGGTAGCGGATTTTTTTGAAAAGAAAGTCAGGCTTCCGCGTGGGGCTGCGGGATTGGTTTCGATTGCATCGCTGGTGGCGATTATCTATGGCATCATGTACCTGATAGGGTCGCAGATAGCGAACCTGGCAAACGATTGGCCTATGCTCAGTAAGCAGGTCGGCAATTCTATTCACCAAGTGCAGGATTGGATAGAATCGGCATTCCACGTCAATATGGCTAAACAATTAGACTATGTGCATAAAGCTACCAACGGGATCATGTCGTCTGGCGGCGAGGTGATAGGTACTACCTTTGGCGCCATATCGTCTCTGATGCTTTTTATAGTATTCATCATCATTTTCACCTTACTTATTTTACTTTACAGGCGCCTGCTGTTCAAATTCCTGTTAGAGGTTTCAGGCGAGGACAATGAACATACCGTGCGCGACATAGTTGAAAACATACAAAAAATATTGCGGCAATATATCCTGGGACTGCTTTTAGAAATTTTTATCGTGTCCTGCGTTGCTTGTGCTCTATTCCTTTTGATAGGCATTAAATATGCCATACTGTTAGGCATAATTGTGGGGATTTTCAATATCATCCCTTACGTGGGGATATTTACTGCCTTGTTTCTCAGTTCGCTTGTGACTTTTGCGACCGGGAGCCCCCAACAGGCATTATTTGTGGCTATTGGTGTGGTGGGTATACATGCAGTTGATTCCAATGTCCTTTTGCCTGCCGTGGTAGGTTCAAAGGTTCGTCTGAATGCATTGCTGTCCTTCCTGGGGATCGTTATTGGTGAAATGTTGTGGGGCTTGTCAGGTATGTTCCTCGCCATTCCCATCATGGCTATCTTTAAGATCGTCTTCGACCGGATAGAATCGCTG
>Ga0157374_10005178_pt1 | contig 10935 bp, 9 predicted proteins | sample M25metaG_FD_115308 | JGI IMG/M metagenome (GOLD analysis project Ga0157374, IMG submission 115308) | Miscanthus rhizosphere microbial communities from Kellogg Biological Station, Michigan, USA - M2-5 metaG | ecosystem: Host-associated > Plants > Roots > Rhizosphere > Soil | place: USA: Michigan... | reverse complement strand
CCTTTCTGTCGCTTTGGTTGGAGCGGTGTTGCTGGTTTTCGTTCCTGTTTTGACGTTCTGTGCTCTTGTTGTGCTCACTCAGGCTGGGTTTAGTTTCGTGCCCCGTGATGGTCATCACGTTGCGTTCCCGTGCGAGCGTGTTAGGCTGCTACCTTCCCACGAAAGGAGGATGCCTCAAATGATCATTCGAGAGCCTAGTCGAGCGGGCACCCAACGATCCCTGTATCACTTGTCCCGTTTTCTGCGCTTACCCGTGCCAATCATACGGACTCGCATCAAGAGCCTAAGAGGAGCCTTCCATCCTGCAACAGTGTTACGAGTGGACCCGCGCAGTGTGGCACAAACGCTGATCCCTCCAAAGCCGAGGCTTCGGCTTCCCTTGACCCTTGAAAAGGCCGAAAAGAATCGTGTGAACACATGGTTCGAAAGATTGAGAAACGCCACGTCCGAAGAGGAAAAATCACAGGCCCAAGCCGGACTATACAAAGAGCTATTCCGATACGCTAAGGCTGTTCTATACGTTAAGTTTCAGGAATACGACGAAGAGGTTGCACACAAAATCGCTCGGGAGCTAACGCTCGGTACGGATCGTTTTCGCGGCGATAGTACTTTCAGCACCTACGCCTATGGAGCAATTAAGAAGCAGGCGGTGGAGAACAGGCGCAGGATGGGCCGCTACAAGAAGCATGTTGATACCAACGCAGACTTTGAAACGGTAATTGCTAAGGCTGCCCAGCAGCGAGAAAAGCGTGTTGATATTTCCCATGACCCGTTGACACGACTGCTTTGCAAGGATATCGAGGCTGCCCTAAAACCAAGGGAGGCACGCATCCTGGACTGCTTACTCATAGGACTGGATGCTGGAGAAATTGCTGCATCTCTCAACATAAAAAAGAAAACGGCGGAAACGCAGATTCGTAGACTTACGAGTCCCGAGCCAAGCCAAACCGAGTTCTGCCACGAGATGCCATCCCACAAACGTCGAATCGCGCCTAAGGCAAGTGCCCCACCGACGGTGGGGAGCATGCCGCCCCAGAAGGTCTGGCTCCAATAGCTGAAGACGCCATACTGAATGAGAAACAGAATCCCGCCGAGCAACCCCCATTGCCAGCCCACCCATCCTTGGAGCATCCAGGTGACGGCAGCACATGCGAGAGCCGAACTGAGCCATACACCGACGGATTGATGGGCCGTCAGCTTCTGGCCAATTGCGAGGAAAACCCCTTGTGCCGGGAAATACTTTGAGGCGTACACCGGATCCTGGACGACGTGAAAAGTATCGAAAAACTCTGATAGTGGTGGTGGAGGGCTGGAGAGACGTCCCTTAGCCAGTGTCTCACCCATAAGCCGATAGCTGAACTCGTCATGGGCGCACGGGAAAGGCTGGCGGATAATGGTCGCTACCAGAAGACATCCTGTGGCAGTGACGACCGAAAGGATCAACAGCGCGCTGGTTTGCTCCACTAGTCGTAATTGGGAAAACCGGCTCTGGGCCATGAAACCTCGTGGAACTGCAGGCTATGAAAAAACGAGGCCAACCCTCCCGGGCCCCGACCACTACTTGAGTTTTTCAACGTCGCACCGAACATTATTCATCCATCGAACTAGTTCAACCTCCCCAGTCACTTCGCGACTGCTAATTTCTTGATCCATTAGGCGAGCATAAATGTTGCTTCCGACTTGATCGTACCAAAACCTGTAGTCCGTGCCATCTATTGGGATCGTCCCAACACCCCTGGCCGCTTCAGCGCCTCGGTGCTGCAGGAGCTTGACCGTGGCAGCCATCGCATCTGGCAAGCTGCTCCACCATTCGTTCGCTCGAGGCGTAGGCACTTCCAGCGTTCTTTTGCGGACCTGGCACTGCTTTGCCATTTCACCAGCGTCCTCCTTCCCTCCGTTTCGCAAGATGTTGTCGATCTTCCCGTAAACATTCCCGTTGACCGATGTGTATTCAAGCACTTGCGTTTTTGTGGCAGTTCGCTTGATGTAAAGCTGTGACTCGGGAGCATTGCTCGGCTCGAAGCGAAGAACAATATCGTAATCTCGGTTACCTTCGTCGCGCTGAAAGATGATATCTAACACATTCTCGTACGTCGCTGGGCTAACCACTTTATATGTTTTTGGGGCTTCTTGGGCCCACGAACAAGCTCTAGGTCCAACTAGGCCGAGTTGGCACACCAGCAACAGAACGCAACACGTAAGGCGGAAATTCATGATCAACTCCTCGAAGGCAAATGCTGGTGGGAACATTCGTCGCCCTTTAGAAATCCAGTACCGTTCACCAGCGGCGTTGACTGTCCAGTTACAGGATCATACACGGATAGGCCTTTCCAAGACATTACGTACACCTGAATAGCTTGGCCGGTCTTCGCGTAGATGTCATCGAAAGCGCCGGTATCTCCACGTTTGCCTTCGTAACTATCCTTCGGGGTAGAGGGCAACCCATTGTTTCCATCGAAGCCCTTCGGATGCACGTGGAAATTAGCAAAGGTGGGCGTCGGTGAAAATAGAGTGCTGTACCTGATCGTCATCTTCCCTACTTGATTTGTGTAAGATGGATCTATCTTGTAGTTGCTAGGCGTACCATTGAGATTGAACGCACCTTCAAAGGGCTGAGAGTTCGGATGCGACATTCCAGCGTTCCCGGACTTTGCCCAGGCAGTGTCCATCGCTTGAATCACGTCCGCTTGGCAGTAAATGGGCTTCGGGATAATCGGAACGACAGGCGGCAAGTTTGGCAGCGGCGTCGATATATCAAAAGGCCACAAGTCGATTCCTGTGCCAGAGCGTTGCGCGACACCGTCAACATAAGTATAACTGCCAAGCGGACCTTGGTAGACCAAAACTTCTCGCTCCCAGAACGTCGGGTTGGGCAAAGGGGTTTGGGTAGAAGTTGGTAGAGACAGAACGCCTCAACTAAGCCCTTTCAGACCTTCGATAAGCGTATGGAATGGAACTTAGGCACTCGAAGGACGGCGCTAGGACTTAGAACATCCAAAAAAACTTTTCCTCGCGACGGTTTTGCTCGCTGTCCGGCAACCCATTACACAGAGGCAGAACTTTGGGTTCCAAACCCAACGGGCCCTGCCATCTCTCTGATTTTGCTCATTGCTCTACCCAGTGAGCACGGTTTGAGCACAACTTCATAAGGCTTCCCCTCCGCCATCGGAGAACCTCTGTGAACAGATTGTTGAGACCACAGGAGCTGGCCGCTCTACTCGGTGTGCCAGTTTCATTCCTATATGACAGAACGCAGCAAAACACTTCGGATCCTATTCCCCATTTCAAGGTGGGCAAATACATAAGATTCGACCTCGATAAAGTGGAAACTTGGCTGGCGGAGCGTGAGAGATGAGGGGAGGACTCTTGACACATGCCAAGCGCTTGGCATATACCTTGCCCTATGAAGCGCAAGAACCCAGCGGCGGTGGCTCTTGGTCGCAAAGGAGGGCACACTCGGATGAAGAAGATGTCTCCGCAGCAGCGCACTATCCTTGCTCGCCTCGCAGCCAATGCTCGTTGGGCGAAGAAGAAAGGAGAGAGCGGGTCACACGGATAAGGAGGCCGTACATGACTCGCAGTACTTTCCAGCAAGGATACGTTTTTCCGCGAACAACGCGACGTGGGAAGGTTCACGTTATTCGCTATAGGGTGCGTTCGGCAGATGGAAAATGGCGGCACAAAGCAGAGACCATAGCCAGTCCGCGTCGAAAGGATGCGGAGCGGGTTTTGGCTGAACGTCTCAGGGAGGTGAACCGGGGAGTCAGATTACCCTTGGAAATCACCTTCGAGGAGTTTGCCGCTGGACACTGGGAGACATACATCTCTCAAAACCTTAAACCCTCAACGCGAGCATCGCATGGCTCGAATGTGAAGGCTCACCTCTTGCCCACTTTTGGCAAAACTCGGCTCACGGAGATGAGTCCGATCCAGATCATGGACCTCCTCAAGAGCAAGTCCGCCTCTGGGTTGAAGCCGAAGTCTCTGCTTAACGTGTACGTACTGCTGCAAAAAATGCTCAACCTGGCAGTCTCATTGGACCTGTTGAACTCCAACCCAGTTCAGCGAGTCCCCAAGCCCAAGGTGGAACGGATCGAGAAGCCGTCTCTCTCACCGTCTCAGGTCAGAAGTATCGCGGAACAGATGCCGGAAGCCCTAAAGGCTTTGGTAGTGCTCCTGTACTTGACGGGAGTACGTATCGGAGAAGCGTTGGCCCTGAAGTGGAGCGATGTAGATTTTGAGAAATCGAGACTCTACGTCCGACGCTCCATCTGGCGTGGAAAAGAGCAAACGCCAAAGACGGAAAAGAGCATTCGAGCCAAACACCTCGTTGGTGGGCTAAAGGAGGCTCTCCAGCGGCATCGTGACCTTTGCCAGGAGACCGAACCGGAGAACTATGTTTTCGCGAACGGTGCGGGCAAGTCCTATGACCCGGACGACTTGCGCAGGCGTGTTCTTTATCCTGCCATGGATCGGGGCCGGAATCGAGCGGAGGGGAGCGCGTTCCTATGGCTTCCACCTGTTTCGGCATTCGGCAGGTTCACAAATGCAGGAAGTCACAGGAGACCTCAAGCAAACGCAGAGCTTCCTCGGGCACAGCAATATCGGAACAACTGGTGACGTTTACGTTCACCTTCAGCCGGATTCCAGCATTGACGCAATGAAGAAGCTAGAACAAGCGTTCTTCACTGAGTTGTGCTCAACTGTGCTCAAAAAGGGTCAAGGGGAACAGCAAGGCTGGGTAAATTAGGTGAAGAACTCGTGAAGTTTACTGCTCACAACCCATACAAAACTGAAGGACTTACCGAACTTTTGGTTCCGGAGGGTTTTGGTTGCGGGGGGTGGATTTGAACCACCGACCTTTGGGTTATGAGCCCAACGAGCTACCAGACTGCTCCACCCCGCGAATTGATGATAACAACCGTGGTATCTAGCGTCAAACGAACGAGCTGAAACCAGCGATTCCACGCTGTCGTAGAGAAAAATAGGTGGAGAACTCTGCCGGCGATTGGCCTGGCGCGCCCGGAGGGACTCGAACCCCCAATCGACGGTTCCGAAGACCGTTGCGTTATCCGATTACGCTACGGGCGCGTCGCGTCCAATTGTACTAGTTCGATGAAGGGTCGAAATGCTTTTAGGACAAAGATGCGTTATCGGGAGAGAACGGCAACGCCGAATTCGTCAAAAAAAGCCGAGGGTGGGCTACCATACTCCAAACCTCCAAACTAGGTTTGGCGCCAGCAAAGATTGAGAGAGAAAACTCTCTCGGGTACACCTCTCGCGGTTCTGCCAACAACCATGCAGCCCACAACATCAGGACATCGGAACCGTAACCCCTTTCACTTCGGCGAACTGCTTAGCCTCCTCATACTTGGCATCGGCATGGCGGATGATGCCCATGCCTGGATCAGTCGTCAGCACCCGCTCGATGCGCTTGGCCATCGCTTCAGTGCCATCGGCCACGGTGACTTGCCCGGCATGGAGAGAGTAGCCGATGCCCACGCCACCGCCGTTGTGAATCGAAACCCAGGAAGCACCGGCTGCGGTGTTAAGCAAGGCATTCAGCAGAGGCCAGTCGGCAACGGCATCGCTGCCGTCCTTCATGCCTTCGGTTTCGCGAAACGGAGAAGCCACCGACCCGCAATCAAGATGGTCGCGACCCATGACGATCGGGGCTTTCAGTCTTCCCTTCTTCACCATCTGGTTTATCGCTAGGCCGAACTGGGCACGTTCGCCGTAGCCGAGCCAACAGATGCGTGCAGGCATTCCCTGGAACTTGATCCGTTTGCGGGCAAGGTCGATCCAGCGACGAAGGATGCGATTGTCGGGAAACAGTTCGAGGACCAGATCATCAGTTGCATGGATGTCGGAAGGCTCGCCAGACAAGGCGACCCAACGGAATGGCCCCCTTCCTTCGCAGAACAGCGGACGAATGTACGCTGATACAAATCCTGGAAACTGGTAAGCCTCCTTCACGCCTCGCTGAAAGGCGAATGTGCGGATGTTGTTCCCGTAGTCAAAGGTGACCGAACCCATCTTCTGAAGGCGCAACATGCCTTCTACATGGCGGGCAATTGCATCGAGAGATCTCTCTTCATAGGCTTTGGGATCGACTTGGCGTAATGCAAGCGCTTCAGCCAGCGACATGCCGCTTGGAACGTATCCGTTGAGAGGATCGTGCGCGGAAGTTTGATCCGTAAGAATGTCGGGCACCACGCCCCGTTCGGCAAGCTCGGGAATGATGTCGGCACAGTTTCCGACCAGGCCAACGGAGATGTTGTCCTTCTTCCGCACTGAGTTCTTCAAAATGCGTAACGCCTCGTCGAGCGTGTTGACCATGAAATCGCAGTAGCCGGTCTTGAGACGCTTCTTAATGCGATCGGGGTCGACATCAATGCCAAGAAACGCCGCCCCGTTCATGGTTGCGGCAAGAGGTTGGGCACCACCCATGCCTCCCATGCCACCACTGACAATCAGCTTGCCGGTGAGGTCGCCGCCAAAGTGCTTCTCGCCAGCGGCTGCGAAGGTCTCGAATGTCCCCTGCACAATTCCCTGCGAGCCAATGTAGATCCAGGATCCGGCGGTCATCTGCCCGTACATCATCAGACCGGCCCGCTCAAGCTCATTAAACTTGTGCCAATTCGACCAGTGCCCTACGAGATTGGAATTTGCAATCAAGACCCGCGGCGAGTATTCGTGTGTCTTGAAGACACCTACAGGTTTTCCCGACTGGATCAGCAGCGTTTCATCATTCTCTAGGTCTCTCAGGGATCGGACGATCGCGTGATAGCAGTCCCAGTTGCGTGCCGCCTTGCCCGTACCCCCATATACCACGAGATCGCGCGGTCGCTCGCCGACCTCTTCGTCAAGATTGTTCATTAGCATGCGCATCGCGGCCTCCTGCTGCCATCCTTTGCAGGTGATCGCCGTACCCCGTGGTGCACGAATCGGTGTGTAGGTGGGTGTTTCCAGTTCAGCCGGCATGGGTAGATGGTAGTGCGTCAAAGGGTACGGATTCAAACCGGAATACTTGACGTCCACTGCGGCGGATCTGGTGTGTGGTCAAGCCGCTTCTGGTCGAAGGGGATCTGCGGATGAAATTTCAGGTGAGCAGCACTGCAGGAGCGGTCACTCGCCTGCTTGCTCAAGTTGAATGCCGAGGCATTTGATTACCAGCTGTTGTACGCAGTGCCGTCAGTAGATACCTGAGTTGAGGAGCTGTGCACGTCGCAGATCCCTCCGGTGTCTTGTTCGTCCGGGGACGATATGGTGCTGTCATCACATTGCTCGGTCTGCCAATCCGGCTGTCCGGTAATGGGATCTTTGGGCACAGGTTTTAGATAGCCGGCTTGTACCAGATCGTCCAGAGATTGTGGGGCCTTCTGCTTGTCGAGCGTGTACTCGGAGATCAACTTACGCATGTCGTAGAGGTCCTGCCGGAGAACCGCCTCGCGCGCGGTGCGGACGGACCTCTGGTACTGGGGAATGGCAATGGAGATGAGGATCAGCAGAATGCTGATCACGATCATCAGTTCAATCAGGGTAAACCCCGCACCTTTCTTGTGGCCCGCGCCTGGCCGCCCACCAAACTTCGATTGACGCGGAAAAGGCCTAAGATTCTGCGGAGTGGGCAAGCGGAATCTCATTACCAGTCCTTGTACTTGGTGCCGTCGAGCGCGGTGCCTTGCGACTTCGTAAAGACGTCGAAGACGTTCTCGCCGTTCCATGAGTCAGAATTCGGGTCGTCCTGCATAGAACGAAGACCCCAATCGGTGTTGCCCGTCATCGGGTCAATCGGAATCCGGCGCAGAAACTTCAGCTTCTTCCCGCCAACGTCTTCTCCGTTGACCAATGTGTCCAGGTCAGGCGGATAACCAAAGGAATTTACCTTAATGCGGAAGGCCGCGCGATCCGCAGCGTCTTTATAGCGATCGATCCCGTCACGTAATTCCCAGAGCGCCTCGCGCAGCCGGCGCTCCTTTTCGCGCTTGATCTGCACGCGGGCGACCGGAATGATCAGTCCAGACAGCACGAGCAGGATGGTCGTGGCGACCACCAGCTCGATCAGGGTGAAACCGAATTGTCGCTTGCGCTGGATATACATCTTCAATGGGAACGGCCTGGGCGATGAAACTTGCAGGCAATCAACGCCTGTCACTTCCCCCCATAGCTTTTTACCTGCCTTTCGGTCAGCAACAAGCCAAGAAGACTCACCCGCTTTATTGAATTGTAACCGTCGCCACGGCGCCATTGACAGGCATGGCTTGCATGGCGGGATCTCGGGCACCCCCGCGCGCGATGGTGAGGCTTGCCTGGCCGGGGGCCTTGGCCATGAAAGTCACGGTTACAACCGGGCCCTGGCCGGTGATTCCGGACGCCCCGGGGGGCCGGGTAGCAGTGACTTGCATCGTGCCACTGGTGTCATCCTCGCGATGGGTCACGGTGACGATCTGGCCGTCTTGGGAAAGTAACGTGCCATTTGAAACGTTCACCACTTGCAGGAGTTTGGGGTCGTAATTGAGCTGCAGTGGAACGGAATACACGTTCTGCGCACCGCTCAAAAGGACATTGACGGTAAAGGTAGAGCCTGCCTTCTGTGTAACCGCCGGAGGATCGAAAGCGAAGCTCGCGGGTGCCCCGGCACGAGGCACCAACCCCGGCTCAGAGGACGAAGAACCACCGGGTTGAGGGGCAGGGGCTGCCGGTTGCGGCACCGCCACCGAACCAGCGCCTGAGGCTGGATTCATACCTGACGTAGGCGGTTGTGGGTTGCGGCTAACCTTGCGAAGATTGATGGAACTCGCCGTTCCTACGTCGATCGCCTGCTGGTTCAGGTCGGTGAGTACCTGGCGGCGAACGAGGTGAGGAATGAGAACAAATACGGTTTCCGTCTCGCGGTGTTCGGTCGCCGTCTGCCCGAAAAGATACTTAAGCAGCGGTATCTGCGATAGCCCTGGGAATCCGGTGAGGCTTTTGCTGTTCAGGTCCTCGAGCATCCCGCCGAGAAGATTGGCTTCGCCTTCGCGAAGGCGAACCTCGTGGTCCACCTTACGTTGCCCAATGATCGGCTGCGTGATCCCGCCTATATTGGACTGGCCGGTCACAGACGAGATATCCATCGAGATCTTCAGGGTAACGTCTCCGTTGGAATGCACGCGGGGCGTCACCTCAACGTTTACGCCGACGTCCTGATATTGAAATTGCGTGTTCACCAGAGGATTGATGCCAACACCCCCGATACCGGGCTGGAATGACCCGGTCGCAATCGGAATGCGGTCGCCGATCTTGAGGGTGGCCTTCTGGCCATCCACGGACCGAAGCTGCGGGTTCTGAATCAGTTTTGTATTGGTGTCGGAAAAAAGGGCGGTCACCGTGGCTTGCGAAATGGTGACTTGGAAGTCCGTGGCGTTCAGGCTGGCCAGCGAGTTCAGATTGATACCGTTGGTCGTTGAAGTGGTCGGGGTTGTCGTCGTCCCTCCGGTAGGCGTGGTCGTAGGGTTGGTGATCACGTTGGGCTGCAACTGTACCGACATGCTTGTCGGCGGACTGATTCCCAGGGTGCGGTTCTTGTCGCGACTGATCTGCATGACCGCGATGTCCACCACGACTTCGGGCTTCGAGCGGTCAAGGTCACCCACCAGTTTTTGCGCTAATGCAATCTGGTCCGGAGTTCCGCGCACCACAATGGCACCTTCGCTAGGCAACGGCTGGATGCGCTGAATTTCGAGGATTTGGCGCAGCGCGTTCACTACGTCCTGCAGTTCTGTCGGTTGCGAAAGATTCGAGAGATAAAAGGTCTTGATGACACTCTGCTCGACTTCCTTGCGTTTTGCTGGATTGTCAGCCGCAACGAAGATTGTGTTGGGTGTAACCGGGCGCCAGAACGTTTTCGACTGCATGGCTACGATCTGCAGCGCTTCTTCTAACGAGACTGAGTTCAGGTCGACTTTGATTCTGCGCGAGGTGTAGTCGGGGTCAAACAGCACGTTGATGCCGGCCAGCTTACCGATGGTTTCAAAGATGATCTTGCTATCTTCGGTCTGCTTCATGGTCATCGGCACGTTCGGGATAGGAGCAAGTTCGACCGGCGCGCCTGCATCCTGGAGACGGCGCTCGAGGACACTCGGTTGCTGAACAGTTGATTGAGGCGTTCCCTCCCCTTGCTGGATGAGGTGGTTCGTGACCTGGATTTCCTGCTTGGCGATGGCGCTGGAGGGGTCGATTTCGGCGGCCTTCTGGAACTCGGCAAGCGCTTCCTGCAGGCGACCTGCCTCGCGCAAGAGCTGTCCGCGATGAACGTGCGAGGCGCCAGCCAGGAATCTCAGACGTTCGTAGGCACTGCGGTAGGAAAGATCCTTGGGATTCAGGTCATAGGCCTGTTTGTAAAGATCGTAGGCCTGCTCGTAATTCTGGCGCGCTTCTGCATCCCTGCCCCTTTTGAACAGGGATCGAGAACTCTCGGCCACAGCGGAAATGATTCCAACGGCTAGTAGAAAGCAGATCAGCGCCGGGCAGATTGCGCGTTTCATCAAGTGACACCTCAAAAGACGTTCTTTGGCGTGGTCCAAGGCCGGATCCCCAGCGAGCCCGTTTTGACTCCCCTGGGTGGGAGGGCTGGACCCCGCATTTTCTCTGTAGGAAAGCGCGATTATAGCATCGCTAGTAATCACTCCGATGTTACTGTTCGTCATAGGGTTACACCAAAGTACTCGTACGAAGGTCACGGGACTCGGTTTCAGGCCGCACCTCCGGTGATCCCCTCGCCGGCGACAAGCCGAAAACCGACAATTCGCAACACTGGTACTCTATCCCCATGGGCAGGCAAGCGGCACATCAGACAAAAGCGAACCCGGAGAAGAACCCGCGGCGCGACCCCACTGCCGCCGGGCAGAGAGATGCCGCTGTCAATAGGATCGCCTCACATAACTATTTCTT